>JAEEGL015400265.1_pt1 | contig 41012 bp, 37 predicted proteins | sample 9134231 | NCBI WGS metagenome assembly JAEEGL01 (sample SAMN16246548, study PRJNA631951) | gut metagenome | biome: gut microbiome; feature: rumen; material: fiber-attached | host: Bos | place: Iran: Karaj | collected 2018-10
CCCCGGCCCCGGACTTGGTGTTCGCTGCGTAGGCGCAATCACAAGAGACCGTCTTGAGGCTCTTCGTGAAGCAGATGCTATCGTAAGAGAAGAGATCGGCAAGCTTCCCGAGACACCTTGGCAGTACTTCTGCGCAATCCCCGACATTCAGTCCACAGGTATCAAATATGATGCCAACGGCAAGGGCGAGCGTTACATGGGCTGGGCAGTAGTTATCCGTGCTGTCAACACAACAGACGCAGTTAAGGTAACTGTTCCTGAAATTCCTTTCGCAACACTCTGCAAGATGAGAGACCAGATCGTTCAGATCCCCGGCGTAAACAGAGTACTTTGGGACATTTCAGAAAAACCTGTTGCAACAATCGAGTGGGAATAAATAACATATCCCCGCAAGCCCCTATTTTAAAGGGTTTGCGGGGCTTTTTTTTGTTTTTTGGTCCCGTTTTGGTACCAATTATCCGCTTATAGACAAAAAAATTTCAATTAAAAATTTAAAATAAGCGGATTTTTATATTTTCTTATGATATTATTAAGGCGGAGGACTTGTCAAGTATGAGAGAAGGATTTGCCTTTATTGAATATCCATATTCAAAAGAAATAGTTAAGGTACCAGGTACATTAGAGAAAGCTTTAAAATTTTATGATAAATATAAGTTATCTCATCGTCGGCTTTTTTATGATTATTGTGACGGAAGAGAATTAGAGGATGATAAAGCATTTAACCCATGGATTACCTTCAACGAAAAAAGAGGATATAAAGTTAAGAAAGGTATATCAGTAGAGGAAACAGCTTTTAAAGAATTTGCTTGGCAAACAATTAGGATAAAACCTTCTGATTATATCAAGGCATTATTCTATGACGGAGATAATAACGAATCTGCTTTTGAGTGTGGATTCTTATTAAAAGAAATCCAGGCAAGCAATGAAAGGGTTTTATTTGCAAATCCCAGTCCATTTTTAATTGAAAAAGATAATTGTAGTGATTTTTTGGTTTGTGATAAGTATTTTGCAAACGCATATAAAAGTGAATTTCCGAACAAAAATTTTATTACTTATGAGGAAATCGATAAATTATCTACAGAATATACGATATTTTATAATGTTAAAGAATTAGATGACATACAATACATTATTTCTTTATGTGATAAAGGATCATCTGAACTTGTGATAACAGTACCGATTGGCATCTTTAACAAATCTAGGGCGGAATTGTTATCAAATTTTAAAAGAACAGGATTTAGAATATCACAATTACTCTTTTTAGATCAAAACATCTTTGACTTTAATCCCAAAAAAAGAATTATTTTATATATTAGCAAAGGTAAGGCAGAAGACAGCGTACCTTTTTATTTCTTATGTCGCGAAAATGATTCTATGTTAATTCTTCCAGAAAAAGGTATTACATCCTTAAGATACATAAGCACGGCCAATATGACATATTACAATATGCATAAGTCGCTAGAAGATATGGATGAGTTAAAAAGGAAAGATAGAAACAATCCTGAAGATTATTATTATTCGAGAGAGATAAAATTAACATATACCATAGTCAATAGAGAAAAAGATAAATCATTGCAGGTAAGTTATAGTTCCATAAACAAAAATAATCAAAATGGCAGAAGAGCAACTATACGAAGAGAAAAGAGGATAAAAGAACTAAATGATAATGCTATAAATCAAGCAGTTTGTAGCATAGTTCTAGAGGAAAAATTCTCTAATGCCATTGTAAAAGATTTTAAGGATTTCTATAAAAACCATTTTCACGAGTTATCTTTAAAAACACTTTGGTTTATCAATCGTTCTGATTTACAAAAGTATATTAATTATGATGATTCATTTTTTGTTCGACTATTTAATGATGATGAATTTGAATTAAAAAATATGTCTAATAATGAATTGATGGCAGATAATATAAAGACTTCTCTTTATTATGCGCAATTAAAAGACAAGACCGTCGAAGAACAGATGAGAAACATTTTTCAGCTGAATATATTGTTTTCATACCTTTTCCAAGAAAGAATATTTATAGTCAATCCTGTAAGAGATTTGTATAAAGATCTTTCAAATCGAATGGAAGAGGAACAATATGAAGTTCGAAATGCACTAACAAAGAAACACTTTTCTATTGAGGAACAGATTAAATTATTAGATTCAACAGGGAAAAGACGATTGTGGATTGATTCTGTAGAATATGAAACTATTGTACTAATGTTTCGTCTTTTGATGCCTATTCCGGTAGCTGAAATGCTTCCTTTAACATGGAAAGATTTAGAATATGTTGAAGATTACGGTTTTTATAGGGTTAACATTTATAAAAAGATAAGTAGATCAGGAGAAGAAAGTATGTATGGCGAGAATGATGATTGGAAAAGATTTCGCCTTATACCGCTTTTTTCGGAATTATCCAAGAAACTTCTTTCATATAAGAAAAAATTTATGGTTGAATTTAATATATCTGATGAGAAGAGTTTAGATGATTATCCTATTTTTGCGCGAGAATATAAAAAGAATAAGAAAAATGTAATACCATCATATGACAAAATATATTTAATCTGCAAAAGAGCTATTGATAGCATTAATATATCTTCCCTTGAGGTTCTGCTTCCAGGTGAAAAAGAGGTTATAACAGATTTAAACAAGTATTATAGCGATGTTTTCATGTCTAATTATCGACATTATGCTATTCATACATGTTTAATGACTAATGGGGAGGCCAATTATTTATTGGGGGTTAATGCTGCTAATACTTTTTCGGCTCATTATTGTGACTATAAGAATGATGCTCTTCAATTTAGCATGTTCAAAAAAATAGAGAGATGGGGAGTTCTTTTATTCGAAGATTCGATAAATACTAAAAAGAAGTACTCTCAGTGCTTAGAATGTGAGATTGAATCAACAGAAGACACTGTATTACAAATGCGTGTGAGAAATAATCACGGAGTTGATATATCAATTTTGAAAACGAAAGGAGAAAAATGATATGTCAAAAAAAACTGAAGTGGATTATATTGCAAGAATACAAAATAAATTGACTTTTTATGGCGTACTTATTGATTTTTATGATGATATTTGTGAGCGTTTTTATTGGCGTGCAGAGTCAACAAAAAAGAATTATATGCGTGAGTATACAAATTATATAGTCCGTTACCTTGAAGGTGATGAACCGAAGGTAATCGAGGAATATACAAGAGATGACTATGAAAATGCTTTAGATACAATAGATAAAGAAAAAAATATATCAGATAAAAGAAGGTTACATTATGAAAGATTAATATATGCGGTAGTGTCCTTTGCTTCTGATAGGAATCTTTGCCAGAATGTTCTTTGGGGAACTTCATATGAACTACCTGAATTGGATGAAAAAGAACGAATTAAAGAGCTTCTTACTAATAAGAGATCACTATTACCGATACAAGATATCAATCTTTTTAAAGAACTCACAAGAGATGTTAAGATGGATGGAGAACGTTTTGGCGTATTTCTTATGGATGTGGCAGGTGTAAGAGATGCAGAAGCCAGTGCAGTTGATTTCGGAGATATATTGGAGTCCTATAATGATAGCGGAATACATGTTCTTATGATATATAAGACGGTTGAGAGCAAAGAACATAAATTAATATCATCTGGAAAAACCAAAAATGCTGATAGACTAATTCCCTTAACTGACTTTGTATTCAATTATCTTATGGAGAGAAAGAAGTATATAGCTTCAGAATTGGGAGTAGATATAAATGAAGTAAATAATCTTCCAGTAGCGTGCAAACAACAAAAATACAAAGATAGATGTTTGCCGGGCGATATATCCAATTCAGCAAGGGTAGTGTTTAAAAAAATTGGACTTCAAAGTAAAGTTCTAGCTTTTATGGATTACGAACTGGAATATGATAGAAGTCCAGTCATCGCGAAGGAAAAAGATCCAACAGCTTATTTGCTTAGAAGAAATTTTGTGACACAGTTAGCAATTGCTGGATTCGAAGAAGCAGAAATACAGTATTTAATTGGTCATGATATTACTGATAATTATGAATCAAGAAATGAATTTATAGATATAGAAAAATTAAAGATTCTTTCTGAGAAAATGAAAAAAAGAGCGATTTTTTCAAGTTCAAGGGAAGAAATAGCCCCGAACCTTGAGGAAGAAAGAGAGTATAAGGTTAATTCAGTTTCTAATTGTTATTTAGATTTAAATCTGAAAAAAGGGGAACAGGTCAAATTAAGATTTAAGAGCTGTGAACAAAATGACAAATTAACAATAGAAATAAAACATAATGATAACACTATCACTGTTTTAAAGAGATTTACTAGCAGCCCATCGTATAACACCAATCGAACGATAAATATATATAATGATTACACAAGGGTATACCATTCGTATCAAAATAAATTGTGAAATAATATCTTAAATGAATAATCAAATTATGATAAAATTTTTGAAAAAGAATGTATGGGAGTTAATTTCCTTGTCTAGGGTAATTGTTTCTGTCTTTTTCATATAAATACCTTTTTTTATGTATTTTGTCCTTACATGTACATATACTAAAGCCTGTTCATATATTCCTTTTTTATAGGCTCTAAAACAAGTAATATTTAATTTAAAGTGTTACATATGGGACTATCGCATAATGGGACTACAGTATTACATATTCCTTGCCGGATTCTTTGAAGTAGCTCCAAAAGTCTGAAACGTTTATTTTCTCTAAAGTTTCACTTCTAAAGCAAAGTACTCCACTTCTTAAGCCTTTCTGGATTGCTGCATCAAAGCCTTTATCTTTGCTTACAATAACTTTCATACATTTGCTCCGGCTCATAAAGAGATCTGAAATCAGTTCAAAGTCCAGGGCATTCTTGGATGTAGAGTTTACTATCCTGCAGGTTACGGATGCATTTATATTTACTCCGTATAGAGTAGTCTTTATTCTTCCTATATCCGTTTCCCGGCAGTAAATTAAAACCTTATCTTTCTTTTCAATTTCCTCGATTCCTCTAAGTCCGTTTAACTGGACATTTTCAAAATCAATATAGTAATAGACCATAGGCAAATACCCCCTTGCATATGTTTAAAAAAAGTAATGGAAATGATGTCCGAAACGGACATGACAAATAAGAATGTATGTGAATTATAACTGTTTTATTCCATAAATACAATATGAAAAAGTCCCTTTCATTACCAAAGGGACTTCAGGTAAATTGAGTTAAATTATATAATTTGATAACTTTGTTATACTTCTGCTTTAGTATGATTTATTAAAACAACCTCTTTCTTACAAGGTTGAAAATTATGAATTTAAGATATATAATAAACTCATAAGGGAAAATTAAATAATTTTTATTTATGAAATTAGTTGACAATATAAACCAAATGTGATAATATGTTTTTACAAAATAAGAGAGAGTGAAAGAAAGATAATAAAAAAGGAAAAATGAAAAGTTTTAATATCTATTATTTGCTTCGCGTAGCACGAAATATGAAAGTTAAAGAACTGGCTGAAAAACTATATGTCACGCCGTCATATATAAATTTGATCGAAAAGGGTGAGAAGACAGTAAATCCTAGACTACGTCATTATTATGCTGAGGCCTTAGATATAGATGAGGAAGTAATAAAATGCTTGGAAGAAAAAAGTGAATCAAAAAAGTGTTCGTATGAGTCATTATTACTTTATCTATTGACTTGTATTGTTAAAGATGAAAATATAAAAGAAGAATAATAATGATTTTTAAATCATATTATTATATTGAAAATTGAATAAGAGAATCATATCTTAGCGCTCAAATTCTTAAAAAAGGAGCGAAAAGATGAAAAAAAAGATTAAAGAGAAGTGGGTTAAAGTTGTGACTCTTTATGTTACAGGAAAACCTCCCAAAGATGAAAAAGTCCTTTGGACCATCTTTTGGATTCGCGTCGTTTTATGGACGTTGTCGATTGTTCTGCAGGTGTTGTTAAGCAAAGGATTTGACTGGTTTTTTGACCTTGCTCGTCGTCTTGTTGACCTTGCTCGTCGTCTTCCATAAAAAATCGAAATGGTTTGCCATATTATTTTATATGGCAAACCATGAAAAAATTTTCATCATTTCGCGGAAACCGTTAACAATTGGTGCATCTTTTTATAGAGATGGGAAAGGAGATCGACGGATGGAAATGTTTTATATTGACTGTTCACGACTTAGCGCAGATATGATTTCTCTTTTCAATATTCAAATGAACAATTGAATACTGGTTAAACAAATAACATATGCATGGGAGCCTTTATTTGGGCTCCTTTTTGTAAAGTATTTTTAGATAGAAAAAATTGGATAGAAAATAGTTATAAACATAAAGATATTTTATATTATTAAAACTTGATTTTTCAGTTTATATAAGATATTATTGATATAAGATATATTTATACATGGAACAAATATTAGCGATTGAATCATTGATTCAGTCGCTTTTTCTGTTTATTTCCCCCAAAAGCAAAAAATAAAACTTTATTTTACATATAATAATAGACCCCCAAATTGTTTTTTTGGCAGCGTCACTTTTAGTGCCAACTTTTTTTGAAACTTATTTCATTTTATTGATGTACAGAAAACGCCACGAAAAAGTGGGAGGTATTTATTTCTATGAGGAAAGGCGAAGTATGAGTGTATTTAAATTATTGTAATGTTTTGGAAATTATAACAAATAGGAGGTTTTTACTATGAATATTATTAAAACAGAAATGATAATTATTATATCGGAAAGGAGAGCATTATGATTACGGAAGCTTTTAAATCCTATTCGGATTACTTAAAATATCGCAACGGCGATGAAAATGTAAAAATGGTAAAGGCGCAGGATGCAATAACGGGAGTGACATATTTCTGCCCGCATTGTGGTTGTGAGGTGTTTGGGAAGGATTCAATCAACGCAATAGCGTTCTTTTCTTGCTATCCCAATAGACCACATCATTCTAATGTGGTTTGCCAAAACCTTGAAAAGGGCAAAAATAAAATAGAGACCGCAGATGTCCCGGACTTTGACTTGGATTTCTTCTGGGAAGGAGTTACTTGTCCTCCTGCAGAAAAGCAGGACAACAAAGCGTCAAGTTTACAAAATGATTGTCAATCAGAGGACTCAAACGAAGGAGACTCGACGGAATCCATTTGCGGGAGCGAATCAGAGGTTTTTGAGCAATTGGATGGTTTTGATTGCGTTTCTGGCAATGAAGAAACAATGGTTGAAACCATTAAAGTTGTTCCAATTAGAGATATAAAACCACTGATTGATCATGAACTCGAAAAGCATTCTCCCAATGCTTTTTTGAACAAGAGCAAGAACATTCGTGTTAAAGACATTTTGTTCGCTTGTCCGTTTTTTGATGAATTGTTTGCAAATCCCAATTTGCTTAATCATCAGAAACGTTATGTGCAGATGAAACCATCCTTTTTAACAGATGATGGAAAAATCTGTTGTCAAGCTTTCAACCGTGCTGGTCAGAGAATATATTTTACTATAGCGTTTGACAAAAAAAGCGAGTATTATAAGGCTTGCAAAACCATTTTTGGCTCTAAAATCAAGAGCGCGGGGAACACGAGAGATATAAGTTTATATTCTTCTATTTTCGTGGGAACTGAATGGGTTCGTGGCATTGACCACCATGACAAGAACAAGGATAAAAGTGTTCCTTGTTTTACAGGAGTTATCACAAACTCAAAGAGCCAGATATGTGCTCACAAATACTATAAAATAAAAAAGTAATAATTTGTGAATTCGCACATATTTCTCTTAACAAAATAGGAGAAGAAACTATGGCAAAATAGTTTCCAATGCCATAAAAATAAGAAAAGGCCACTCATGCATTGAGAGACCTTTTCTTTAGGTTGTTTTATTATTAGCGAAATTTGTTACCATTCTTTAAATGCTATGAAGTTTTAATCGAGAAAAATTAGCGCAAATTGTGATATTATGCAAAGCAAATTATGATGTATATTAACCATATTTGCCGTGTTTTATTGATAATTTAGCGTTTTCCCTTCACAAAATTAGCGCAAATTGTGACGTTTTGTAAGGTAGATTATCAAAATTAGCGCAAAATGTGACATTTTACAAGGATAATGTTTTTTATTTTATAATTAGCGCAGTTTTTTTATATAAATTAGCGCAATTTGTGACATTTTATAAGAATAGCTGTCTATAGTGTTAAAAAATTTCAGCGTTTTAGAGGGTAAATTCTAAAATTTATAATATTAGCACTAATTTTTCTCAAAATTAGCACGTTTCGTTGCATTTTAGAAGATTTAAGGATAAAATTAGCGCGTTTCGTTACGTTTTAGAGGGTAAATTCTTAGAATTTTTAAAATTAGCACTAATTATTCTCAAAATTAGCACGATTCGTTTCATTTTAGAAGGTTGAGGAGCGTAGTTTGAAAAATTATTAATCTTCAACTTGATTTGCTTTTTTTGCCCGAACATGTGCTAAAATAGAGTTATCATTATTCAATACATGTTTACTACTAGAGGAGATTGGCTATGAAAAATGCTATCAAAGAATATTTGGAGTATAGTAACGAGGAAAAAGCAAATTTATGGGAAAAAGCTATTTTTGTTTTTGATACAAATGTTTTGTTAAATCTATATAGATACAGTAATAATACGAGAGATCAATTATTTAATGCAATAAATAATTTAAAGGAAAGAATTTGGATTCCTTACCAAGTTGCATTTGAATTTTGCAAAAATAGGTATAATGTCATAGAAGAATCCAATAATCGTGTTAATAAATTAAAGAAAAGTGTTGAATTACTTGTTGAAGGTTGGAAAAGAGACCGTCTTTTAGAGAATAATGATCCTGATTTAGAAAGCCTTGAAAATTATCTATATGAGTGGATTGATAAGAAAAAGGATAGCTATTTGGTATTTGATTACACAGATGATTCTGTTCTGAACAAGGTTTTAGACATGTTTGATGGGAAAACCGGAGAGAATTATTCTAAAGAAGAAATTGTAAAAATTGAACAAGAAGGTAAAGAACGATATTCAAACAAAATTCCACCAGGATATATGGATAATGATAAAAAAGACAATAAGTATGGAGACTTAATTGTTTGGAAAGAAATAATCGATTATGCAAAAGAAAAAAAGGTTGATATTATTTTTGTTGTGCATGATCAGAAAGATGATTGGTGGAAAAAAGTTGGCGGAAAAACTATTGGTCCAAGAGCTGAACTAAGAAAAGAGTTTTCAGATGCAACCGGAATGAAATTTCATACATATACTATGACCTCTTTCCTTTCGTACTATAAAGATATTAATGGTAATTCCATAGATAAAACAACCATAGATGAAGTCGAGACTATGGAAGAAAAAGAGTTTACAAACTATCCCATTATTACAATTAATGATATATTAGCTAACAAATTAAGAAACGGAAAAATTAGCAGTGAAGATATTATTTTTAGTAAATATGGTTTTGATTATGACGAAAGAGATTTTCAAAAAGAAATCGATAAGTTGAAGAGAAAAAATCTAAGTAGAATGAACAACATTTCAAAATTGCGTAGAAAACAGAAAACAGAAGGTCTTACTCCAGAAGAGGAGATTGCACTTAAAAGAAACAAAGAGAGATTTCAAATGGATAAAGAAAGAATAGCAGATTATCAAAATCATATTATTCTTAATGATGATTCTAGCCTATATAAAGCATTATTCTAAAAGCATTATAATTATTCTTAGGCGATAAGGTATTGTGATATAGTATTGGTTTTTGAAATCTTTAAATTCTTAAAGGGACACCTATTTGTTTAGGTGCCCCTTTTTTATTGTTATTAAATTAGGCAGACAAACCGGATTTAATGTCTAATTCGTCTTTTTTCGATGATGCGTCTATAATTTCTTCAAGTTTGGAGGCTATGCTAGGTGTTTTGGAAGTAAGTTTTTTGATTGTAACTTTTTCGGCTTTTGCATTAACCTGAGTCATATGCTGATCAAACTTGATAAAGTCTTCCTTTACAGCCTGTAAAAGCAGGATAGTTTTATCAATCTTTTCAATAGCACTGTCTTTCTTTTTGGTTGCCAGTTCACTTGATTTAGCGATGCTTTCTTTATAAGCATCAAGGTCAGCCTCAAATGTAGATACATCGATACTCATCGCTTTGTATTCCTCTAATTCTTTACGATAATCTGCAGATTTTAATGCAGCATTTCGCAGAAGAGTGATGATTGGAAGGAAGAACTGCGGGCGGATTACATACATCTTTTCGTATTGATCTGACACGTCCACGATACCTTGATTATAGAGTTCACTATCAGCTTCAAGTGTGGATACAAGGATTGCATATTCGCACCCTTTTTCCCTACGGTCTTTGTCAAGTTCCTTAAAATAGTCTTTGTTCTTATGTTTGTGAAGACTGTCTTCAGCTTCATTCTTCATTTCGAACATAATACTTAAGGTCTCTATCTTATCAGGTGAAAAGTCACGGAAAATGAAATCGCCTTTGCTTCCGGTTTCAGGAGAGACTTCGGTATCCTTCTTGAATGTTGAGGATGGCATCAGAGGCCTAATCTTGGAATACTCTGTATAGCAGTGCTCCTCAAGACTTTCTCCAATCATCTTAATGCTAAGTTTAGATTTGAAGTCTTTATAGAAAGAAATCTCTTCATCTTTAGCCTTGAGTTCCGCGATGTGTCGTTCGTTAGTAGCAGCTTCACGAGCGGAAAATGCTGTATTAATGCTTATAATCTTGGAATTCAATTCGGCAATCTCTTTATCTTTTGCATTGGAGATATCAGAGATTTTAAGTTTGTTTTCAGAGTCTTTTGTGTTTAAAGCTTCTCTGAGGCTTGCTATAATGACATCCTTGTCTTTGGAAAGCTGCTGCTCTTTGGCTATGGCTGCATTAACTGCGGAAGCTTGACGTTCGTCAAAAATACGAATTTGTTCGTTCAGCCTAGATATCTCCGCGCTGGAAGAAACTTTCAGATCGCTTAATTCTTTTTCGCGAGCTCGAACCGCAACCATTGTTCTGTTAGTAAGATCTTCGTTGACTTTGTTAAGACGGAGAATTTCTTCGTCTTTCTTGGAAAGCTCAGCCTGCATATCAAGTTTTGCTTCAGCTTCGGCGAGCTTTATAGAGTCGGCTATACGGACTCTTTCCGTTTCCAATCGCTTTTCAACTTCTTCGTTGAATTCTTCGTTACGCACCTGATTTACGATAGATGCGTATTCATCATTTCCGAGTGCGATTTCATTTCCGCAATTCGGACAAATAATACTCTTGCACATAGTTAATCCTCCTTTGTCTGAGTATAAATAAAAGTTACATATTTCACAGTTTCTAAGAACTTGTCGGAGCATTCACCGGAAGATTTGATTCGGTGAAGTTCACGAATGATTTCATCCATCTTGTCCTTTAAAGCTATATATGTTTTGGGACTTCTTACTACAGTCACCTCGCGATTTAATGCTCTGCGAATTAAATATTCACGCTTTGTAAGTCCAGAAAGGAATACAGCTTCATTAATAGCATCAACTTCGTCTTCGGATGCTCGAAAACAGATGGATATATTTCTCCAACGACCGTTTTCGTCAAGCTTTTTATCTGCCATATCAGTTCCCTCCTTTCTCCGGCTTTGATAATGCCAGTTGATTTAATTTGTCAACCATTTCCTGTTGAGTATCAGGAAACAAGTGAGCATACTTGTAAGTAATATGTATTGATTCATGTCCCATTCTATCGGCAATGGCTACTGCGCTGTAGCCCAAATTGATAAGCAAAGAAACATGAGAGTGACGAAGATCGTGAATTCTAATCTTTTTGATGCCAACTCTATCGGCGCCTGCTTTAAGGTGACGCCCTAAGGAACTTTTTGTTGCTCCTCGAAAAATACGATCATCCTTTCTTTCAGGCGGTATAATCGCAAAGAAATCACGCATTTCGTCACATAAGAATTCCGGAAGAACTATTATTCTGTTGCTCTTAGGCGTTTTGGGAGGGGTAATAATCCCTTTTCCGTTAACGACTTGATATGTTTTTGTTATAGAAAGAGTTCTGGCTTCTAAATCGAAATCTGACTGAGTTAACGCTAGGGTCTCTCCAACACGTGCACCGGTCCAGTAAAGCACCTGAAAACAGTAGTAGTGAATGGGGTCGTACATCTGGGTTTCTATAAATGCCTTGTATTCATCGAGTGTCCAAAACTTCATCTTAACATCAGATTCAGAACCTATATTTCCGGCGATGGAAGCGGGATTAGAGGGGAGCTTATAATGTTTTACCGCATAGTTTAATATAGATGAAATCTGGTTATGTATAGTTTTGAGATATGTTTTTGAGTACGGATTACCATCTTTGTCACGAAAAGAAAGAAGTTTATTCTGCCAACGAATAATATCCGCAGAAGTAATTTCGTTTATAGGGCGATCCCCAAAATAAGGAAGAATTTGAGACTCTATTATGTATTTCTTTTCTCGCTGCGTTACTGCCTTAAGACGAGGAAAACGTTCTTCCGTATATATTTCATAAAAGTCACGGAAAGACATTTCCAGGTTACCAGCGGAGCGAACTTTGAAACTCTCTTCCCATGCAAGAGCCTCTCTCTTAGTGGCAAATCCTCGTTTTTTCTTTTCTTTTGACTGGCCAGTCCAATCTTTGTATCTAAATTTCACAAACCATGTATTATTATTGTTATCTTTGTATGCAGGCATATTCTTTTCCTCCTAAGCTGTGTGTGAATAGATTTTTTCTTCGAAGTAAATACGACTGATTTTCCCGGAGATAGTAATGTATCCCTGTTTTTTCAAATCATCGTTTAGACGTCTGATTACTTTGTAAGCCATAGGAATAGATATTCCCATGAAAGTTGCCACATCATTAGCGGTTAAAAAGTTTTTTTCGTTCATATTCTTATTCTCCTTTCGATATTGATTTATGGAGAAAACAAAAAACGTGCAGGTGATTTACTCTACACGTTAAGATAATTACTCTAATAAATGACGCGCGGTTTCGTATTGTAAAAATATGGTCAAAACCATATAATATTACTTGACGGTGCGGATCATTCCGTTGTGCAGGTGCTTGACTCACCTTCATAGGTGCATTGGAGCGCCAACTCCTTTGCACTGCCGTTATTTATTTTCTATGGTTACATTATAAGATATATGGGGACATATATCAATTGTCAATACTTAACAAATATATGGGGACATATATGTAGAATTTGTATATTATACATATTATTCCTAATGGAGATACGAGATGTCTGCAAGTGAAAGCCAAAAAAAGGCCAGTAAAAAATATATAAATGATAAATTAGATGAAATAAAGGTTAGGGTTCCTAAGGGAGAGAAGGAAATAATAAAAGCACATGCTAAGAGTCAGGGGGAATCAGTAAGTGCATTTGTTTATAGAGCAGTAAAGGAAACTATGGATAGAGATAAGAAATAATTGGATAATTCATATTGATTATAAAGAACTCTTTATAGGGTTCTTTTTTATATTTGGAAGTGAACTGAGTTCACTTTTATAGTTTCAATAATATAGAGGTGAAATGGAAAATGCATAAGAAAACTATTAAAAAACTTGGCTTGCACCGAATCAGTGCAAGCCAAATTGTTCAAAAATTATGAAATTCTGTTATCAGAAGTCTAAACAGTCCTCGTGAAATTGTGTGTAGAGGTTTTTCATATCCTCTTGGTCGATCAAATCCTTACGAACGTTAAACGCATCCGTGGACCTCTCTATTGAGTTGTTTATTTGCTCAATGATGAGTTTCTCCTTCTCAAAGCCGGAAATGGATAGGAATATGTCGTACAGATACATTATCGCTATTGTGGCAGAATCAAGATTTTGGATGTTTTCCAGTGTCCGATCTGTTTTTCGAACAGCGTTCCAGTCAATATAGCCAAAAGCTTCCTCATGGCTGCATTCCTCAAGGGCTTTGGCGAAAAAGGCTTCTTCTGATTCCATACCTAATACAAAGAGTGACACGTTATCGTTTAAATACTTTGCGTTATACAATTCATGATTGCTTACATCTTCATCCTTGCCAAAGAGACGTTTTCGATATTCGATGTAATCGTAAAGTGGCATTCTTCGTGTTTCTTCTACATACCTGCTAATGTTTTCTTTCATATAGGTTCTCCTTTCACTTTTTAAAGTAATTTTGGTTCCTATATTTATATGTAAAATAAAAAAATAAAAAATATCCGTTATAAGACAAGAAATGATATATTAAGTTTAGCAGAAGGAACTAAAAGGCTACAGTTAGCATATTTTATTAGGATTTCTTGTAGAATAAGAATAGTTCCGCAAATTACACTATAATATTTCGTTTTTTTTGGGTAAGCTATTTATTGGGAGGCAAAAGATGGATTTAGAAGTGAAAAAGAAAATTGTGGAATTGGCTCAAAAAAATATAAGCGAAAAAGAACTTGCTTATGATTTTATGCATTATAGCGACAGAAATATCAGAAAGATATTAAAAAACTGCATTAATTACAGCCTTATGATAAAAAAATATAAACTTAATGCAGTTTTCTTATCCTATGATGATAAAAAAACACGGGACATGGTTATTGAAAAATATTTCTCGGGAATACCTTCTAACTACTATCATTTTCGCACTAATCATATTGCCTCAAATAAGTTTTCGGAGGAAAAAGAAATGAACGAACGAGAAGTTGAACTAATAGGAAGATTGATGGAAACAGATAGTTTTGTCAAATCATCGGAGTTAGGTTATTTAGTTAATTACATTTTACCACTGCGCAATCAAGGTGTAAAAATAGTGAGTAAACCTGGACCTGCAGGTGGTTACGCTTTGGGTCAGCCGATTGAACCTTTTGTTAATTGGGTAAACAATTGGAGAACGAGTGTTGGTATATTTGAACCCTATAAATTATAGTTTATATAAATAGTTAATATGAAAAATGAAAACAAGCATCAGTGATATGTTGATGCTTGTTTTATTATTTGATTCATAAACATAGATGCCGTAAAGCCCCAAAATACACGGCTTGCCCCGAATCATGGCGAGCCAAATTATAAAACTATATCGATTTGTATGATTTTTTTATAATCTTTATAGCGTATTCTTTGGTTATGGATCCGTTGAGGTATTCCATTACGATATCAAAAAAGGGTTCTGCATCGCAATCATCCTCTAAATGCAAGACATTAATTATGTACTTGTCCAAAGCACGTATGATAGTATTGTAATCGTTTTGAACAGTTTGAGGGTGATTATCATCAACTTCCTCTACGTTAATGCCAATAGAAAAAAATTTGTTGCTCATTTCTTTCATATTTTTTGAAACGTCCAAATAAAGATTAAGTGCATCTAATTGATAATTATTCATTATATTTTCCTTTCAAATTTAGTCTTTTACTGATGTTATGGAGTATGAAAATGAAATAGATGACGAAACTTACTAATGTTTATGGAAATTATCGATGATAATCTTGATAAGAGACCTGAAATGAGCGATTTAGTCAAGATTGGGAAAAAATTAAATCTAAATTTAACACAATTCTCAACGTGAATTGTTGCATTTTTTTGCTTGGAGAGGTAATTTGAATGCTTTTACAATTTGTCAATAAGTTTGAATTAAGACAAATTATTCTGTCTTCTTAAATTCTGCAATATCTTCAAGTTTGCAGTCAAGAATAGAACAAAGCTTATCAAGAGTATAAGTGCTAACAGGCTGATTCTTTTTCAACCTTGTAATTGTTGAATGACTTATTCCTATAAGACCGAGTCTGTATTGAGATATATTCTTTTCATCAAGCTTTTTCCAAAGTCTATCATACGAAATCATAAAAAAGAATCTCCACTTAATAATGTCTTGCCTTTAATTAAATGATGCACTATAATTCCCATAAGGGGTAGCACCTTAAAAAAGGTATTACCCTTAAAAGGGATGATTGGAGGTGCATTTAATGAATTTTAAAACAATAGGCGTGCGAATTCGTAACATTAGAATTGAAAAAGGGATTTCTCAAGAAGAGCTTGCATTTAGAATCAATACTTCTGCAGCTTATGTCAGTAATATTGAAAGAGGCATTAAAAAGCCTAGTTTAATGAAGCTGATTGATATTTCAGATGTTTTACATATTACAGTAAATGATCTGATTTATGATAATCCGGATTTCATAAATAAATATTACGATGATGAATTATTTAAAATTCTTTCCGCATGCGAACTTGAAAAACAGGAAATAGTGAAAAACAGCATAAAAGATATAATTCAATTATTTAATACACAATAACCGTCAGAAACATATTCTGGCGGTTAATTTTTTTGAAATTAACCTATAGGTTATAAGCGTATTAACCGTGAGGGTATGGTGAAAAAATATAAATAATATTATTTTCATATCATAAGATTTTGAAAGGAATAATTATGTATGATTCATCCCGAAGAAAATGCTAGTACCGATCAGGTAAAGAAAAAAATAAGAGAACGATATAAAGGTGTTGGAGAAGGGCTTTTAGACGTTATTCCGGCTAATCCCCATGAGGATTTTTATAAATCTGAAGTGCATAAAAGAGTTGCAGTTTATGCAAGGGTTTCAACAGACGATCCTAACCAGACTTCTTCGTATGAATTACAAAAAAATCATTATGAGGATTTAGTTAACCGTAGGGATAACTGGGAGCTTGTTGATATATATGCAGATGAAGGAATATCCGGAACCTCACTTCAGCACAGGGACAACTTTATAAGAATGATTAATGATTGTAACGAAGGAAAAATAGATCTGATTGTTACTAAGAGTGTATCCAGATTTGCAAGAAATATTATTGACTGTATTGGATATGTTAGGCAGCTTAAGGCTGCAGAACCGCCGATAGGAGTGTTTTTTGAGACAGAAAACATATTTACACTTGATGAAAACTCTGAAATGTCGCTTTCATTTATTGCAACTCTTGCCCAGGAAGAAAGCCACACAAAATCAGAGATTATGAATTCATCAATCGAAATGCGTTTCAAAAGAGGAATATTTTTAACCCCCACATTGCTTGGATATGATCACGATGAGGATGGTAATCTGGTTGTTAATGAGGATGAAGCCAACACTGTTCGTCTAATCTTTTTTTCATACTTATATGGTTATTCTGCTCAGCAGATTGCAGATGCGTTGACAGAACTTGAAAGAGTAACAAAAAAAGGCAACCAGTATTGGTCTTCGGGTTCGGTCCTTCAGATATTATCAAATGAAAGATACTGCGGAGATGTTCTTGCAAGAAAAACTTTCACACCAAACTATCTTACACATAAATCCAAAAAGAATAATCATGAACGCAATCAGTACAGGCAGAAGAATCATCATGAAGCAATTGTAAGTAGAGAGGATTTTTTTGCAGTACAAAGACTGATACGTAATGCCAAGTACGGAAATAAGGGCTATTTTCCTCAAATGAATGTTATAGCCAGTGGAGCATTAAAAGGGTTTGTGATCATTCATCCCAAATGGGCGGGATTTTCGGTGGATGATTATTATATAGCAAGCGACAGTGTTTTTGATGGAATTAATAAATTATCCTCACTCCCTTCAGAAGTGGCTTTAAGGAAAGGAAGTGTTGATCTTAGCGGGTATGAACTGGTGAGAAAAGAATTCCTATCTTTATCGGGACAAATTACGATGTCTGTTACGTCATCAAAAATTCTATTTAATAAAGTGGCCCTTCAAAAGATTCCGAATGCACTTAAAATAGAAATCCTTGTGAATCCTTTGGAAAAAGTAATAGCTATTAAGAAAGCCTCATCGGGAGCAAGGCATTGTTTTGAGTGGAAGAAAAACAATCCCAACGAATATATTCCCAAAATAATTAGTGGAAGCGCGTTCCTTCCAACATTGTTTAATCTTTTTGGATGGAAAACGAATTTACAGTATAAAATCTGCGGTATCGCACAAAATTATTTGGAGGAAACCGTTCTTCTTTTTCAGGTGAAAGAAGCGGTACTTTTAATAAGTGAATCTGAAAATAGCGATTCACTTTTAGAGGCTGAAAAAGAGGAGGAAGAGGTGAAAAGAAAAAGAGGCAAAAAGGTTAAAGCGTATCCCAAAGAATGGGCGGATTCATTTGGTGAGAAATATTATATTTCAGAAGCAAAAGAAAAAACGGAAGAAGAAAGAATATCTGAGGGCTTTGATGGGGAAAAGATTTCATATATGGCAGATAAAGATGCTGTTACAACACCACAGGAAGCTGCAGATAAGATCAAAACAATATTAAGAAAGATTGGTGCGGATGATGAATGAAATAATGAATATTGAAAGTGAAGAAAAGAATGTTGTCATAGAAACAAATTTTGATTATTCCGGGTATCAGGTTGTTCGTGGTGAATTTTTTTCGCATCTTTTTGAACCTTCCATAACATTTAACAATGATAAGGTGTCTGTAAATACGGCTTGTATTAATAAAATTCCAAATGCCGAGTATGTACAGATCCTTGTGAATCCTATGGAGAAGAAACTTGCGGTAAAACCATGTTCGGAGGATAAGAAAGATTCGTTTTGCTGGGTTGCAAAAGGAAATGACGGAAAAAGAAAGCCAAAGGCGATTTCCTGCCAGGTCTTTTGTGCAAAAGTCATTAATCTGATGGGATGGAATAAAAACTGTCGCTACAAAATACTGGGCAAACTCGTTAGAACCCCGTTAGATACATTGTTTGTTTTTGATTTAAAAGATGCTGAAACCTATGAGAAGAAAAAAACGGATGGAAGCAAAAGACAACCATTATATCCGGAAAACTGGAAGGACCAGTTCGGGGTATCGGTTGAGGAGCATGCAGATTCTATTATGATTGAAATATTTGATGATTATGCGGTGTTTAGAATAGATAAGGAAGAGGAAAAAAATGGAAAAACTACAGTTGAAAATGACATTGGATCTGAAGAAGAAAAGAATCAGGATTTCGAAGAGAATATTAGTTCAATTGAATAAGCCTGATTATATTCATCTTCTTATTAATCCCGATAATTGCACTATTGCGTTATGCAAATGTAAGAAGGAAAACAAAGATTCAATTAAGGTTAACTGGAACAGTCATAGAGAAATGGAAATCTACAGCAAAGCTCTTTTAAACAAAATTCTTATGGTTAATAGTTTTTTTGAAAATGATAACTCATACAGTTTTGAAGGAATGGTTTCTGATAACAAGGAAATGGTTTTATTTGATATATCAAAAAAAAATTTACCGCAGAGAAGAGAATAGGAGACAACGGCGTGAACAGAAAAACTCCAGATATTTTAAAGAAAGAAAAATTTGAAAGATTAATTCAACCTTATAGTGAAACCAAACTGGCGGAATTAAAAACCGAAGTTTTCAAAAATTATACGATGCGGGTTGTTCATACCTGGCAGGGCTATCATCTTTGCGATGAAGAGCGTTTAAAAGCGTGCTTTAAGGTCAATGTTCAGCCAAGAATCGAAAACGTTGAATTTGAGAACTGGATAGAGGCGGCATTGTATATTTGCAACTCCCAACTCAAACGGGATGATCTTACAAACGATTATAAAAAATATATTATCGGTCAGAATCTGAACTTCGAATTGTTAAACAGGAGTGATTCTCGACAATCCGATGCCAAAACAACAGTTGCAATGGAACTTGCTTCGAGATTGTATCTTGCTTCCGCAACAGTAATTAAATACAGTGTCTTTGCTTCTGCGATTGATGATATATTTGAAACAAACGCAGATTTGGCAAAATTAATCCTTATGAATGAGATTAAGGTGTCGCATGAGAATGTTATTGAACTTTCGCGTCTTAAGGCAGATGAGATACGAGCGGTATCTAAATCCATAAGAGAAGATGAAATTGGTAGATTAACGTATTCATACATTAGAAATACTGTTAAATGGAATCATTTTAAGGAACAGAAGGACACATCCAGCAGAAGGGTCCAGAGAGAAGAAAAGAAGTTTAACAAACCGGCAATAAGGCAAATGCCGGAATATGATCCGGATTCCGAAGTTAACAGTTTATGCATGACGATTGATTCATGGGTTTCCTCGATTCAGAGAGTTAATAACAAATGCGATCTGTCAAAGATAACAAATAAAGCAAGCTTAAATCTTATGAAAAAATTATCGTTTTTGGAACATACAATACATGATATACAGAATTCGCTTGTGGAAAGGACGGGAGTATGAACGAGAATTATGATGAATTTGTGCCCAAAGTGCATTTTGAATTGGTACCTATAAAAGATCTTGTATCAAATCAGGAATATCAGAGAAATCTATCAATGGGACATGTGAAAAAGGCTGTTGAGAATTTTGACTTAAACCAGGTCAACCCAATTAAGGTGAGTAGGCGTAATGGAATAAATTATGTGTTTAATGGTCAGCATACCGCGGAAATAGTTGCCATGGCTTCTGGAAGTCGTGATACGCCTGTATGGTGTATGATTTATGATGAATTGGAATACACCGAAGAAGCTGATATTTTTGCAAATCAGATGAAAAATGTCAAACCACTCCTTCCAATAGAAATATTTCATGCCAACTGTGAGGCGGGGAACAATAAGGAACTGGTAATCAACGGACTAGTTGAATCATTTGATTTAAAAATTGCGGCGGCATCATCTCCCGGGTGCATTTCGGCTGTCAGCACTCTTGAAAGCATATATGACAAATATGGTTATGATATGCTTGATCATGTACTAAAATTGATAATAATGACCTGGGAAGGAGAATCTAAATCTTTTTCGGCAAATATTATGAATGGATTGGCGAGACTTTTATATGCCTATGGAGATAATGTAAAGGACGATGTTTTTAAAGAAAAATTAAGCGAAGTATCAATAAAAGAACTTACAAAACTTGCAAGGGAAAGAAGAGCGGGGTCTCTTGGGTATGCGGAAGCAATGTTGATTAATTATAATCGCAGGTCGAAAGCACCTTTGCATTGGCAAACATTATACTCAAATAAGCTTATACCTGGGAAAAAACCACAAAATTAAGGATTATATAAAGGAATATCGGGTATGATGATATTCCTTTTTTGATGAGTATAGATATAATTGTGAGAATCCTTTATATATAATGAACATAAGACCTGTTTATAGGCCTATGATTGAAGGAAAATATGATAGAATATAATTAAGGTTATGGAATATAGTGGATAACAATTGGAGGAACTCTCTATGCAAAAAGCCAAGTGGAATGAACAATATCTATACGCATATGAAGTGGCAGAAAATTTTGATTTTGAGACAACAATTCGAAAGGCAAGTGTTCGGAAACAATTAAGGTGTCCAGATATGGGGTGTAAAAACCCTATTCTAAGATATTGCAATGGCGGAAAAGAAGAACCCTTTTTTGCTCATTTAATAAATTGTGGTTGTGATTATTGTAAGTATGAAAAAAAGAGTTCTTCAACTATACCTATAATGAAGATGGTTGCTCAGATTCTGAAAAATAAGGGATATAACATAGATATAGAGAACAAATTATATCCGGGGCATATCACTCAGATAACGGCCGATTTAGGATTAAATAATCATGTGGCGGTTGATTTTATTTCTAGACAAAATGGTGTGTTTGAGATAGAAGGAATCGAAAGAGAATATACTTCTAGAGGTATTATATATACCTTTGTTGTTGCGGATGATTCTTTGATTCTTAAAGACGAAGCAAGAGCTTTTTTTGCCAAAAGATATGCACTTAATAAACATAATCTATTAATGATTAGTTTTGATGGGAAAAAAGTTAGACAAATTGCATTAGATATAAATAATTATGGCATATACAAAAACAGAAAATGTGTTTTTCCTCTTGAATATCAATCAGATTATTTTGTTGTGACAAGAATGTCAGATTGTCTCGTTTTTGAAAATAACCATTTATCAACACCGGAGTTTGAAAATCTTTTTGAGGAATGGTTACAGGAGAAAAGAGATTTTTATGAAAAATGGAAGAATCAAGTTGATAAAGCAGAGGAGGAGGCTATTATTGCTGAAGCAAAAAGATTAGAAGATATACGAATTGCAGATGAAAAAAGAAAAAAGGAAGAAGCGCAAAAAGAAGCAGATCGTTTGGCTGCTGAAGCAGAAGAGATAATACGACAAGAAACTCTAAAGGCAGAAATAACACAAAAGAAAAATGAGATAATAAAAAAAGAACATCCAAAATTATTAAAGGTGATGGATATAATAAAAAGTTCATCATTTATATCTGGAAGATTTCAATACAAAAGCGATAAGGGGTTTGTGTATAGAAAAGTTTTTTCAAAAATATATGGAGTTAAACAATATAAAGAAAAAGGTGTACTAGTTGAGATAGAGAATTATGTTTCACTATTACTTTTTGTTCAAGAAAATGAGATGAGTTCCATGAAAGATTATAGTGGAAATTATTTTCAAAGTATTGATTTGAGAGAAGTTCAGATAGATGATATAGAAAATGAGTTAAAAAAATATATTGAATTATCTATATAAATGGAAATGCATGTAATTTTATTCCACATATCTAAACATTGTATTTAATTATGGCCTCTTATTTGATATAATAAATAGGTCGATAAATATAATATGTGGAGGGTTACAAATGGCGATTTCATATAATAAATTATGGAAATTGTTGATTGATAAAAATATGAATAAAACTGAACTTCGAGATAAGGTTCATATTAGTAGTACTACCTTGGCTAAACTATCAAAAAACGAACCGGTTTCCTCTGGGGTTCTTGAAAAAATATGTGCTGAACTTGAGTGTGATGTAGGAGATATTATGGAGTTTCTGAAGGATAAGTAAATTCATTGCATCGGGGGATAGCATATTATGGCATTTGAATTAATCGATAATGTAAATAAAACTTTAAAAGATAGTCTTAAAAATGATATCAATACTGGAAGCAAAATATCTGTTGCTGCGGCCAGTTTTTCTATTTATGCATTTCAAGAATTAAAAAAAGAACTGGAAAAATGTGAAGAATTCCGGTTCATCTTTACAGCTCCCACTTTTATTACAGAAAAAACTAAGAAAGAAAAGAGAGAATATTATATTCCTCGAATGAATCGCGAACGCAATCTTTATGGAACGGAATTTGAAATAAAATTGCGCAATGAGATGACTCAAAAAGCTATAGCGAAAGAGTGTTCTGAATGGGTAAAGAAAAAAGCGAAGTTTCGGTCTAATATTACAAAAGAAAACATGATGGGCTTTATTCAAGTTGATGATAAAAGTTTTGCGCCCATTACAGAGTTTTCGACGGTTGATTTGGGCTGTGAGAGGGGAAATAATGCCTATTCTATGATACAACGAATAGATGCACCTTGGTCCTCAGAGTATCTAAGGATTTTTGATGAATTTTGGAATGATAAAAACAAATTACAGGATGTAACAGACCAGGTTCTTGATAATATCACAACTGCCTATAATGAGAATTCTCCTGATTTTATTTATTTTGTTACTCTTTACAATATTTTTAATGAGTTTCTTGAAGATATTTCTGAAGACGTTCTTCCTAATGAGGCCACAGGATTTAAGCAGAGCCAAATTTGGAATATGCTTTACAATTTCCAGCAAGATGCAGTCCTTGCAATAATTAACAAACTTGAGAAATTTAATGGATGTATTCTTGCGGATTCTGTAGGTCTTGGCAAAACCTTTACTGCACTTGCTGTTATTAAGTATTATGAGAATCGCAATAAGTCGGTTCTGGTTTTATGTCCCAAAAAACTTGTAAACAACTGGAATACATATAAAGACAACTATGTAAATAACCCTATTGCAAAAGATAGGATGAATTATGATGTTTTATTCCATACGGATCTTGGAAGGAATAGAGGAACATCCAACGGTCTGGATTTGGATCGCTTGAATTGGGGTAATTATGATCTAGTTGTAATTGATGAATCTCATAATTTCCGTAACGGTGGACAAGTTTATGGTGAAGATAATAAAGAAAATAGATATTTACAACTTTTAAACAAAGTTGTAAGAGCAGGCGTAAAAACCAAAGTATTGATGCTATCTGCAACACCGGTTAATAACCGATTTGTTGATTTAAAGAATCAGTTGGCTCTTGCATATGAAGGGGATAGCAGTTTATTAGACGAAAAACTTGATACTTCTAAAAGGATTGAGGATATTTTCAGGCAAGCACAAGGCGCATTTAATCAATGGAGCAAACTTAATCAAGAAGAAAGAACTACAGATAGACTTCTTAAAATGCTTGATTTTGATTTCTTTGAGCTGTTGGATAGCGTTACAATTGCAAGATCTAGAAAACATATACAGAAGTATTATGATACAACGGACATTGGAACATTTCCGAAGAGAAATTTACCAATTTCTAAACGTCCGGGACTAACAGATATTAATACAGCAATAAATTACAACGAAATATTTGAACAATTAAGCCTTTTAAGTTTATGCATTTATACACCATCGAAGTATATATTGCCTAGCAAGATAGAAAAATATGAGAATGCTTATGGTAAAAAGGAAGGTAATCGTGGTATTACAGTTGGTGGTCGTGAAGATGGTATGCGACATTTAATGTTTACCAATCTCATGAAACGAATGGAAAGTTCCGTATATTCATTCAAACTAACTCTTAAACGTATAGATGATTATATTGAAGAAACTATAGAGGCAATTAAAAAATACAAAATTGGAGCCAACAATGGTCAATTGACTATAGATGACTTTGAAGAGGATGATTTTGACGAGGATGATCAGAATGTCAATGACTTTACAATAGGACGAAAGATGAAGATTGAATTGGCGGATATGGACTATCTCTCTTGGGAAAAAGATCTTCAGCATGACAAAGAAGTATTTGAATTGCTATTATATATGATTTCAGAAATAACTCCAGAACATGATAGCAAGCTACAGGAATTAAAGCACACAATTGACGAAAAAATAAGCAAACCCATAAATGAAAATAATAAAAAAATAATTATTTTCACGGCATTTGCGGATACCGCTGATTATTTGTTTGATAATATCAGCAAATATGTCAAGGATAGATATGATTTGGATTCGGCAATTATTACTGGATCCATAGATGGAAAAACTACCATTAAGGGTCTTAAAACTGATTTGAATACAGTTTTGACATGTTTTTCCCCGATATCTAAGGGTAAAGATTTACTTATGCCAAATGAGAAGGCTGAAATTGATGTTCTAATAGCAACAGATTGCATTTCAGAAGGCCAAAACTTACAGGACTGTGATTATCTGATTAATTACGACATTCATTGGAATCCAGTAAGAATAATCCAAAGATTTGGTAGAATAGATCGTATTGGCAGTAAGAATAATAGTATTCAACTTGTAAACTTCTGGCCGGATTTAACTTTAGACGAGTATATCAATCTTAAAGCAAGAGTTGAGACGAGAATGAAGATTGTCGATATGACAGCAACCGGGGATGATAATGTCTTAAGCCCTGAAGAAAAGGGGGATTTGGAATACAGAAAACAACAACTTAAGCGACTTCAGGAAGAAGTTGTTGACATAGAAGAGATGTCTTCGGGCATATCCATTATGGATTTAGGGTTAAATGAATTTAGGTTAGATCTTTTGGATTATATTAAAACACACCCTGAAGTTGAAAATGCCCCTCATGGTATGAATTCTGTTGTTTCAAGAACGGAAGAATTACCTTCAGGAGTAATATTTGTTTTAAGAAATGTCAAAAATGAAATTAACATAAATAGCCAAAATAGATTACATCCATTTTATATGGTTTATCTTTCAGATGAAGGGGAAGTAATAATTGATCATCTTTCGCCTAAGGAAATGCTAGATTCTTTTAGACTTCTTTGTAAGGGTAAGATGGAACCTGATAGAGAATTATGTATAGAGTTTAACAATGAAACTGATGATGGCAGAAATATGAAAAAATATTCGGAATTGCTTGTTGATTCAATAGCGTCCATTATAGAAGTTAAAGATGAAAGTGAAATTGATAGTTTTTTAAGTGGGAAGAAAATGAGTTTCTTATCTGAAACGATTAATGGGCTAGACGATTTTGAGTTAATTAGTTTTCTTGTAGTCAAATAGGAGGATTATCCTATGTTTGAATTACCAAAATCAACGGAAATACGAAAACCAATTCATAAGAAGTTGTTATATGAGAAGTTTCCAAATGAATTAAGTGGAGATAAACGTTTACGATTCGACGATGATATAAGTCGAATCATTGTGATTAATGAAATATCTGAGAATTCTGTGAATGTAAAGGCTACTGAAGATATTTCATCCATCTTTGTTGTTTTAGTTGAATTAAAAAACAAAGAATATAATGGTAGAAATATTGCTCTTATATCACGATTGTTCGGTCAGAAACTATTGTTGGTATTGCATTGTGGGGAAGAGTATCAGCTTGTTATATATGAAACACAGTTGCTTAAGTCCGAATGGAAGGCTGAAGAAGATATTAAGCTCCATATTGAAGGTTTGGATTTGTGCAGTGTTTGGAATAATCTTGTTACTGTTGTATCGGGAATTATTGCGGAAAATGGTAAAACTCTTTCTGAACAGATAGTCATAGAAGCAGAAAAAGAACGGCTACGAAAGAAGATAACCGAGCTTGAAAGTAAAACTCGACGTGAGATTCAATCAAAGAAAAAATATGATATGTATAAAATGATTAAGGAATATGAGGAATGCCTAGTGAAACTAGATGGAAAGGAAAAAAATGATAATTGAAGCAGGCCATAGAATTCTTGTATTGAGATTTAATAATTATAAAGAATGGAACTTTATTGAAGAGCATAGGAAATTATTAAAAAAGCATAATTATGTGTGGATTTTAAAAGCAGGAAAGCCAATAAATATTTCCACTATGAAAAATATTATTGATGAAGGTGGACATCTTATATTAAAAGAACCCAAAAATGATGGCGGAAGGTTTTATTATATGCACATTTTGGAGTTTAATAATGGGATGCCTCAAAAAGAATATATTTATCCTGAGTATTATAAAAATATGCTTGAAAATGAGGAATGTTATATTCTTGAATCGTTAGAGGGAACATGGTTGAAAATAGACGTTGTTTGTGAAATAAATCATCAAGTAGAACATTTAAAGCTAATTAGCAATGGTAAAAGATTAGATGAGACGTTATTAAAAACAAGAAGTAGTTTATTGTATGTTAACACGGCAGAGGATATCGAAATATAAAGGAGAGGCGTATTATGGAAAAAATGAAGATGAGAACGGAGTGTATAGCAGATAAAAACTTTGAGGCTTTATCGAAGCTATTTCCTAACGCTATAACAGAAAAAATAGTTGGTTATGATGAATATGGTAATTCAATTGTAGAAAGAGCGGTTGATGCAGATGTTTTAAGGCAGGAAATAGCTCATGAAATTGTAGAGGGAAATGAAGAGCGATATAGATTGACTTGGCCAGAAAAAAAGAAGGCTATGTTAATTGCAAATACTCCAACTTTTTCTACTCTCCGTCCGGATAGAGTTTCCAGCATTAATTTTGATACAACAGAAAATATATATATTGAAGGTGATAATTTAGAAGCTTTAAAACTTCTTCGAGAAACTTATCTTGGGAAGATAAGGATGATATATATAGATCCGCCATATAATACAGGACATGATTTTTTGTACGAAGATGATTTCTCAGATTCTATAGAAAACTATCTATTAATAAGTAATCAATATGATGATTTTGGCAATAGATTATTTCAAAATACAGACAGTGAAGGAAGGTTTCACACAAAGTGGCTAAATGAGATGTATCCAAGACTTAAATTGGCGCGAATTCTATTGAAAGAAGATGGATTATGCTTTATTTCAATTGATGATAATGAATATGATAATCTAATCAAAATATGTAATGAGATATTTGGTGAATCAAATCATGTTGCTTCGATAGCGTGGAGAAGACAGGACGGACAAACTAACATAGGAAGTTTTGCTAGAGTTAAAGAATATATTTTGATTTATTCCAAAACTCAAAATTATAAAATGGGAAGAATGCCCTTATCAGAAAAAGCCATGAAAGATTATCAATATGAAGATGAAAAAGGAAAGTATGGCAGAGGACGTTTGAGAGAGCCAGTCAGAGGACGCCATAATTATGATGTTATATCTCCGTCAGGCGTTATTTGCAAAGGACCTTGGTTAGTTTCTGAAGAGGAATTTCATAAACTTGAGAGCCAAGGACTGATTCATTGGCCTGAAAAGGACGGAGGTTCTCCTAGAAAAAAAATATACTTGTCGGAAATGTTGGATAAGGGGCAGATATCAAATGATTTTTGGGGAATTGAATATGGAACCAATCAGCGTGCAAGCATTGAGGTAGAAAAACTATTCGGAAATAGGTATTTTGATTTTCCAAAACCAGTGTCTTTAATAAAAATGCTAGTTAAGTTGGGAACGGAAAAGGATGAAGAATCTATAGTACTTGATTTCTTTTCAGGATCAGGAACCACTGCTGAAGCTGTTCAAGAGTTAAATGCGGAGGACGGATTTAAGAGAAAATTCATTATGATCCAAATTCCTGAAAAAATAGACGAAAGTAGTAAAGCATATAAAGATGGATATAGAAATATTTGTCAGATAGGAGAAAAAAGGATTGAATTATCAGCAAAACGAGTAAAAGCAGAAAAAAAAGGAAGTTTTGATGAGGGGTTTAGGGTTTTTAAGATAGATTCGTCAAATATGAAAGACGTTTATTATAGCCCTAATGATACGCAACAGACACTAATAGATATATTTGCTGATAATATAAAACCTGATCGTACTCCTGAAGATTTATTGTTTCAAGTTATGCTTGATTTAGGTGTGCAAATCTCAAGCAAGATTGAAGAGAAAGAGATAGTGGGAAAGAAAGTATTTAATGTTGCAGATGGGTTCTTGATGGCTTGTTTCGATTCGGATATTACAGATGAAACGGTAAAGGCTGTAGCAAAGCAGAAACCGTATTATGCAGTTTTCAGAGATTCATCGATGAAGAATGATTGCGTAGCTACAAACTTTGATCAGATATTTGAAAATGTCAGTCCAGGAACGATAAGGATGGTTATATAGCCAATTCGAAGTAGAAAAGAATAAAAACATGGGCTTATAAAGAGGAATAATATGGAAAGACTAGATATGCAAACAGCTAATATTGCAGATAGCAAATTTGATTTATTATCAAGGATATTTCCAAATGCGATTACCGAAATAATAGAAGAGAACGGCGAAGTTGTTAGGGCAATCGATGTTGATGTGTTGAGACATGAAATATCATGTAAAATAATTGACGATAAATCTGAAAGATATCAATTTACTTGGCCTGATAAAAAGTCTGCTATTGCGTTGGCCAATAGTCCAATAGCAGCTACATTAAGACCATATAGAGATGAAAGCGTTAACTATGACAATACCAAAAATATATATATTGAAGGAGATAATTTAGATGTATTGAAATTACTTCAAGAAACGTATTTGGGGAAAATACAGATGATATATATTGATCCCCCATATAATACGGGAAGTGATTTTGTATATGAAGATGATTATTCGGTAGATAAAGGCGCCTATTCCCTTCTTAGTGGTCAATATGACGAACATGGAATGAGATTAGTCCAAAATGCGGAGAGTAATGGGAGGTTTCACACTGATTGGTTAAATATGATATATCCAAGGATTAAACTTGCGAAAGATTTATTGTGTGATGAAGGGGTAATATTCATAAGCATTGATGATAAAGAGGCTAGCAATTTAAAAAAAATATGTGATGAAATTTTTGGAGAGAAAAATTTCGTTTCGAATTTTATTTGGCAATCACGCACTTCGATTTCTAATGATTATGAGGTTTCATTAAATCATAACCATACATTGATTTATTCAAAAAATCGCGAGAAATTAACTTTTGGTGGAGATAAAATAGATGCTTCAGAATACGTTAATCCAGACGATGATCCGCGTGGACCTTGGAAACTAGTGCCCATTGATGCAAATCATGTTGGAGGAGACACATTGTATCCAATAAAAAATCCTAAAACTGGGCTGGAGTATTACCCTCCAAATGGCAGAATTTGGTGCTATAATAGGCAAACTATGCAAGAACTGATAGAAGATGGAAGGATTAAATTTGGGATGAATGATGATTCTGCTCCCAAAAGAAAGCTTTTCTTCAATGAACGCTTAGAAAAAGGAGATAAAAAAACTCCAAGTTCACTTATATTAAATGCGGGGACCACAAAAGATGGAACAACAGAAATAATGAATTTGTTTGAAGGGGAGAAAGTATTTGATTACCCTAAACCTGTGGATTTAATATACCGATTAATCCAATATGGAGCACCTAATGGGGGTATTGTGCTAGATTTCTTTTCTGGATCTGCGACAACAGCACATGCCGCTATGAAATATAATTCAGAGAATAATCAACAAATCGAATACATATTGGTTCAATTGCCTGAAGATTTGGATGAAAATCTAAAGAAAGCATCTTCTGCCGGTAAAAAAACAATAAGTACAGCTATTAGGTTTTTAGATAAACAGAAAAAACCTCATGTTTTAACAGAGATATCTAAAGAGCGAATAAGAAGAGCTGGAAAAAAAGTTGCAGAGAATACTTCAAAAAGCATAGATATAGGATTTCGAGTGCTTAAACTTGACAGTTCAAATATGAAGGATGTTTTTTATAAACCAGCCGATACTCAACAAACGCTTATGGAGATGTTTTCTGATAATATCAAATCTGATCGATCTCCAGAAGATCTTTTGTTCCAGGTGATGCTAGATTTGGGAGTTTTATTATCAAGCAAGATAACAGAAAAAGTTATTGCTGGGAAAAAGGTATTTGATGTTGCGGATGGTTTCCTATTGGCTTGTTTTGAAAATGATGTTACGGACGAAACTGTTAAAGCTATAGCAAAGTTGAAGCCATATTATGCTGTATTTAGAGATTGCTCAATGAAGAGTGATAGTGTTGCTACAAATTTTGATCAAATATTTGAAAATATAAGTCCTGATACAATAAGAAAGGTGCTTTAATTATGAAATTTAATTTTAAAATTCAACAATATCAAACGGATGCAGTAGATAGTGTTGTGAATTGCTTTAAAGGTCAACCTTTTCAAAATAAAGTCGCATACCGTCGTGATTTGGGGGATAAAGCTAAGGCGCAAAAAAATTCTCAAATTACTTTTGCTCTTGATGGAGAAAAGGAATCGTCTTTGGAGTTGATTGATGAATCCGATGATTCTGGCTTCAAAAACGAACCATTAAGAATTACGAATGAAACATTATTTTCGAATATTAAAGAAGTGCAACAGTCTAATAATGTTATGATTTCTGATTCATTGGTTGAAAACATGGGAGCGTGTTCACTTGATGTTGAAATGGAGACTGGAACAGGTAAAACTTATGTTTATATAAAGACAATGTTTGAACTTAACAAGAAGTATGGATGGACTAAGTTTATAGTAGTTGTTCCATCAATAGCTATAAGAGAAGGCGTAAAGAAGTCTTTTGAGATTACTCAGGACCATTTTATGGAACTATATCATAAAAAAATACGATTCTTTGTCTACAACAGCAGTAATCTAAACCAACTGGATTCTTTTTCCAGCAATGCAGGAATTAATGCAATGATTATCAATATGCAGGCGTTTAATACATCCATGAAAGAGGGTGGAAAGAGCAAAGAGTCACGAATAATATATGATAAACGAGATGAATTTGGAAGTAGGCGACCAATTGATGTAATTAAGGCTAATAATCCAATAATAATTCTAGATGAACCGCAGAAAATGGGGGGAGATGCAACACAAAATGCTCTTAAGAATTTTAATCCACTATTTGTTCTAAATTATTCGGCGACGCATGCAAAGCATCACAATCTTGTATATGCCTTGGATGCAGTAGACGCATATAATCAAAGATTAGTTAAGAAGATAGAGGTTAAAGGATTTCAGGTTAAGAATTATCGTGGTACTGACCATTATTTATTCCTTGAAGATATTATTGTTTCACCTAATAAACCGCCAAGAGCTCGTATGGAGTACGAAAAGGATTATAAAACCAAGGGTATTAATCGTGAAACAAGGATGTTTGATGTTGATGATAATTTGTATGAGATATCGAATGGATTGAATCAATATAACGGATATCGTGTTTCAGAGATTGATCCGATAAGCGGAACGGTATCATTTACAAATGGAGTTACTATACGTAGAGGAGATGTTGTAGGAGATATTGCAGAAAAGGATATGCGCCGTATTCAAATAAGAGAAACCATCAAATCTCATCTAGAAAAGGAAGAGGCTCTTTTTGAAAAGGGAATCAAGACTTTGTCGTTATTTTTTATTGATGAAGTTGCTAAATATCGACAGTATGACGAGGATGGAAATGAAATACTTGGTGAATATGGGCAGATGTTTGAACAGGAATACAACGATGTTGTAAGTGAATATATTTCCATATTTGATACGCCATATCAAAAGTATTTGAAAGATATTGATGCTAAGGATACTCATAAAGGGTATTTTAGCATTGATAAGAAAGGTCATGCAGTTAACAGCGAGCTGAAGAAAGGATCGGATATATCTGATGACATTTCAGCTTACGATTTAATATTAAAAAACAAGGAACGTTTATTAAGTTTTGATGAGCCTACAAGATTTATTTTCTCGCATTCTGCGCTTCGTGAAGGATGGGATAACCCAAATGTATTTCAGATTTGTACACTAAAACATAGTGATAGCACAACCGGTAAGCGTCAGGAGGTAGGAAGAGGATTACGTCTTTGTGTTGACCAGAATGGATATCGTATGGATGAGCAGAGCTTGGGTGTAAATCGTGTTCATAAAATAAACAAGCTTACTGTTATAGCAAGTGAGAGTTATAAGGATTTTGTAACGGATTTGCAAAAACAGATTCGTACTGATTTGTATGATCGTCCTAGGCATGCCTCAAAAGACTATTTTAAAGGAAAGACTGTTGTTGTGGATGGTGTTCTTCAAAAGATTACAGACCAGCAGGCAACAATGATTTATTCATATCTTTTAAAGAATGACTATATAACTATGGATGGAGAAGATAATATAACGGATCAATATCGAGCGGATCTTGATAATGATAACCTTGCATCACTTCCTGAACAACTTGAAAAGTATTCGGAAGGAATACATAAACTAATTCAGAGTGTATTCAATGAAGAAATACTTAATGAGATGGTAGGAAATGGAAACGACACAAAGATTACGAATGATTTAAATGAAAACTTTGCAAAGGAAGAATTCCAAACTTTATGGGGGTATATTAACCATAAGTATGCATATACAGTCGATTTTGATAGTAATGAATTAATTAAGAAGTCAATAGATGCTATTAATAACGAATTATATATATCTATGCTTCAGTATACTTCATCTGTATCTGAACAGAAGGATGATTTGACTGCAGATGAAATAAAAAGTGGTGATTCTTTTAAGGGCGCTAAATCCAAAACTACTACTCTAGAACATTATGAAAGTAGTCAGGTTAAATATGACCTTATAGGTGAGATTGCAGGCGATGCTATTCTTACCAGGAGAACCGTTGCCGCTATTCTAAAGGGAATTCGAAAAGACAAGTTTTACATGTTTAGGAATAATCCGGAAGAGTTTATTAGTAAAGTGACTCGGATTATAAAAGAACAAAAGGCAACTATGGTTGTTGAGCATATTTCATATGATCAGTTGGAAGGTTCTTATGATAGTTCTATATTTACAGCGGAAAAACATACAACCATTGATAAGGCATTTAAGGCAGAAAAGCATATTCAGCCGTATGTATTTACTGATGGAACTGCAGAAAAATCAGTAGAAAGAAAATTCGCTGAAGATCTTGATGGAGCAGAAGAAGTAATTGTGTATGCTAAACTCCCTAAAGGATTCTCAATTCCAACTCCTGTTGGAAATTATAGTCCCGACTGGGCGATAGCGTTTAAAGAGGGAACGGTAAAGCATATTTTCTTTATAGCAGAGACAAAGGGAACTATGGAGAGTTTACAATTGCGCCCGATAGAAAAGGCTAAAATCTCTTGTGCAAGAAAACTATTTAATGAAATATCCACAGAAAATGTCGTATATCATGATGTTGATAGTTATCAGAGTTTGTTAAATATAATGCCATCTATCGAAAAGAAGAAAAAGGAGGTTTAATACATGTTTGATCAGGCTATTTTACAAGATTGTTTAAAACAGTATAAAGCGGATTTCCTTGCTCGTTGGGAAGATGAGGATTATAAATGGGAAATGCTTCAGTGGTTTAAGAACAATTGGGATATTGATGCACCGAATTTTTATGAAATGTTTTCTAAAGCTACTGAACAAACGGCAAATCTTCTTACTTCTGTGAACAATTTTCCGCGTGGAATGATACAAATATATTCTGAGCAGGAACCGGATAGTGTTAGGAATATGTTTAAGAATCTCTTTGATGAAAGCAAGGATATTTATGATAGATTTGATAAGTTTGCTTCTGATTCGGACGAAATATGTGAAAGATTATCTCCCGGAAAGAACCACTATCAAAGACCGATGGCTATATCCGTATATCTGTGGTTGAGATATCCTGAAAAATACTGTATTTACAAGTATTCTGATTTAAAAAGTACATGTATGCATATTAAGAATGATGTTATTCCTAAGAAAGGAGAAAAGAGAAATAATCTTGCATTAAAGTTTTCATTAAACAAATCATTAAGGGATATTCTGAAGGAAGACGTAGAATTTATTAATATATATCGTGACCTATTGAAGGATGAAAAGTATTATAAGGATGAAAGTCTTGTGACACTTGCAGATGATTTTATTGTTTATATAGCAAGAAAATTAGAAACTTGGATTGGAACAAATTATCAATCGGGTATAACGGAGGAAGAATGGAAGTTACTCATAAAAGATCCTAATGTTTTCGATACAAGAAGTTTAAAGATTATGAAGAGAATGCTTGATTTTGGTGGTCAAGCTACTTGTTCTCAACTTGCAGAAAAATACGGCGAAAAGTTTAGTTATTATAATTTTGGGTCTATAGACTTATGTAGAAGAATTGAAGCAAAAACAGGATGCCCTTTATATGTTGATGAAAATGGTGAAAAAAATTATTGGACGATTCTTTATACAGGTAGAAATGCAAGCAAAGAAGAGAAAGGGGTATTTTTATGGAAGCTTCGTAAAGAACTTAAAAATGCTTTAGAAGAAAGCGACTTATCTAATATCCCTTTGCTAGAGGAAGACGATGCTGTGGAAGAAAACCAGAAAAGGGGATGGTGGTTAGTTGGAAGCCCGAGTATCTGGATGTTATCAGTTTTGCCAGTAGGAAAGACTCAGGAGTATACACTTTATAACGATAATGGAAATAAAAGACGCATTTTTAAGAATTTTACAGATGCAAAAGAAGGTGACATTGTAATCGGATATGAATCAACACCGACAAAGCGAGTTGTTTCTTTGCTAAAGGTTGCCAAAGCTAATAACGGCGACGTTATCGTTTTTGAAAAAATAGAAGATTTGATTAATCCGATAGATTTAGAAGAAATAAAATCTTATCAAGAATTAAAGGATATGGAGTTCTTAGTTAACCCTAATGGGTCATTCTTTAAACTTAGTTCCGATGAAGTTCAATTCTTGTTAGATTTAATTCGAGAAAAGAATCCTAAGCCGGAAAAAGCCGGAGCAAGAGTTGATAAATATGGTAAGGAAGATTTTCTTCAAGAAGTATTTATGGAAGAATATGAGTATGAGGCTCTCAAGAACCTTGTTCTTAATAAGAAGAATGTTATTCTTCAGGGCGCACCTGGTGTAGGGAAAACTTTTTGCGCAAAACGATTAGCATATTCAATCATAGGTGCGATTGATGAATCAAGAGTTGAGTTTATACAGTTTCATCAAAGTTATTCTTATGAAGACTTTGTCATGGGATATAAACCCAATGAAGAAGGTTTTGAGTTGAAGTATGGGATTTTTTACAACTTCTGCAAAAGGGCAGCCAATAATCCAGATCAAAAGTATTTCTTTATTATAGACGAAATTAATAGAGGAAATTTGAGCAAGATTTTTGGAGAATTATTAATGCTGATCGAGGCTGATTATAGAAAAGAGAAGGCTGCGTTGGCGTACACAGGTGTTCCTTTTTCGGTTCCGGAGAATCTTTATATTATTGGTATGATGAATACTGCTGACCGGAGTTTGGCAATGATTGATTATGCGTTAAGAAGACGGTTTAGCTTTTTTTCCATGGAACCAGCGTTTGATAAGAAAGGATTTGTAGAATATCAAAAACTAGTAAATAACGAGCAATTCAATGATCTTATTAAGGTTATAAAAGACTTAAATAAGGAAATTTCCAATGATACTTCATTAGGGAAAGGTTTTGTTATTGGACATAGTTATTTCTGCAGACAAGTTGGAAATGACGAGGAAGATATAACAGCTTGGCTTCAGGCAGTTATTGATTATGATATTATTCCTACACTTGAGGAGTATTGGTTTGATTCTCTAGAAAAAGTCGAATCTTGGAAAAAGAAAATGGATGGAGTTATATCTGATTCATGACGGTAGATAAAGGCATATTTATAAAAAATATATATTATATGTTATCGTATGCTTTTCAGGTTCTAAGACGGAAAGAATATGAAGATATCGCTGCAGAAGATTTCGATGATGTCGTCGATATGTTTGCTGCTGTTCTTTCTACGGGTTTGTCCAGGCAGATAAAACTAGGATTATATAAAGAGTATATTCCTGTTGAAGATAATATGATTTCACTTAGAGGAAAACTTGATGTAAATGAATCAATACGAAATCGTCTTCAAAGAAAAAAACTCTTATATTGTTGTTTCGATGAATTATCTATTGATAATATATATAACCAAGTTATCAAAACAACTATTTTATTCCTGTTAAAACAAAAGAGTGTCAAACAGGAACGAAAAGATCTTCTAAAAAAAGATTTGATTCATTTTAATTCTGTTCATGAAATATCAAAATCTGAAATTCGATGGGATACATTACGTTTTACAAAGAATAACCAAGAATACAGAATGATTTTAAATATTTGCAAGTTTGTTCTTTCTGATTTGATTTTTACAACTGAAAAAGGAACTCATAAAGTAGTTTCGTTTTTTGATGAACAACAAATGCATGCATTGTATGAGAAGTTTATTCTAGAGTATTATAGGCGTCATCATCCAGAATTAAACGCTAATCCTGACTTTGTTAATTGGGATACCGAAGACGATACATATTTATTGCCGAGAATGATAACTGATATTACGTTAAAAAGGAACGGAAAAACACTTATTATTGATGCAAAGTATTATGAGCATAATTTAAAAACAAATTTTGATGTTAAAACCATTTCTTCCGCCAACCTGTATCAGATTTATGCATATGTTAAAAATATGGATAAAAACAATACTGGAAATGTTGCGGGGATGCTTTTATATGCTAAAACCGAGGAAAAAATACAACCGGATCAAAAATATATGATTGGAGGAAATCGAATATTGGTTAAGACTTTAGATTTGAATTTGCCATTTTCTGAAATAGCAAATCAGTTAGAAAAGATACAAGAAGACTTTTTTGAAAATGAATGTGCTTAAGAATAAAACAACGAATAGTTTGAATGAAGGATTTAGGAGAGAATAATGTTTGTAGCAATGGATGCTGATAAAAACAGAATAAAAATAGAAGATGCGATAAAAGGCGTACAATACTTTTGTCCAATTTGCAATGAAAAAGTTGAATTTCATTGTGGTTCTATAAGACAGCATCACTATAAGCATTGGAAAAAAAGCGAATGCTTAGACAAGTGGAATCACGATATGTCAGACTGGCATTTGGCATGGCAGAACCACTTTCCACTTGAGAATCAAGAAATAGTTGTTAAGGACGAAAATGAAATTCATAGGGCGGATGTTCTTTTCGGAAAAACTGTAGTTGAATTTCAACATAGCAAGCTTTCTCCAGAAGAGTTTCAAGAAAGAAATTCGTTTTATACAAAAAATGGCTATAAGATTGTATGGCTGTTTGACCTTACAGAAGAAATGAAAAATGAAAAACTTGAAAAAAACGATGACCCGGGTAAGTATATATGGAAATATAGTTTTTCAACTTTTTCAGGATTTGATACATCTAGCAAAGAGGTTTTTGTTTTCTTTCAGTTTTATGATAATGAAAATGATAAAAATCCATGTATAAAAAGGTTATTAAGAAGGCAAACAGATCAAAAACTTACGAAGGAGTTTGAAACAAATCATCCAGAAACCTTTACGGCGGAAGACTTTATTCAACTAATCACAAACGAATATTTTGAAAGGGGTATTTCATTAATACCTCCTTTTGATGAAAGGAAAAATAATATTTATATTTCAGAAAGACAAAAATATGGGTATAAGTGCATTGTTTCTGTAAAAAACGAGGGAGTAGATTATAACGAGATTGAAGCGAAAATCAAAACAGAGATAAGAGACCATGGATTATATATCTACTCTCCCATGTATATTCGTGTGAAACCCTTATATTCTTATGGAGTGTATTCCGAGATTCAAGTTGAATTATGGACTGTAAATGCTTTTAAAATAGATTACAATCAAATTGTAAAAGATATATCCAATATAATAAAAAAATGTATACCAAATTATATTGAATTAAAGAGTGAAAGCCTTGTTGGTAGAAAAATAAGGAAGATTTTTGAAGAAGAGCCATCTGTAGGAAAAGGATTAATAAATTTAGAAACTGGCGCGGATGTTTATGTCAAAAAAGAACATATTTATAAAAATGATGTGTTTGGAAGGCTTGAAAGAAATGGAAAATATCCAGGTAGCAATTACGGAATATTCCGATCAGAAAAAGATGAATGGGTAATAAAATTTAATTATCAATAAGATAAATTATAATGTTAAAGCGGGATATATATGGATTGGTTTGATAAGAAAAGCAAGGAAATGCTTGAAGATGATTTTTTTATAGATGCGCAGTTTATGGCAAATAGTCGTCAAGAAGCGCTGGATCTCGTAGGGGATGATAGCTTTTATCCTGGCTATGATTCAATAGAAGATGATGAGAATTATGATGATTTTTCGGATGAATTTGATTCTGGTGACGACGATTAATTAGAGGGCAATAAAGTGAATTTTTTTGTTTTTCGGAGATGATACATGTATCCATTTAATATAGCAAATACCTCCAATTTAAGTTCTTTGGAAAAATTTAGGCTATTGCATAGTGAAATAATTGAGGAATATCAATGTATTGAATATGACATGCGCCGGATTTATTCATCTATGGTAAATGAAGATTTTGAAGAAAGCATGTATGAACTTGAGGATAAAAACTGGGGTGTAATACTCAATAAATTAAAAAAGCTTGATAAAAGTGATGGGAATCCGTACTTTTCTCGAGAGGAATACGATTTGTTGGATGAGATAAGAACAAGAAGAAATTATTGGTGTCATCAATGCTATTTGGATTTTGTTTACGAAGATAATTCGTATGAATATGATATTCTTCTTCAAAAAAAGATTCGACAAGTTGAAAATGAGTTAAATAGAGCCAAGAAGCTACAAAGAAAAATGGAAAATATATTTTTGGAAGATTTTTCATAGAACATAAAAGAAAAAACTTAATAAGTAGTGAGACAATCAAAAAATATGGCAAGAAAAAATGAAGAAAAGAATTACGAAAGCATATCGTTCAGCGAGGGCGAAGTTGTTTTTGGGAGAGAATCCTACAATTATCAGAAAGTAATTGATGACTTTGTGAATGCAAAGAAAATAAGGATTATTACTTATAATATTTCAAAGAATCCTTATAGAAATATACTTTTAAATGCTTTAAAAAATGTACATGAAACAACAGATGTGAAAATTATCACGAATATTCCATCTAGAATGCCGACATATTATAATAACCCTGCTGGCGAAGCTATGAAGAAAGGGTATCGTAATAATTTTGCAGCATATTTGGAAAGACTAAATCCTGAGAATTTCAATTGTAATTTTAATGTTGCTTTTGCTTTTTCTAATCATGCTAAGATTATTGGTACTGAAAATGTATTATACATAGGTTCTGCTAATTACTCTGATGAGAGTGCTGATAATTTTGAATCAGGTACTATAATAACAAATAAATCTTTAATAAAACAGATTTATGATGAGATGTTTCCGGCTGCTCTTAACGAAGCTATACCTTATTTTGAGGATGATTTTAATGAGTTTCGGTTATTTGCATTAAGCATGAAAGTTAAATTTTCAAAATGGCTATATTGGTTTGATAATCATTTAATATGGAAAAACCAAGACACAGATGCTTTTCATATAAGAAATCAATTTGAACTGGATGAGGATGGATTATATGAATTAAATAATGACGTTATTGAATTGGATAAATTCATGTGGAAACTCGAAAATACAACATCGGAGAATGATGATGAGTATAATATATTGATAGACAAACTACTTGAAAACTACGATTCCTTAAATTTAGAATGGATTGTTGAGTTTACGGAAGTTGATTCAAAACTATTTGAACTAGTTTCTTTTGATAATAGTTCGAGAGTAACTGAATTAATAGAATTGGATTTTAATGCATTTGATGAGAATTTGGAGGATAGTGTAGAAAATGCCATGACATTGGCAAATCTCGAATATGAAAATATGAAGGAAGAGTTAGAAGAAGATATTATTTATTTAAGAAATCAGATTTGTATGATAGAGGAAGTTTTGGAAAAAGCTCATTCCGAAACTTTAGAATATGCGGATAAATGGTTATTAAGTAAACTTGATAATACATGATAACATATTAATAGGAAGAACTTGATTTTCTTCATTCATAGAGCCTAAAGACAAAATGGCGAGTTGGTCCTTGTTTTGGCACCATTTTTCTTGGTAAAAGAGAATAATATGTATATTTGTTATATATATTGTGTTTTTTATATTTTATTTATGTCTATATATAGGAGAAATTTGTTGCAACAATTGAGTGGGAATAGGAAAACTTATTAACATCAAACCCGCAGTTTCTTCGGAATCTGCGGGTTTTTTAATTTACTAAACCATTTTCCCCGCCCACTGTTGAAA
>JAEEGL016698454.1_pt1 | contig 41010 bp, 35 predicted proteins | sample 9134231 | NCBI WGS metagenome assembly JAEEGL01 (sample SAMN16246548, study PRJNA631951) | gut metagenome | biome: gut microbiome; feature: rumen; material: fiber-attached | host: Bos | place: Iran: Karaj | collected 2018-10
TGAATTTTCTTGTGCACACCAATTCTCTAATTCTTTAATTCGGGATTTTTTCTCATGAATTATCGAATTAAAGAATTTCCTGTGCTCACTAATTCTCTAATTCTTAAATTCGGGATTTTTTCTCACGAATTATCGAATTAAAGAATTTCCTGTGCTCACCAATTCTCCAATTCTCAAATTCGGGATGATTTAATTCGGGATGATTTTATTGTTCTTTCATGAGGTCCGCCATCATGAGGAGTTCGTATTCGCTGATGCCGTTGGCCATGAGGGTGTCTTTGTCTTTGCTCAGTTCTTCAGCGATCTGCATGTCATTGCCCACCAAGTCAAGATATTGTCGGAAGCATCCGATGGCACCAGTGATGTCGCCAGTCACCCAGTGGCAGTAACCGACATTCAGATGGTCCTCAGCCTTCGCGTTGCCAGAGGAGAGCAAGCGGTCGTATTCTTTCTGTGCCTGGGCTGGTTTGAGACTGGCCAGCAGACACCATGCCAAAACGCGCGTGATCTCGGCATCGTCACCGTGCTCGTAACTGAGTTTGTAGAGCAGGGGAGTGGCTTCCGCAGCCTTACCGTTTCTGATGAGTGACAGGGCATGGTGGAGCGCATAGTTGCGGTTTTCCGGGAAGAGGAGTGAGAGTTGGCTGTAGGCACTCTCGGCCTCGGCGAAATGACCCGTCATCATGGCGGCACGGCCGTAGCCAGCCAGGGCGCGCTTGTTGGTAGGCTCCGATTCCAGGGCTTTCCCGAATTGTCTCATGGCTTCAAGATGGTCGCCCTGATGCAGTTGGCAGTAACCAGCGAGGATGTCTCGTTTGGCCGACTCCCCGATGTCGCTTTTTTCAAGCAACCTGTTGAGAGCGGCGTAGTGTCCGCGCTTGAGCAGGAAATTGCCCAGTCTCAGCAAGTCGTTCTCGGCGATATGGTGTTGCAGGATGTCATTGCACAGGAACAGCGCGTTGAGGCTGTCATCTCCCCCGAAGGGGTTGTAGAAACAGTTGCGGAAATCACTCAGCCGGAAGAAGCGGTAAAGGTCCTGCAGATACATCAGTCGGATGTTGCTCGGTGACTGCAGTTGTTCGGCAGGCATGGTGGGCCCCAGGGCTGCCCCGTCATTGAGAGCGCTGCGCATGTTCTCGGGTATCTTGTCGATGACGGTGGCCAGGGCGAGGGCGAAAGAGTATTTGTCGCTGTCGCAGAAAGGACCGTTGCTCATCAGAGTGTCGAGAAACCGGTTGCCTTTCAGTTTCTCCTGGGTGGCCACAAGGCCGGGATGTGCGGAATAGAACGGGCAGAACCAGTTGGAGAGCGTGTAGAAGAACGGATAGCGTTTCATCTGTGAGAAACCTCCGAAATAGATGTCGCTGCCGTTGCGTTGCATCTCAGACATCCGCTCAAAACTGTGCTCCAGTTCCTCCATGGCGCGGTCGGAAGCCTCCGGGTCGAGGATGTCCTGCATGGGGTCGTCCTCTTTCTCCACGATGCCGTGGCGGGTGATGTCGAATCCCTTGTTCTTCATCAGGTTGGGCATGATGTTACGGCTGATCTCAGCCTGGTCGCGCTCAGCGTTGATGCAGAAGAACAACTGTGTCTGCAGTTCCAGAAGTTGGCGTGAGGTCTCCTCATTTTGGGTCATTTCCTCCACAAGAGGGGCTACTTCCAGATAGAGGGCATGGGTGCGAGTAGTGGTGAGTGCCCATCCCACCAGGGCGCGCTGCCGGACAGGTTCCTCGGTGGCTCCTTGGAAGATGTGCGCCAGGGCGATGTACTTATGCACATCAAAATAGGTGATGGAAGAGAGGGTGATGGCGCTCACCAGCAGGGCGGCATCATTGCTGTCTGTGGTGGGCGAGAGTATCAGTTGTTCGAAGAATTCCCGGTCATCAGTGTGCCATTGGCGGGAGAAACTGACCCGGTCGAACAGTGATGACATCATCGTGTGGTGCTCCTGATAGAGTTGTTTCCCACGTTCTCGCTCATCTCCTTCAGAAAGGCCGAGCAGCGCCACCTCACTGACAAAATCCTCCATCTGATGGACGATAGCCGAAAAAGGTTGTGTCTCCTGTGCCGCCTTGCTCACGTAGTTGCCAGTGCGGTTGTCTCTCAGAGCCCGCATCATCAGGGTCGCCTCATTGGTCACGCGGTCGAGGCGGCGCAGCAGTGAGAGATAGACATCGCTGCGTGAGGGGTCGGGATAACCTTGCCTCAGGTAGTCGAGCATGAGGTGGTAGTCATCCCGGATTTTGGCGATGCGCTCGTGCAAACCGACATAGCATCGGTCTTCAGATAAGGGACGGATATGTTCAAGAGCCTGGCCTAAGTTTTTGGCGATAAGGCTTTTCTTGGTATTGTAGATAATGGTCTTGTCCATGGGATGTGATCAGTAAGTGCGCCATTTCACATTCTTGGTCTTGTCGATGTCTTTCTGGCGGGGTGGAGAGACATGGTGATAGGTCAGGCGGGGCAACTGTTTCACGGTGCCTGCGTCGGTCTTGCAACATTTCTCGATCAGGTCTTTATAATGCTGAAGACCACGTTCGTTGATGGAGTCGCAGGCCAAGTTGTAGCCTTTGATCATCTGCTCTCTCTGTTCTTTGCGGTAGGGATCATTGTTAAGTGCACCACGGGAGGCGATGACCCCCAAACAAATATCTTTGTTCCTTGAATCAAACAGGACGACATGCTTGTTGATGCGGGCGGTCGTGGCTTGCGGTTCTGTGAGCATCACGGCCTCTATCTCATTGTTGATGAGCATCATCAGCCTCACCGACACATCGTTGAGTTGGACACGGAAAACGGGAAGCGGAGGCTTCACGCTGTCGATGGCGAGGGTGGCGAGATAGTCGGTGGCGGAATAGCGCGTCATGCCAATCATCCGGTCGCCGAGATGCTTGATAGCGTTGATGCGGGCCTTCTGGTTGCCCAGCATCTGCCAATAGGCATCGGTAGCGGTAACATAGTCGAGGGCGTAGCCTCGTTGGCGGAGGCGCTCCGTGCGCATCAGGTCGCTGACCATGCACTCCACCTCTTTGGCTATGAAGGCTTCATCGCAGTCGATATGGGCGTTTTTCTCCTTCAGACTCACATCGACATGGAGGGAGTCGAAGATACCGGTGTGAACGGCTACGAAGAGCGGCAGGCAGTCGAGGGTAGGGGTGACGGCCACCTTGAAGGCCAGCGAGTCCTTGCGTGCCAGCGTGGCCTGTTCCTGCCGGTGCTTCTCGTTGCGCTCACGCGTGGTGGTGCCGCATCCTGCTAGAATCAGCAGGATGACGAATAGGCTGAGATGTTTTCTGAGCGATGGCATGGATGCGCGTATCAGCGGTCGGCTTTTCCTCGTCAGGAGTTCATCGTGAGGAGGAATTCCTCGTTGTTGCGGGTGTGGAGCATCCTGTCGTGGATTGTGTTCATGGCCTCCACGGAGTTCATGTCGGAGATGTGCTTGCGCAGGATCCACATGCGGTCGAGTGTCGTCTTGTCCTGAAGCAGGTCGTCGCGGCGTGTGCTCGAGGCCACCAGGTTGACAGACGGGAAGATACGCTTGTTGGAGAGTGTGCGGTCGAGTTGCAACTCCATGTTGCCGGTGCCCTTGAACTCCTCGAAGATCACCTCGTCCATCTTGGAACCGGTGTCGATGAGGGCAGTGGCGATGATGGTGAGTGAACCGCCGCCCTCGATGTTGCGGGCAGCGCCGAAGAACCGCTTGGGCTTCTGCAGGGCATTGGCGTCGACACCGCCGGTGAGCACCTTGCCGCTGGCAGGTGAAACGGTGTTGTAGGCACGTGCCAGACGGGTGATGCTGTCGAGGAAGATCACCACATCATGTCCGCACTCCACCATGCGCTTGGCTTTCTCCAGGACGATGCCGGCTATCTTCACATGGCGCTCGGCAGGCTCGTCAAACGTAGAGGCAATCACCTCGGCGTTGACGGTGCGGGCCATGTCGGTCACCTCTTCAGGACGCTCATCGATGAGCAGCATCATCAGGTAGGCCTCGGGATGGTTGGCTGCGATGGCGTTGGCGACGTCTTTCATCAGGATTGTCTTACCGGTCTTGGGCTGGGCCACGATGAGGGCGCGCTGTCCTTTTCCGATGGGTGAGAAGAGGTCGACGATACGGGTGGAGAGGTTGGTCGTCATCGGGTCGCCGGTGAGGTTGTACTTCTCCTCGGGGAACAGTGGGGTGAGGTGCTCAAACGGGATGCGGTCGCGAATCTCGGAGGGCACACGGCCGTTGATCTTGTCAATGCCGGTGAGGGGGAAGTATTTCTCGCCGTCGCGGGGCGGGCGCACATGGCATTCCACCACATCGCCGGTCTTCAGACCATATTGCTTGATCTGCTGGCTCGACACATACACGTCGTCGGGAGAGGAGAGATAGTTATAGTCGCTGGAACGGAGGAATCCGTATCCGTCGGGCATGATCTCAAGTACTCCGTTGGCAAGGATGATGTTGTCGAAATTGTAGTTGGCGTTTGCCTGTTCCTTCGGAGCCTGATAGGTATGCTGAGCGGGAGCGGGCTGGTTGACCGGTGTCGTGGGGTTGTCAAAGATGTCGTAGGTCGGCAGGGCGCCCTGGTCCTCGATGGGCAGGTCGACGATGGTGATGAAGTCGGTGCCGTCGCCGGGATCGCCTTCCCACAGACCATCGATCATGGCCTGTGATTTCTCACCCTGGGCTTCGTTGTGCGCTTTCACCTTGGCTTGCAACTGGGCAAGGAGGTCTGACTCACCCTCGCTTTCGGCAGGGGCATCGGCGGAGAACATGGCCTCGGGCACGACATCGTTGTCACCGATGAATGATTCCTGCTCAGCGGCTTCCTGTTCTGGCATCGGCTGCGGCTCTTCTGCCTGCATCTCCTCTGCTTTTTTCTGCTCTTCCTCAGCGGCTTTGGCGGCTTCCTCGGCAGCCTTTGCTGCTTCCTCAGCGGCCTTGGCGGCAGCGGCGAGAGCCTCTTTCTCGGCTTTCGACTTGCGGCCGCGTTTGGCGGGCACTTTCACGGGTGCCTCCTCTGCTGCGGGTGCTGCGGGTGCAGCAGGTGTTTCTGTAGGTGCAGCGGGAATCGGCTCGTCGGGGAACAGCGGAAGGGGTTCGGCAGCGGGCTTGCTCTTCTTCAGGTCAAAGTTCTCGCCTTCCTTGCCACTCACGCTGTAGACGTGGTCCGTGTCTTTCTTCGCAATACGGACGCGCTTGCGCTTGGTTGTAGCGGGGTTCTTGCTGCCTTCCACATCGGCCTGACGGTCGAGGATGGCATATATAAGTGTGTCCCGGTTGTCGGATTTCGTGTCAGCGCCTATGGAGGCTGCGATATCCAACAATTCAGGGATATCCTTCGATAGTAAATCGTCTTTGCTGTACATAAAAATAATAAGATGTGATTTGAATATCGGACTTTCAAGAGTAGAAAATCCAAGGTGTTTCTGAAAAACGCTGCAAAGGTAAGCATTTTGCTTCATTTTCTCTCGCTCTTACTCCAAAAAGGTCATGAATTTATAAGAATTTAACAAAAAGATGCAGCCATGAGTCTGCTCTGCACCCATTATAATGAATGAATGATGATAGGGATGAAGTGAATGTATGAAAAAGAACTTTGCATTTTTGGTAAACTCATATTATTATTATATTTTTGCAAAGCAATAACAAAGTCATACAATAGTCATGGGTACATTCATCAATATAGGCAATGCTGGATTTAAAAGAATCCGCAACAGTGAATACGTGGATAAGTCAGGGCTGATATCCGTGGTCAACGGTTCTCTGTTTACGGAACGGTGTTTCAGTTGTGTCACCCGCTGCCGCCGTTTTGGTAAGTCAATGGCGGCGAAGATGCTCTGTGCCTATTACGACCACTCCGTTGACTCTCGCAGCCTCTTTACCGACTTGGAAATCGCCAGTGACCCATCGTTTGAGGAGCACCTCAACAAATACCCTGTCATCTATCTCGATATGACGGAGTTTGTGACACGTTTCCACGATGATGATATCGTGGGGGTTGTTGACACAAGGCTGAGGGAAGATGTAATGAAAGCCTATCCGCAAGTGGAGTCACAGGAGGGTGATGATTTGATGGATTGCCTTGTTCGTATCGCAGGGGAAACAGGAGATCAGTTTGTCTTCATCATTGACGAATGGGACGCCATCTGCCGTGAGTTCAAACCTGGCACGACAGCCATGGACCGCTACGTGAACTGGCTTCGGCGGATGTTCAAGGGTGTGAACGCCACCAACGTCTTCGCTGGGGTTTATATGACCGGCATCCTGCCCGTGAAAAAGTACAAGACGGAGTCGGCACTCAACAACTTCATAGAATATTCCATGGTGGAGCCGGTGGATATGGCCCGGTATTTCGGTTTCACCAAGGAAGAAGTACGTGCATTGGCTGAGAAACACGGAATGGATTTTGACGAATTGGTGAAATGGTATGACGGTTATCAGATTGGCGACGAACTGTCGATGTTCAATCCCAACTCGGTGATGCAGGCTCTCATAAGCCGCCGCTGCCGCAGTTTTTGGGCAAGCACGGGCGCTTTTGACGCTGTTGCCAATTACATTCACATGAATTTTGAGGGACTGAAGGACGACATCATCAAAATGCTGGCTGGTGGGCGCAGTTCCGTTGACCCTACGGGATTCCAAAATGACATGTCTGTGATACACAGCCGCGACGATGTTCTGACGGTGCTCATCCACTTGGGATACCTGTCGTACAACTGGCGTGAGGACGAGTGCTATATTCCCAACCGGGAAGTGGCAGGCGAGATGGTGAATGCAGTGAAGACCACCAACTGGCTACCGGTCATCAATGCCTTGAACCAATCGAAACAACTCCTGCAAGCCACCCTTGACGGTGACTGCGAGGCGGTGGCGCAAGGTGTCGATGTGGCGCACGACGAGAACACCAGCATTTTGTCCTACAACAATGAGAACTCACTGGCGTGCGTGCTCTCCATCGCTTATTTCTACGCCCGTAACGACTATGTCATTCATCGAGAGTTGCCCACAGGCAAGGGTTTCGCCGACCTTGTGCTCATTCCCCGTAAAAATGTCAATACCCCTGCCATTGTCCTGGAACTGAAATTTAACTGCGACGCAGACTCCGCCATCGATCAGATTCTCCGTCGCCAATATCCCGCCAAAGTGGCGCAGCACACCGGCGACCTCCTTCTTGTGGGCATCAACTACGACCGTGAGAAGAAGACCCATGAATGCCAAATCCAGAGATGGAAAAAGGAAGAATAACTTTATAATTTGACAGTCTTTGATGAAAGCCTCTACTGATAATGAACAATTTGTTCTATTGTCAAAACTTTAGTAATAAACCATTACGATGCCGGCTCGTACGGCAGCATATTGGTCGTCCACGCAGTACATGTCAGATGGGTATGACATCAACTATCTCGACTTCCATCCAGGTGCAGTATTCATAAACAGTTACGGTATTGGTTGTTACTATGGCCTAAGCATCCGCCCAGTGGTCAGCCCCACTGCTGTCCATGCGTCGGCATTGGCATTCATAGAAACCTCTGGCGGGAAAGTGTAGGGACGCGATGTATCGCGTCCGAACAGGTCGGGTTTTTAGGGCAAGGCGGACGCGATACATCGCGTCCCTACCCACACACCTGGGGGATAATGACGAAAGGAAAGAAACAAAAGAATAATTGCATTGGATAAGGTTGCGTGTTAAAATATTTCAACATATAATTACCATGAATGATCCCATTAATCATCCATGTATTTTAATTCTCTGTGCCTTTGTACCTTTGTGTTGAAATAATATATAATGAAAACACCACTCCTCATCTCTTAAGACATCAATTCACTCAGTTCCAGCCAGCGCATGCTCTTCTCATCCAGTTCCTCCTTGAGCAGGGGCAGGCGCTTGCTCATGCGTGTAATCTCCTCGATGTCGGAGGTGCCGCCACAGAGGGCGGCCTCGATGTTTTTCTGCTCCTCCTCGAGAGCGGCGATGTCCTTTTCCAACTGCGCAAATTCAGTCTTCTCCTTGTAGGTCATCTTGCGCTTCTCGGTGTTGCGGTATTCCCGTTTCTGCCGCTTCTCAGTCTTGTCAGCCGAGGACTCCTCCTTCGGACGGAGGGCGCACCACTCGCGGTATTGGGTGTAGTTGCCCGGAAAATCCTTGATCTCGCCATCGCCTTTGAACACCAGCAGGTGGTCCACCACCTTGTCCATGAAATAGCGGTCGTGACTCACCACGATGACACAACCGGGGAAGTCGGCGAGGTATTCCTCCAGAATCTGCAGCGCCTGGATGTCGAGGTCGTTGGTCGGCTCATCGAGCACCAAGAAATTGGGGTTGCGCATCAGTACGGTGCAAAGGTATAGTTTCCTCCGCTCGCCGCCGCTGAGTTTGTAAACATAATTGTACTGCTGGTCGGGAGTGAACTGGAAATGCTGAAGCAGTTGGGTGGCGGTGAAATGCCGTCCGCCGCCCAGGTCGATGTAGTCGGCGATGTCGCGCACCACGTCTATCACCTTCTGCTGTTCGTCAAACTGCAGACCCTCCTGGGAGAAGTAGCCGAAGCGCACCGTCTCGCCGATGTCAAACCGCCCGGAGTCAACGGGTTCGAGGCCCAGCAGCAATTTCAGGAAAGTTGACTTGCCCGTGCCGTTGTTGCCCACGATGCCCATTTTCTCAAACCTCGCGAAGTTGTAATAAAAATTACGGAGCATCACATGGTCACCAAAGGCTTTAGACACATACTGACACTCAAAAATCTTGCTCCCGATATACACATTGGATGACTTGAGCCGCATCTGTCGCTCCTCGATGCGCTGTTTCGCCTTGCGCTCCAACTCATAGAACGCATCCTCACGGTATTTCGCCTTGTGACCCCGTGCCTGGGGCATCCGTCGCATCCATTCCAGTTCGCGGCGGTACAGGTTGTTGGCTCGCTCAATCTCTGCCCGCGCCACATCGATGCGGTGCTGCCGCTTTTCCAGATAATAGGCGTAGTTGCCCCGGTAGGTGTAGAGGGTGTGGCTATCGAGTTCGATGATGGAGTCGCACACGCGGTCGAGGAAGAAACGGTCGTGTGTGACCATCAGCAGTGTGCGGTTGCCGCGTGAGAGATACCCCTCCAGCCACTCGATCATGTCGAGGTCGAGGTGGTTGGTCGGCTCATCGAGAATCAGCAGGTCGGGTTCGGTGAGCAGCACATTGGCGAGTGCGACACGCTTCTGCTGACCGCCGCTCAACTGCCCCATCGGCTGATGAAGGTCGCGGATTTTCAGTTGGGTGAGCACCTGCTTGGCGCGGAGCACTTTCTCATCGTCACCCTGATGGTTGAAACAGGCATCGAGCACCGACTCTTCGGGGTCGAAGCGCGGCGACTGTTCCAGATAGCCCACCTTCAGGTCACGGCGATAGATGATCTCGCCGCTGTCATAGCCTTCCTTGCCGGTCAGGATGGAAAGGAGGGTCGACTTGCCCGTACCGTTCCTCGCCACCAGTCCCACGTGCTGGCCCTCGCTGATGGAGAACGAGAGGTTGTCGAACAACTGGAGGGCACCAAAACTCTTGGTCAGTCCCTGTACGTCGAGATAGGCATTCATAACGGCGGATTAGGGTTGGGCGATGTCTTTGTTGATGCTGTCGATGTAGCCGAGCAGTTCGTCTCTGCCCGCGCGTTTCTCACTGCTCGTCACGAAATAGGGCGGCAGTTCTTCCCACTCCTCTTTCAGGGCATCCATGAATCGCCTGACGCTTTCCTGGGCTTTCATGTTGGACAGTTTGTCGGCTTTGGTGAACACGATGGAGAAGGGGATGCTGCTCTGTCCGAGCCAGTTGATGAACTCGCGGTCGATGGCCTGTGGCTCCAGGCGGATGTCGATGAGCACAAACACGTTGGCCAGTTGCTGGCGGAGCAGCAGATAGGAGTTGATCATGTTCTGAATCTTTTGCTGCACGCTCTTGGAGCGCTTGGCGAAACCATAGCCGGGCAGGTCTACCAGATACCATTCGTGGTTGATGAGGAAATGGTTGATGAGCAGCGTCTTGCCAGGAGTTGAAGAGGTCTTGGCAAGACCCTTGTGGTTGCATAGCATGTTGATGAGGCTCGACTTGCCCACATTGGAGCGCCCGATGAAGGCATATTCGGGTTTGAAGTCCTTGGGACAACTGTCGAGCGTCGGACTGCTCGTGGCGAAGGTGGAGGTCTTGATTTCCATATTTGTCAGTTCTTTTTGTTTCGTTCTAATTTCTTGATGCGGCGTTGCGGTTCCTTGGCATCCGGCCAGAGTTCGAGTGCCTTGCGGTAGTTGGCGATGGCAGCATCGGGCATGCCCTCTCGCTCGCAGTCCTTACCCATCAGCGTGTATTCTGCGGCGAGACGCTGCAGGAAGTCGGAACGTCCGGCGGCGGCATCGCGCAACTGTTGGTTCTCCTCGCGCAGGTGCAGCAACTGGTTGAGTTTTCGTCGGATGAAGCGCTTGACGACAGGCTTCTCCAGGTCGTATCGGTGGTGGATGGCCTTGAAGAAGTTGTCGAGGAAAGCATCGGCGTCGCTCCTGTCGAGGGCGATGACGGCATCATGGTATTCCTTGTCGGCCATCGACTCCTCGAGGGCGGCGTTGATGGCGCGCTCGTCATTGTAACTGCGTGAGAATCTCACCACCTCGGAGCGAACAAAGATGTCGGAGTAGCGGATGGGTTCCTTCAGGCAGATGCCATCCAGCGACTGGCAGCGCGAAAGCGCGACGTAGGTCTGACCGCCTGCAAAGGCGCCGCCCGACAGGTCGATGCTCACATGCCTGAAGGTAAGTCCTTGGCTCTTATGCACGGTGATGGCCCATGCCAGGCGGAGTGGAAACTGGATGAAGCGGCCGATTTCCTCTTCCTCGATTTTCTCTTCTTGCTCATTGAAGGTGTAGCGCATGTTGCTCCAGATGTCGCGGGTCACCTCATACTCGTCGCCATTGTCAGTGCGTACGGTGAGGATTTCCTCGCCATCGTCGTCGCTGTCTATCATCGTGATAGTGCCCAGGGTGCCGTTCACCCAACGGTGGTCCATATCGTTCTTTACAAAGATGACTTGGGCGCCTACCTTGACCTCCAACTCCATCAGGGTGGGGAGGCTCGTGGTGGGGAACTCACCCTCGAGCGTGCCGTGCAGGATGGTTACCTCACCGGGAAGTTCGCTCAGGTGCTGCTCGTTGATGTAGTCAACGGTGTTGCGGCGTGTCGACAGGGTGATGGACAGTCCGTCCCCTTGTTGGATGGACTGGCCCACGCGCTGGTTGAGCCGTGTGAGTTCTGCCTGAGTCACCTGGTTGGTGCGGATGTGGTCGAGCAGCGAGATAAACTGCTTGTCATCCTGACGGTACACCTTGGTCAGTTCGATGCTCACCAGCGTCATGGTCTGGAAAATCTTCGCATCGAAGAAAAACTGGGAGGGATACCACGGGCGCAGCAGTTGACGGTCCTCATCGCGCACGACAGGTTCGAGTTGGAAGATGTCGCCTACAAACAGCATCTGCTTGCCGCCGAAAGGCGCATAGCGGTTGCGGGTGTAGATGCGCAGCACCTTGTCGATGAAGTCGATGATGTCGGCCCGCACCATGCTGATCTCATCAATGATGATGAGTTCCACCTCTCGGATGATCTTCCGCTTCTCGCCCGTATATTTCAGGGTTTCGCGGATGTTGCGCTCAGAGAAACGCACATCGTTGGGCAACAGGGGGTGGAAGGGAAGTTTGAAAAAACTGTGGAGGGTGCTTCCGCCCACGTTGATGGCGGCGATGCCGGTGGGGGCGAGTACCACATGCTTCTTCTTGGTGGTCTCACAGATGTAGCGCAGCAATGTCGACTTGCCAGTCCCTGCCTTGCCCGTGAGGAAAAGGCTGTGATTGGTGTATTGCACGAGTTGCAGCACTTTCTGCATCTCTGCATTCTCAGTGTCTATCTGGATGGCTGTTGACAAGGGGCGTGGTTATTCGTCGATGATGAATTCTACCTCATCCTCGGGGATGTTCAGATCATTTTCCTTGGAGGGCGGGGTGATGGAACTCTTTGGGATGAGGTTGCCGTCGATATCGTAGATATATGTCTCACCGGCATTGGCGGAGTCGTTGTCCTCACTGGAGGAGCGGAAACTCGGTTTGGGAGCGCAGTTGAACAGGTCGACGTTGACATCCTCGCCGGGAGGCATCACATAGCGGCTGCGGTACTTCATGTAATCCGTGCCACGGAGCACCAGTTGCAGGAACCTGCCGCAGATGGGCAGCGCGGAATGGGCACCCTGACCGAGGCGGGCGGTGCGGAAATGAATCTGGCGGTATTCGCCACCCACCCAGGCACCGCAGACCAGTTTGGGTGTCACGCCGATGAACCACCCGTCGCTCGCATTGTTGGAGGTGCCGGTCTTGCCGCCGATGTCAGTATTGGCCCAGTAGCCGACGTACGACGAGAGGGCGTTGGAGGTGCCGCTGCGCACTCCCTCCATCAGCATCTGCTGCATGAAGAAGGCACTCTTGTAGGGAAGGGCGCGGGGGCTGTCGGTGGGACCCTCGTAGATGAGATTGCCCTCGCTGTCCATGATGCGTGTCACCAGTACGGGCTCATGCCGTTTCCCGTCGTTGGCGATGGTGCTGTAGGCACTCACCAGTTCAAGCAGGTTGACATCAGAGGAGCCGAGCAGTGTCGTGGGATGGGTGTCCAACTCACTCTTGATGCCCATCTCATGGGCTGTCTTGATGACATTCTTCAGTCCCATCTCCACGCCGAGTCTGACGGCAATGCTGTTGGTGCTCTTGGCAAAGGCGCGTTTCAAGGTCATGGAGTCGCCAGAGAAACTCTTGCTTGAGTTGTTGGGGTTCCAGGGTGACTCAGAATGGGTCTTCTCATCGTAGATAGGCACCTTGACGGGTTCGTCGCGCCGCTTGTCGCAAGGCACCAGTCCTTGGTTCATCGCCTCGGTATAGATGAATGCCTTGAAAGTCGAACCCGGTTGGCGCATCGCTGTCACCTTGTCATATTGCCATGTGTTGTAGTCAATGTCGCCCACCCATGCCACGACGGCGCCGGTCTGCGGTTCCATGGCGACAAAACCGGCATGCATGAAGCGTGCCATCACCCGGATGGAGTCGAGCGTACTCATCTCTGCCTCGTAGGTGCCACGGTCGTAACTGAATAGTTTCACCTTATGGGGCTGGTTCATGTAGTGGGCAATGGAGTCAGTGTTGCCGTCGAAACGGGCCTTCAGGTCCTTGTACTGGGGCAATTTCTTGGCAATCTGCTCCACGAAGAAGGGGATTACGTTGCCGTCCTCGTCACGCCATGGTTCATGTCCGCCCCAGTCGGCATTGAACTGAGCCTGCACCTGGCGCATCTGACTGGCGACGGCTTCCTCAGCATATTGCTGCAACTTGGTGTCGAGCGTGGTGTATATCTTCAAACCTGAGGTGTAGAGGTCGTATCCTGTGTTGTGGCACCACTGTGCAAGGCTGGCCTCCACCGCATCTTTGAAATAGGCGGTGTGACTCTTCTGACCGCTTTCGAGGGTCACATGGAGGGGGGTGGGGACGGGAGCCAACCGGTCGTATTCTGCTTGTGACAGATGCCCGTTCTTCATCATCAGCCTCATCACCACGTTGCGGCGGCCATGGCTGTTCTCGGGGTTGATGATGGGGTTGTAGAACGAGGTGGCCTTGAGTATGCCCACCAGCACCGCCGACTGGTCGGTGGTGAGTTGGTCGGGAGTGGTGTTGAAATAAGTCTTGCTGGCAGTCTTGATACCGAAGCAGTTGCTGCCGAAGTCCACCGTGTTGGCATACATCGTGAGGATCTCCTCCTTCTCATACACCATCTCGATCTTGGTGGCGATGATCCATTCCTTGCTTTTGATGATGACCATGCTCAGACCAGGGATGCCGGTCAGAAGTCCCGAACTGTTGTTGGTGCGCATTCGGAACATGTTCTTGGCCAACTGCTGTGTGATGGTAGAGGCTCCACGGGCATCATGGTGCACGATGGCGTCCTTCATCGCTCCCAAGATACCCCGGAAGTCCACGCCGTGGTGCTTGTAGAAACGCTCGTCCTCGGTGTCGATGAGCGCGTTCCAGAAGACAGGCGCCACATCCTTGTATTTCACTGGACTGCGGTTCTCGTTGTAGAACTTCCCTATCAGTTTGCCGTCGGCGCTGTAAACCTCCGACGCGGCGCTGGTGGGGGGATGGAGAATCTCATAAAAACCAGGGGATTTGCCAAACAGGCCCAGGAAATTGATGTCGACCATGCCCAAATAAACAATCATGAACACCACAAACGACACTGCCGCCGACAGCAACTTCACATACCATCGGCGACCCTTGAAGAGATGCACATACCAGGAGAGGGGACGCCTGAGGATGTGCCAGCACCATCTGAGTACCTTTCTCATCTGTCTGCGGTCTTGTTGATCAATGTGTCTATATAGGCGAGTATTTCGTCACCTTGGTCGGGGTGGAACCACTTGATGCGGTTGTCGCGCTTCAGCCAGGTGAGTTGTTTGCGGCAATAGCGTCGGGTGGCTCCCTGGATGCGCTCCACCGCCTCGGCAAGTGTGCAGCGGCCTTCAAAATAGTCGAAGAGTTCGCGATATCCCACCGTGTTGAGCGAGTTGGCCCCCTTATAGGGAAATACGCGGCGGGCCTCTTCCTCCAGACCCTCTGCCATCATCTGCTCCACACGCCTGTTGATGCGGTCGTAAAGTTCCTGGCGGTCGCGGTTGAGTCCGATTTTCACCACCGCGAAATCGCGCGGTTTTTGTTCGCGCACGCGGTATGAAGTGTAGGTGCGTCCCGTCATGTAGCAGATCTCAAGGGCATGCACCACGCGGCGGGTGTTTTTCCGGTCAACGGTGGCATAGTATTCGGGATCGGCCACCCTAAGTTCTTCCACCAACCGTTCCAGTCCTTCTTCCTCCAGTCGCTGACGGAGCAAGGTGCGGGTGTCGTCGTCGATGGTGGGGATGTCGTCGATGCCGTCGCAGACAGCGTCGATATACATCATGCTGCCACCAGAGAGAAGGGCGTGGGGGGCATGGCTGAGGGCACCGGGATACTGGAGAAGGGCGAGCACGTCCTGCTCATACATCGAGGCACTGTAATAGTCGGTCAGGCGCAGAGTGCCCACGAAATAATGCTTCACCTCCGACAACTGCTCAAGGGTGGGGGCTGCCGTACCGATGGGTATGTCGGCGTAGATCTGACGGGAGTCGGCGTTGATGATGGGCACCCCCAGGTGACGGGCGACGCGGAGACAAAGTTCGCTCTTGCCCACGGCGGTAGGACCGGTTATCACAAACAGGGTTTCCATCAGACTGAGGATGGTGACTTAGCGGATGATGCCGCGCTTGGAGTTTTCTGCGAAACTGACGATATAGTCGATCTCCTTCGTGGCAGGCAACTGCTCCCGGATGGCCGCGATGGCCTCTGTCAGCACACCCTTTGAGTAGAGCAGACGGTAGGCCTCATGGATTTGGTTGATGGTCTCTGCGCTGAAACCACGGCGGCGAAGTCCCACAAGGTTGAGACCGCAATAGCGGGCAGGCTCCTTACCGATGATGACGAAGGGGGGAGCATCCATGCTGAAACGGGTGCCGCCCTGGATCATCACATAGCCTCCGACGCGGCAGAACTGGTGAACCAGCACGGTGGCGCTGATGATGGCGTTGTCGTCGACGATCACCTCACCGGCGAATTTCGTGGAGTTGCCGATGATGAGATTGTTGCCCAGCACGCAGTCGTGGGCCACATGCGCGTCTTCCATCAGCAGACAGTGGTTGCCAATCTTCGTGGAACCTTTGGAGGCGGTGCCGCGTGAGATGTTCACATTCTCACGGAAACTGTTGAAATCACCTATCTCGCAGATGGTGTCCTCACCACGGAATTTCAGGTCCTGTGGCTTGGCGGAGATGCTCGCGCCGGCAAAGAACTCGTTGTTGTTGCCGATACGGGCACCGTAGTTGATGGTGACGCTGTTCTGGAGCACGTTGTTGTCACCAATCACGGTGTTGCGGTCGATGTAGCAGAACGGACCGATGATGTTGTTGTCGCCAATCTGTGCCTCGGGGTGCACATAGGCCAGGGGACTGATTGTATTCATTGCTTTGGGGGTTGGACCTTATTTGTTTTTTACTATCTGGGCGGTGAAAGAGGCCTCGGCCACCACCTGGTCGCCCACAAACATATAGCCGCGCATGGTGCTCACACCATGACGGACAGGATGTAGCAACTCGACCTTGAAGAGCAACGTGTCGCCGGGGACGACCTTATGGCGGAACTTCACATCGTCAATCTTCATGAAGTAGGTTGACCAGCGCTCCGGCTCCTCAAGGGTGTTGAGAACCAAAAGACCGCCGCACTGCGCCATCGCCTCTATCATCAGCACGCCGGGCATGACTGGCTCCTGAGGGAAATGACCCTGGAAGAACGGTTCGTTGGAGGTGACGTTCTTCACACCAACAATGTAGTTGGGACCCAGTTCTATCACCTTGTCCACCAACTGCATCGGATAGCGGTGGGGGAGCAACTCGCGGATGCGGTTGTTGTCCATCACGGGGGTGTCGTTAGGGTCGTAGATGGGAGCCTGGATTTCATGCTTGCGGATCTCACGGCGCATCAGGCGGGCAAACTTGTTGTTGATGGTGTGGCCGGGACGGGTAGCGATGATGCGGCCCTTGATGGGCTTGCCGATGAGCGCCATATCGCCCACGATGTCGAGCAATTTATGGCGGGTGCACTCATTTTCCCACTGAAGGGGCTTGGGCTGGATGTATCCCATCTTTGTGGCATCCATGTGAGGCACTTTCAGCAGGTCGGCCAACTGGTCGAGGCGCTCCTGTGGAATTTGCTTCTCGTAGATGACGATGGCATTGTCCATGTCGCCTCCCTTGATGAGGTTGGCGTTCAGCAGAGGTTCGATATCGCGCACGAAAACGAAGGTGCGGGCAGGGGCTACCTCCTCAGCGAACTGGTCGATGTTGTGGAGGGTGGCAAACTGACTGTTGACGAATTTGGAGTCAAAGGAGCACATCACCGTGATGCTGAATGCTTCGTCGGGAAGGATGGTGATGCACGAACCGCTCGCCTCATCACGTATCTCTATCTTGTGGCGGATGATGTAAAAGTCCTTGGGGGCATTCTGCTCCTCGATGCCAACCTTGCGGATGCGGTCGACATAGATGGCGGCGCTTCCGTCGAGAATAGGAAACTCCGGACCGTTGACCTGTATGAGGCAGTTGTCCACACCAAGGGCATAGAGGGCGGCAAGCCCATGCTCCACGGTTGAAACCTTAACGCCGTTCTGACTCAGCACGGTACCACGCTGGGTGTCGGTCACACGTTCTGCCACAGCCTCAATGACAGGCTGTCCCTCAATGTCGATACGCTGTATCTTGATGCCTGTGTTCTCGGGCGCGGGGTTGAAGGTGACAGTCAGGTTGAGACCGGTATGAAGTCCTTTGCCAAAAAGGGAGAAACTGCCCTTAAGGGTCTTTTGCTTATTCATGATGCTCTATATTTTTCTTGAGTTCGTTGATTTCTTTCTGCATTTTTTCCAACTGCTTGAACATGTCCGGCAGCCGGCGACCAAGAGCCGCCTGGCGGAAGAAGCCTATGTGAGACTGCGGAGGAGTGCCTATAAGAGTCTGGTTGCTCTCTATGCTGCCGGGCGCGCCGCTCTGGGCACCCAATACCACCTTGTCACCGATGGTGAGATGTCCGGCGATGCCCACCTGACCGGCGAACATACACCACTGACCCACCTTGGTGCTGCCAGCCACTCCCACCTGAGCCGACATCACTGTATTGCTGCCGATGTCGGTGTTGTGGGCAATCTGTACCAGGTTGTCGAGTTTCACTCCCTTACGCACATAGGTGCTGCCCATCGTAGAACGGTCGATGCAGGTGTTGGCACCGATCTCCACGTCATCCTCGATGGTGACGATGCCTATCTGAGGAATCTTGTCGTAACCTTCCGGGGTGGGAGCGAAGCCAAAGCCATCGGCTCCGACGACACTGCCAGCGTGAAGCGTCACGCGGTTGCCGATGCGGCATCCATGATAGACCACAGCGTTGGGATAGACGATGCAGTCGTCACCCAGTTTCACACCGTCGCCGACGTAGGCATGGGGGAATATCTGGCAGTTCTGTCCGATCTCCACACCTTCGCCGATAAAGGCAAAAGCGCCGATGTAGCAGCCCTCACCAATCTTGGCACTGGGTGATACAAAGGCAAGTGGGTCGATACCGCTCTTGCGAGGTTTCATCGACTCGTACAACTGCAAGAGTTTGGCAACGCTCTCATAGGCGTTGGGCACGCGGATGAGGGTGGCGTTGACGGGATGCTCCAACTGCAGGTCGGCGTTCACCAGCACGACACTCGACTGTGTGTCATAGAGATAGTGCGTGTACTTGGGATTGGAAAGGAAGGAGAGCGAACCCGGCTTGCCTTCTTCTATCTTGCTGAAGGTGTTGACTGTGGTTTCGGCGGACCCTTCCACTTGTCCGCCTACGTATTCTGCGATCTGTTTTGCTGTAAATTCCATTTTCATGTTGCCTTAGAGTGAGCAAAGTTACTACTTTTTTTTCACATTCGGTGATAGCAGAGGTAGTATTTACGGATTTTTTTGGAAAGCAAGGATACATTAAGGATTTCCGAGGCTTCTGCGATGTCTTTCATCGTGCCGTCCTTGTAGAGGATGGTGATGTGGTCGTCATTCACATCATACATGTCCTTGGAGATGGTGCTCACCCGGTAGAGGTAACGCACATCGTCCCGGCTCACACCCGTCTGGGCCATCAGCATGTCCTCAATTTCCTCGATGCGTGAAGAGGGGATGGGAGTGTCGTGAATCTCTACCTTGAACGGGCGGCGCGCCACCACATTGCTGGCGAGCAGTGCCAGCACCGCGTCGTCGCTGTTGGTCCATTCCTTGATGGAGCAATGGATGTCGGTGTCATCGAGTCTGCCATAATGCTCCAGCGCCTCGGGATGCTCTGTGAAATAGGCTGCGTCGATGTTGTTCTGGAGGAAGAACTTCAGCGATGGGGTGGCGAAAAGAGACTTGCCTTCCTGCATCAGGTGCTTGGCCCGCAACAGGAGGTTGACCATCATCTTCTCTGTGGCCACCGTGGTCTTGTGAAGGTAGACCTGCCAGTACATCAGCCTGCGTGAGGTGAGGTAGTTCTCAATGGAATAGATGCCCTTTGACTCCACCACCAGTTGGTCGTCCACCACGTTGAGCATCTTGATAATGCGTGCGCTGCCTATGTTGCCCTCGGTCACACCGGTGAAGAAACTGTCACGGCGCAGGTAGTCGAGGCGGTCCATGTCGAGTTGGCTGCTGATGAGTTGGTGAAGGAAACGCTTGGGATAGTCGTTCTTGAAGATGCTGAGGGCCAGATTGAGTCTGCCGCCCATCTCACGGTTGATCTGCTCCATCATCATCAGCGATACATCCTCATGTGAGACCCCGTCGACCAGCGTGTGCTCTAGGACGTGGGAATAGGGACCATGCCCGATGTCGTGGAGCAGGATGGCAGCCATCACCGCCTCGGCCTCGCTGTCGAAAATGAAAATGCCTTTTTGGGTGAGCGAGAGCACCGCCTCGCTCATGAGGTAAAAGGCCCCGAGGGAATGTTGAAAGCGGGTGTGCTGTGCACCGGGGTAGACAACGGAGGCCAGTCCCACCTGCTTGATCTGTCGAAGACGCTGCATCAGCGGATGGTCGACAATATCCATCAGCGTGCCGCCGGGAATTTTGATGAACCCGAATACAGGGTCGTTGATGATCTTGCCGTCTGTCATGCGCTATGAATTTAGTTTCCGTGCAGTTAAGTAGTTGATTTTAATTACTTAACAACTTAAGTTGCTTGTTAGATACCAAAGGCGGTGAGTTCTGCAGCCATCTCTTCCTGCAAGGCTTTGGCGGCGGCACCGGCAGCCTCTGCGAAGTCCTCTCCGGTGCTGGCATAGATGATGCCTCGTGAGGAGTTCACCAGCAGACCACAGTCGGCGATCATGCCATAACGGCATACCTCATGCAGACTGCCGCCCTGAGCGCCGACACCGGGCACGAGCAGGAAATGCTCGGGTGCCAACCGGCGGATCTCACTGAATTTCTCCCCCTGTGTGGCTCCCACCACATACATCATCTTGTCGGGCCCGGCCCACTGCTGGGAGATGCGCAGCACGCGCTCGAAGAGTTTCTCGCCGTCTTTCCCTTCCATCAACTGGAAATCATCGGAACCGCGGTTGCTAGTCAGCGCGAGCAGGATGACCCATTTGCCGTCATAGTTCAGGAACGGGGAGACACTGTCCTCACCCATGTAAGGAGCGACAGTCAGCGAGTCAATGTGATATTCCTCAAAAAACGTGCGGGCATACATCGCCGACGTGTTGCCGATATCCCCGCGCTTGGCATCGGCGATGATGAAGTGGCTGGGGTAGTATTTGCGGATGTACCTGACTGTGCGCTCAAAGGCAGCCATGCCGCTCACACCCAGACTCTCATAGAAGGCGAGGTTGGGCTTGAATGCCACGCAGTAGGAGGCGGTGGCATCGATGATGGCCTTGTTGAACACAAACAAGGGGGATGCCTCCGTCAGCAGATGCTTGGGAATCTTCTTGATATCGGTATCCAGACCCACACACAGGAATGTGCGCTTGCTGGTAATTTGGTGTACGAGTTCTTTTCTTGTCATTATTTTGTCAGTTTGTCAGTCTTTCTTATCTCATCATATCCCTCACCTCTCACCTCTCACTTCTCACTTCTCACTTCTCACCTCTCACTTCTCACTTCTCACTTCTCACCTCTCACCTCTAATTACAGTTCCGTCTCTTTCAGACGCTCTGCATTCTCAGCCACGGTGAGGGCATCGATCATGTCCTGGATGTTGCCGCCGAGGAAACCTTGCAGGTCGTGCGTGGTGTAGCCGATGCGGTGGTCGGTGACACGGCCCTGCGGGAAGTTGTAGGTGCGGATTTTGGCGGAACGGTCGCCTGTGGAGACCAGACTCTTGCGGCGTGAGGCGATGTCGTCCATGTATTTCTGGTGCTCCTTGTCGTAGATGAAGGTATAGAGACGTGAGAGGGCACGCTCCTTGTTCTTGGGTTGGTCGCGGGTCTCGGTGCATTCGATGAGGATTTCCTCCGTCTCGCCGGTGTTGGGGTTCTTCCACATATAGCGCAGGCGGACACCCGACTCCACCTTGTTCACGTTCTGACCGCCGGCACCGCTCGAACGGAAGGTGTCCCATTTGATCTCACCCTCGTTGATATTCACCTCAAATTTGTCGGCTTCGGGCAATACCGCCACGGTGGCGGCGGAGGTATGCATGCGGCCCTGTGTCTCTGTAGCGGGAACGCGCTGCACGCGGTGGACGCCCGACTCGTATTTCAGTGTGCCATAGACATCGGCTCCGCTCACGGCAAAGTCAATCTCCTTGTAGCCGCCCACGGCTCCCTCGCTGACGCTGGTGACGGAGAGTTTCCATCCCTTGGAGTCGCAGAAGCGCTTGTACATCTGGAACAGGTCTCCTGCGAAGAGACAAGCCTCGTCGCCACCCGTTCCGGCGCGGATTTCCATCTGCACATTCTTGGCATCCTCAGGGTCTTTGGGCACCAATGCGAGTTTGATCTCCTCCTCCAACTTAGGCTGGAGTTCCTCATTCAGCGCCAGTTCCTCACGTGCCATCTCACGCATGTCGGGGTCGCTCTCGTTGGCGATGATGTCCTTGGCTTCCTTGATGGTAGTCAGACAGGCGATGTAGCGTTTGCGGGCATCCATGATGTCGCTCAGGTCCTTGTACTCCTTGGTGAGTTTCACAAAACGCTGTTGGTCGGCGATGACATCGGGGTCGGTGATGAGGGTGGAAACTTCCTCAAAACGGGCTTCCAGACCGTCGAGTTTCTGTAATATCGTGTTGTTGTCCATTGGGCTATTTGTTTTTCTTATAATTTGTGTATGCTGAGTACGCGATGACAACCATCAGTAGAGCGGAGATAAGATCCTTCCAATATGGTAAATCATGGCCAATGTCGTAGACCATCAGGGCGAGGTTGCCAATCAAGCATATTATGCTTAATATCAAAGCGACGAGTGAGATTTTTTTGTTCATGATGGCAATAAGGGTGTCAATAGTTGAATTCTCCGTACTCTGATTGGATTGTAAGGCTTCTGGGACCTTCCTCGATGTGACCTACCACTTGGGCATCGATGCCAAATGACTGGGAGATGGCGATGATGGCATCAGCCATTTCGGGAGCAATGTAGATTTCCATACGGTGACCCATATTGAATACCTGGTACATCTCGCGCCAATCGGTGCCGCTGGCTTCCTGAATCAGGCGGAAGAGGGGAGGAACATCGAAGAGGTTGTCTTTCACCACATGGCAGTTGTCGCCAACGAAATGCAGCACCTTGGTCTGAGCACCACCCGTGCAGTGCACCATGCCGTGGATGTCGGCGCGGTGAAGGTCAAGGATGCGCTTGATGACAGGGGCGAAGGTGCGAGTGGGGGAGAGCACCAACTGACCGGCATCGAGGGGCACGCCTTCCACGGCATCCGTCAGCCGCTTGATGCCGCTGTACACCAACTCATCGGGAACAGCGGGGTCGTAACTCTCGGGGAACCGCTCTGCGAGATATTTGGCAAAAACATCATGGCGGGCAGAGGTCAGACCATTGCTGCCCATGCCGCCGTTGTATCGTTTCTCGTATGTCGCCTGACCTGTGGAGGAGAGTCCTACGATGACATCGCCGGGGCGTATGTTCGCATTGTCGATGACATCGCTGCGGCGCATGCGGCAGGTGACGGTGGAGTCGACGATGATGGTGCGCACCAGGTCGCCCACATCGGCAGTCTCGCCACCTGTGGGCCAGATGCCGATGCCCATCTCACGCATCTCTGCCAATAGTTCATCGGTACCGTTGATGATGGCGGAGATCACTTCGCCGGGGATGAGGTTTTTGTTGCGGCCGATCGTACTGGAAACCAAGATGTTGTCTACTGCGCCCACGCAGAGCAAGTCATCGGTGTTCATCACGATGGCATCCTGGGCGATGCCTTTCCACACGCTCAGGTCGCCCGTCTCTTTCCAATACATGTAGGCCAGCGACGACTTGGTGCCCGCTCCGTCGGCATGCATGATGTTGCAGTAGTCGGGATCGCCACCCAAGATGTCGGGGATGATTTTGCAGAAGGCTTTTGGATAAAGGCCTTTGTCGATATTCTTGATGGCGCTGTGGACATCTTCCTTGGCGGCCGACACCCCGCGCATCATATAGCGGTTGCTTTTATTGGATTCCATTTCTTGAGTTTTTCCTGTTATCGGTTATGCCAAAACTCCCAACTGGCGAAGGCTTGCAGCAACAGCATCTCAAGGCCGTTCACTACGGTGGCTCCCCGCTCGGCACCCTTGTGCATGAACATCGTCTCGTCGGGGTTGTAGATGAGGTCGTAGAGCAGGTTGTGGCTGTCCATCGCCTCGTATGGCAGCAGCGGACATTCATTGGTGTGGGGGAACATGCCGCAGGGTGTGCAGTTCACTATCACGTTGTACTCACGGACATCGTCTCCTGTAATCCGATCATAACGGATGGTGCCGGGACGGTCGAAGCGGCTCACGAAGACGGTCTCAAGACCCAGTGAGCGCAGACCGTAGTCGATGGCCTTGGAGGCACCACCGGTTCCGAGTATCAGAGCCTTCTTGTGAAATGGTTCCAGCATGGGCTTGATGCTTTTTGTGAAACCAATCACATCGCTGTTGTACCCCTTCAGGATGACACTCTTGTTTTTGTGGATGACGCTGATGACATTCACCGCTCCGATCGTGCGGGCCTCTGGACTGACATAGTCGAGGTAACTGATCACTTTCTCTTTGTAGGGGATGGTCACATTCAGTCCCATGAGGTCGGGATTCGAGGCAATCACCTCAGACAGCATATCTATCTGGGAGATTTCGAAATTCACATACTCGGCATCTATGCCCTCGTTTTGGAATTTCTCGTTGAAATAACCAATAGAGAACGAGTGTCCGAGTGGATAACCTATCAGTCCGTACTTTTCCATTTTCAGTTGATATTATTGTCTGTTATCTTTCACTCTCATCATCATATCTCTCACCCCTCACCTCTCACTTCTCACTTCTCACCTCTCACTTCTCACCTCTCACCTCTTTTTCACTTTTCCGCCATATACATCGTGCAGATGCCAAAAGTGAGGCGTTGGAAGGAGGCCGACTTGAATCCGGCTTTTTGGAGGATACCCATCATCGTCTCTCCCTGGGGAAAAGCCTCAATGGTGGCGGTCAGGTAGCGATAGGCTCGCTTGTCTCTTGAAACCAACCTGCCGTATGCGGGGAGGATGGTGTGGCTGTAGATCTTGAACAACTGCTTCATCGGGAAGCGGGTGGGGTGGGTGAGTTCCACAATGCTCAGGTGCCCGCCGGGTCGGAGCACGCGGCACATCTCTCTCAGACCCTGGTCGAGGTCGGCGAAGTTGCGGATGCCGAATGCAGCGGTCACGGCATCGAAACTCGCATCGGCATACGACAGTTGCATGCAGTCTTCCTTGGCAAAGGAGATGATGTCGTCCAACTGCTCGCGGGCCACTTTCTGTCGTCCGATCTCCATCATGCCCTCGGAGATGTCGGCACCCACCAGTCGGGTGGGGTGGAGCATCTTGGCGGTCTGGATGGCGAAATCGCCGGTTCCAGTGGCGATGTCCAGAATCTCCTTCGGAGAATAGGGCGCCAACTGACTGATGGCCTTTCGGCGCCAGCGCCGGTCGATGTCGAGCGACATCCAGTGGTTGAGCGTATCATAGCGTGAGGCGATGGCATCGAACATCTGCTCGACCTGCTCGCCTTTTGCTCCGTCCCCGCCGTAGGGTTTGATTTTCTCTTGCTCGTACATCCTATCGGAGGGTGGCAAGATAGTCGCTCACATTCTTCTCAATGCGGGCGGACAGGTCGCCCTCAGCGGCACTCTTGACAAAAGTCTCGCCGGTGATGTGCTCGTAGAGTTCGATATAGCGCTCGCTGACGCTCTCGGCGTATTCGTCGGTGATGACCGGCATCTCCTGACCAGGTTCGTTCATGAACCCGTGCTCGATGAGCCATTGGCGCACAAACTCCTTGGAAAGTTGGCGCTGGGGCTCTCCGGCAGCAAGTTTCTCCTCATAGCCGTCGGCATAGAAGTATCGGCTGCTGTCGGGGGTGTGGATTTCGTCAATGAGGTACACTTTGCCATCGCGCTTGCCAAACTCGTATTTTGTGTCCACCAAGATCAGACCATGGCGGGCAGCGATTTCCTGACCACGGGCAAAAAGCCGGCGTGTGTAGTCTTCCATTACGGCATAGTCTTCCGCAGACACCAGTCCCTGACTGATAATCTCCTCACGGGAGATGTTCATGTCGTGACCCTCGTCGGCCTTGGTGGTGGGAGTAATGATGGGCTCCGGGAAACGTTGGTTTTCCACCATCCCCTCGGGAAGTGCCACTCCGCACAGTTCGCGGCAACCGTCCTTGTAGGCACGCCATGCCGAACCTGTGAGGATGGAGCGGATGATCATCTCCACACGGAAACCCTCACATTTCAGGCCCACGGTCACCATAGGGTCAGGTGTGCCGAGTTTCCAGTTGGGGCAGATGTCACTTGTGCTGTCAAGAAACTTGGCGGCAATCTGATTGAGCACCTGGCCTTTGTAGGGGATGCCCTTGGGCAAAATCACGTCGAACGCAGAGATGCGGTCGGTGGCGACCATCACCATCAGGTCGTCGTTGATGGTGTACACATCACGCACCTTGCCGTGGTAAACACTGGTCTGTCCTGCGAAATCAAAGTCTGTTCTGGTTAATGCTTTCATCTTTTATTCTTGTAAACAGTATACACTTGTTGGATTGTCAGTTGGATACCTCTTTCCCGTGTGCCTTGTCGTGGGTCTCGTAGGCATTGACGATGCGGGTGACGAGTTTGTGCCTGACGATGTCTTTCTTGTCCATCCTCACAAAGCCGATGCCCTCGATGTCGCTCAGCAACTCAAGGGCCTCGCTCAGACCGCTGCGCTGACCTCGTGGAAGGTCAATCTGTGTCAGGTCGCCGGTGATGATCATCTTCGTGTTCCAGCCCATGCGGGTCAGGAACATGCGAATCTGTGCGGCGGTGGTGTTCTGCGCCTCGTCGAGGATGACGACGGCATCGCTGAGCGTGCGACCTCTCATGAAGGCGAGAGGGGCTATCTGGATGATGCGCTTCTCCATCATCTCCTGGAGTTTGCTGGGAGGAATCATGTCCTCAAGGGCATCGTAAAGAGGTTGCAGATAGGGATCGATCTTGTCCTTCATGTCACCGGGCAGGAAGCCCAACTTCTCGCCGGCTTCCACGGCAGGGCGGCTCAGGATAATCTTCTTCGCGGTCTTCTCCTTCAGCGCCTTCACCGCCAGGGCGATGCTCAGATAGGTCTTGCCTGTGCCCGCAGGTCCCTCGGCAAACACCATGTCGCAGGTGTCGTACAGGTCGATGAGCGACTGCTGGTTGGCACTGCGGCTCTTGATGGGACGGCCCGAGATGCTGTAGACGATCACGCCCTTCACGCTCTCGGCTTTCGTCTTGCGCCCTTTGATGATGTCGAGGATGTCTTCTTCATTGATGGTGTTGAAGCGTTCCACATGCTTCCTCATCGCCTCAATGTTGTCTTCAAAGCGCTCCATCTCATCGTCATCGCCAAGCACTCTGATGACATTGCCTCTCGCTACAATGCGCAATTTGGGAAACAACGATTTCACCATCTGCAGGTGAACGTTGTTGACGCCGTAGAAGACCACTGGGTCGATGTCTTCAAGTACAATATGCTTCTCTATCAATGTCTGTATGCTATTCTATTAATGACTGTATGCTATTTGGCTGCAAAATTAGTTAAATTTCTGCAATTTCCTTCATTTTTTATAGTAATTTTGCAACACATTACACAATAACCCATTCCGTATATCCAATATATCCCATTCCCCCCAACTATGAACTATGAACTCTGAACTATGAACTGCTCACTTCCCCCCTCCCTGCTGCGATGGTTTGAAAGCCATGCCCGTGAACTGCCCTGGCGGGGCACGCACGACCCCTATGCCATCTGGCTGTCGGAGATCATCCTACAGCAGACACGCATCCAACAGGGAATGGCCTATTGGGAACGGTTCATGCACCGTTGGCCCACTGTGGAGCAACTGGCTGAGGCCACTGAGGACCAAGTACTTCGGGAATGGCAAGGACTGGGCTACTATTCAAGGGCCCGCCACCTTCACCAGGCGGCACGGCAGATTGTCGGGATGGGTGGTTTTCCCACTACCTACGAAGGTATCCGCAGTCTCAAGGGAGTGGGTGATTATACGGCGGCTGCCATCGGAAGCATCGCCTTCGGTTTGCCGGTGGCTGCGGTGGATGGCAATGTCTACCGGGTTCTTGCCCGTTATTTCGGAATCGACACCCCCATCAATTCCACCGCAGGAAAAAAAGAGTTCACGGCATTGGCACAGTCGCTGCTCCCCGCCACAAGGGCATCAGAATTCAATCAGGCGATGATGGATTTCGGAGCCATGCAGTGCACGCCACAATCACCTCTGTGCCAAGGTTGTCCGCTGGAGGAAACTTGTGTGGCATGGCATGATGGAAGGGTAGGGGAACTGCCAGTCAAACTGAGAAAGGTGACAGTCAGGGAGCGCTACCTTTCCTATTATTATGTAAGATGCGGTGGGCGTGTCGCCATTCACCAGCGTGGAGAAGGCGATATCTGGCAGGGACTTTGGGAACCCCTGCTGATAGAAACCAGCGAGAAAGGAAAGACGGAAGACATCGGCGTCGATTTCGGCAAAGGCAGACTCACCCTGTTCCGCCAGGGGGTGAAGCATGTGCTCACCCACCGCATCCTGTGGGCGGATTTCTTTCTGTGGGAAACGGATGACAGACCCACCCTGCCCGAAGGCTATATCTGGATTCCCGAGAGCGATATCGGGGATTATGCCGTCCCCCGGCTCGTGGAAATGCTGATAGAGGACTGCCTGTCGTCTGACTGACTTGTTCAACTAATTGCCAAAGACGTATTTGACCTAAAATAGATCAGATGTTCGAGAAACGACTTTCTTTGAAAGACCTGCATATCCCTCCGGAGGACGTGTACCGGCAGATGGGGTATGGAAAGGAAGCGCCCGATGAACGCACGGCGGAAGAGGTGAGGCGGCTGCTTGTCAGCGCCTCGCAGTCGGCCGTTCCCCGTTATTGCTATATGGTGATGGAAGGCCGTCTCGAGCATGAAGTGCTGCTGATGGGAGAGCGGGAGTTTCATCTGGGTCGCATCATTTCACGCCAGTTGGCAGGAGCCACCCGCTTCGCAGTTTTTGTCGCTACGGCAGGGGCAGAGTTCGAGGAATGGAGGAAAAAGGATGACCTGTTGGAGACATTCATCGCCGATGCACTCGGCTCTGTCGTGGCAGAGCGATGTGCCGATGAGATGGAGAAAGCCTTGCAGGCAAGCATTGACAAATTGGGATGGAAGCGCACCAACCGCTTTTCTCCGGGCTACTGTGAATGGGCGACCGATGAGCAGCGATTGTTGGTGCCCTTGCTCGGCGACCCCAATCCGTGTGGGGTGTGGCTGACAGAGAGTGCCCTGATGTGGCCCGTCAAGTCGGTGAGCGGCATCATCGGACTCGGAGAGGATGTCTCGTACCATGACTATGCCTGTCAACACTGCCAACTCACCCATTGTTTCCGGCGACGCTAACTGAGCAATTCTTTGGCTACGGCCACGGCCGCGTTGGCATTGTCGCTGTAGCCATCGGCACCAATCTCGCTGGCATAACTGGCGGTGACGGGAGCACCTCCCACCATCACTTTCACCTGGTCGCGGATACCGGCTTCTTCCAGCGCGCTGATCACCTCACGCATATAGCCCATCGTGGTGGTGAGCAGCGCGCTCATGCAGAGGATGTCGGGGCGGCTTCGCTTCACCTCCTCGATAAAACGGTCGGCAGAGACGTCAATGCCGATGTTGATCACCTCGAAGCCACATCCCTCGAGCATCGAAGCCACCAGATTCTTCCCGATGTCGTGAAGGTCGCCCTTCACCGTTCCTATCACGATGCGCCCCACCGTCTGGGGACGCGGTCCCTGAGTCTGCGACTGGATGGCGCTCAGTGCTGATTTCATGGCGCGGCCAGCCATCAGCAACTGAGGCACAAAAGCCTTGCCTTCCTCAAAATCCTGCCCCAGACGGGTCATCGCCGCAATCATCTCTTGGTCGATCACCGTCTGGAGAGATTTGCCTTCGTCCATAGCCTGTCGGGCGAGGTTCACCGCTGCTTTCTCATCGCCCTTGTAGATAGCATCGAACAACGTCTCAGCCATTTTTGGATTTTTCTTCGTTTCTCCCCTTGCGATTTGTCTGTTGATTTCATTGATATCCTCCTGCCTCTGAAGTCGGCGGAGACTGTCGCCCGTGGGTGATTGACCGGGCTGATAGGAAGAGAGGAATAGTCCCGGTGCAGGTTGGACTACCTGTGCAAATTGTCTGATGTAGGCATCGGTGGTGCCACAGCATCCTCCGATGATGTTGAGTCGGTGTACATCGAGCAAAGGCCACACCTCAGCCAGCACTTCCTCTGGTGTTTTGGAATAGACGCCCTGACTGTCGGGCTGTCCGGCATTGGGATAGAAGGAGATGCGGAAGGGAACCGACTGCGACAGTTGGTGCAGCAGGGGTATGAATCTCCGCACCTCAGACAGACAGTTGAGTCCGACAGAATAGATGGGAAGGTCGGTCAGTGACTTGACAAATGGGATGATGGACTGACCAAGCATATTGTGCCCGTCGGGTGTGGCGACGGAGAAACTGAGCATCAACGGCAGCCGCTTGCCTCGGTGGTTCATGGCCTCGAGGGCGGCATCACACGCGATGCGGGCATTGCGGAGGTCAAAGATCGTCTCTATCAGGATGGCATCCGCTCCACCGTCGATGAGGGCCTCCATCTGCTCGAGATAAGCCTCACGGAGGAGGTCAGGAGATAGCGGGTTGCCATTGGCGGCTTCCGGAGAGCAGATGCGGCTGGTGGGTCCTACACTGCCCAGTACGTAGCGGGGCTGCTGCGGTGTGCGTGCCGTATAGTCATCAGCAGCGTGGCGCGCGATCCTACATGCGGCCAGGTTGATGGCACGTGCCTCCTCCGCGAGGCCGTAGTCGCCGAGTGAGATGCGCTGCGCATTGAAGGTGCAGGTCTCTATCATATCGGCACCAGCCCCGAGATAGCGCCGGTGTATATCCTCGATGATGTCTGGCCGTGTCAGGCAGAGTAAGTCATTGCAGCCGAGCAACTGGCGGTTGTGGTCAGTAAACTGTTTTCCTCTGAAATCCTCTTCTTTCAGGTGGAAACGTTGTATCATCGTGCCCATGCCTCCGTCGAGCACCATGACGCGGTCGGTGGGGAAGGGGTGAGGTGAAGTGGCTGCGGCGGTGGGCGATGTGCGTTGTGCCTGCGCCACGATTTCCATGGCTTGGTCCACCTCCTGCTCGTTGTGGAAATCCATCTCGAGGTGCACGCCCTCCGTACCGATGTGGCTGAGCAGGTCGGGCAACTCATCGAGTGTCACCCAGGAAGCCATCACGCTCTTGCCGCCGTCAAGTATCCGTCGGTAGAGGTCATACCACTTGCTGCTCCCGCCTTGAGGCTCACCCACGCCGGGAGTCCACTGGATGGCGTTGAGTTCACTGATTTCCAATAAAGCGGGCAGATGGCGGATGGCACCCACGCCGTCGAGATGATATAAAGTGTAGTCGATGCGCAGGCATTGCTCCCTGATGAATGGCTGCACGAAGCGGCGGTAATCGTCTTCACTGATCATCGTCGAGATGTCGCTCTGCAGTTTGGTCATCTTGCCCGGTGCCCAGGAAGAGAAATAGCAGAACGCCATCTCGTCGCCCTCGCGGATGATGTCGTAGAGTTCGTCGAACACGGTGAAATAGATGTCGTTGATGCGTTGCATCTGGCGCTCCACCGTTTCAGGGTGCATCACAGTGTCGATGAGCACCTGGTCGGTGCCTTTCAGGGCAGCCAGCACGTCGAGCCCTTCCATCAGGTCGGGCATCCCCACATAGTAATGACCTTGTGAGCGTTGCTTGCAGCAACGTAACAATTGTTTGTGCAACAAATAGTTGGGATGATTGGGGTCGAATGGGATGCTGGGGTCGAAACTAGGGTGGGGATGAATCCAGATGGTGTCCTCGCCACCTTCGAACACACCACCGAGGATGGCGGCTAATGAACCCGGTCCCAGATGGGTGTTGGCCACGGGCAGGATGTCGGCTTTCAGCGAACTGTGTGCCACATACCAGTCAAGATAGCGGGCGCGCCATTCGGGGTCGAACCATTTCTGCCGGAGGTCGCGGGGTGGGGGCGGGGGAGCGATGTCGGCATGTGCTGCCACGCCTTCCTGGAAGTGCTCCCACATGTTGAGGATCACTCCCTGATGGTTCCACCAGTCGATATAGCGACGCTTGGCCGCTTCCATATTGGGTTTCCACGTTTTCATCATAGAGTGCATAGATATTGTTTATTGCAAAATTAAATAATCAACTGAGATTTTCCAAACAAAGCAGTATTTTTTGCCTATAAAAAACAATATTTCAATATGATGAATGAGATGAAGAATTGTCTTTTATACCCTATGTTTCCGTGTTTTTTTATTTTTTTTCGAAAAAAAGTGCTTTTTGATGTAGTTTTTTCTATCTTAGCGCGTCAAACGGGCAGAAACATCTGAACAAGCAACGAAAATGACAACAAAAGAAAAACAATTCGAGCAAACCATCAGGGAGAACCGCAGCACTATCTACACCGTGTGCTATATGTTTTCCACAGACTCAGATGAGGTGGACGACCTGTTCCAGGAGTCACTCATCAATCTCTGGCGGGGATTCGACGGCTTCGAGCACCGAAGCGACATCAAGACGTGGATCTACCGCGTGGCGCTCAACACATGTATCACGATGGACCGAAAAAAGCGGAGACAACCGGAAACTTCGCTGTCGATGGACATCAACTTGTTCCGTGACAATGATGATGACACGAAGCAGGTGGACATGCTGCACCAGCGCATCTCACAACTCAAACCTTTCGACAGGGCGATCGTCTTGCTGTGGCTTGAGAATCTCTCTTACGAGGAAATAGGGCAAATCGTCGGTATTTCCACCAAAAATGTCAGCGTGCGCTTGTTCAGAATCAAAGAGCAGTTGAAACAAATGTCAAACCATTAAAAAACCCGTCAACCATGGACAAAGATTTTGAAGAAATGCGTCAGCAAATGAATATTCTGAAGGAAAAACTGCAAAAGCAGGAAATCGTCAATGAGAAAGTGTTCCGTCGCTCCACACGGAAAAGCCTTAAAGGCATCAACCGCAGATATACCTTCGTCTCCATCCTATGCATCCTGATGGTGCCCTATTCCTACTGGGCTTTTGTAAAACTGACAGGCATGTCGATATGGCTGTGGCTGGCCACCTGCGTCCTGATGCTCATCGCTTTCGTCTATACGCAGTACACCGGAAGGTTTATCAGCAGCCGTGTCTTTGAGAAAGATCTGGTGCAGGCTCGTGCCAAGGTGGCAAAGGCCAAGAAACTCGACCATGACTGGCTGAAGATAGGCATCCCCCTCATCGTCCTCTGGCTGGCTTACTTCGGCTATGAGATGTACAAGGTCACCGGTGGTGAGGACAGCATCTACATAGTGGTGATGTGTGTGGTCTGTGCCCTGCTTGGTGGCGCTGTCGGACTGAAAATCCACTTCAAGAATCAGGACAACTATGAGCAAGTCATCGAGGAGATAGACGATTTCACCAAGGAATAGAGTGAGAAAAGTATTTATCCCAAACGAATCCGGCCGAGCGTCATGCCCGGTCGGATTCGTTTATGTAGGAACGGTGAGATCTCATGCCATCACCATTTGATGTCATTGAATGTCGTGCCGTTGACAAACCTGTCGAGGTCGACATGGCCCTTGATGCCCGACACCTTGCCACGCTCGCTGTACTGCCAGATATTGTGCTTGCCGTTGCCCCGAAGTTTGGGTTCTGAACTGCTGTAGCGTGCCATGAAGATGAAATATCTGTTGAATTCGGGAGCCAACTTCTCGTTGTAGAAACGGTATTGGCTGTAAAGCAAGGGATAGCAGCCATACTCGGCCTTCATCAGTTCCATGAACTCAGCGAGGCTCTTCTGCAGTTCACTGCGGCTGGCATTCCGACATCCCGACTCCTCCACATCGACCATGGGAATGAGGTCTTGCTTGTTGCGGTCGACATGCTTGCGGAAATTCTCAAACTGGTCGCGGGCAGAGCGGCGGCTGGTGAAGAAATGGTAACTGCCGGTTTTCAGACCCGCCTTGCGTGCCCCGTTGATGTTCTCATGATAGCGCGTGTCGAGCATCGTGCGGCCCTCGGTGGCCTTGATGTAGACAAACTGGATGTTCTTGTCCTCCGCCACCTTGCTCCAATTGATCTTTCCCTGATGCTTCGACACGTCTATGCCGTCGTAGCCACTGTGCTCGGGGATGATCTCATCGATGTGGGTCCACGACTTGAACACACGCCAGGTGGAAGGACTCAGGTAACTCCACAGCACCATGAAGAAGATGACCGACACCACGGTGCCGATGATGCGGCGGACGGTCCACCGCGAACGGCTCCGCTTCCTGCCCTTGCGCCTGGATGCCTTGCTCTTGCTTGATGTGCTGCTTTTGACCATGGCTTAAAAGAATAGGCCCCAGAACGCTGTCAGTCCTTCCCAGATGCTTGTCAGCGAATACCAGAAAGCGGTGAAGACGTTCTTGCTGCTCCAATAGGACACCAGGATGGTGTTGATATTGAAAAGCAGGGCGGTGAAAATGTACAGATAGGAGAATGGAAGTGGAAAACGCCGGATGTCGGGCTGATAATTTCCCGTCTGGGTTTTGAAGCAAATCGCGTGGAAAGCGATGGTCACACCGAGGAAGATGTCATAGATCCACAGTCCGTCAGACTTGATGAGCGGACGGAAGAAAAGAAAGAAATAGGTGAAAATGGGAAGGCAGTAAGGGGCGAGCGTCACGAAGATCCTCGTAGACGACGCTCCGCTGGTGGACACCTCCCCGTCTCTGTCGCCTGCCCGGAAGGAGTGGACTTTGCGCAACAGCATGATGGACACCACCGTATGGGTCAGTTCGTGGGAGAACACTTCCAACCAGTTTAGGTTTTTGCGCATCACCCCCCTGGCCAGCGAATAGATGACGATTCCGATACCCGTCCATTGGTACATCTCCAGGTTGCCAATCATGGTCATCGGTGGGGTAGGGGCGAAGATGGCATGAAGGATGATGAAACTCTCACGGACCATCAGCAACAGCAGGACGGCCAGCAAGGGTATCCAAAACCATTGGAAAATTTTCGCCATTCTCACTTAATGGGAGCCAATGATAATGACCGGCTGACGGCGATGGACGGGACCTGCCGGGAACCGGTCATGATGATGGTTATTGGAGTTCGTGCATTTTCTGGGCGAACAGTTGGCGCCCGGTGATCAAAATGTCGAGAATGCGCTCCATGAAGTCCTCCACATCGGGTGTGCTGTCGATGAACATCTCCACTGTAAGGATGGTGTTGCTCGGGGTGATGAACACCTTCAGTGCCTTGCGGTTCATGTTCAGTTCATTGGCCACCTGCATGGCATTGGCTCGCTCCTCCTCGCTGTCTATAGACCAGATGTTGGGGAGGATGATATGCAGGAACAGAGTGTCCTCCTTTGGATTGAGGATGTAGAAATTGCATGTCTGATACTTGAAGTGCAGATCGCCGTCTTCATCTATGTTGTAGATGATGCCGTTGTTCTTGAACCATTGTTCATATACTTCAAAAACGTTTTCCATAATGATGAGTATTTGATTGTTGATAGATATTCTGATGTCTTATTCATTTGGAGCCAGACCGGCAATTCCTATGCTGGGTTTCTTGTCTGTGGTCGTCTCCGGGACAGGTGGCAAAGAGAATTGCTTGTCAAACTCCGGATAGTCGGAGCGGATGTCGTCATTCCAGTTGACCTTGGTAGATCGAACCTCGTTGAGGATGCTGCTGATCTGGCAGTCCTCCTTCACAACCTTGTCCATCAGTGACATCTCACCCTTGGGCAATTTCCCTTCCATATAGGCGCCCAATGTTTCTGCATAAAGCCCCAGTTGGTCTTTCATATGAGTTTCTCCTTCTTCAATATTTGCCGGAATTGCTTCTTCGCAAGCCGGTGTTTGTTGTAATAATTGTCCATGTTCATTCCTAACAGACCTGCCGTCTCCTCATTGGTTCGGCCTTCCACATAGCGAAACCTGATCAGCAGGCGGTAGCGCTCATTGGACATCATGCCCAGCAACTTGTCAAGGTCGCTGAGGTCGAGGAAATGTAGGTCTATTCCTATAGAGTCTGTTATTTGGTCCAAACTATCACTTCCATCAGGCTTTTCGTCGATAGGCATCCGCTTTTTCTTCTTGAAAATCTGATGGCAGAAGTTCTCGGTCACAATTTTCAGCCAGTTGGTCAGCGTGCAGTTGAATCCGAAACCCTCAAGTTTTGACAAACCTGTCTTGCTGCTCCTGACCATGATGTGGACATAGATCTCGTTGATGAATTCGATGCAGTCCTTGCAGTCTGTCTCGTATTTCTCAAAGACAGACTTGAACAGCGGATAGCACTTCTCATAAAAGAAAAGTTTGGTGATCTCAGCGTCTCTGGCAATGATGGCTTCCACGATGGCCTTGTCGCTGAGTTGCCTGATGTCCGCCATGGTCAGTTTGCGGTGCGGTGAGTCGCTCATGATTTGTCCTTGGCTAAGATGGCATTGAAGCCTACGGGATTGACCTTTGAGACCTCGCCTGTGAACTCCTTGTTCATTCGTTTGTATTCCTCTATCATTTTGGCATTGAGCGACGGACGGGTGTTGCGGATGCAGTTCATGATGGTGTCCTGGGTGATGAGTTCGTCGCGCAACGCTGAGATCAGGGCAGCGTCGTTGACGATGTAGGCGATGTCGCTGCCCACATAGTTCTCCGTCTTCTCCGACAGTTGCTCGGTGTTGATATCCCCACATGGACGGTCTTTCAGATAGAGGTCGAACATCAGTTTGCGGGTGGTCTTGTCGGGGGCGGGCACATATTCGAGGATGTCGAGACGGCCCTTGCGGAGCACGGCGGAGTCGATGAGTTGCGGGCGGTTGGTGGTGCCGATGACGAAGATGCCGCGCTTGCCGCACTCATTCAGTTGCGAAAGGATCTCGTTCACCTCACCTGCGGTGTTCTCCATACCCTGGGTGCCCCGGCGCGGGGCGATGGCATCAAACTCGTCGAGGCATATGATGGCGGGGGCATTCGACGCTGCTTTCTTGAACAGGTCGGCTATCATCGTCTGCGAACCGTGGATGTAGATGCTGCCCAGGTCGGAGGCTTTCACCATGCAGAATTTGAACCCTGACTCCTCAGCAAACTTCCTCGCGAAAAAGGTCTTGCCACAGCCCGGAGGGCCATAGAGCAACATTCCGTTGGGGGGTGTCAACTTATAGGCTTCCGCCTTCTTCTTGTTCTTGAGCACGAACAGCACGCGCTGCTGGAGCCGCATCTTCAGGTCGTCCATGCCGGCGACATCGGCGAAGCCATTGCCCGAGGCAACCTCAAACTGGCTCGTCGTGCTCACCTGACCACGCTCATCGTGGCCACCTTTGGTCTGTCCGTCGTGGCGCTCTCCCGAACTGGGCTTGCCGCTGTTTTCTCCTGTGCCCTTGTCCTCAGACTCATCCACCTGACCTTCATTGGCAAGCATCTTGATAAAGAGTGCGGCAGAGGAAATCCGGTTCTCGGGTTTGGGTTGAAGCGCATGGGTAAGGACATTCATCAGCCATTTCGGAACATCGTCTCGCCCTTCGAACGAAAGGGTATCCTTGCGTGCTATATGCACCTTGCTGCGCACGGTCTTCTCATCGTCCTCTGCCTTCAGGTTGTCTCTCTCCCAGGGCGCCTTCCCATACAGCATGGTGTAAAGCACGGCTGCTGCAGAGAAAATATCACTCTCCGGACCAAAATGACCATGGAAGGTCTCTGGGGCGCGATACCAGGGTGACAGGTCCGACGTCAGAAAGGTGATTTTGTCCATGGGATATTCCGAGAGATGCCCGAGGTCGATCAGTTCGCCGTGCATTTCCGGTTGCTGGGAGGTGATGATGATGTTGCGAGGGGTGATGTCGCAGTGCATCATGTTGAAGGCTTGTATGTTTTCGATGGCGACCAGCAGATCTAAGCCCAGTTGAATGGTTTCCTCTACAGAACAATGGCTCTTGCGCATCAGATAGGTCTCCAGCAACTCGCCTTCGAAAAGGGGTGCTATATAATAAGGATAATCGGTGCCGTCGATGGCTTGTATGCCATCCCCGATGTTGTAGACAACATGGGCATACTCAAACAACAATTTGGATAATACGATTTCCCTGATGTTCCCGTCGGCATCCTTGGCTTCAGAAGGTATTTCCGAGGGGATAAAAAGTTTGAGGAAAAACCGTTCTCCCTCTGGCTTGGCTATGATATAGGTTTCATCATACATGCCCTTCTTGATGAAAGTCTGGACAATGTACTGGCCAAATGCTTGTTGCTCTGATAATACACTCATTTTTCTGTGATTATGATATGATGTTTTTTTCTTCCTATTCTCCTACAGCAGGCAATTGATAAATCCCATCAGGAATCCCAATCCCGCTCCCAGCCACACGATGGCGCGCAGTTCCTTGTCCATTACCTCAAGGATGAGCCGCTCGGCCTCAGCCATGTCCATCTCGTTGATGCGGTCTTCAATGATCTTGCTGATATCGACAGCGGCAAGCATTCTTGGAAGCCGCTCCCTGATGATCTTCACATACAACTGCACCAGTGAGTCGCGGGCCTGTGTCAGTTCTTGCTCCTTTCCAGCAAGCAAGTCTCTCATCTGCCGAGACAGGAGCGACTTCGACTCGGTGCTGATCAGGTCGCCCACTATTTCACGAGAGTTGTTGTGCAGTATCTCGTTGATGTTGTTGGCGAGGGCGTGCTCCACAGGTTCTGCCAGACTGTTGATTAACTGGGAGGTCGCATCGGCACCTGTCTGTCCGAAAATCTTCCTGATGCCCTTGCCGATGAGGTCACCGATGCCCTCGCGGCGCTCTTTGCCAGCCAGACCGCTTCCGAAATGCTGCATCTTGGCCATTACATGGGCTACGGAGGCATGGGCAATCTTATCGCCCACATCGCTGTCGGCCAGTTTCTTGTAAATCAACTGCGTCAGGTCATCGCTTCCTTTCGAGGCAGCGTCGTCGATCTCCTTTTCCGACATGTAATGGGAGAGGAAAGAGCGCAGTGTCTCCGGATTTTGGCGCTGGGAATCGATGAAATGGTCGATGCCGTTGCTCAGTTTCCTGAGCAGTTCTTCAGAGAGCAGGCTCTTCTCCATCACCTCCTCGTTCATCAGGTTTTCGCTGATGGACCCGCCCACAGAGGCCGCGATGCGCCCCTTCTCCTTGGGGATGATGCCAGGAGTGAATGGGACGCGGTGCCCGAAGAGATATTTCGCCCGATGTGGACGGAACAGCATTCGGATGGCAAGGGCGTTGGTGATGTAACCTATCACGCTGCCCACTAAAGGTGCTACGATGTAAGGTGTCATCTTGCTAAGACATGAAGCGGCTACAAAGGTAGTGCAAAACAAGAGCAATTCAAAACAAAACACAAAGTTTTTTGACCTACATGGCACCTGCACGCTCTTACATGCTCTCCTTCAATATTTCGGTGATGTCTTCTGGTTTCAAATCGAGGTAGCCTGCGGGATAGCAGATGGTGCCTTTGGTGATGCCCGGTATCATGTCGGCTGTGGCGCCAATCTCAGAGATGGTCAAGGGGAGTCCGATTTCCTGCATCCAGCATTTAAGGGCTGCGAGCCCTGCTTCTGCCACTTGCTCGTCGGTCATGCCATCAGTGCAAACATCCCACACATTCTTGGCGAAGCGCACGAACTTGGCCAGGCCGGGTTTCATGGCGCGGCGGTAATAAGCCATCGACACAGCGGCCAGGCAGTATCCGTGTGGGGCATGTGTCCATGCTCCTACCGAGTGTCCTATCATGTGTACCATCCAGTCTTCGTGTTTGCCGAGTCCGATGAGAGTGTTGAGCGCCTATGTCGCCGTCCACATGATGTTGGAGCGAGCCTCGTAATCCTGCGGATTCTTCACTGCTGCTCTTGATGACACGATCAGGCTGCGCATCAGTCCTTCTGCCAGATAATCGCTCGTGTTGTCGTCGAAGTCAGAGAAATATTGCTCCATGATGTGGTTCATGATGTCGTAGATACCCGCCTTCATCTGGTTGTCTGGTACGGTCATCGTGAACTTCGGGTTCAGGATGGAGAATTTCGGCATCAGTCGGTCGTCGAAGACATGTCCCACCTTGAATGTGTGCTCAGCATCGGTAATCACCGTGCCTGCGTTCATCTCCGAACCGGTGCCCGCCATCGTCAGTATGCACCCTACGGGCAACAGACGCTGGTCTGCATCAGGCTGCTCCTGTCTCAGCCAGAATTTTTGCCAGTAATCACCCTCGCAGAAGACCGAGGCTGCCACTGCTTTCGAGTAGTCACAGACGCTGCCGCCGCCCAAGGCAAGAATCAGGTCGACATTGTTCTCACGGGCTATTTGAATGCCCTCGCGCAGTTTCTCCAGTGTCGGATTGCTCATCACGCCAGGGTTCTCCACGATGGTCTTTCCCGACTCTTGCAGGATGTCCACCACCTGGTCGTAGATGCCGTTGCGTTTCACACTGCCGCTGCCGTAGTTCAGCAGCACGACTGGGCCGAAGTTCTTCAATTCATCTTTGAGGAAGTTCAAAGACTCATCACCAAAATACAGTTTGGTGGGATTGTGGTATGAAAAGTTTCCTTGCATATTAACTATGATTGATTTGGTTATACTTTTCGGCGTTTCTTGGGTCTGATGACGTTACCCACCCGCTCCAGTTCTGTTGCTGAGGCAAGGTGTTTGCAGACCTCCTCTTTGTCGGCACGGTACAACTTTGCCGTGTTGGTCCTTCTGAAGCGGTTGAAGAACGGGTCGGTGGTGAAATACCAGTTGACCTTGAGAATGTCATACCTGAGTGGCAATTCGTCATATATCTCGAAAGCCCGTGATCTTGCGCATACGGCGACCCCCATGTCACCCGATCTCAGTGCTGCCAAGCATACGAGATACAGTTTGACCTGTTGACTGTCGTTAGCGACAGGCAGCCCGCTTCTGTCAGAGATGGTGATGTTGCGTTGGAAGCGGGTGTTGATGTCATTCATCATCCTGCGGAAGACCGCCCCGTGGGATGAAGTATCCTGGATTTGGTTATAGTGGATGTAGTAGTGAATCATCTCATGTATGACCACATCCTCCAACTTTTGCTGGTCCATCTCATACAGTTTGCTGAAGTTCAATGAAAAGTCATAATATGTCCGCTTCCCGTCCTTGTCTTTATTCATTTTGTATCTCAGTTGGCCGAGATAGTTCTTGGCGTGGCCGATTCTGATTCGTGGCATGGGGAGTTTGCCATCGAAGCAGAGTTCGTTGTATTTGTCAAAAATGTTCTGTATGTCTATGATAGTGATCCGCATGTGATGAAGTGGATTGTAATGCGCAAAGATAGCCAAAAAAGTTGGATATCATGCAATGAACTATCATTCCATCATGAAAAAACATGCGCGGAATAAAAAAACTGGCTTAAAATTTTGCAGTTTCAAAAATAAGCCTTACCTTTGCAACCGCAAAATCGGGATTTAGCGCAGTTGGTAGCGCACACGTCTGGGGGGCGCGAGGTCGCTGGTTCGAGTCCAGTAATCCCGACAAATTCAAATCGGAAGTGCTTGATTTTCAAGCGCTTCCTTTTTTTTAACAGGCTTTCTGCACA
>JAEEGL010684625.1_pt1 | contig 41009 bp, 36 predicted proteins | sample 9134231 | NCBI WGS metagenome assembly JAEEGL01 (sample SAMN16246548, study PRJNA631951) | gut metagenome | biome: gut microbiome; feature: rumen; material: fiber-attached | host: Bos | place: Iran: Karaj | collected 2018-10
ATCAACCAGCACCCATTCCTTCTGGACGGTCTGCTTGTTGGCTGATACGGTTTTGTAACTTAACGTACTCATTTTTTTATTTTCCCTTTTTTAATGTTCGCTCCCTTTCGGTCGCGTTCATCACTAACGATGATGTTTTTTATTCAAAACTATTCTTTTCTCCTCCGATTGCATCGCATTTTGACCGCTGACGGATAATTGGCCGCCATACTTATCAATCTGAGAATATGCATCTTGAACGGGTAGACAAGACACAATATCCCCATTTTTGGAGAGTGCAAAGTTACTAACATTTTTTGAACTGGCAAAATTTTTTTCAAAATCTTGCGCAAAGGAACCCGCAGGGGTGGTTGCCCACGGTGGTGGCGACAACGAACAGTTCGCCGCCCTCTTTCAACCCCAATTGCCGCTGTAGATCGGCAGCCGCCATGGGATAATTGCGTGTCACCACATGCGCCTTGCCGTCGGGAATGGCTTCGGCAACACTTTTTTTGTTGAGTTTCAGCTCACGAAGCACCTTGAAACGGCGTCCTGGAAAGCCTTCTACCAGCCGATCGGAAGCATACAGGTGTGTGTTTCGCCCCAGCATCTCAACCCCATACCATTGGCAGATGCTGCGGTAGGGACCTGCTTTCATCATCGCCGCATCGGGCTCGTAGAGATAGCGTCCAACCTGTCCGCAGTAGCTTACCTCGGCGCTGGCTTCATCGGCACGGGTGAAGCTGTGCCGGCCACAGTGGATGACGGGCTCGCCATCCCCGTCGCCGCAAAGGAACAGTATTTCCTTGCACTCGCCGTCGCCAGCCACCACATGCACCTCGGCCACACCACCCAGCTGGTGGCAGGCAAGGTCGATGTCTATCATCGGACTGGCTTTCACCATAAGCCACCGGCAATGCTTGCGCAGCAGAGGCATGTATGCCAGTATGTCGGGCGTGCAGTCCTCGAAGGCTGCCACCTTGCGTCCGTGTGTATCGCGGCGTGCTGGGTCGATAAACAGCACGTCGTAGTTGCCCGCAAGCCATTCCAAGCTGTCGGAGCAGTGGATGTCGATGTTGTCTGCACCAAGGGCGGTACAGTTGTGTCTCATGAGGGCGCAGAGCATCTGGTCACGCTCCACGTAGTCCACGTGTCCGGCAATTTTGGCGAAGGCAAGAGCATCGATGCCCATGCCGCCGGTGAGGTCGGCAACCGTCAACGAGCCACTCCCCGCCAGTCGCAGCAGCAGGTCGGCCTTGTATTGTGCAGCAGCCTCCGACGAGGCCTGCTCACGGTTCAGTCGGGGAGGGTAGAGGAACGCCTCGCACTGTAGCAGCGACGGCCACTTCTCCTTCGCTGTCCGCAGGCCCTCTATCTGCTGTACCGCTGCCGGTATATCAATAGAAGGATACCGCGCGGCACTCAGCAGCAGCCTCGCGGTATCCTCGTCCTGGTGTTCCCTCGCGAATTCCAATATCTCCCGCTCCGCGAAATCTTGGAAATCTTGGAAATTCTTGTTGGCAGACATAATCGGGTCGTTGAAAATCTTGGAAATCTGAGTTAATCCTTTAAAAATCTCTATGGTTGGTAGTAGCGGTTGGGAACTTTTATCATACCGCGGGAAAAGTCGTTTTCGTTGAAGTTGATTAGCCACCCAAGGGGTTTGTTAGTCAGTTTGAGATAGGTTCTCAACTGTTTATAATGGATGGGGGTTAGTTCGGTGACTGATTTCAGCTCCAGGATTATCAGGTTCTCCACAAGCAAATCTATACGGTAGTCGTTGCTGATAAGATTTCCTTTGTAAGTTACCTTAACCGGCAATTGGGACTCCACGCAGATATCTCTCATCTGTAGCTCCAGTATCAAGGCCTTTTCGTAGAGTGATTCAAGCAGCCCGGGTCCGAAATGGTTGTACACCTCCATGGCGGCACCCCTGATTTCATACGACAATGCTTTCAGCTCTTCTGCAAGGGTATATCCCAATGATTCCATCAGATTTAAAAGATTTAACTGTTTCCGTTAAACGAGAAGGAGCAGATAATTTCCACGATTTCCAAGATTTCGCCGCAGGCGGGAGCCTATTTATCAATAAACTCCCTGGTCATGAAGCTTCTTCAAGCGGGCGACGACCATCGGGCGGTCCTCCTTATAGGTGACGCCGAACCACTGCGCCGTGGTCTTCAGCACAGTCATCGTGGCGGTGCCGTTGTGGATGAAGGTGTTGACGGCGAAGGGGATATAGTACTCCGACTTCAGTTCCGAGCCGTGTTCCTTCAGGAAGTCGACGAACAGTCGTTCGCTCTTCTCGAAGTAGTCGGGCGTGAATCCGAAGAGGTTCATGCTCACCGTGGCGTCGGCGCTCAGCGGATGCATCGAGCCGTCGGCGTCTTTGTACTCGATGCCGTTCTGCGTGCGGCCTATGCTGGTGCGTTCGGTCATGCCGACGAGCAGTCCGTTGGCGTCGGTCTCGCATACACCGCGGCTCACGGTGCCGTTCTCGCTCAGCGTGTTCTCCAGGCGGTAGCCCACCATGCAGTATTTGCCTTCGCTGCCTGCCACGGTCTCCAGGTGGCGTGCCATCACCTCGAAGGCGTCGCGGCCGTAGAAGTCGTCGGCGTTGATGATGGCGAAGGGCTCGTGGATGACCTCCTTGGCCATCAGGATGGCGTGGTTGGTGCCCCAGGGTTTCTCGCGTCCTTCGGGCACGGTGAAGCCCTCGGGCAGCTTGTCGAGTTCCTGGTAGACATACTCCACGGCTATCTTGTTGCCGTAGTGCTCGGCGTTGACATGCTTCTTGAATTCCTCGGCAAAGGAGTGGCGGATGACGAACACCGCCTTGCCGAATCCGGCGCGGATGGCGTCGGTGACGCTGTAGTCGAGTATTGTCTCGCCGTTGGGGCCTACGCCGTCCATCTGTTTCAGTCCGCCATAGCGGCTGCCCATGCCGGCAGCCAGAACTAATAATGTTGGTTTCATATGTGATTGTTTGATTGCTTGATTGCTTGATTGTTTGATTGTTTGATTGTGTTGTTATCGTTTTTTCTTGAAGAATTCTTTCATCAGCCGTTCGCATTCGTCGGCGAGCACGCCGCCCGCCACTTCGGTCTTGGGGTGCAGCATGCCGGTGCCTATGGTGCTGTAGCCCCGTTTGGGGTCTTTGGCTCCGTAGACGATGCGGCCTATCTGAGTCCATCCGGCGGCGCCGGCACACATGGGGCACGGTTCCACGGTGACATACAAGGTGCAGTCCGTAAGGTATTTCGATCCCAGGGCTTCGGCGGCGGCGGTGAAGGCGAGCATCTCGGCATGGGCTGTCACGTCGTGCAGCCGCTCGGTCTGGTTGTGGGTGCGGGCAATGATGCTGCCGTTGGCAACGATGACGGCGCCTATGGGTACCTCGTCCTCTTCGGCGGCGGCGCGTGCCTCGCGCAGCGCGGCCTCCATGAAGTATTCGTCAGGATTCTCAAGCAGTCCCATGGCGTCAGTCTTGATTGAAGATTAGTGTGTTGCGTTTTTCCTTGCGGGCGGTGGTCTCAAGCACGGTCAGCTCGCCGTTGCGCATGAAGCTCTCCTGCTTCGGCAGCAGGCAGCCGTCTATCTCCATGTATTCATGGATGATCTTCCACTCGATGCGTGCCTCGTCCTGAGCCCGGTAGGCTGTGTCGAGCTCGCCTGTCTCGACGATGACCGACAGCAGGCCGCTCGGCTCGAAGAAATAGATGCGGGTGAAGAGTCCGGGCCCTTCCATCTTGACCGACTCCATGTCGTACTTGCCCATGGCTTTTGCCACACCCATGTAGGTCAGCGTGGCGCCTTGTGCACGCCACGAATGCAGCGGGCCGCGGAAGTCGTAAGGCAGCAGGCGTTCATAGTAGCTGCCCGGCATCAGGTCGGCCCATTGGCCGTATTTCGGACGATAGGCGCGGAAACGGTCTGTGCCGTTGGAGCAGAGTGCCGTCTGCAGCTCCTTGCCGTGCCACACTTCGACGCGCGTCATGTTGGGCGACAGGAACCACCGTTTCATGACGAAGGTGTCGGCGCTCGACGGCGAGGTGATGACGGTCTCCAGTGCCAGCACGCTGTCCGAGCCCCAGCGCGAGGTGCCCATGATGTCGAGGTAGCGGTCCACAATCATGGCGGCGGTGTCGACGGCCTGGCCGTGGGCTGTCATGCCGGCGACCGTCAGCAGCAGGGCTGCAATTAGGTGCTTTCGTTTCATGGTGTCGTGGCTATTTTTTGAATGGGAAATTGAGACTCTCTGCCTCGCGGCGGCCGGTGATGCTCACCGTGGCGCCGATGCCGAGGCGGGTGGCAAGTTCGGCAAGCTTTTTCTCGGGGTTCTCGCCCACGGCTATGGCTTGCAGCTTCTCGAAGGTCACCTCGTGCCCCGTCTCGCGTTTGAGGTCGGCATAGGTGCCGGCGAAGCGGCGGTCGAACAGCGGTGCGTTGACCCACACCGAGTCGCGTGTGGCCATGGCGCGTCCTATCTCGATGAATTTGTTCACGCTCACCCACAGCACGCTGTCCTTGGCCAGGCGCAGCTGCCCCGTGGCGCTTATGCCTTCGACGGTGGCGTTGAAGTTGATGACCGTGTAGTGCATGGCCGGCACGGGTGTGGCGTCGGGCGCGGCTGCCGCCGGGGTTTCGTCGGCAGCGGTCGGTGCGGCGGGGGCGGCGGTGTGGCGTGTGCTGCGGCAGCCTCCGAGCAGCAGCGCGGCAAGGCAGAGCGTCAGTGTCAGTTTTTGTCTCATGGCTGTGCCTCCTTGATTGCCTCCATGTGTTTCAGGAACGTCTCGTTCGACGGGTTCAGGTTCAGGGCGCGCACCATGTAGGGCATCGCCTCGCGGTCGCGGCCCTGCAGGTGCAGAATCCAGGCGTAGGTGTCGAGGCTGTTGGCGTTTCCGGGCTCGGCCTCGATGGTGCGGCGGCTCATGCGTTCTGCCTTGTCGAGCTCCATGTTGCGTTCGGCCAGGTAGTAGGCATAGTTGTTCATCATCCCCCAGTCGTCGGGCCGCAGTTCAAGGTAGCGGTCGAAAAGGTGCCAGGCGCGGTCGTAGTTGCCGGTGCGGTAGCAGGCTTCGGCGGCGAGGCCGTAGGTCTCGGCTTCGAGGTAGCCGTTCGCGAAGCCCCATTTCATGGCTTTGTCGAGCTGCGTGAGGGCTGCGCCGTAGTCGTCGCGCCGTGCGGCGCAGAGGGCCTGCAGGTAGCAGGGGAGTGTCTTCATCGGGAAGAGGCGCGCGGCGCGTGCGGCATAGCGTTCGAGGTCGGCCTCGCGGCTGTCGTCTTCGCTGAGGCTGATGAGCAGCGCCTCCCACACCTCGTAGCGGCTGCTGTCGGCGGCGAGCGCCGTCTCTATCTGGCGTGCCGCCTCGGCAAAGCGGCCCTGCCGCAGCAGGGCGTCGCCGTAGACGAGGGCGTAGCCGGGCTCGGAGCCGCAGCTCGCCCGCGCCTTGTCGAGCATGCTGAACACAGCCTTGCTGCGGTCGCCGTAGAACTCCTCCTCGGTATAGAACGACCCTAACAGTTGCAGCTTGGTGCGGCAGTCGAGCCGCGGGTCGGCGAAGGCGGTCTCCATCTCCCGGTCGGCGTCGGCGGTCTTGCCGGTGCGCTTGTAGTATTCGGCCAGCTGCAGGTGTATGTATTCGTCGTCGGGGTCAAGGGCGGCTATGCGGTCGTAGCACTGCTTGGCTTTCTTGTACTGCTTGCGCCCCATATAGCTCTCGGCCAGGATGGCCTGGTAGCGTTTCTCCTTGGGCATGGCGGCGGCCAGGGCTTCCACCTCGCGCAGCGCCTTGTCTTCCTTGCCCACCGCCATCCAAAGGCGGTGTTTTTGGAGCGACACCTGTTCGGTGACGCCCACCATGCGCTCCACGCGGTTCAGCGCCCCGACGGCTCCCTCGATGTCGCCGGCCGCCAGCCGGGCGTTCGACAGCTCGTAGTGGTTCTCCAGCACCTCGGGGTTGAGGTCGACGATGCGTTCCCAAGTGCGTGCCACAGCGGCCACGTCGCCCCGTTGCCGCTCCGAGGCAGCCTTGGCGAGCAGATACCATGTGTTGTCGCCCTGCAGCGCCACAGCGCGGTCGAGACAGGCCTGCGCGCTGTCGGTCCAGCCGCGTTGCATGGCCATCCGCCCCAGCTCGTACCATCCCGCCGCACAGGCAGGATCCTTGGCCGTAAGCTTGGCGTAGGCAGCCATGGCTTCGTCGGTGCGGCCGCTCTCCTGCAGCGACAGGGCGTCGATCAGCGCCGCCTCGGTCTCCAGTTGCTGCTGGCTCACCTCCTTGATGGGCGGCCTGACTATGCGACTGCCGTCGCCGCCGTCGGTCGCCGCCGTCTTGCGGCCGGCGCATCCGCCGAGCACAAGGCCTACGGCCGCCATAACCATTATATATTTATATCTTCTCGTTCGCATTGCAAAACTTGTTGTCTTTATGGCTCTAACGCTGCTAGCCGCTTTTTATTGTGCCGCCAGCCCGAAAAAAAGTGCCGCAGACGCAACAGCCAAGTGCAACATGGCAGTGCCTGCCTTCCATCGGGGTCAGTATTGGTTCCGTCTGTTCTCCGCTTGTTGTCCGCTTGTTCTCCGCTTCTAAAGCGGAGAACAAGCGGACAACAAGCGGAGAACAGTAGGTGTTTATACCTCGCCACAAGGCCGGCATCGCGCCCTGCCGACTCAGGCACTCCTTGTTTTCCACTTGTGTTCATTTGGGAATGCGGCCTTTTATAGTTAGTTACAGGCGCGAGAGAACATTATTCTTGCCATGCGAGGCAACAATACAGCAGGGCGGTAAATCATAAAAAAACAAAAAAATGTTGCCATGTCAAAAAAAAGACTTATATTTGCATTCGAAAAGAAAACTGAAAAAGTACCCTTCCATCGCTTGAAGAAGTTGTGGGATAGTGCTTTGAATAAAATTAAAAAGGACAAAATTATTAATCACCAAAATCAAAAAACACAATGAAAAAAGCATTATTGGTTTTAGGTTTTGCACTGTGCGCTTCGTTCGCCTTTGCACAGACCAGCATCGCTCTTCCGAAGACCAAGAGCGACTGCAAGCAAACTGTTGAGGCCCCCAAGGCCCAGTCGGTTGACTACAAGGCTTCTCTCTTCATGAAGGATGACACCATCCTGCGTCAGTTCAAGTTTGAGGCCAACGATATGACCGGTATCATCAAGGGTGCCGATGGTCATGTCCAGGCCAACGACATCGTTTGGCGCTATGACGCCAACGGCAACCTGACCATTCAGGACACCCTCACCGCCCACGGTCAGTCCGGCGCCATCTCCAACTGGCAGCGCGTCAACGACGTTGCTTCCGTGACCTCGGCTCCCTACAACGGACTGCCTTACCTCAGCTATGTCCAGGACTACATGTCTGAAACACGCGTCGGAGACGACAACGGCTTCATGTTCATGACCCTCCGTGCCACCTATGGTACTGGTGTCCACAACGCCTACTTCCAGCTGCCTGGTGTCGATCCCGCCGGTGCCGACGTTATCGATGTCGCCTTCAACCAGTTCTATGTGAAGTACTACGACTTCTGCTACATCGACTACAAGATCGGTGACAAGTGGGTCGCCCGCGAAATCAACGTCACTGGCGTTGACATCTCGGTCAACTACATTGGCAACTCCGTTCCCGTGTTCACCATGCCTCTCGCCCTTGCCAATGAAAACATGATCAACATCCGCTTCCGCTACTATTCTCCCGGACGTGACGGTATCAGCAGCTACGGCTACATGTGGGCCGTCGACAACGTGACCATCATCGGTGGCGATGCCGACCGCTGGTACACCAACGACCAGAAATACCTCGACGGTGGCTACGGCATCATGCCTGCCGGTATGAGCATTCCTCTGTCCTGGTACGGTGTTGCTTACAACAACGGTGCCAACCCCCGCAACAATGTCAACCTGACCATGGAGCACTTCGGTGCCGACCGTTCCACGAGCGATGTCGTCATCACCACCGCTATGGACAACATGCCCGCTGATCCCACCACTGCAAAATACGCCATCATCGATGAGCGTGGCTTCATCAGCGGCCAGATCTCTGCCGATCCCTCCTTCGTCGTTCCCGACGATTACGACATGCTTGGTTGGTGGTGGAGCGCCCCCAACTATCAGTCTGAGAACATCTCCGGTTCCTATGGTCTTCGTGGCCTGCCCACCACCACCACCGGTCTTAACTATGTTGCCGCTCACCTGAGCTCGCCCGGTGCCGATCCCGCCGAATGGGACACTATCGCCTACAATGTTGTTGAGCCGACCGGCGGCGAGGGTTCCACCCTGGCTATCGAAGGTTACCGTTGGGGCCGCGACAACGGCATCATCCCCTCTGGCACCATCTACAGCTACGGCTATGTGTGGGACGAGGAAGACCAGCGCTGGTACATCACCGACGATGGTAACTACGACCACGAAGGTTACATGGTGTGGGTCCGCTACACCACCGGTAACGACATCCCCGAAGGCTGGGTCTTCCGCGGCGTTGAGATTATCCCCAACACTGTGAACGAGCTTGACGAGATGGCCACCACTCCCATCTTCCCCGTCCTCCGCAAGGGTGTCCCCAGCGACCAGGGTGTCGACTACATGAGCTTCGAAGATGTTGAGACCGGCTTCTCGACCACCGTGCCTTACGAAGTCCAGGAGAGCGACCTGAACCTCCTCCCCAGCGGCTACATCAACACCAACGACCCCGACCAGAGCTACAACGCCGTCAACCTGCGCTTCTACTCGCAGCCTGCCCTTGAGCCCAACACTTCCTACTATATCGGTTACCAGATGGCCGGCAACGGTAAGTTCTCCGCCGCCGCCACCAGCCGCAGCTACTCCACTGCCGAGGGCACGATGAGCTACTATCGCGACGAAGACCTGCACAACTACTACTGGCAGTTCTATCCCAGCAATTACGATGTCTATGTCTACGATCCCGATCGTGGCCAGACCATCTTCGCCAGTGCCTACGACGAGTGGACTCCCCTCATTCGCCCCATCGTCGGTGCCCCCGCCACCATTGAGACCCGCGTTATCAACGCCGAGTGCGGCACCGGTGTCACCATCGAGAGCGAAGCTGGCGACACCATCTGCGGCAGCAGCGTGACCACCTTCGTCGGCGGCGGTGCTTCCGTCTATGTCGTCCCCGAAGGCTCCTTCTCGCCCGAATACTGGGCTGCTAACGATACCGCTACCGGTTGCTACATCATCGACGACATCATCGTCGACGGTAACGTCATCGACCTCGACAACCCGCCGGCAGGCGTCGACGTGTCCGAGGGCAGCCGCATTGTCTACGACGCCGATAGTAACACCATCATGCAGCGTCGCTTCTACTATGCCGTCTCCTTCGCCAACATCACTGGCAACCACGTTGTCCGTGCCACCGCCCACTGGGATGTCTTCCACCCCGAACATGGCAGCATCGACCCGATGGCTATGAACGTCACCCTTGGCCTGCAGCCCAACCCCGCCACCAGCAACGTCAGACTCAATGTCCAGGGCGTCAGCGGTGTTCTCAACTGCAGCATCATCGACATGAGCGGCCGCGTCATCTACAACGCCGAGATCAATGCCGGTGAACCCACCAACATCGACCTGAGCGGTGTCGCCGCTGGTGCCTACTTCGTGCGCATCACCAACGACAAGTTCAGCAAGGTTGAGAAACTCATCGTTCGCTAATAGCATTTAGCACGATATAAAAAAGAAGCAGCCCAACCGGGCTGCTTCTTTTTTTGTATAGTGAAGTTAAGGAGACAGGAGTTAAGGAGTTAAGGAGTTAAGGAGTTAAGGAGTTAAGGAGTTAAGAAGTTAAGAAGTTAAGGAGTTAAGACAATAGCATACGTTGCAAACGCAGCATTTGTCTTAACTCCTTAACTTCTTAACTACTTAACTCCTAAAGACAGAATCACTATTGTCTTAACTCCTTAACTCCTGTCTCCTCAACTCCTAAAACTTCAAAGCACATTTCCGAGCTGCTCTTTTATCTTCTCGAGTTCGTCTTTCATGCCTACCACCAGTCGTTGTATCTCCACGTGGTTGGCCTTCGAGCCGGTGGTGTTTATTTCACGGCCCATCTCTTGGGCTACGAAGCCCAGCTTCTTGCCGCACGAAGGTTCGTCGGCCATGGTCTGGCGGAAGTAGTCTATGTGCTTCTGCAGGCGCACCTTCTCCTCCGTGATGTCGAGTTTCTCGAGGTAATATATCAGTTCCTGCTCGAAGCGGTTGGCATCGACCTCCTTGATGGCTGCATCGGCCATCATGCGGCGTATGCGATCTTTGGCGGTCTCGATGCGCTCGGCCTCGAAGGGAGGTATCTGGTGCAGCATCTGTTCGATGAGGTCGACATGGATGTGGAAGTCTTTCTCCAGTATGTCGCCTTCGTGCTTGCGGAATTGGTCGGTGAGGTCGATGGCGCGCTCTATGTCGTTGCGGAGCACGGCCCAGTCGTCGTCGCTCACCTCGTCGTCGCTGCCGGCATTCCATATATCGGGCATGGCGGCCAGCGTGTTGAACAGTTGCGAATGGACTTCGGGTTGGGATGCCATGGGACCTGCCGCTTCGCAGAGGGCGTTGAAGCGTGCCGTCAGCAGGTCGCGGTTGAAGACGGCGGCCGTGGCGGCGCCGTTCTCCTCGCTGATGGTCATCTCCACCTTGCCACGCTCCAGTCGGCCCAGGAGGGCACGCATCTCGAGTTCGTGGCTGCGGTAGGCGGCAGGCAGCTTCACTATCAGGTCGAGCTGCTTGCTGTTGAGGGTCTTGATCTCGATGTTCACTTTCTTGCCAGCCAGGGTGCTCTGTACCTTGGCGTAGCCGGTCATTGATTTCATTGTATTTCTTGTTTTAGTTCGTTCCATCCTGGTGTGGCGTAGCTCTTCATGGTGCCGCACGAGTCGTAGATGAAGAGTACTGCCTCGGTGCCGGGTTGGCCGCGATGGGCGGCGATGAAGGCGCGGGCGCTGTCGAGTCCCATGACCATGTAGGCCGTCGCCATGGCGTCGGCCAGCCAGCAGTCCTGCTCCACGACCGAGGCGCTGAGCATGCTGTGGGTGACGGGGCGTCCTGTGGAGGGGTCGATGGTGTGGGAGTAGCGGGCGCCGTCTTTCTCGTAGTATTTGCGGTAGCTGCCCGAAGTGACCACCGACTGGTTGCGCAGCGGTATGGCGGTCTCGACAACGGGGGCGCTGTAGCGGTTTTCGGCCGGGCGTTCTATGCCCACCATCCAGGGTTTGCCGCCGGGCTTGAGTCCGCGGGCCACGACTTCGCCTCCGATGTCGACGAGGTAGCTGGTGATGTCATATCCGTCGAGAAGACGGGCCACCAGGTCGGAGGCATAGCCTTGGGCGATGGCGTTGAAGTCGAGTTCGGTGTCGGGATATTCGCGTATAATCCGCATGTTTTCGTAGCCTATTGTGCCGTTGGCGCTACGGAGGAGGTCGGCGAGGGTGGCGCTGTCGGGTTCGCTTCGCTGCTTGAAGCTGAAGCCCCAGGTCTGCACGAGGCGGCCCACACGGATGTCGAAGGCGCCATTGGTGTATTCCATGATGTGCATGGAATTCTGCAGAAGGAATTTGAGGATGTCGTCAAGAGAGTCGGTGGCGCCGGCGTTGATGCGGCGCAGCAGCGAGCTGTCGACCCACAAAGAGGCCGACTGGTCGAAGGCGTCGAGCAGTGAGTCTATCTGTGGTTGCAGGTCGCGCTGCTGCGGGTCATAATATAATATACTGTAATAGGTGCCTTGCGCCTCGCCTTCGAGGTGCATGGGTTTTTCGCCATGCTGGCATGCCGTGGTGACGCCAAGCAGCAGGGTTGCTATTAAAAAGCGTTCGACACTGTGGTGCCGAACGCTTTTGCTTTTACGCAATAGTGTCATTTATTTATTGACGATGAGTTTGCGTGTGGTCTGGCTTCCGTCGGTGGCGCTGATGCGCATGGTGTAGGTGCCTGCGGCAAGGCGGCCGAGGTCGAGCTGGACGGCGTTGCCACCGTTGTTGTCGACGAGGACCTGCTGGCCGAGGGCGTTGTATACGGTCACCTGGCTCAGGGCGGTGGCGCTGCTGAGGTTGACGATGCGGGTGGCGGGGTTAGGATAGATGTCCACTGCCACGCCGTCGGCCTCTTCGACACCGAGGTTGTTATAGGTGATGGTGAGCCAGTTGGTGGTCAGGCACTCCTGGTTGATGACGTTGGAGACAAGGTGGACGGTGAGGTTGTGGCCGTTCTGCGGGTCGTCGATGGTGACGACGGTGTCGGTGCTGAAGGGCGTGGTCTCGTTGTCCTTATACCATTTGTGCTGCAGGTTGGTGGCGTTGGTGATGGCGTGGAGCGTGGTGCTCTGGCCGGGCTCGAGCATCCAGTCGCCGCCGATGGTCACGTTGGGTGCATAGTTGATGGTGAGGTTCAGACGGCCATAGTAGTAGCAGCCTTCGTCGTTGGTGCGGCTGGTGTCAATCTTGCTGATGACAGAGGTGGTCTTGTAGGTCGCCTCGGTGAAGTCCCAGTAGAAGGAGTCGCAGGCCATGACGTTGGTGTCGACGTTGGTGCGGTGGTGTATCTCGAGGGTGAGGTGGACGATGGAGTCGAAGCAGGACTGTACGCTGGCATGACGCTGGACCACGATGGTGGTGTCCACATCCTCGGTGAAGGTGCTGGTGACAGCCCAGTTGCTGGTACCCACTTTGAAGACGAGGGTGTCGCAGACCACGGTGTCAACATCGGGACGCACACGCTGCTCGGGGGTGACGATGGTCAGAGGCAGGGCATGGAAGGTGATGCAGCCGGTGCCGTATTCTTTGGAGTAGAGGTTCTGGTCGGGGAAGAGGGGGTCGTCGTAGTTGGGGTCGGTGACATGGAGTCCGCTGGTGGTGAAGGTGACCGAGTAGCGGCTGAAACCGTCGCCGGTGCGGCTGTCGAAGCTGGTGGTGTAGGAGGCGCAGCGTTTCACCTCGGCCAGGGTGTCGTAGTGGTAGGTCTTGGCGAGGATGAGGTGGTGGTTGGTGGTGCAGCCGTTGGCAACGGTGGTGGTGTCATAGCTGCCGGAGTCGGCCACCTGGCGGCCAACCCATGTGAAGACATCGCCGCAGTAGACGGTGTCGATGGTCTCTTCCTCGATGTTGGTATAGGCAATGATGCGGATGGCGCCGATACTGTCGCAGCCATCGGTGCTTTTCACGGTGGCGACGTGGATCACGTTGGTGTCGGTGAAGGTGCTGTCGCCCCATTTATAGAAGCAGCCGGCGGTGACGTCGCGCACAGGCATGTCGGTGGTGTCGGAGTAGATGGGGCTGATGGTGAGCGCGAGGATTTTGGTGGTCACGCAGTTACCGTTGGTGGTTTCATGGGTGTAGGTGCCGGTGCTGTCGTAGGTGTTTCCGGTGACGTTCCAAGTGTACTGGCCGCATTTGCTCACAACGGTGCTGTCGATGATGTGGTAGGAGAAGTTGACGCGGATACGGTAGGTGCTGTCGCAGTGGCCCACGTTGGTGTAGCGGGTGTAGGAGTGCACGGCGGTATCGGTGATGGACTGGCCGTTCCAGAGGTAGATGCAGTCGGCCTCAACCTCTTCGATGGGCGAGAGGAAGGAATGTCCGACTACGAGGTTGACCACATCGTGGCGCTGGCAGCCTTCGCCTGTCGTCCAGGTGGAGTCGCAGGAGAGCGATTCGGTCAGCATTTCGCCCCATGGGGCCAGAACGCTGTCGCACACCACGGTGTCGATGCTCGAGGAGTCGACGAGAGTAAGGTGCAGGTTGACGCGTACCACGCTGTCGCAGCCGTTGACGTCGGTGAGGATACCGATGTGGTAGCCGGGAGTCTTCCAGATGCTGTCGTTCCAGATGTACACGCAGGCAGCGGAGTCGTTGACTTGGGTGGTGTCGCCCGAGGCGGTGCGCACAGTGAGGTCGAGCACGTAGATGGCGGTGTCGGTGATCGCCAGTATGGTGGTGTCGTGGGTGAGAGTGTCGCCGGTGACAGACCATACATAGGAACCACAGGTAGTCTCGCTGGTTGTGATGATCGGACGATTATCGAATGCCTGACCAAAGGCGACGGGCAAGCACACGATAGCCAAAAACAGACTCAAGAATACTTTTTTCATCATGTTTAGTTTGTATTTTTTATTATTATTATCTATTTTATTGTTCTGGCTGTTAGCCAATTGTGAACCCTCGGCAGGTATGCCCTGCGCAAAAGTTCAACATGCAAAGATAACACTTTTTTTTATAATAGTGCATCTTTTTGTTGAAAAAATACTTTTTTGTGATTTTTTAGGCTTCCTGAGGGTGGCTCTTCAGCACCAGTTCGGCGATGTTCTCGACGTGTTGGGTGTGGGGGAACATGTCGACGGGCTGTATGCGCCGCACGTCGTAGCGGGCGGCGAGCAACTGCAGGTCGCGTGCCTGGGTGGCGGGATTGCAGCTTACGTAGACTATCTTGCGCGGCGCAGCCTCAAGCAGCTGCTCCACCACCTTCTCGTGCATGCCGGCGCGCGGCGGGTCGGTGACCACCACGTCGGGCCTGCCGTTGGCGGCAATGAAATCGGGCGTGAGCACCTTGGCCATGTCGCCGGCATAGAAGACGGTGTTGTCGAAACCGTTTAGTCTGGCATTGACACGGGCGTCGGCTATCGCTTCCTCGACATACTCGATGCCCACCACTTTCTTGACCTGCGATGCCAGGAAGAGGGCTATGGTGCCAGTTCCGGTGTATAGGTCGTAGAGTGTGTCGCCAGGTTGCAGTTCGGCCAGTTCGGCGACAAAGCTGTAGAGCCTTTGTGCCTGTGCCGAATTGGTCTGGTAGAACGATTTCGGATTGACGATGAACCGCAAAGGACGGCTGCCGTTCCATCCCTCCATGCGCTCCTCGATGTGGTCGGCTCCATAGTAGGTGTGCACCTCGAGGTCGGAGTATGAATCGTTCAGTTTGGTGTTGATAATGTATTGAAGAGATGTGATTTGTGGGAATTGCGTGTGCAGCATCTCCAGCAGCGGCATGAGGCGTGCGTTGTCCTCTTCGGCTACGATGACTATGACCATCCAGTCGCCCGTCGAGCTGCAGCGCAGCACCAGGTTGCGCAGGAATCCGGTGTGGTTGCGTATGTCGTAGCAGGTGAGTCCGTGTTCCAGCGCGTAGTCCCTCACAGCCAAGCGTATGGCGTTGCTCGGGTCGCCCTGCAGGGCGCAGTGCTCTATGGGGAGCACCTTGTCGAACAGCTGTGGGATGTGGAATCCGAGGGCGCCCCATTCGTTTTCCTGCCGTTCGGCGGGATGTTCCTTCCAGGCGCGGTTGGAGAAGGTGAATTCCAGCTTGTTGCGGTAGTAGTATATGTTTTCCGAGCCGCAGATGGGGCGCATCAGCGAGCAATCCACATTGCCCAGGCGCTCAAGGTTGTCACGCACCTGCCGTTGCTTGGCGTCGAGCTGTGCCTCGTAGCCCATGGTCTGCCATTTGCAGCCTCCGCACACCCCGAAGTGGGGGCATACGGGATCGACCCGCAGCTGCGACATGCGGTGGAACCGCACGGCGCGGCCTTCGGCGAAGTTCTTCTTCTTTCTGTAGAGCTGTATGTCCACCACGTCGCCGGGCACGACAAACGGCACGAAGACCACGAGTCCGTCGACCTTGGCCACGGCCATGCCTTCGGCTCCGGCATCCTTGATCTCTACCTGCTCCAGCAGGGGCAGTTCCTTGTTGCGTCTTCCCATAGGTTTCAAAAAGAAGCGGATGCACCGTGTGCGGTGCATCCGCTTCTGTACGTTACCCTTCTACAGAGCGACTATCTCTCGTCGGAGACGGTCAGTCTTTTTCTGCCTTTGCGGCGGCGGGCGGCCAGCACTTTTCTACCGTTGGCGGTGGACATTCTCTTGCGGAAACCGTGCTTGTTGGCTCTTTTTCTCAGCGAGGGTTGGAATGTTCTCTTCATAATATATTGTGTTGTTTTTGTTATCGTTCCGGCGGTTTAGAGCCGCTTTTTCCGTTAAATTTGGAAGTGCAAAAGTACACAAAAAAATCAATATACAGACAAAAAAATCATCCCTTTTTTTATTTCCCAGACCTAAAGTGTTGTTTATTAACAAATAAGGGTTGAGAAATAAATTCTTTTTCCTATATATGAAAAATTATTTGTACCTTTGCATTTCCGTTTTGCATTACAAAAAGTTGTTAATTGTATGCTTTGCAGGTAGAAAAGAAATCGAACGGACATGGATAAGAAACAATTTGTAGAGATGGTGGGAGCCCCCGGCAAGTTCACGTCGCAGAGTCGCGGCTGGCTGCATGCCGTCCTGGCCAAGTACCCCTACTCGTCGGTAATCAATGTTCTCACGTTGCTGGCCGACACTGCGTTCCACTTCGACACCCCCGCGCAGCGCCGTGCGGCGGTCCTCTCCATGTGCGACGGCGAAGCCCTCGACGCGCTTCTGTCGCGTGTGGTCGACGCCACCGAGGAACCCTCGTTCGATGTGTTCAACGAAATCAACACCTTCCAGGAAGTCTCCTTCAAGACCGCCCCCAAGAGCGTCATCCTCTCCAATTTTCTCCAGTCGGGGCCTTCCGAAGAGATGGAAAAAGCGCGCGACACACAGCCTGCTCCTCTCACCGACGACAAAAAAAGCATCCGCGCCGATGTTTCGTTAGGCACTGAAACACTTGCCGTTATACTTGAAAAACAGGGCAAGCCCGAGAAGGCGCTTGAGATTTATAAAAATCTTTTGGCTCAAAATCCCGAAAAAAGTAGTAATTTTGCAGCCCGAATTGAACGTTTGGAAGCGTTAATAAACAGTAAATAATACATAATATATAAAGTTAAGATGTACACCTTTATCGTAATCCTGATTCTCATCGTCTGCGTACTCCTTGCGCTGGTTGTGTTGGTTCAGAACTCCAAGGGCGGCGGACTGGCCGCCAATTTCTCGGCTCCCACTCAGGTGCTGGGCGCCCGCCAGTCGGCCGACTTCATCGAGAAGGCCACCTGGTGGCTCGCCGCTATCCTCATAGTCCTCAGCCTCGTGGCCACGGCGGTCATCCCGCGTCACAGCTCCGCCGACCCGATGAAGACCGAGGTGACCACCTCCGCCAACGACCTCAGCCCTGTGCAGCAGCAGAACGCTGCCACCGCCACCCCAGCCGAATAAGCAGTGGCTCACAGTGGCGTAGAGCAGACAGTCGCCAAGCTTATCCTCTCCCGCTTCCCGCACGATCCAACCGACGGGCAGCGGGAGACTTGTGCCCTGATGGCACGTTTCCTCTATGACCGCGACCCCCGCTCGGCGCTGCTCCTCAAAGGCTATGCCGGCACCGGCAAGACATCCCTCGTCTCAGCTCTTATCCGCACCCTGCCGCAGCTGCGCGTCAACTCGCTCCTGCTGGCACCCACAGGCCGTGCCGCCAAGGTGCTCGCCGGCTACAGCGGCCGCCCGGCATACACCATCCACAAGAAAATCTACATGACGGCGACTGACGCCTCGGGCCAGATGCGCACCGTGCGCGCCGTCAACAAACATTCCCACACCCTTTTCATTGTCGACGAAGCCTCCATGATAGGCCTCGAACCCGGCAGTTCGCGCAACAGCCTGCTCGAAGACCTCATCGACTATGTCTACAGCGGCACCCATTGCCGCCTGATGCTCATCGGCGACACCGCCCAGCTGCCTCCCGTGGGACAGAGCGAAAGCCCGGCCCTCGACGAACGTTATCTCCAGGCGGCATTCGCCCTCTCGGTCAACTGGATCGAACTCACCGAGGTGGTGCGCCAGCAGAGCCTCTCCGGCATCCTCGCCAACGCCACGGCGCTCCGCAGCCAGATTGCCACCCTCGCCGGCGGCCAGATGGCCGACCTGCCGCTCTTCGACACCGCGCCCGACGTGGTCAACCTCAACGGCGGCGACCTCATGGAAGTCCTCAACACCGAATATTCCGGCACCGGCCTCGAGGACACTGTCGTCGTCACCCGCAGCAACAAACGCGCCAACCTCTTCAACCAGGGTATCCGCGCCAGCGTCCTTTTCCGTGAGGAAGAAGTCAACGCCGGCGACTACCTCATGGTGGTAAAAAACAACTACTTCTGGCTCGATACCGACAGCACCATCGGCTTCATCGCCAACGGCGACATCGTCGAGGTGCTCAGCGTCCGTAATGTGCAGGAACTCTATGGCTTCCGCTTCGCCGACGCCACGCTGCGTTTCATCGACTATCCCGACGAACAGCCGCGCGACTGCAAGCTGCTCCTCTCCACGCTCTACAGCGAGTCGCCCTCGCTCACCGCCGACGAGCAGTCGCGCCTCTACGCCACCGTCATGGAAGACTATGCCGACCTGCCCAACAAGGCCGACCGTCTGCGCGAACTGCGCCAGAATCCCTACTACAACGCGCTGCAGGTCAAGTTCTCCTATGCCCTTACCTGCCACAAGACACAAGGTGGGCAATGGCGCACCGTCATCGTCGACCAGGGATTCCTGCCGCCCGACCAGCCCATCGACCGCGACTACCTGCGATGGCTCTACACAGCCTTTACTCGCGCCACCGAGAAGGTCTACCTCGTCGGTTTCGAAACCATCTTCTTCCGCCAGTAGGTTTGTCTTCCCTCGCCTGTCATACGCCCCGCCGGCCACCTCAGTTGCTGCTAAAAAAAGGATTTTATATACCTGTTGAAGTAGTATTTTAACCAAATTTAAGAACTCTATAATTCGTTTGTTTTCAGTATGTTCAATGGTTGTTCTTTGACTGTTCTTTGGTTTAAACCAAAGAACAGTCAAAGAACAACCATAAAACGGTCTGATAATGAACGTCTTTTATATGCGCCTTTTGTCGGTCCTTGATGATGCATTACGGCTGGTAGGATTCCCTTCCCGGCGGCTCTGGACGCAGAGACCCGTGAGGATCCACACGGCAGTGTCAGCAAGTATATAGTTTTCAAAAAAAATAGGGGACTATATACATGTTGACACTGTTTGACACTGACGGGAGGTTTCTCCGTAAAAAATGCATGCGGGACAAGCATTGTAAGCCTAGTCGTAGCGCCTGCGGCCGTGTGTGGGGATGTGGGGGCGTGGGGGCGAAGTGGGGGCAAAAACGCTATTTTTTAATATTGCGTTTTTTCGATGAGGGCAGAACGTAGCCTTTGCACCATGCACCGCAGGCTGGTGGTGCAATAGCACGCAGTCGCTGCCGCTCCGCCGCAATATCCCTCCCGACACCGCGAAAACGACATCTGATTCTCAGTACATAACCAGTGTATTTTTAGTATTTCTTCAGAGGTTGACTGAAGAAACACTGAAGAAATGCCGGACGGGTTCGTCACTGTGCCACGGTCAGCACCTTGGAAATGCCGCAAACAATATTATTTTTTAACCCGTTCGACGGGGTTGGCATACATCTCGAGGAGGAGCCGTTGTGCGTCGGGGTTGGGCAGCGCGTCGGCGCGGGCCTTGAGGCGGTCGACGGTGCGCTGAGTGAAGCGTCCGTGCATGTGGTGGTTGTGGAGCAGGCTGTAGGCGGCGTAGTTGGTGGGCATGAGGCGGTAGCCGTCGCGAATGCGTTGGTCGAGGACATGGGCCACATGGACGGTGAGTTCTTCTTCGTCGGCGTTCTGCAGGTCACGATGCGAGAGCGGACGTCCGATTTCGAGGTGTACGTGCCCTTTGGGGCCTATGATTCCGGTGACGACGCTCTTGAGGTCCTCGTCGGGCGCTTTGTGGTAGGCGCCGCCGGCGCTTTGCTGCAGTTCGTTGGCTTTCATGGCGTCGCAGGGGTCCCATTCGTAGCTTACGCTGACGGGCACGAGGTGCAGGTCGGCGAGGGTCTGCCGCGGGTCGTGCCCGTCGCCGAGGGTGAGCATCTTGAGCATGGCCGGCGCGGTGGTGTCAATGCCGTCTTTGGCACGTCCGTTACGCTGGGCTATCCATACCGACTGGCGCTGGTCGACGACGAGGTGGTTGAGGTACGAGGAGAGGTGCATGAGGCTTTGGTAGAAGGCTCTGGGCGAGCCGCCGCGCTCCATGCGGATGAGTTTGTTGCTGCGGAAGAGGACCTCGATGATGGGCATGGCGAGCAGGTTCTGTCCGAAGACGATGTGGGAGGTGTCGCCGTAGCGTCCGATGAGGAGGTGCTGGAGCAGGAAGGCGTCGAGGGTTATGTCGCGGTGGTTGGAGACGAAGAGATAGGGCACGCCGCGGCGCAGGTGGTGCAGTCCGTGGTGGGAGAATCCGTCGGTGGTCTCGTCGATGATGCGCTTGATGGCGTCGTTCATGACGGTGGACTGGAACTGCCGGATGGTGGTGATGGCGAGGATGCGCCGGCGCGCTTCGGCGGGGTCGAGGTTGGGGTAGATGAAACGTGCCATCTGTGGGAAGAGGTCCCACTGGGCTATGCGCTGCATGGCAGCGGGGATCTCGCTGTCGTTGTAGGGGCGTATGTCGTCGAAGTTGTCCATTCAGAGCACGGTCTCGATAAGGTGTTCCATCTCCTGCCTAGGGTCGGCGCCTTTGTAGAGGATGCGGTAGACGGCTTCTGCTATGGGTATTCTGTCGGTGCTGTCGAGGCTTTTGGCGATGCGGTGCATGTTGCGGACCGAGTAGTAGCCTTCGGCAATGCTGCCGGTGCGTGCGAAGACTTCCTCGGGTTTTTCGCCGTGGGCGACGGCTTCGCCGAGGGCGCGGTTGCGGCTGTGGCGCGACCAGCAGGTGACTATCAGGTCGCCGAGGTAGCAGTTGTCGAGGATGTTGCGCTCGGGGTAAGGGATGCCTTTCTCGATGAGAGAGTCTATCTCGCGTATGGCGCCGGCGGTGAGCACGGCGTTGAGGTTGTCGCCGTAGCCGAGCCCGCTGCCGATGCCGGCGGCTATGGCGTAGATGTTTTTGGCCAGGCCGCTGCGTTCGACGCCGTCAATGTCGGTGCTGACCGAGGTGATGATGTAGTGGCTGTGCAGCCGGTCGGCGACTTCGCGGGCGAAGGCTTCGTTGCGCGAGGCTGCGGTGAGGTAGGTGGGCATGCCGTTGGCCACTTCCTCGGCGTGGCTGGGGCCGCTGATGACGCAGATGTCGTCGGGCTTCACGCCGAAGGTCTGTTCCACGTATTGCGAGATGCTCATGCAGCAGTCGGGCAGCGTGCCTTTGATGGCCGAGACGATGCGTTTGCCACGCATGGCGTCGGACGGGAGTTGCGCCAGGACGCTGTCGATGTAGGCCGAGGGAATGGCCAGCAGCAGCATGTCGCTGGCGGCCAGGATGGCCTGCAGGTCGTTGCTGACTTTGAGGCGTGCGGCATCGAGCTGCACTTCGGGCAGGTGCAACGGATTATGGCCGGTGGCGCCGATTTCTTCGGCAGCGGCCTTGTTGCGTACCCACCAGTTTACTGTTTCTGGACTGTTTTCCTGTAATATTTTGACTAATGCGGTGGCCCATGTGCCGCCGCCTATCACTGCTATCATTCTGTCTATCATTTCTATCCACCAGCCTTGCCGAGGCAGGACGGGCTGTAATCAGGATGCAAAGATACGACGCTTTTTTTAGATTTTATAACATTTATCGGTTAAAAATTGTTAAACAGGCCGACGTGCATGGCTTTAGCCTGCCGGCATTTTGGCCAGGGGAAGGAATCAGGAGTTCGCCTTGTTGTTTTTGGCAGCTACCACGAGAGTCACGGCGCCGAGGATGAGCACGATGCCGGCGGCAAGGAGGACGGTGAAGGGCTCGCCGAAGACGAAGACGCCGATGAGGACGGCGGTGGCGGGCTCGAGGGCGCCGAGGATGGCCGTGGGGGTGCTGCCGATGTATTTGGCTGCGTAGACCATCATGACCAGCGCCATGATGGCAGGCACGACGGCAAGCCAGCTCACCCACAGCCATGCGCGTGGGGTGGGCGGGAGCATCAGACCCTGGCCGCTGACCAGGGCGAAGAGCGCCATGCCGGCTGCGCAGTAGAAGAGCACGAAGAAGTTGATTTTGAACGACGACATGCTGAGCGGTGACTTGTCGACCACGATGATGTAGAGTGCATAGGTGAGTGCCGACACGAGGACCAGTACGACGCCCCAGAGATTAAGGGTGCCGCTTGGGTCGCCCCAGTAGAGGAGCACCACGCCTACCAGGCTCAGGGCTATGGCCGCCACGGTGCCGAGTCGTACGCGCTCGTGGAAGAAAAGCGCCATGATGACGGCGGTCATCACCGGATAGGTGAAGAGGATGGTCGACGCCACGCCGGCGGGCATGAGGCGGAAGCTCAGGTAGAGGGTGAGCGACGAGAGGATGAAGAGCACGCCGAGCGCGCTGAGGGTGCGGAATTCGCGGCGGTCCACACGCAGACTCTCCTTGCGGAAGAGCATGACGGCGGCCACGATGAGCCATGCAAGACCGAAACGGTAGAAAAGAACCGAGGGCGTGTTCATGCCCTCGGCGTATAGGTTGAGTGCACCCAGTGGATTGGTGCCGTAGCACACTGCCGCGCCGATGGCGCACAGTGTGCCGATGAGTTTTTTGTTCATTTAGTCGGGCTGGTTTCCGTAGAGGTAGGGGTTCTTGGCTATGGTGCCGTCGGCGCGCATGGTGAGCGAGGAGGCCTCGCGGGCTGCCGAGTGCTGTCCTTCGAAGAGGCTTTCGCCGGCAATCTGTTCGGTTTTCATGCTCTGCACGATGTCGGCTCCGTTGCTGTTGTTGCGCAGCAGGTCGTGTATGCGGCGGATGCGGTCGGCGGCGGTGGTTACGTCGTTGTCGTTGGCGAAGGCCGAGTGGTGGGGTTCGGACGGACGCACGTAGGCCACAGGTTCGGGGGCGGGAGCGGGAGCTGCTTCGGGCTCGACGGTGGCCACTGGCTCGGCCTGCACGAGGCGTATGTCGTCGACCATGGTGTCGATTTCGGTCTTGAATTCGTCGCTTCCTGCGCGTATGTTGCGCACTTGGCGCACGGGTTCGGCGGGCTCGTCGTCGTCATCAAGCACGTAGACGCGTTTGCCGGAGGGTTCGACGGTGGCGACAGGTTCGGGTTCGGCCACGGGTTCGGGTTCGACAGTGGCGACGGGCGCTATCTCTGTTTTCTGTATTTCGTCGACGGCTTCGGGGACGATTACGGCTTCGGGGATGATGATGGTCTGCGGCACCTCGAAGACGGACGCGGCTTCGGACCGCACGTCGGCTTCGTCGCGCTGTATGACGCGCATGCCTTCCTCGTCGGCCTTGGGTTCGGGCTTGACTGTGGCGGCGGGGGCGTCGATGTCGGGCAGCAGCTCGAAGCGCTTGGGCTCGGCGGGGCAGGCTTTGGTGCCTTTCTCGAAGCCGGTGGCGATGAGTATGACCTTGAGTTCGTCGCCGAGACTGTCGTCGGGACCGGCACCCCAGATGATGTCGGCGGTGCCGTTGGTCTTGTCGAGGACGTAGTCGGTGATTTCCGACATCTCGTCCATGGTGAGTTCGTGCTCGTTGGAGTAGGAGAAATAGAGCAGGACGTTCTTGGCGCCGCTGATGTCGCTGTCGTCGAGCAGTTCGCTGGTGGTGGCAGCTTCGATGGCCTGCTTGGCGCGGTTCTCGCCGGTGCCGCTGCCAGTGCCCATGAGGGCGGTGCCGCTGTGCTCCATGACGGTGTTGATGTCCTGGAAGTCGCGGTTGACGTAGGCGTTCTCGGTGATGATTTCGGCTATGCCTTTGGCTGCGGTGAGGAGCACGTCGTCGGCCATGCCGAAGGCGGTGGAGAGACCGAAGTTGCCTTTCGAGCGGAGCTTGTCGTTGTTGATGACGATGATGGAGTCGACATGTTCGCGGAGTTCGCGGATGCCGGCTTCGGCCTGTTCGCGGCGACGGGAGCCTTCGAAGGAGAAGGGACGTGTGACGATGGCTACGACCAGGATTTTCTTGTTCTCTTCGTTGTCGAGGTTGATGTCCTTGGCAATCTGGGCAATGACAGGAGCAGCACCGGTGCCGGTACCGCCGCCCATACCGGCGGTGATGAAGAGCATCTGGGTGTTGTGCTCGAGAGCTGCACGGATGTCGTCTTTCTTTGCCTCGGCGGCCTTACGGGCGCGCTCAGGCTTGTTGCCGGCACCGAGACCCAGGTCGCCCAGCGGTATCTTGTTGGGCACCGGACTGGCGTTGAGGGCCTTCATGTCGGTGTTGCAGACGATGAAATCCACACCCTCGATACCCTGACGGTACATGTGGTTCACGGCATTGTTGCCGCCGCCGCCGACACCGATGACTTTGATGTAGGACGACTGCCCTTTGGGCGAATCGAAGGTAAAAAAGGCTGTATTTGTGTTTTCTTCCATGTGCTTGTATATTTCTATCTTATTGATAAAGATGTCGTTACTTGTGTTTTGGCTATTCGTTTGGCAGTATAAAATTACTAAATAAAATACGAATGGATGTCGGTTCTACTGTTTAGTTTTCAACAACTTGTGCACAATAACTTTTTTTGCTGCCGTTTAGTCGTCGAGACCTTCGTCGAATACAGACTTGAAGAAGTTGCCCACGATGTCTTCGAATTTGCCTTTTCCCTTGGTTTTTCCTTTCTTTTCGACGGGTTTCTCGGTTTTGGTTTCGGGCTCTTCTTTCGTTGTTTCGTCCATGCCGGCAAACAGGTCGACGTGTCCGTCGGCTTTGCGTGCCGATTCCTGCTGGGCAGGCTCCTCGTCGGCTTGCTTGCTTTCGGCATCCTCGAGACCATAGAGCACCAGGCCGATACCGGTGGCGTACATGGGATGGGCCAGTTCGGCATAGGAGACGCTTTCGGGGTCAAGATGCTCGTTGGGGATGCCGATGCGGGTGTCGGTGGTGGTGATGAGTTCGCAGAGGTCTTTGATGTTCTTCAGCTGTGCGCCACCGCCTGTGAGCACGACGCCGGCGATGAGCTTCTTCTCAGTGCCGGAGAGTTTGATTTCATAGTCCACCTGTTCCATGATCATCTTGGTGCGGGCGTTGATGATGCCGGCCAGGGTCTTGACATAGATTTCGCGCGGAGCCTGGCTGCGGATGCCGGGGATAGAGATGACGTCGTTCTCGGAGACGGCCTGCACGAGGCATGAGCCGAACTTCACCTTCAGGCTCTCGGCCTGCTTTTTCAGTATATTGCAGCCCTGGCGTATGTCGTTGGTGATGGCGTTGCCAGCCAGCGGCAGCACGGAGGTGTGGCGGATGATGCCTTCTTTGAAGATGGCGATGTCGGTCGTGCCGCCGCCGATATCAACCATGGCCACGCCTGCATCGCGGTCGCTGTCGTCGAGGACGGCTTTTGACGAGGCGAGGGGTTCGAGGACGACGCCTTTGATCTTAAGGCCGGCGTGCTCGACGGCGTATTTGATATACTGCAGGTTCTGCACATTGGCGGTGACCATGTGGAAGTCGGCCTCAAGCACTTTGCCGGCGACGCCCACGGGTTTGATCTCGCGGCTCAGCGGTTCGCGGTCTACGATGTACTGCTGCGCGAAGACATGGATGATCTGCTCGCCCGGTGGCAGCTGGATGTTGTACTGCTCTTTCTCGAGACGTTCCACATCTTCTTTCTCGATGAGGGTGTGCTCGGGCGGGATGATGACGCTGCCGTGACTCGGGTTCGATTTGATGTGTTGGCCAGCTATGCCAACCCACACCTCCTCGATGTCGACACCGGCTTGGTCGGCGGCTTCGTTGACAGCCTTGGTGATGGACTCGGCGGTGCTGGTGATGCTTTTCACCACGCCGTGCTCCACGCCAATAGACTCTGTCTTGCCGAAGCCCAGAATCTTTACTTTGTCGTTTTCAGCCCGCATTCCCACGAAGCATGCTATCTTCGTTGTACCGATGTCGAGGCCTACAATGATTTCGTTCTCCATAATGTGTCTGTATTTTTTTTGTTTCCTATTTTGTCCGTTTGGTGCACACTACCTGTCCGGCGAAGCGGAGGCTCACCTTTGAATAGGTGTCCCATCCAGCTCGCGGCATTCCCTTGCGGTAGAAGGTTACCAGATTGTCGAATTTGCTGTCGAGATTCTCGGTGTCGCCCAGTTCGATGATCTGGTCGCCGATTTTGGGCACCATCATGATGATGCCGTCGCGGCGGATGTAAATCTGGTCTACCAGGACACGGTAGTTCTTGTGGTCGTCGAGGAAGTCGGCCAATCTCACCAGCGCGGCAGTCTGGGTGTTGAGGCTGTCGAGTCGTATCGGTTCGGCGAAGTCGCCGCTGGCAACAAGCACGTTGCAGTCGCCTATGCGGCTGACGGGCATCATGGCTCCTTCGCTGTCGAAGTAGAGCTCGCGGTGGCCATAGAAGAGACGTGCTATGGGACGACGTTGTGTGGCGCGGATCACCACTTTGCCGCTGACGCTCACCGCCGTGCTGATGTCGCGCAGGTAGGGTACATGGGCGGCGGCGTCGGCAACGGCGTCGCGGTCGATGTCTTTTACCCGCGTGGTGGTCAGGTGCGGCAGGGCGGCATGGATGCTGTCGATCACAGTCTGTTCTGCCACCAAGGGTGGGGCTTGGCCATAGCGCAGCTTGACCTCGATGCCGCGCACCTGCGACTGCGACCGGTGGATGTTAGCCGCAATCACCAGTACCGTCAGTGCGACGGCCCCCAGCAGGATGAGCATTATTTTATATGGCCTTTTCATAGCATCTGTTCTCTTAGGGTGGCCTCTAACCGTGGTACCAGACGGTCGATGTCGCCGGCACCGAGCGTAAGTACCACATCGGGGCACAGCGCCGGGACCAACTCGAGCACTTGGTCAGGGGTGCAGAGGTATTTCGACATGCTGTCCACCTTGCGCAATACCATGCTTGACGTCACGCCGGCGATGGGCATCTCCCGTGCGGGATAGATGGGCATCATGATGAGTTCGTCGAGGGTGCCGAGCACACGGGCGAAGTCGTCGGCGAGGTCGCGTGTACGGCTGTAGAGATGCGGCTGGAAGATGCCGACAACACGTTTGCCGGGATAGAGATAGCGTACCGACTCAATGGTGGACTGTATCTCTTTTGGATGGTGGGCGTAGTCGTCGATGTATACCAGCTCTTTTTCGCGTATTCTATAGTCGAAACGGCGTCGCACACCGGCGAAGGTCTTGAGACCGTTGCGAAGCTGGTAATGGTCGAGGCCGCAACTCAGCGCTACGGCCGATGCCGCTACGGCGTTCTCTACATTGAAGAGTGCGGTGCCTTCAAGCTCAAGGTCGTAGAGCACTCCGTCGGGGGTGCGCAGGTCAAAGAATATGTTGCCGTTGTAGGTACGGACGTTGATGGCGTAGTAGTCGGCATCGATACCATGGGTTGTATAGGTGCTGACGTTGGGGTGGGTGATGTCGTGTGCGTGCTGGTGGCCATGGTCATCTTCGTGGTGATGGTGCTCGTGGCCATATTCAACGAATTCGTCGCCGTCATGGGTGCGGAAGATGCCTTCTTTCAGGAACAGCCGCCCGTCGGGGGCCGTCTGGTTGGCGAACTGCAGGTAGGCTTCCATCATCGCCTCGTGGGTGCCATAGATGTCGAGGTGGTCAGGGTCGGTGGCGGTGATGACGGCCATGTATGGGTGCAGCTGCAGGAACGAGCGGTCGTATTCATCGGCTTCGACAACCACATAGTCGCTTTTGTTGTCGACCAGCAGGTTGGAATCGAAGTTCTTGCTGATGCCGCCGAGGAAGGCGCTGCATCCGCAAGGGGCTTTGCTGAGCAAATGGGCGATGAGGGTTGTCGTAGTGGTCTTGCCATGACTACCGGCGACGGCAATGCAGCGTTTGTCGCGAGTGACCTCGCCAAGCACCTGCGACCGCTTCTCCATCGGCACACCGCGCTCGCGGAGGGTTTGGAATTCGTGCAACTCTTCAGGCACGGCTGGGGTGTAGACAACCAAGTCGAGGTTCTCCGGAATCAAGTCGGGTTGGTCCTCGTAGTGTATGGCGATGCCCTCGTGCTCCAATTCCTTGGTCAGGGGCGAGGGTGTGCGGTCGTAGCCGCTAACTGTGTCGCCGCGACGGTGGAAGAAGCGCGCCAGAGCGCTCATGCCTATGCCTCCTATGCCTAAAAAGTAGTAGTTCATTTCACTATCTTTGCTATCTGGTCAACTATCTTGCCGGCGGCGCCGCGGACCGCCATCTTGGTGATGGCTTCGCTCATGGCTTCCCGGTGGGCGTTGTTTTCAAAGAGTTCAAGTACCTGCGGGAGGCACTGTGCGTCGCAGTCTACGTCGCGTACCATAAGGGCGGCGCCACGGTCGACCAGCGCCAGTGCGTTCTTGGTCTGGTGGTCTTCGGCCACGTTGGGCGACGGTATCAGCACTACAGGCTTGCCTACCAGGCAGAGCTCGGAGATGGCTATGGCGCCGGCTCGTGAGATGACGACATCGGCGGCGGCATAAGCCATGTCCATGCGAGAGATGAACTGGTGGACCTTGACCCATTGCTCCACTCCGGCAGCCTTGACGGCGGCAACGGCTTCGTCGTACATCCAACGGCCAGTCTGCCACAGCAGCTGTATGCGGTTCTCGCGGAAGAAGTGAAGGTGCGAGATTATCATCTGGTTGATGGTGCGCGCTCCGAGGCTGCCTCCGACCGAGAGCAGCACGCGGCTGCCGGTGTCGAGGCCGAAGTGGGCACAGCCCTCCTCGTGGGTGGCGTCCATCTGTTCAATGTCGGCCCGCACGGGATTCCCAGTGAAGACAATCTTCTCTTTCGGGAAGAAGCGTTCCATGCCGTCGTAGGCTACGCAGATGATGCGAGCGTCCCTTGCCAACAGTTTGTTGGTCAGGCCGGCATAGGAGTTCTGCTCCTGCAGCAGGGTGGGGAAGCCGAGTTTTGCCGCCGCCTTGAGGGTGGGCTCCGAGGCGAAGCCGCCTACGCCGACGACTATGTCGGGCTTGAATTCGCGCAGGATGTTTTTCACCATGCGGTTGCTTTTAATCATCTTGAACGGCAGCTGCAGGTTCTTCACGATGTTCTCCGGTGTCAGTTTGCGCTGCAGACCTGCTATCGGAAGTCCTTTTATCTTGTATCCTGCGGCGGGCACCTTTTCCATCTCCATCCGGCCTTCGGCACCGACGAACAATATGTCGGCGTCGTTCCAGCGAGCCTTCACTGCATTGGCAATGGCTACGGCGGGGAATATATGGCCGCCCGATCCTCCTCCACTAACGATTATTCTCATATTGTCTGTAGTTTTTCTTGTTTGCTGTTGTCGGTCACATCGGTGTCTGCTATCTCCTGCGGCAGGCTTGTCGCCGATTCTGTTTCTCGTTTCTCCACATCGGCAGCCACCGATTGAATCACTCCCAGAGAGCAGCCGAGGAAGATGTAGGCGGTGCCGCCGTAGCTGATGAACGGCAGGGTCTGGCCTGTTACAGGCAGCACACCAACGGCCACGCACATATTCACCAGCGCCTGCAGGTATATCATGGTGCCGAGGCCGGCCACGGTGAACGCGCCGAACGGTCCTTTGCAGCGCAACGCCAGTCTCACGCAACGGAAGAAGAAGACGCTGTATAGCGCAAATACTATCAGTCCGCCGACCATTCCAGTCTCTTCGATGATGATGGCGTAGATGAAGTCGTTGTGGGCCTGTGTCATGAGGCGTGCGTGCACAGTGCTGCCGATGCCCAGACGCGCCGCGCCGCCGCGAGCTATGGCCATCTTGGCCATATTCTCCTGCGACAGTTCGTCGGGATTGGGGTGTATCCAGCGGTCCACACGGTTCACCCATGTCTCGCTGCGCTCCAGTGCGCTGCTGTGTTCGCCGGTCTTGAGCATGACAAACATCGCCACGCCGCCTATCAGCATCAGCACAAGCAGCAGACGCCACCAGTAACTGCGTTTTACGCCGCCGTAGAGCATCGTAAGGTATGCCGAGAGAAATATCAGCGCCGCTGTCGAGAAATTCTCCGGCAGTACCAGCAACACCACGGGCGCCACATATACCAGCAGCATCAGGAACGTGCCCAACTCACCCGTATGTTCTTTCTTCAGCGCCAATTGGCGGGCGACGAAGATGATAAGCACCACCTTGGCAATTTCCGACGGCTGGAACTGGCCGATCACCGGCAGATGGAACCAGCGCCCATGCAGTGCCAACATCACGGCCAGCAGCACCAGCGACGCCCAGTAGCCAAGCATCGCGAAACGCGAGAAATAGCGATAGTTAATGTGTGACAGCAGTATGACAACACCGTATGTCGCCGCCACGATGGCAAGATGTTTCAGGAAAAGGCCGGTGGGTCGTGTGCCGGGCATGGAATAGGCGTAGAGGCCTATCGAACTGTAGACCGCTATCAGCGAGATGACGCTCAGAAGGAAGAACACCACCCAGATTATCTTGTCGCCTTGGAATATCTTGCCCGTTTTCATAGTTGCTGTCGCAATGTTATAATTCGTTCACCTCACGCTTGAATGCGTCGGCCAATGCCTCGGTGGGAGTGCCGTCGTTGCATGCCGGCGAGAAGACTACTTTCACATCCGACGACTCATAGAGGTATGCTTTGTGCAGTGCATCGGCCATCGTGCGGCAGCTCTCGATGCAGGGCACCTTGCCGCTGAAGGCTTCTCTCAAGTGTGCGTCCGGACCTAATATCAGCATCATGCGCACCTTGCGTAGTGCCACAGGCACCAGACGGCTGTAGTCGATGGCGGCCTCGCTGCCGCTGACGATCCACACCAGCCCGCCTTGTTGGCTCTCCAAGGTATACCATGTGGCATTCACTGTGCGTGCAGCTGCGTCGTTGATGTATTCGCGGTCGAGTATCTTGGCCACGAACTCCATGCGGTTGCGCGTGTCTTCCATGCGATTGAAGCAGGCACGCAACGAGGCATTGCGGATGGCTTTCAGACGTACGGTGTCAATACCGGCCAGACCGGTGTGGGCATTGGTTTGTTTTGTGAGGGTTTCTATAGTCATTTTTCTATCTCAGTTTCAGTGTTGACAATGTGAATATGGCCAGCAGGATGGCTATGATGACGAACCGCATCACCACCTTCTCTTCGGCAACGCCTTTCTTCTGGTAGTGGTGGTGCAGGGGCGACATCAGGAATGGCCTTTTCTCTACCGGCACGGGCACGCCTAAGGGCAGTTTGTGTTTGCGGCGGTAGTGTTTGCAGCTGGTCGTCTGGATGATGACCGAGAGGTCTTCGACCAGATAAATGCCGCACAGCAGCGGCAGCAGCAGCTCTTTGCGTATGAGGATGGCAAACACGGCTATGATGCCGCCGATGGCAAGCGAGCCGGTGTCGCCCATGAATATCTCGGCAGGGTGTGTGTTGAACCACAGGAAGCCTAATGTGGCTCCCACAAATGCGGTGCTGAAGATGGCCATCTCGCCAATATTGGGCAGGTACATGATGTTCAGGTAGTCCGACATGATGACGTTGCCGCTTACCCATGCCAGCAGTGCCAAGGCGCCGCCATTGACGGCCGCCACGCCCGTGGCTATTCCGTCGATGCCGTCGGTGAGGTTTGATGCATTGCTTACGGCGGTAATCACCAGTATCACCACCACAACATAGATAATCCATGCATAGTCGACTGCCCATGAACCCATCCACGACACCAGCCAGGTATAGTCGAATTCGTTGTTTTTCACGAACGGGATGGTGGTGTGAAGCGGGTTGTTGATGTCGGGGTGGAACGATACGATCAAGCCCACGGCGAGTCCCAGCAGCACCTGCCCGGCTACTTTGTATTTCCCCGGCAGACCGGCTTTGCCGCGTGTCTTCTTCAGGTAGTCGTCAAGGAAACCCACCAAACCCATCCATACTGTGGTGCCGAGCATAATCTGCACGTAGATGTTGTCCAGTTTGGCGAAGAGCAGGGTGGGGACGACGATGGCCGTCAGTATCAGCAGGCCGCCCATTGTGGGAGTCTTGGCTTTCTGCGCGGCGCCTTCAAGGCCCAGCTCGGTGCGCACCTCGTCCATCATGCCAAGTTTGTTTTGCATCCATCGTATGAAGGGCTTGCCCAACAGCAGCATGATGAGCAGCGATGTCACCATGCTCGCGGCAGCTCGGAACGATATGTACTGGAACACTCCCGCGCCCGGGAAGTCCATCGTTCTGTCAAGCCAATCGAAAAGATAGTATAACATAATATATAAATCTTGATTCTTAACTTTTAACTCTTAACTTTTTAACTCTTAACTCTTAACTCTTAACTCTTAACTCTTAACTCTTAACTTTTAACTCTCTCTCCAGCTCCTCCACGTCGTCGAAGTGGCTGCGCACACCGTTCACCTCTTGGTATTTCTCGTGTCCTTTTCCGGCCACCAGCACGATATCGCCTTCTTTGGCCATCATGCAGGCGGTGCGTATTGCCTGACGACGGTCGGTGATGCGCACCGTGTGGCTCAGCTGCATGGCACTCATGCCGGCCTCCATCTCGTCGAGTATGCGGTCCGGATTCTCGGTGCGGGGGTTGTCGCTCGTCAGCACCACCTTGTCGCTGCCGTCGGCGGCAATGCGTGCCATCTCGGGACGTTTGGTACGGTCGCGGTCGCCGCCGCATCCCACCACGGTGATGAGTTGCTGGGTCTGGCGGCGTATGCCGTCGATGGTGGATATTACGTTCTGCAGTGCGTCGGGGGTGTGGGCGTAGTCTACTATGGCGGTGATACCGCGGCCGCTTACGTATTGGAAGCGTCCCGGCGCGGCTTCGAGCGAGCTCAGAAGGCGCAGCACCTCGTCCCTGTCTACGCCGCAGAGCACCGCGGCACCATAGATGGCCGTCAGGTTGTAGGCGTTGAAACGACCCACCAGACGGCACCAGAGTTCGTTGCCGTCAATGTCGAGATGCATGCCCTCGAAGGTGTTCTCCAATATCTTGCAGTGGAAGTCGGCCGCGTGTTGCAGACCATAGGTATGCACCTCGGCCTTACTGTTCTGCACCATCACCATGCCGTTCTTGTCGTCTATGTTGGTCAGTGCCCACGCCTCTTTGGGCAACGTGTTGAAGAAACCTTGTTTGGCGGCGATGTAGGCAGCCATGGTCTTGTGGAAATCCAGATGGTCGTGGGTGATATTGCTGAATATGCCTCCAGCGAAACGTACGCCGGCTATGCGCTCCTGCACCACGGCATGGCTGCTCACCTCCATGAAACAGTATTGGCAGCCGGCATCGACCATCTTGCGCAGAAGCTGGTTGAGTTCCAGTGCATCGGGCGTCGTGTGGCCGGTGGGCAGCTCCTCTTCGTCAATTTTGTTGACTATCGTGGAGACGAGGCCGGTGTGAAAACCCAGCAGTCGGAACATGCGGTGCAGCAGGGTCACTGTGGTGGTCTTGCCGTTGGTGCCGGTGATGCCAATGAGCTTCAGCTGCTCCGACGGATGTCCGTAGTAGTTGGCAGCCATCAGACCCAGCGCTTTGTTGCTGTCGGCCACTTTAAGGTAGCACACTTTGCCTGATATCTTCTCTGGCAGCTCCTCGCAGACCACTGCTACGGCGCCTTTTTCCACGGCACCATCGATGAAGGTGTGCCCGTCGACTTTGGTGCCGCGTTGCGCCACGAAGAGGGTGCCCTGCGACACGTGTCGCGAGTCGAACTGAATGTCGTTCACGTCAACCTCTTGCGGTCCGCGTATTTCGGCATCAATACCCTTTATTATGTCTTGAAGCTTTATCATTCTTTAACCATTAACCTTTACCTAAGCGTCAATTCAATTGTCATTCCTTTCCTTGCCGTCTGGTTGGCTTTGGGAGTTTGTGACGACACTTTGCCAAAGCCGTTGATGCTTGCACGGTAGCCTTTCGAATGCAGCAGTGCTATTGCATCCTTGGCGGTCATGCCGTAGCAGTTGGGCACACGTCCTTCGGCAGGTTCGTAGGCGTTGTAGCGAGCCGCGTTGCTGTCGGTGGCTTCGCGATAGTAGACCCACGTGGCCGACGAGTCGGCAGCAATATACGGTATGCGTAGTTGCTTGTAGGCGGCACGGATTTCCTCCTGTCTGCCGCGCAGCAGCACCGGACGTTGTTGTGCTTTGCTGCTGTCCTCTTCCAGTCGCGGCCACACACTCTTCACGGCACCGTCGCTCAGCTTCTCGTCCACCGCCACCACGCAGTCGCTGATGCTTTTGAAGACTATGGCTGCCTGGCGTCCGTAGTAGGGTATGTTCTCGAGCATCACCAGGCAGGTGTAGCGTGGGTTTTCCGACGGGAAGAACCCCGCGAACGAGGCGTTGTAACGCTTCAAGTTTGAGTAGCTGTGCACTGCTGTGCCGGTCTTGCCGGCGATGCCATAAGTGTTGTTCTTGATATTGTTGCCGGTGCCGTTTTCCACCACACCTTCCAGCATCTCGCGCATCAGGCGTGCCGTGCGTTTGCTGCACATCTGCGGGTTGAGTACTACTGGGCGCACCGCCTGCTCGCGGCCCTCGTTGTCGACAATGGCCTTGCAGAACAGAGGTTTCACCATACGCCCTTCGGCTCCCAGGGCGTTGTAGAAGGTTATCAGCTGCAGTGCCGACACACGCGTGGAGTAGCCGTAGCAGAAGTTCAGGAAGTCGCGGTTAGAAGCATGCAGGTTGTTGATTCGCGAGTTGTATTCGGGAGCTTTCACGTCGGGGTTCAGCTTGGCGTAGGGGAATATCTGCTCCACCAGGGCACGCAGTGTGTCGCGCCTGTTGTTGTAGTAACGCCAGCCCAGGTCGCTCATACCTACGTTCGACGACTGCTCGATGACTTCCTTCAGACTCAGCGAGTCGCGTCCCGCCAGGGTGTGGTCGTCCTTGATGATGCCGTTCTTGCCACCGAAGTCTTTGACGCCTGAGCAGAGCTGCATCGTGGTGTCGATGCTGATGGTTCTGTCGCCCAGTATGGCGGTGAGGATGACGGTCTTGAAGGTCGACCCTGGCTCGTAGACGTCGCTCACGGCGACGTTGCGGTCACGCACTTCGAGGTAGTTGTGTGCGGCAGTGTCGACCGAGAGGTTGGCGCAGGCCAGCATGTAGCCAGTGCTCATCTCCATCAGCATGGCGCATCCTGCTGTGCCGCCGTACTGGTTCAGGGCTTTGCGCAGGGCGCTCTCGGCGATGTCCTGGTAGCGGGTGTCGATGGTGGCCACGATGCTCTGGCCGTCCACGCGACGCTGCAGCACCACGGTGTCTATGCGGTCCTGGTCGGTGCGCACGGGCACCTCTTTGCTGCCGCGTGGTTCGTCGGGCAGCCAGATGCCTCTGGTCAAGCGGCGGCAGTTGAACAGGCCGTCTTGGCCGCGCAGTATGCTGTCGTAGTAACCCTCCAGGCCGGTATATGATGCACTCTCTTTCTTGTTGCGGAAACCAATGGTGTTGCTTGCCATGTTGCCGTAGATGTGGGCGCGTACCTGGTGTATCACGCTCTGGCCGTCGACTTGGCGCACTACGCCGCGGCTCCAGCCCGGCAGGGTGCATATCTGCTTCCACACAGAGTAGGGCACACCGCGCTCCACTAAGAAGCAGCGGCGCGGCTTCTCTTTGCTGCGTTCGGTGGCAAGGCGGTCGCGGTAGTAAGTGACACTTTTCTCAGGGAAGGCCTCGTGCAGAAGCAGGCACACAGTGTCGAGCTGTCTCTCGAAGCACGAATCCACTATCGGGCCGCTTTCGATGTCGCGCCCGTGAATGTCCTGTTTCACACGGTTGTTCTCGTCAAGCACGTAGCTGTTATGCAGGTCGATGTAGAGGTCGCACTCGGTCACTGTGGTGGCCAGTATCTTGCCGTCGCTCGAGTAGATATTGCCTCGGCGTGCCGGGTCGGTGCGCAGACCGGCCTCGCGTTTCTCGCCGCGGGCGCGCCACTCCTCACCGTTTATAAACTGTATTTTCACTAACGCACATACGATGGCCACCCCTACGCCTACTGTCAGCAGTACGTAGAGTGCCGTTAGGCTACGCCTCATCCGTTTGTCCGTTTTGTTATTGTTCTTCATTAATATTTCTCTAACTTCTAACCACTAATCACTAACCACTAACCACTCCTTTACCTCTCAATCTCGTATGGCGGCCCGGCGGTGATGCCGACCCCGGTCTCCTTCAGGTCCTCGGCGATTTGCGATATCTTGACACTCTGCTGGTATTGCTTCTGCATCTGTATGCGTTGTTCGCGCAGGTAGTTGATGCGCTCCTCGGAGGCTTGCTTCTCGTGGCTCAGACTCTCTATGTGGTAGCGGTTGCCGATTATGAGCAGCAGGTATATCAGGCAGAGCAACAGCAGCGGTATCTGGCGCAAAACCAGCTTGTCGGCCAGTATGTCGCCGCCAAGCACCCGACCTAAGCCGCGCGCGGCACGTTTGCCCTTGCGCGGTTCCGGTGTGCTTTCCGTGGTCTCCTGCTCGGCCTCTGTCATGCTCTCGCTTTTGGCGACCTCCGTGGCCACGAGTTTCTCCTGCACCTCCTCGGCCGGCTTTTCCCTGAACCTGTTTCCCATTCTTTATATAACCTTTATATGATATATAGTATTATCACCTTATTTCTCACCGTTCACTTTCCTCCTTGCTCCCACTCTCAGCCGTGCGCTCCTCGCGCGGTTGTTGGCGGCCACCTCGGCTTCCGAGGCCTTCACGGCGCCACGGCTCACCATACGCATCGGCGACAGAGGATTGCCGTAGAAGTCTTTCTCCTCTTTGCCCTCGAAGTTGCCGGTCTTCATGAAGTTCTTCACCAGTCGGTCTTCGAGCGAGTGGTAGCTTATGACCACCAGCCGTCCGTCGTCGGTCAGCAGTTCGGCGGCCTGCGTGAGCATCGCCTTCAGGGCTTCCAGTTCGCCGTTCACCTCGATGCGCAGCGCTTGGAAAAGCATGGCGAGGTATTTGTTCTCCATGCCGTGCGGCAGGTGGCGTCTCACGGCCTCTTTGAGGTCAGAAGTGGTCGCTATTCCCTTGCTCTCCTTCTCGCTTCCTTGCGCTTCCTTGCACTCCCTGTATCGCACAATGGCGCGTGCCATCTGGCGTGCGTTGGGAAGTTCGCCGTAGAGGCGCAGCATCTCTGCCAGCTCCTCCTCTGTGGCGTTGTTCACCAGGTCTGCCGCCGTCGTTCCGTTGCGACGATCCATCCGCAGGTCGAGTGCGCCGTTGAAGCGTGTCGAAAAACCACGCTCCGCCACGTCGAACTGGTGGCTGCTCACACCCAGGTCGGCCAGTATGCCGTCCACCTTCCGAACCCCGTGCAGCCGCAGGTAGTTCTTCAAGTACCGGAAGTTCTCGTTGATGAAAGTGAAACGAGCCGCATCCTCCACTCTCCATTCTCCGTTCTCCACTCTCCGCGCGGCATCCTCGTCTTGGTCGAAGGCAAACAGGCGTCCGTCAGGGCCCAGACGGTCCATGATGGCGCGTGAATGGCCGCCGCCGCCGAAGGTCACGTCAACATACGTGCCGTCGGGGCGGATGTTCAACCCGTCCATGGCCTCGGCCAGCATCACCGGAACGTGATACTGACTGCTGGCGTCTGTCAACTGGCAACTATTTGTTTTCACTTTCAACCGGCATTTCGCGCCCCAGCAGCGACTCCGCCAGTGCGGCGTAGTCGGTGCCCGAGCTGTTCATCTTGTCGTAGGTCTCATGGTCCCAGAGCTCGATGAACTTGCCAGTCGATTGCAGAACAATCTCTTTAGCCTTGGCGATCACATGCTTCTGTTCGGCTGGAACCAGAAGGCGGTCATTGGTGTCAAGCTCAATGATGTTGCCCTCGGTCAGCTTGCGCAGCAGTTCGCGGTCTTCCCGGCGGTAAGGATTCAGCTGTCTTTGGAGTTTCTCCACTTCCTCCCTGAAACTGGCGTAAGTCCACAGCTCCAAACACTCGGCATAGTTACTCTGGCGTATCACAAAACGACCGTCTTCCGTCTCCAGCTGCCTTTTCAAGGCAATTGGGAACTTGAAACGACCGTTCGAGTCCACCTTACAGTATTCTTTTCCAAGTATTAAGGCCATTTTTACCTACTATTTTTCAGGTTGTAAAATTACGAAGAAATTTCCAATTACTGCCTAAAATTTCCTTAATTTGTTTTTTTTAACCATTATTTGTTGTTCATAACCTATAACGCAGCTTTTCCGTTTTTGTTTCATTTTTTTTGATTATTTCTTTCATAGTGCTGAAAGTCAGGGGTAGGAAACGGTGTTTTGGTGGTGGGGTGTGAGGTTCTGTTTTGTGTTGAAAACTTTTTGCTTTTTTCCTCCATCTTCGTCGAGGGAGAAGTGCCGCGTGCAGATGAAAAGTTTTTGGTGAAGCTTTTTCCAAAAAGCTTCGTATAATGCAACGTCATATCTCCACCCTACCTGCTGCTTTTCGGCAGTCGTTCGGCGCTGGTTCTCATGCTGTTGTTCTGTTAAAACAGATGAACAACAGATAAACAACAGATGAACAACAGAAGAACAGACGTTGTTTTGATGTCGCCAACCCCAACCCACCTACTTCTGTTTAACGGTTGTTCAACGGTTGTTCGACGGTTTAAACCGTTAAACAACCGTTGAACAATCGTTGAAATACCGTTGAAATGACGGTTAACGGCATGAGTTACAGCGAGGTTTGTGGTGTGTTGGCGATATGTGGCGGGATATATGAAATGTTAAATAATATTAAAGTTTATACCCCAGTGTAACGTTTTGCCCCCCAAAGGGGTTCTATTAGTAGTGAAAAAAGGGAAAACTCCACCCCCATGGAATTGACCGAACGATACAGACAGTATTCCTCGCTGGTGCGACGTCACGAGCGCCTCATCGTCATGCTGAGCCTGCGTCACGGCAGCAGCGACACCACGCCCGACGACCTGGCCCAAGAGGTGCGCATAGGCCTCTGGCACCATTTCAAGAAACTGGAGAATGGGCTACCGCGATGGAAAGAGTCTGTTTGGGTCTACTGGTACACACGCTCCGTCCTCTCGCATCATAGCCACACGCCGGCTCCCGACCTGGTGAGCCTCAACGACGCCATGCTCAACAGCATTGCCGCCGAGGATGACCGTGCCGCGGCCATTATCGACGAACTTGCCGAATGCCTGCCGGCCGACGACCGCCGTCTCCTCGACCTGCTACGGCAGGGCTACAACTGCGCCGAGATAGCGGCACTCGAAGGCATGGCCGACGGCACCGTCCGCCAGCGCCGCCGCCGCATGGTCGAACGCCTGCGCCAGCGCGCCGAAGAACTGGGCCTCTGAACCCTCATGAAACAATGAAACAAAACAATAGATACACCATGAAAAATACCGACCTCGACAGTCTTCTTGCCAGCCTCGAACGCCAGGGCGCCGCCCGTCGCGCCGTGGCCTCCGACTGTGCCGACCTCGACCGGCACCTCGCCGACGCCGTCGGCCGTCGCCGCCGCCACTACGAGCTCACCGCCACCGCCATCCCGCTGGCTCTCCTCCTCGGCGTCGGCCTCGCCGTCTCGACAGCCGCCGCACCCTCCACCTCGGTCGACTGCAACCGCAGCTGCAGCCCCGACGCCGTCATCGCCGACGCCGACGCCGTCATCGACGCCTGGCTCGCCAACGCCTGACACACAGCAGAATGTCAAACCATATAAACAAACAGCATTATGAAAACCTTGCGTAAAATACTCTGGCTCCTGCTGGCAGCGGTATCCGTCGGCGCCGCCGTCCACCTTGTCGCCTGCCACCGCCAGCAGTCTACAAGCCCCCTCGACGGGCTCTACGCCCGCTACAGCCAGTGCGACGGCCTCACCGCGGCACTCGTCCGCGGCAAAGGCATCCCCTGCGACAACGGCGACAGCATCCGCGTCGACCTCCTCATGCTCTCGGCCGACGACGGCGACGCATGGCAGCGCCTCCGCGACGACTTCGGCATCCCCGAGCCTCTGCCGCCCATGCAACAGCGCATCGACCAAGGCAGCGACATAGTGAGCGTTCGACGCATCGACGACAACCAGGCTGTCGGCGCCAACATACGCGTCGCCTCCTACCTCAACCATCAGGTGAGCATCATCAACGCCGCCTCTGACGCCGATATCGACCTCGTGCGGCACCACAGCATGGAAATGAACATCAACCAGACAAAAAACATACAGTCATGAATACAACAATCAAAAATCCAATCATTATGAAAAGCATCGTCAAAGTCCTGGCACTTGTCTCGCTGCTGGGAGTCCTGGCCACCGCCTGCCATAAAGACGAGACCCTCGTTGGCAACCTACCCACCGTCGTCACCCGCACCGTCGACCTCCGCGTCGGCGAAGGCAACCTGCAACGCTCGGTCCTCCACGGCGACGTGCAGTGGCAGTCTTTCCTCGCCGCCGTCTTCGACAGCGTCGACCGCGGCTACCGCGTGAGCCTGCTCCACGAGGGCTCCGCCTCCACTAAGGAGACCCTCACCTTCTCCTCGCCCGACAGGAACGTGGCCATGCATTGGGTCGACAGCCTCTACAACGCTGGCTATGACGTCACCCTCTGGTACGACAACGAGGAACACCACTATGTAGTAGTGGGCCAAAAATGCACCGCCCCAGGCCCAGAGCCGCCAGTCGTAGATTATCCCTTCTGGCCCTTCGACGAATACCTCCCCGGCACTTGGCGACAAGTTAGGGGTATGCGTGCTTTTATTGGTATAAACGACATATATGCGGTATACTACGACTGGGGTGTGTTGGTTAGCGACAGCAACCGCTCAGGATATAACACCATCCCGTCTTTCAATCAGGCTTTGTCCATGATAAACTTCTACTGTAATGAAAACTATGATGCCGATATTATCGATTATGACCCTGTTACAGGCCGTGTTGACACGATTGTGTTCTCCAATTATGTGTTTATCGACGGAGACAGCATCTATTGGCACAATTCCGGCATCAATCCAACCATTTTGACGAGTCCTTACTATATCACGGAAGGCGACAGTTTGCAGCTATACGGGATTCCCGGCATGTCACCCAACACGTACTACGAAATCGACGGTGTTAACGGACACACCATACCCGCCATCGAATGGGGCAGAGACACACTGCTATTAAAACTCCATAATACCTTAACCGACTACGGCGTTTATGTCAGAGATACCAAAAAGTAACAACCATAAAGCAGCATAGAGTTATGAAAAAATTGTTCTTCATTATTGCACTGGCAACCTCAATGGTTGCCAGTGCGCAGTCGTTAGACTACTATCTCTACCATGGCAAACATAGAG
>JAEEGL016437420.1_pt1 | contig 41004 bp, 61 predicted proteins | sample 9134231 | NCBI WGS metagenome assembly JAEEGL01 (sample SAMN16246548, study PRJNA631951) | gut metagenome | biome: gut microbiome; feature: rumen; material: fiber-attached | host: Bos | place: Iran: Karaj | collected 2018-10
ATCAGCACCGTATCCATATACCGGGTATGCCGTTGTAATGCCGCTCTCCTCTGAGATATGAATCCAATAGATCGGTTCTGTAGATCCTTCCCAATTCTGTGCGGCCTCTTCTAGTGGTCCAGGAAGCGGCTCTAGCACTGTCCGCGGGCTAGCCCCTGCTCGACGGATACGCCCAGCCTTTACTGCTTCAGTAAATGCTACAGGTAATAGAAAGACATCACCCTCCGAGGTATGAAGGGTAGATGTCGTGACGTTAATATCTACATTGTCACCGTGTAGCACTTCGGCTTTTTCGGCATTTAGGGCGGCGCTGAGGCGCTGGGCTTCAGTATATGCCATCGTGCTACGCGGCTTACCTAAATGACCTTGCCCATGCGCCCCACTACCGCCGGGCTCAAACAGTTTCTCCATGCAGTGCCTCCTGAGCATCGAGCTGCACCTTTAAGTTTTCAATCTGCTTGCACTTGTCTTCCCATGACAGGTACAAGTCTGAAATTGTATGCGTTGAAGCAATAACTAATCCATGGAAAGTGTCAAAATCTAAATGATTGTACACTTCTCTAGCCGCAGCTTTGTCTAATGCTACAAAGCCCATATGGTGTATGAAGTCCATTGTCTGTTCTTCGACCTTGTCATCTGACGGCACAATAGGCTTCTCAGAGATGAGGTCCAGCAACGTTGTCAATGCATCACACAGCTCTTTAGCGTTGCATTTGCTACAATCATCGCCATACTTCTGACAGTCTTTCACTTCTTTGCCTCCTTCTTAACCAATACTGCTAACCCGGTCAACGACTGAGTGACAGACTTAAGCTTCCTATAGTCTTCAGAGTTTTCGTCCAGATGGGTCATAACCGTCTCAATGTCATTGATATTTCGCACAAGTCTATTGTAGGTCCACTTAGGAGTTGCCATCGGAAGTCCACTCCTCTCCATAATGCTCAAAGAGATTGTCTAAGTAGTCGATAATATCTACAACCTCATTTTCCCAATGCTGCAAAGTTTCTACGGTAAGTGATACATACCCGGTACCATGGTCACCATTGTGGTCACACCATCCTTGCGCTTCATGCAGTTTATCGCGCAGTGCTTGTAGCTGGTCCATTACCACTCCTCGTCATGGTCATTCGGTTTAACTTTACCGACATACACATTCTCAGGTCCTTTTACAATTACTTGACTGCCATCATGCAGAATGTCTTCATCTTTAAGCTCTGGCTCAACCACAGAGTTATCTGCCTCAAGCATCGCCGCAAGGGCGTCAATCTCTTGTGCAGAGTGCTTACCTATAGCCTGTTCCGCATACTCATATGGCATAGTAGGATCCCAGAACTCTTGAATCATATCTAAGTAATCTTGGTAGTGATCAGGACAAAGGTCTTTGCCATCTACATAACCCCAACCTTCCGGCTTTGGCTCATAAGTATTAAACCTAGTATACCCACCGTCAGCCTCGCCTTCTCCAGTTTTTGCTAACATAACTTGAACATCGCACCTCGGATAATCGCACTGGATAAGTATACCTTCAGTTCTCATTACCGGCCTCCTTTACTGTAGATACACAAGCAACTATCATAGACTCTTATAGAAAGTACCTCACGGTGAAGTATTCTTAGCAACTGACTAATACGTAAATCATCCTTAGACCAGGTCTTATTGGTTAGCAAATCATCACCTTTAGAATCTACAACACGCCACTTTTCAGAAGTATTAACCTCAAGTATATCCTGTACTTGGAAAGGCCGCGGCGTCACTGCTTGTACTAGACAACGCATCTCAGCAACACAAGTCTTACAGTAATGTTCATCTTCTGCATTGATACCTTGAAGTGCTTGATAGAATATTACAAGTGGGTCAAGGTTATTGCCTTCATAGCCGACTCCAATATTTTTATAACAACGATCACATTCCATTGTTTTTTACCTCCGCAACTTTATGTTTGCCATACCAAACAGTATCGCCGTAGTACACCTCCTCATCGGCAGACTTTACAAGCTTATCATTAATGTACACGCACTTTGCAGAAATTGTTCGTCGTACTTCTGCGAAACCTATTGCCCAGCCTTGCTTAACTACAAACTCTTTAATCTTCATAACCTAGTCTTTCATCTAGTTGCTTATCGCGCAAGTTATCATACATACAATCACCATAGCCCCATTCCCAATCTTCCATCATGTCTTGCGCTTCTTCCTCTGTAATTTCGCCATCTTCAAGCAATGCCTCAAGGTCATGGGCATACCTGCTGCGTAGCTGATTATAACTCATCTTCAGTCCTTTCTATATATTGCTGACCAATATCTGCAATAAGCACGTTAAATGACACGTCCTTATCTGCTGCCATCTTATCTAGCTGAAACATTAAGTCTTCAGGAAGCCGTATTGTACGCTGTACAAACTTATTGCTACCCTTAACAAATCGACCCCGTTTTCGACCATCAGAATCTGTAGGTATTTCAGCAATCATTTGACGAAGCTTAGTTACTTGTGCGGGAGGAAAACTACAGGGTTGATTTTTACGCTCAGATTCTTCAAGTAAAGCATCTACAAAGTCCCATGCATTCATTTAATTACCTTTCCTCGAGTGGGTTTGCCATGTTCTTTAATATATGCTATGCGAGCATCAACATCCGCTTTTAGGACCCAACTATTTGCGTAACCTTTGATGCCTCGCAATTTACTATCTTGCACCATTTTTGACAATCGTGCATGAGAAACACCTAACATTTCGAAGGCATCCTTTTGAGTTATCCACTCTGGACTCAACCCACATAAAAAGTCAATCTCTTGCAATAAGTCTAATGCCTTTTGACCAAGCTGTAAAATATAATCTTGCTCAGTAGCTACATCAAACAAAATGGTAGGGGTGGTGGGATTCGAACCCACAAGACCTGCGTCGGTGGATTTTAAGTCCACTGTGTTTGCCATTTCACCACACCCCCACAATTACTTTGCAGACGGAATTGCTGAACAATTACGCTGCATCCAGTAGATATTGCTAAGAATTTCTTCAATGCTACTTGCGGACCGTTCAGACACCAGGTCAAAGTCTTGGTCTAATATTTCTGTAAACCAAGTAGTTTCGCCAGGATCATCTGGATTAATGTAGAATGAGCAATAGCAGCACCACTGCTTTCCAGCAAAGTCTATGAAACTAATTCTAGCATTATGACACATGCCACCAGTTTGATCCATGTAAGAGTCTGGGTAACCAGTTTGACGAGCCTTGTAGACTAGCATTTGCTCTTCCGCAAGAGATTCCTCAACTTTAATAGATTTATGGCAGTGGTCACAAGTTGCCGTACCAATTCCATATTTCATTAATTGCTTCATACCGTGACCTACATGCTCTACACAATCTGGACAAAGAATTTGAGCGTGCTGCGTCCAATAACCATACTGTGTCATATTATTCAGCCTCCTCAACATCTACTGCCTCAGGCTCAACCTCATCAGAGCTGATTTCGTCGAAGTCACTGTCACCGAACCGTTCCCACCAATTTTCCCAGGCTTCTTCTTCACTGTCGGCTTCTACCATTACGTCATGATAGATGATTTCTCGAACTCGAACTTTGAACAACATTGTAGGTCCTTTCAGTCGCCGAGCGATACTTCCTATTCTCGCTCACTCATTATATTATATCACCTGAGGTGCGCCACGTACACCCAGATAACGCTCAATTCACATATTATCCACTTCAGTTGTCAATTTCTTGAATCTGCACCGCGGCGGGCTAGCACCGAACAGTCGCTATATAGGAAGAAGCCCGGCTTTACCCCAGCCAGACTTCTCCCGATAGAAAGGACCCCCACCACAATTGAATTGACCAGATTCAATGGGCGATCCGAATATGTAGACAGGGGCGGTTTCTTATCCCTCACCTACCGCCAAGGGGTCGTTGTGCGAGCTTCCCATTGCGAAAACCCTTAATGATACCTGTCCGCAGAACCCCGACCTCTGTTCCACTTCTACACTTTCGCAGTAGCTGCGCCCTAATTGTCCATGGTAGATATATACACGGTGGCCAAACCGGCAGTGATATTACGGATGAACGTTCAGGACCTAAGCGTTAGGGCGGCTTATAGGGGATCGCCGCCCCGCCGGAATCGTACCGGCCCACGCTTACGCGATCGAACCTCGCTTAGAGCTCTTCACTGTAGACAGACTCGTCAGCCTCAGAGGCATTCTTGGCTTCAATCATATCTACAAACTCAGCCGGATAAACACCCTTGGCCAAGTTACGGCAAGCATCGATAATCTGCATGGACTCTTCCTTATGCAGATTCTCAGTTGCGTCAACACCGTCAAAGATAAACTGCAGAGCCTTCTTGATGCTCATACCCTTACGGCCAGCAGGCTGCGTGGTACGAATAGCCTTGAGCTTCTCGAGCGTCTCCAGAATCTCGACATACTCAGCATCCTGCTCCCAACCCTCACGGTCCTGGTGCTTAGCCTTGTACGTAGATTTCTTAGACTGTTGGTTACGGATAGCGCGACCCAAAGCCTCCTGGTCCTCAGCAAGCTGCGCAAGCGTCTCATCATTGATAACTAGCGCAGTACGACCAGTACCAAACGGATTTGCGTTCTTAGTAATGCCACAAGACTCACGAAGAATCCATTCAGCACAAGCCGCCGTCAGGTACTCCATGTAGTTAGGCTGCGTCATGGGCATGTTCTTACGACGAGAACGATTCGACTGATTCGACTTCAAGAGCTTTGCAACTTCCTCTTCGCCAAAGTTCTTGACATCCTCATGTACGAGGGCTTCACCACATTCCTGCTTAACCAACGTATCCAGAGCCTGAACGCTAGTCTGCGATTCCTTTACAAGGTTCAGAAACTCCTCATCACCATTAGCCGAGGCAGTAGGAATCTTACCCATAATACCCGTAGCAAGCTGTGTAGCATACGACTTAAGAATAGCCGCACCAGGAATACCACGCTTACCTTCCTCTGCCGGAGCCTCTTCAACTGCTGCAAATAACTCGGACATAATAGTCCCCTTTCTATCTTGAGCAAGACCTTATTGCCTTACTCGCTTATTCTTATGATACTACACTTGAAGCTTACTTTATCCGAGAATTCCTCCTTTCGCACAAAATACATAACACCATTTTTAGTGTATAACTGCACAACAGCCCCAAATAGCTACAAGCACAATGCCTACAGTAGTTGCTCGGCTATTACCTGAATCAAGACCAAATGCAAGAGTTGCAAATGCAGCAACAAATAAGAGCATGTAGATTAAACCTAGAACAACTACCATTGCCAGTCTCCTTCAGTGCACAATTCCTCTACAGCTTCTTCAATGCTGTATCCAGCGTCCAGTAAATCTTCTAACTCTTCTCTTGTAAGGTCATCACAGGACTCAAGCACAGTCATTGTGAGTTCATCATACATCTGTGAATCGCCCCCAATAGTCTTCCCAAGTGCGGCGCTTAGGAGTTTCTACAGGTTCTTCTTCCGGTTCCCAACTTTCAAGAATATTTTCTGTAGCTAACTCATATGCCATCTGTTCCGGATAACCGCTGCTGCGCATTGACCCAAACAACTTCTTGTGATCGCGCAGCGTCTTCTTAACTACTTTGAACACCTCATTCGCTGATTTGCGAGCAGGGCCGCTGGGGCGCGGCATTCCATGTTCAATGCGCTCTGTCAATTCAAGCATACAAGGACAGCATTTCTCAACAGACCCGTCTTTAACCATCAAGTCCTGGTCATAGATAAGGCAATAATACCTTGTTGCATCCCCGCGCCGCTTTACTTCTTGACAGAACTTACAACGCTCACCAGTTTTAGAACCGCGCCCAGGATTCTCTATTTCACACCATTTCCAATTTGGTGTGTAGAAAGTCACTCCCACACTTTGTCTTATCATATATCAGTCCTTTCTATCTGAAATCCGCCGTGGTCTCTTTTTCTCACTTTCTTTATTATATCACCTGAGGCTATTTGCGTACACCCTTTCGTAAAATATACACACAATCGGCACGCCAAATAAGGAATATTAAGTAGAAAGTGTGTGCACCAGGTGTTAGTACTTAGCAAGGGCTTCTTATTAGGAGCCTTTATACAAACTCTCACAACCTCGTAGTTCTCTCCTGAATTTCATCTTCAGTCACCCCGTACTTTTCCATCCACTTTTTATCTCTATATTCTTGTGTTCGGCCTTGGTTAGCTAATCTGTAGCATTGCTTGCAGTCTCGGCGATAGCGATACCGACCAGTAGGGCCTTTACCGTTTTTGTAGAATTCAGAGATAGGCTTGAGCTCTCCACAGACACCGCAGACCTTAGCTACAATGTTGCCCTCGTTATCATACTGGTCAACTAGCTCCTCCTCGAATAGCGCCACAGCGCCCACCTCCTCAATAACGGTGGCAAGCAATTAATGACATATGTCCAGTCGTGCACTTGCCGCTCAAGGCATTTTATCTTACGGTCACGTGCTTTTAGTTGTTGTTCTAGTCGTGCTATTTGTTCCTTATAAAACCGATTAGCGCCCTGACTTCTGACGATGCACGCTCGCTGGGTCTCTACTTTTTCCACATAGTAGCAGTGCTCACATTCTTTGTTGATGAATACGCCGTTAGGCAAGACATAGTTACCAGCCATGTTGCACCTTGCTTATTCGCATTAGCTGCTTCCAATACTTAGGCATAACAGACCGGGCCTTTTTACGTTGGTACGTAGTCAAGCTGCCTGTAGATATAAGCTGCCTAGCATACTTAGACATCAGTGGCGCATCGAACTTGTTAAACCCAATGCCATCTACAATGATTGCCATACCAGCCTCCTGTTCTGAATATGTCTGTTGTTCCCAAATACGAATAATAGCACGTTCTAATGCTTTGTCAGACGATAAAAGCAACGACTGTAGTTCTCTACGCCATTCCTTTTGAGTTAAACCTTTCCATTTCTTCTCTAGCGTCGATTCTTGCATTCCATGCCTCCATAGTCGTTTGTTGCCCTGGGTCCTCAACTGCTAACATCCAATGCTCATCTCGTGTAAACCCAAACACATGTCCTTCAGTCATTGTCTCGTTGAGCTTTGTCTCTTTAATATTCCATTCTGGATTATCTACATATGATTCCCACATTTCTAGCAATATTGTTCTAGCTTTATCTATTGACTCAATATCTGGTATTCGATCGACCTCCTTAATATAACCTTTTGACATACCACCGTAAATTGCAACATCAACCATCAAATCTCCTTTCTACACTACATTATATTATAACACACTTTTTATCTTGGTGTTCAGAGAACTTTTTCTAGCGCGGAGATAACAAAGGGCCCCATTTCTGAGGCCCAGCTGCGCAGGATAGCACGGCGCTAGTCTATAGGTGCGAAAAAATCTTCCGCTTTAGGCAGTGGTTCACCAATATCCGGTTGCTTTTTCTTAGACAACGCTATCATCGCTTGTGTAGTCATGTGTGGCATATTATCAAGCGCCCAAATCTTATCAGTCCAGCGAACCTCTCCAGCTTTTCTGCTAGCTTCAGAAATTAGCTCTTCTGCTACATCGAGACCGTCTGCATGAGCCACAATATGAGCTTCAATGCACTTCGGCGTCACTGGGCTGCCAAATTCTTTGCGGGCATGATGCGATAAGATTACATGGCGCAGCATCTGTAGTTTAAGCTCATCCCATTCACAGCGAAGATGCTCTTCTGCCATATTACCAACAAATTCAGCGCCCATGAATACATGATCAAGAAGCTGACCATCATCTGTAATATCAATGGCCAATCCTTCAAGATTATAGGTAAAGAGCTTACCAATATCATGGAACATCGCGCCTATAACTACAAGGTCTGGCCACGCGCTCGGTATAACCGCAGCTAATGCTTTAGCCTTCGTAGCTACACCTAAACTATGCACAAGTGTACCGCCCATGTAGTTATGATGGACAGTTATAGCGCCTGGCACATGTAGCCAATACTCTTTTGTTTTCTCTAATATATCAAGAGCGATAGTCCTATAAAAGTCGTCAGTAATATCAGAGGCTAACTGGTAAAAATCTTTGAAGCATTGTGCTACATCATGGTTTCCTTGTGGCATAAAAGACTCAAGAGCATCTGTAGTATTTAGCTTAACCTTTTTACAAGTTAATTGCTTATTTCCCATATATTCGGAGCACTCAACCTTAAAGTTATACACAGTATTTCGCTTAGGACCAGCTTCCCCGGACCAATCCCAGTAATTACAGGTAATAGTATCAAAACCGTCATATAGCTCCATTACTAAATAAGGTTTACCAGCGCGCGTAGTTCGGCTGGTTGCGGATACTACTGCAAATGGGCACTCATATGTTTGGCCCACCTCCATATCGGCAATTCTTAATCTAGGCATATTTTTTCCATTCTTTCGTGTACCTTTTCTAGCTGTTCAAATACAGGGTCAGCTATAATCTCATCTTTAGTAAGGCTTAAAATGAATTTACGCATTTCATTTGCTATATAACCCGCAATCCATTCTTTATGCCTAATAGCCGTTTCTATAGGTACTTCTGTTTTTAAACCTACGCGACATCGAAAACTAACGTACATACCTGATTCTAGCTGAACTTCTATCTGCATATGAGGCTTATCCATTAATCCACCTTAATCATAACAGCAGGGCCTTGTGCTATTTCTTCATTATAAAAGTTAACAATAGCCTCAATATCCGGATTATCTTCAGGCATTAACTCTTTACCTGTAATATCCTTATGAGTACCCGCGTTGTACCAATCAAAGAATGCCTCCATTGAATCAGTGTCGTAATACTCTAGTTGCATCTTTAGCCTCCTGTTTAGCTTGTTTCTTACGCTTGTGCTTGTTCCTTGATACTTTCGATTTTTTGCTCTTTCCAGCCACTAACGTCTACCTCCTTTTTGTCTGCCCAAGAGCTATTACTTATCTCGACATCTGCCTTAATAAAAGTTCTGAAGCTTTCTAGTTCTTGTAAACAATCTAAGAAATAAGGCACATGGTCTAGCTCATACTCTGGTACTTGTAGCTGTACCTCATCATGTACAATATTAATAAGTTTTGTATCTAAACCATGTTTTTGAATGTAGTTATATAAAACCACAAGTCTGTGTTTAACGACGTCTGCAGCACATCCCTGAATAAGCGCATTTGGTCCCTTATAACATTCCGAACCACTAAGGCGGCGACGTCTGCCATAGAAATTACGTATCCATCCTCGTTGAATGATGAGTTGCTGTACTTTGTTGATAAATGTGTTAGCTTCTGGGATTGCGGCAAAGTATTCAGCTTTAACTCTAGCCGCCTCTTCATAGGAGGTATTAAGCAATTCACATAAGTGGTTAACTCCGACTCCATATAGCAATGCGAAATTAATCGTTTTTGCTCGTTGTCGTTGTGCTTTTGCTTCTTTGTCTCCACTATGAAGCCTTTCTATAAAGTCATCTACAGGTTCACGATTTAACAAAGCCGCTGTTGCCGCATGGACGTCATAGTCTCGATTGATGAGGTCAATGAGGTGGTCAGATCGCATGTAATGCGCGTAGATACGATATTCCACTTGTGAGTAGTCAATGTAGACGAGGTAGTTTCCCTCGCCCGGAACAACTGCACGCTTAATGTGCTTATCATCGCGAGGGATAGTCTGCATTGCAGGTTTTGTGATAGACATACGGCCAGTAGTTGCTTCGCATTGGTTAATATTTGCGTGTATTCTATTGGCGCTATCTCGTTGTTCGTAGATTCCGTAAGCATACGTCACCAATAACTTCGTTGCCTGCCGATATTTAAGCACTTTATCTACAAGGTCAATATGATAAAAGTTTGCTAACCGATCCATTGCCTTCTTATCAAGACTTGGATTGCCTTTATCAGTCTTAGGAATCCAGCTATCATCTACACCGGTTACAAGAAGTGCTTCATAAAGCTGCTTTGTAGAATTAAGGTTAAACCTGTGCCCTACTGCCTCATATATTTCATTTTCCATTTGGTCTGCTATAGCCTGTAACTCTTGCTTAAGCGGCTGTTCATAGTCAGGGTCGAGCTGCATACCGGTTCGTTCCATTTGATATAATGGCCTGATGCAAGCGCACTCTGTTTCATAAACATCATTAAGGTTTTCAGGCTCGAGCATTGGGTACTCGTTAACAAATACGAGGTAGCAATTGTAGATGTCGGCATTGGCGTAACTTCCGAGTAAGATTTCTGGTAGCTTGTCATATCGCTTCACCCGGTGCGCCCTCTTATAGTGGTCTACAGTGTCTTCGTACTTAACTATACCACCGTGCTCTTCAGCAAGTGCTCGCAATGTAAATGTTTTACGGTTTTCATTTACAATCTTAGCAAGCACTAATGTGTCATGTAGCCGCCCATTAACTACAATACCAATATTCTCAAGCATGTGCATATCGAACTTGATATTATGCGCAACTTTCTCAATGTCATTCCATTCAAAGAGAGGGCGCAGGCGGCGCAGGGTTTCTGGGTCTCCTCGTAGTGTCCAGTTCTGTTCCCCGTTACCTACAGAGATAACAAACGGCAAATCTTGAGGTACAGCATTCTTACCTGTCCCAACCCAGCGCCGTACACGCTCAGGTGGCACGTCTTGACTAGACTCATAATAAGGATAAGTCTCAGTGTCGAAGAACATAAACTTTCGACCTTCCCAAATAAAAGGTTTGAACTGCTGTAATACTACATCCGGGTCGTCTGTAGTTATACCAAACTCTTCAAAGTTCTTAGCATCAAATGTCTCTACTGTTCTAGGCTTCACGGTCGGTAGACTCTTGGTCTTTATCTTCGGTTGTTTCTGCACCGCGGGGCCGCCATCTAAGAACAGTGTTTCCATGGTCATCTTTTGCCTCCTTCAAATCCATCTCCCACTTTTCTGCTAAAATGCCAACAAGCATATCTAAGCCAATTGCAATACGCTCTGTATTTTGTGCAATAACCATGTTAGGGTTAATCTGTGGAATTCCGGCGAAAGGATTCTTCGGGTCTGGCATTTGTAACATCTCAGCCATTGTTACTCACTTTCTTCATTATATCGTTCATTATATAACTCTGGATTTTCTAACCTATGCTGTTCGTATTCGTCCCACTCTACCCGTTTCCATTTAAAGCCATAAGCCTTTTTGCGTCTAGTAGTACCATTAAGCACTGCTCTTAATGATGTTCGGCTGTGCCTACCTGCTTCTTGCATAGCACTCTCTGCTTCAGAAATGCTATAAAAGATAAAAGCAATGCTTCCATCATCATTAAGCTGAGCTACTGGTTTGGAGCTTTTATTCGCACCTTCTTGGTATGCCCTACGGGTATTTTCTGCTTGTCCTACAAACTCTAGATTGTCAAGGCTATGATTAGTCTTATCAACGTCCACATGGTCAATAGCCGGTATAAGCTTTGATGGAATTGGCTTAAATGTATAAGCTACAAGATTATGCACGTTGAGACTGGTTGACTTACCATTTTTAATAACGGATACACGAGGATAACCAGTGTGATGAGGGTGTTCAGGCATATGTTCACCAGTAGCTTTGTAGACTTCCCCTGCTGGGTTAATCCAATAGTCGCCAAAAGTCACACCATCCCACATTAAAGGAACACAATCAGCCGGTACATTTTTAGGGTGTTTAACTGGTCTCCTCCACGTCCTGTCCATTTTCTTTTTGCTCCTTTAGATATTTAACCAGTGCTTTCTTTGCGCTTTCACGCAATCGCTTTGCTGCTGCCTTCTTGAATTCTTCCAAAGGCATATTGCACCAAGACTCATCTCTGTAGTCAGTATCAGGAACTATCAACTGGTACCTGCTGTGGTCAGGGTCATAAGCAACTATACCAACAACAGGAATCTGAAGAGTATATTTAAACTCTTTCTTTTCAAGCTTGCACAAATCCCAATAGCTATGCTTCTTGCCTTTGAAGAAGTCTAAGCAATCACTATCATTTTTACCGAGCGCATTTTGATATGCATCTAACCCAGTGATAGTTGGGTCATCCTCACTAAAGTCTTCTGCGTAGTCATCAAGCCATGACTTAAAATAAGAATCACTAGCAATATCACTACGATATAGCAAAATAGGTTGATGTAAATCTACAACGCCTTCATCTTTTGCTAGTACGTGCTCAAGATGCGCTACTTTAGCTTCTTCCTCCTGTAGCTGCTCCATTAATTCATCATGGTCCGCTGCTGATGCAATGTCGTGTTCTTCAAGTGTTTGTTCAAGCTCTTTAATCCGGTCTTTGTTAGACATAAACTCAGAAACCATCAGTTCTTCTAAATTATTCGGGTCACGAGTACGATCAAACATTTGGCACCTCCATACCTGTAAGTTTAGCTATTTTTGTTGCGCACGTTCTACAAATCATTTTGTTCTTTTGTATTCTACTCATTATGTCACTTGCATCATACTCCCAATTTAATGTTATTAAAACTCTTCTACCTTTACTCATATGTTTACCACATAAGCTGCATATAAGAATCGGTCTAGACATAACTACTCCGCAAATAAACCAGGCTCAATATATGGTGGCTCAGGCTCAGGTACTTGCATAAACTTTTTACCAGATTCAGTAAGCTCATACATATACCTATTGCCTCGTGTAGCACCTGCATAGCCTTTTGTCTTAATACGAGTAATATGGCCTAAATCAATTAAATCAAGAATAGCATATCTACAATCTGATGATGTACAATGAGCTATTCTAGCAATTTCTGCATATGACGTCTGCTTAGGGCCAATCCACTCAATAGCATGACACACGGCTTTTTGAACTGCTGGCTTTTGTTTTGTAGTATAGCTTATGACAGCCACAATATCACCTCCTTACTACTTATATTATAACACACTTTTATACAAAAGGCTCCATCGAAAAATCACAGACGTCATACCGCACAATTCCGGCTGCGTCAAGCGTACCAGTCTTTATACCCGCTTTCTGTAGCAATGACAATCCTGTAGTATCCTTATGCTGTTCTACATACCAGACTTCAGCGAACCCGCCAGGCTCATTAATAATCATGGCGGCACATTGGCTGCATGGAGATAAGCTACAGAGCATTATTTTATTTGAATCACGTACATTCAATTTAATAAGTGCATTAGCTTCTGCATGTATGCATGAGTACTTATCGCCGCTATAGCATAAGCACTCTTCCTTCATACCTTTAGCGCCGCCATTAATACCTATGCTGTAGATCTGTTGCAAGTCATTGGACAGTATTATGCAGGACACCCCCTTGTCTCTGCACTTTGACACTTTGCGTAATTGGTAAACAAATACTTGTAATGCTTCGCCAAGTAATGGATTTAGATTAACCGCCATGTTACACCTTCATATTCTTCGGTTCGATCAAGAATAAGTTTAGTTCTAAAGTCTACACCAATTTTAGGCTTATCAAATATTCGTTTAGCATAAATTCCTGTAAACTTATCTGCTGAGGTATCCTCTGTGCATACAATAGTTATTTCAAGCGCATCATTCTCAAAATCAAAGTCAACAAATTCTACACCAAGCATCAAAGCTTCTAAATATCTTAGGCCTCTAGATACAAAAGAATCTACAGAGCCGGTAACAGTAAATAATGACTTCAGTGGGTTGAGTCTTTGGCTCTGCCTAACTCTTTTTGCGCAAGTTTCACAAGCTGGAAGCACATTATGTCTGTAAAGCTTGCCACCTAAATACGGCGGAATAACTAACAGCTTCTCATCAATGCTGCCACCACAAATACAACAATGATTGAAATATCCACAAGTAATATACCAGTCATCATCTCTAAGGGGTCGCGGCGGCGTTGCTTTATACAGCTCTTGCCAAGCTTGCCACTGTGTTTGCCAGTAAAACTCCTGTGGGTCCAAGTTATTCTTGTCATCTTCAATTACTCCGCCGCAGAATCTACAGGTGCAGGTAAAGAAATTGTCTGGGTATCGCTGTCCGCAGGTAGAGCATGCTTTAGACATTCAAGTTCCTCCTCATAGCTCTCCACCATACGCGTGAAGGCCCGGTGCATCCCATTAATCATATCTTGTACTTCTCCTGGGTGCCCGGCAAATGCTTGTTGCATCCATTGAATACTCGTAGCCATGTATAGCTTGTCAAGTTCTCGTTGGCTCATCTCCTCAGCCATGATGCCTCCCTTACATGAACGGGTATTTTATGGTGGGACCTTAGCATAATTTCATCATATTTGCTACAGATCTTTTCAAACTCCATATAGGTTTTTACAAAAGTCTCGCCTCGCTGCGTCGCCTCGTCCCACATAGCTTGCCATGACCCAGTACAATAGACAAGAATCGTATCTTCGCTGCCGCGCTCTAGTTCTCGCATTAGCTCTGGAGTAATTTCTGCTTTGCCTCTATAAATTGGGCCATATACCATATCACTGTACCAGGCTCTATCCAAAATAACATTTTTGGCTTTAAGCATGAAGTCACGGTACATGTCAAATTGTGAAGAGTCATCAGTAGGAGCTACAAAGTGCACTATCTCTAAATTAAGAATCTCTGCTAACTGATTCGCCAGTGTAGATTTACCGGCGCCATCTGGCCCTTCAATAATGATATTCATTTAGCCCTCCAAGCATAATGGATATTCATTTTTGATAATCTCAAAAGGAGTGATACCTTTTCGATAAGGCTGCCCACAACAGAACTTGCCTTCTTTACAACCGCCAAATTGACAATCAAAACCAAGAATTTCAGGAGAGAAGAACTGCTCGCCATTTTTGGTTTCAGTGAGTAACTGGTCCCAAATTTTAAGCATTACGTAACGGGTCTCATCTGAGTTACGGCGGCATGCACGCAGCTTAATCATATATTGCCACTGCTGCACATTGGCATGCATAACTAAGACATTACGAAGACCATTCGGCATGACAAAACCAGCAGCGTCATTGTCAACTTTAGCAAGGTCCTTATATGCAAGATAAGCACCTGCACAATTCTGTAGATATTTCCGCTCTAGTGTAATATTTTCCATAAAAGCATACGGCACTACAAACATATCAGACCAGTCAGTATCAGAATTAATTGTAGACCAATCACTGTACTGCAGCGACCCACTAACAAAATCTGCATGTTGATGCGTACGAATTTGAGCAAGGAATCTACGGCTGGCTCCAACTACAACTACAGTGTATGTATCAAAGCGCTTAATAGTGCCATGCTGCATACCTGCTAATTGCATAGACAGTTTTTCATTACGAGGTTGCCAATATAAATCTAATACGCTATCTAAATTAGTAAGTTCATGACCTCGCTGAGTTAAACGAGCCAAGAAATTAGACATACGCTCAGCTTCGCTAGGCTCCTGTAGAATACTAGTCTCAATCTTCCTCATCATACTCTCCTCTCATTTGGCGCTTAAACAAGCTGTAATCTAAATCAAAGTCTCCGCACAATTCATAAATTTCTTGGTCTGATAAATCTTGTGCTTCTTCTTTGATTGCCTCCCATAATAAAAATGTTGCATTAAGCAAATCACCAATTCCACAATCCATCTTTAATTCGTAAGATAACTCTCCGTCTTCTAAAGATGGTTGAATATAAATATATCTTTTTGGTGCTTGTACTTCTCCATTGTTACCAACTAAAATATAAGAATCTTTGATGCCCATATAGTCTCCTAGTACCCATTGTCTTGACGCAGATGATTTGTGATATTCTTATCTGCATAAATCTGAATAATTTCATCTGAATCAAGTCCAAGAGCTAACGCAACATTCCAAATGAAATGTAACACATCAATAAACTCTTCTTTAGCATTTGCCAGATGCTGGTCTTTCTCTTCTTCAGACCAGTCATACGTTTTCCACTCTTTGAAGCCCTCAAGCTCACGTAGCATCTCATGCATTTCTGCCTCAGCATACAAAACATGATTCATAATATACTGCGTATCACCACTAAGTACACCAAGACGTGTCTGAAACTGCATCTGCAAATCTAACATAGCTTGCAGCGCCCCATCGCCATTAGTGCAATCTACAAGGTTATATCCAAGGCGGCGCGCTTCTGCTAATTCCTCATTAGAGGTACACGCCATTTTTAGTTCGCATTCTTCATTAAAAGCTAAGATCTTCACAATTAACCGCCTTTACACTCATTTGCCTGTACTCCGTAGTCTTTGTGCATTCATCATAAATATCTGGATAATTAGCTCTGAGATACGTACTATCTACAGAGGTTCTTGTCCGTGGGCTCCATACAAATTCATGTAATGGAGAATACCCTCTAACATGATTAGATAAATGCTGTTTAATCTGTGCCTGTAGTTCTTCTAGCCGTTTTTTATCCTCCTTTTGTCGCTGCTTAATTTCTAAGTACTCTCGACCAATAGCATCAAAATCTACATCAAATGTAATCGGTTCTTCTTCTAGTTTTTCAACAGGAAATAGACTGTTAAACAAATCATTATCTGCGCTTTGTACAGCAGGCTCCTGCAGCTTTAATACATGATTATTCCAAAAATCATCTAAGATTGGAAGAATATGATTTGTATACAAGTCTTCATCAAAATATATATCATATTGGTAAAACTTGTTACCACCTGCCAAGCAACATATCCAACCTCTTTTAATACCAGTAACATACATATAATGCTGCACTTGATAATAATAGCTAAGCGGAATATCACCATTTTCCCACTCTGACGCCATCTGAGCACCTGCAGTTTTACACTCCAGAATTCCAGCAATTATGCCTGTATCATCAACTACGAGGCGATCAATATTCGCAAGTAAATACTCATGAAACACACTACGCAAACTGCAATTTAATTCAACACAATGTAGCCCTTCATTACGAGCTTCAAATTCAGAGGCAACTACAGGTTCTAATACATGCCCCCAATGCATACGCTCTTTAGATGCCTCATCTGGCTCGCGCTCTTCTTGAAATTGTCCAGTCTTGTTAAAGTAAACTTGCAAAGCACTAGACCAAGGATTAACACCGCAAATCGAACCGACATCTGAGCCGCCAATACCTCTAGTACGTGCAGCTAACCATGCCCCTTCATCTACAGATTGCACTGCAAAAGATGCAACAGAGCAATGGCCTTCTAACTGGTCTAAAATATGCTCATACATTACCATTTCCTTCCTATTAATGCTGCAATAACTGCAATAATAAGTACCGCAAATAATGCAACAGCCCAAATACCTATAAGTACCGCAATAGGCCCCCAGATAGCATACCAAGGCCACTGTAAAACGCCTGCCCAATTAAGACACTGCGTTATTATGCCCCATAAAAAGCATAAACCACCAATCCCTATACCTCCGGCAAGTTGCTTATCATTCATTCTTATACTCCTCTTCAAGATAATCCATTAAGGCTTCTATTTCTTTCATACGGCATATAAGTAAGATAACCCATATAGACTTAGGTAATTTATCAATAGCATTTTTAGAAGCATTTAATTGATGTCTTGCTTTACTTAAAGCACCTAAATGCCTATAGTTACATGCCATGTTCCATCTCTTCTTTCGTATATGGATTAGCCTGAATAGATTTAAAGAATGTTGCACCAGTTGCAGTTAATTTATAGCCAAACTTACCTTTGTCTGACGCTAAATTATTCGCTACCATGAAATGTAAAAGCTGAGTAATGGTGTAGCTATCTGTATTAGTTTGCACACAAGCTTCTCGTTCAGTAAACCAATCCATGCGTAGAATACCTTCAACTGCTTCATTATGGTCTAGCAATGGAACACTTAAGAAGCTCTTACGCAAATCAGACATTCTATCTTCTGAAGTATCCGTTTTTGCAAATTCTTTCTTAGATAGTTTGTCATATTGCAATGCAGGCGCATCATATACAGACTGTAGAAAATCTACAATAAATTTCACATGCTCTGGTTTAACAATGATTGTTTCATAAGTCTCGTCAGTGGAACCAGTACGGGCCGCAGCGGCAATGGAAAGTCGTGCTAATTTAAGGCGCATATCAGAAGGTTCCGCCAAAGGTACCGCAGACGAATACTTCGTAGATAATTTTATCGCCTGCCTGAGTATCTCCTGTGTGGCAGCATCTTCAATGATAATCTGTTCCGGTGTCCTGGACCAGGCCCACATGACGCCTTTGTTACATACGTCGGAGGTATAGACATGCGACACTTCTTGCATCTTACTATAGTCTGAGTTGATGAGTTCTGCTGTAACTTCTCCAGAAGCAACTCCCACTGCAATGTCAAGTCTTCTAACATCTTCAGCAGTTCCGAACAACTTGAGTATAGCTTGGACACCATATGTTTCAGAAGCAAGAGGTCGTCCGCTTCTAGGGTTACTAATGTAGATTGCTCTGGTTCTTGCGCTTGTTTCGTCATTCACAACCGCCTTTACACGGCAAACTCCAGAAGACCTGATTTCTGATAAGCTCGCAATGTCTTGTTCTGACATACCTGAGAATTCGTCAACGGCAATGAGTCCACCATCATTAAGTGGGAACGCACCCCAGATAAGAAACCAACTATTTCCAGTCTGCTGCATGTTGTAGGTGAGGCCAGTACGCTTAGAGGACTCGCCAGATAACATCTCCCCAAGGTTGTAGTGTCGCATAAGTTGTTCCACAACTGTAGATTTCGCTTGGCCGGAGTCACCGATAAGTAGACACTCTCCCCAACCACGCTTAATGAATTGACCTTGGAAATAGAAATGCAAAGGAGTATGATATACAAGGTCCACAGCGATTGCGACAGCCCGCCTATCCCAGATGCGTGTAACATTGTACTCGAGGTCCGCATGTATCTCTTCAAACTTTTCACCTACAGACTGCCCTGGTTTACACTTCAATAAATCGATCGCTTGTTTGACTTCACCGTCAACATGAAAATCCGTAACGGCGTCGTGCTCAGGGTATGCCTTATCAAAGATAAAAGTTGCACGTTGATTCTTTGGATGATGATGCATGTACCCTGTTAAAGTGTACCGCTTATTACTACGGAGATTCCGCCCCATATAGTAACCCATACGGACTACATGCTCTTGCTCTTTGTCAAATGAGAAGGTAGTATCTGCAATAGGCACCATACGGACTTCTTCTAAATTACCATTAGACATCACTTCATATTGATAGCTATGGCACTTTGTAGGTAAACCCATTACTTTTTCAATTACATGGCTTTGGGTTTCATCAGTACACTCAATTAAGCTTAGCGGTATATTCGTATCTGCTTTAAATAAGCGCTCCAGCGGCCCCTCACTTAATGGGCAATAATTACACATTTTATTATCTTTGTCTTGTGACATGCACTGTGCAAATACTTTGTAAGGGAACACACTACTGATACTAGATTTACCGCTTACCATTACGGACATCTTAATTCTTTTACCGGTAAACGCGGCATCTACAGAGTGCACAAGAGTAGTCTCAATTGCGTTAGAGTCGTCAATCTCATCTGCATCTTCTATAGACGTCATTGCTGAAACAGCATTAGAAGCCAATAGCTTATTAAAGTCATCTTTTGTTTTACCGGAAGTAAAGTAGTCTGTAAGGTCACCCTTTGTAGGAAACCCATCTGGCCATTGAAGTATTTTAACTTCAGTAATACCGGTTAATCTACGGAGAAGCTTAGCTGATGCAGAAATACCTGCAGCATCATTATCATAGCATGCATATACTCGCTTAACATTCTTAAAAAGAGGTGTCCACGAGCGATCCCAGGACCCAGCGCCTGCTGTACTTGTAACGGCTGGAATGCCGTGCGTTTCACATATAAGCCTATCTAGCTCACCCTCAGCAACTACAATAGCTCTTAATGGTTGCATTAGGTTTTCAATGCCATATAGACGAACTTTACCAAATGTATTACCAGTCTCATCCCTGTAGTTAATAACTTTTTGACGGTCATCTACAGGCATCCGAGTATAGAGACGGATATTTACAAGGTTGTATTGTTCGTCATAGATAGGAATGCTATACCGCTCGCCATTCCAGCCAATCTGATATTGCTTAATGATTTCCAGCGATAAGCCTCGTTCATTAAGCAAAAAATCAAGAGTGTTACCGCCTAATGACATCAAATCATAATGCCACTTAACGGCAACCTCTGGATCGATTACGTCTGTAAATAATTCTTCCCCATCTGGTCTGGCGATACCTAAAGCATCACCGAAGAAGAACCATGCATCCTTTGACGACTTACCGTACTTTGTTTTATAATACGTATGTATATTGCCTTTTGAATGGCATGTGTTACAGTAGTATACGCCAGATTCTAAGTTAACTGTAAAGCTTGGTGAATTATCTGTTCCACCTTCATGTAGCTCAGGAAACGGGCACCGAGTTTTATACTCTGCATCACCATGCCGTTGACCATCAGGCAACTCATCTAAAAAGAATGCTTCGACATCTACAGACTCAAGTATTTTATTGCGATATTCTGACCATTTCAACTTGGAGTCCATTCTATTAAAAGGAGCGGCGGCGCAGGGATACTACGCCGCCTTGTTGCTAAAATTCGCTTTTATCGTCATCAACGATTTCAACGGTACCTTCAACCGTACCTTTTTGTTCATCCATGTCATAGCGAATAGACGTCACAGATGCCGCAAACTGATCGAACAGCTCTTTAGCAATCATTCGAGTTTCTTCAGACGTTTGGCCTGCATTGCGCGGGTCAATAACGAACCAATCATTACCATTTTTATGCCGCTCAACAGAAGCAAGTGTATACCCAAAGTTCCAGATATGCTGCCTAGTAACCTTGGCCATACTGTACATTTTCTTACCTTCTGCCATGTTAGTTTTGGAGAAGCTAAGAATGATTGGCATAAAGTCGTCTTCAAAGAAGCCCAGAAAGTTGATATACTTAGTACATACCGGAATGGCTTCACGGCCTTTTTTGGTATTATCGAACTCACATTTGCGGCATTGAGCGCAATGAAGAATACGCCCGTCTTCATATTGACCTGTCTTGCCGTCTGCTGACCTACAGATGATTCCACCACCGTCTGCGCGATCACGCCAATACACATTGTTGTTAAACTTACAAACAGGAATAAATACCTTATCTGTAAGCACATCTGTCGTCAAAGAATTAAAAATGTCACCAATCTTAACTGACCCATCCTTAACCTCGGGGCTTAAGGCTTGTGCAACCTTAATACGGGGAATAAGAAGGTCATCCGCATCATCCTCTCCAAATCCCAGTGGCGCCTCAACCTGCTGTGCCAAAGCGGTCTCTTCCTTTACTGCCAACTCGTTATCCATTATTGCCTTCTTTCTACTCACTGCAAAAGACCCTATGTCTTTCACGACTAAAATAATTATACCACAAAGGGCTAATCAAAACTCAAAGTTCGAGCATTGCCCGCCACTGACTGGCTTCGTAGTTTTCTACGCACAGATTTGCCGCCGCGTCAACTGTTACATTCATTGCGGCAAACTTTTGAAGCAACGGCAAATCCGGCTTAAAGCCATTATTGGTGTCTGATAAAACTAAAGCATGCTCCAATCGGTCCTCACGGATAGTCTTATTGTCTCTTACCCATTTATAAAGACTATAACCTGTTACATCTGCGTACATCAAGTCATGGTATTTCTTTATACCTACAGATAGCAAATGACCTTTGATATGGAACATTGTCACATGTTCTTTAACTGAACTGTACACAGACCAGATTTGCTCCCACAAGTCTTGATTCTTTACCGGGTTTCCCTCTGCAGTTAACCATCCTGTAGCTTTCCAGCGCTCTACCCATTCTTTAGTAACTGTATTAAATAAGTACTCAGAGTCCGTAATAATTACAGTATCCATTGGGTGGTTAACTACATTCTCCATTGCCAGGAGCAATCCATAAAGTTCGCCACGTTGAGATGTAGACTCAATCTCATGAGTAGAAACTACAAAACCTTGTTCGATACCTTTATCTTCTACTAATATAAAACAAGCGCCTGCAGATACACAGTCAGGCTTTCCATTCCGTCGGCACGCTCCATCTATTGCAATTGTCTTAATAGGCACGTTTTTCTCCTTGAGGTTAAAATATAGGCTTTGTACAATTTTGTATAAAGAGTCTTTAGCTTAATCCCTTAGTATGTACTAACCTATGGTGCACACACTTTCTACTCAACGAATAATTTCTTGCTATCTGCTTCAATCCATCTCTTAAATATTGGGCAGTTAAGAGACACAAGGCCTTGCTTGTTAGTAGACTCTCCAAAAGACTCAACCTCAAATAACATGCCTTGGTACTTATCTTGATTACACCAAATCTCCCACCGTTGAGCATCAGTAAACCCACTGCCAACCTGTAGATAATTATCCTTATACATGCAAAGGATTGAGCCTAGCATACCTTCATATTTATTGGTACCTTCTACAAAGCCCTCTGCACGAAGTCTGTAGCTGTAGGTCTTTTTTAATTTAACCAAGTCTTTAGTACGTTTGGATACATAGCCGGCATTGGGAGCATTAAGCATAACCCCTTCTCGACCTTGCTGCCAAAGCTTAGAAACTACAGGTTCTATATCTTCCATTGTATGCGCAATGGTTAAAATTGGCACAGGTTTAATCATATTAAAATGCGCACCGGTATCACGATTTGCCATATAAACAGGCCAAGCTAGGGGATCGTCAATAAGCTTCTCACCAGTAGGGTCTTGCAAAGTAGCTGCTAATAAGATCTTTCGTTGAAGACTACCTGCGGTATGCCCATGCGCTAAGAACTCACTTACAGGCACCATATCAAAGATATTAAATGTTAAACCAGTTTTTGGGCCTTTACGATTAGCTAAAGAGTTAGTTGCTTGGCGCTGTGCAATGCTATCTACAAAAGTACCTTTCGCAAGGAGCTCGCCGTCATACATATAATTATCAGGTAGCTGCTTAGCTTCTTCCTCAAGTTCTACAAGACCCTCATCTAGGTGACCGGACCGCGAGTAGAACTTTACCTGGCCATTTTGCTTAATCATAATGCGGCGAACGCCGTCGAGTTTCTCCGTTACAATGTAAGGCCACTTCTGTTTTGATTCAACAATCTTATCCAGTGGTGTGCCAAGCATACAGCTAATTTTAGGAATAAAATCAGCGCCAAACACTTTATTAAGTGTTGTGACGCTTACACCAATTTGTAGATTTTGTGTAATTATGCCTCGGGCTAACCAGCGCTCTTCAGGCGTACGAAGCCGGTGCATCCAAGTATTTACAATACCACAAGTTTCAATATCGCCAGTTGGGTGCTCAATTAGGTACTCCATGACTTCTTCGGGGTCCATCGGCACTGGGTAGTCTTTATACAAGGGTGCTTTATCTAACTTAGCATCAGAAATACCGGTTTTGAAATACGGGTTATAGATAAACTTCAATACTTCACGAGCTTCTTTTGTATAGCACTCTGTTTGAAGTATTTCTTGTTTTTCAATAGTGCTACTCGTTGCTTGAATTGAGAGTAGGCTTAAAGCTGTATCCAGCATCTACAAGCTCCTTTTTAATAATATACTTTACTTGACCAATTACTTGCGACACATAAGATTGACTACAGCCTACTTCTTGTGCTATTGCCGTGGCACTCATCTTGCTTCCAATCCATGCAATTGCTATTTTACGTTTTTTACCTGAAAGCTTCTTTAGTGCTTCATCTACCGCCTCTTGCACAATTAGATAGGTTTGAGTTGGCTCAGGAGGTTCTAAGGCAGTGTCGCAGCGCCCCAACTCAAATTGCAAATCTTCTAAGAATACCTCATGTTCTAAAACCTCCTTTTGTGTTCGATACATATCCCAAATTGCATTACGAATACACGTTACCGCGTATGTACTAAATTTATTGCCCTTAGTTTTATCAAATGTTTCTATTGCTCGCCATAAAGCTTCATACCCCACTGAGACGGCCTCATCTGTGTGTTTACAATTCAGTAGGTCCATTGTATAAAAGACAAGGCCTTCGTGTTTAATTATAAGTTGTTCAGTAGTATCTCGCTTCATCGCATAAGTCTTCAATTTCTGCTATAGTTCTACATACACCGGCAACGCCACCAAATGCTTGCACTTTTTCAATAAAATCTAATTGATGCTTAGAAGGCTTCCCATCTTTATCCTTTAATTCAGCGCAAACTAACCGACCTTGCACTAAAATAAACAAATCAGAATAGCCTCTATGATACCCATCAGTAATACGAATTGGAAAATACCCTTGCTCATAACACCAAGTAGTTGCGTCTTTTAATAAAGATGCTTCATCATCATACTCCCGCATTTTATCTTTAAAAGACAGCTTTACTTCTTGTACAAATAACGACTCCATACTAGTCATAATCAACTGCTTTCAAGTGATCGAGTATTGCATAACTTAGCTCTTGCTTGCCCATTAACACCTCCCTATAGAGCGGAATATCTACAGAGCCCTTTGCCAACATTATATAATATAAGCACTCAAATGGTTGTATCGACTTATCACCATATATACGGTCCATTGACTGCTTAAATAGCTCATAGCTCCAATTCAAACTAAAGTATATACAAATATGACAATTAGTTAATGTCAGGCCTTTATCTGCAGATGCTGGGTTTGCAATAAGATACTGTACTTTGCCTTCTTTAAATGCTTTAATATTTTCAACTTTTTGGTTAGCCGAAATCTCGCCATTAACAATGGCACACTTACTTCCCAACATATCTTTAATATAATGGAACTCAATTCTGTAATTAGCCCAAATAATGACTTGCTCATTTCCAATATCATCAAGTAATTTCTGTAGCTCTTGAAAACGATACATAGACAAGATATACTCTTCTTGTTCTCTAGTATCTTCACCATGCTTTTTAGCAAGTTTATTATTAAAGATAGCCTCAGTATTCATGATAAAACCAGACGAAATCTGATTCAGCTTATTGAGCTTTGTAGCAGCACTAGGAGCTAATACTGTTACATCCCCTAGCTCAGCAGCCAAATCAGATTTCATCTGCTTATATACATCACGCACATACTGAGGCATTCTCATTTCATGCTCAATAAATTTACGCCCAGGAGTATTGAGAACATCTTCTTTATCAGTGTATATTGCATACCGATGTATTAATTCTTCAAGTTCTTCCTGCATATCTGGACGGAGCACCAACTGCTCAAATCGAACATCACGAGCAAGATTCAAAAAATATTTGTTCTTAAATTGTGCAAATGATTGCTGTATGCCATAATAATCAATCGACTGTATTTGTCTATAGTATTCATGTGCACCATTAGGAGCCGGGGTGCCACTAAGCAAATACAATCGATCGCATTTGCGACTAGTTTCTACAATTGCCTTAGAAAATTTACTGCTCTTATTTTTCATTGATGAAGACTCATCAATAATTATACGCGTAATACCTTCAAAGTACTCACTGTAGTTAACATAACTTTCAGTATTAATTAAATAAACATTTGCATCTTCTTGAATTTTCTCAATACGCTTTTTCTTAGTAGATGCGTGACAAATGCTTATCTTTATATCTGGAGCAAACTTTGCAAAATCTTCACCCCACGCTAATTCAAGAAGTGTCAAAGGTGCAATAACTAACCATTTATGGTCTGGCGATTGCTTAAGGTCATCTACAATAATTGAAATGCTTGTAGGAGTTTTACCGGTACGCGTATCATAATAAAAAGCAAATTTAGGATATATTTGCGCAATTTCGCGAGCGAGCTCCTGATGAGGTCGTAGCGTTAGAGTAGGAGTAACCATGGCAGAGTTTTGTGGACCAGACAAAAGAAGGATATTCATGCGCTTACGTTTATCTACGACCTCATCATAAGCTGCTCGTACTTGAGGAGGTAAGCTATTAACATCCTTACCAAATACCTGTAAAACTTCTGGTAATTTATGACGGCTAAAATAATAGATAGTTCTATTTCTATTAAAATGGTACGGCTCCAGCATCATGATGTCTGAAGGAAGTTGATCGCCCTGCAATTCGACTTTAATGCAATCTTTACATAGAAACATCTTCATCGAATAATCCTATCGGTGCGTTTACTTCTTCAAATAATGTAGTACCATTGCGTTTAGCTAATTCACCTGCAGCACGGTTTACACGCTTGGTAGCTTCTACAAGTTTCTTTTCATCTCCGCGCGCCTGCGCTTTATATAACATTGAGCGGGCATTAATTAACTCCCGTTTAAGTTGCTCAATAGTCATCTGCTCAAGTGGAATATTAGCAAGGCGCGTCTTTTTTACTTTAGGTACTAGAGGTTGCTCAACATCAATTACAAACTTATCACCGGCTTGTAATCCATGAGGAACTTCAACCTCTATTTGAAATGTACGACCCATAAACTCCTCCAAACGAATTATGTATATTATAACATATAGAATAAGCCGTTGTAAATACAGAGGTTTAGGGAAACTCTCTTTTATTTACAACGGCTTTTAGAGGAGTCCAAGCTATAATTTAATAGGCATCCAACCGGTATAATAGAAGTCATTTTGCATTGGGTACCTCAAACCTATATTATAGTGTGCGGATATTTCTGAAATATACGCAGATAAATAAGATGATGTAATAGTTTCACCGCCAATATAACCTGTAGTACCGCGAGTAATATACTGATAGTACGTTATATTTGTAGTATTAGTTGTTGGATATGCCCACCGCTCGCCAGAAACAGAACATTGCACTGGATTACTAGGTGGGTTATATCCAGAATCCGTATATAATAATGAGTATCTCTTATTGGTAGTATCTGCACTTAAAGTGGCAGATGGTACGCTAAGCCTATATGCATCATAACTATACGCAGCGCCAACAAAATAATTAATGCGAGGTAAAATACCTTTTACAAAATGAGTTACAAAAGCGGTATAATTACTATACTCATAACTATAGGAGTTAGAAATACCAAAATAAAAGTATGCCGCATCACCAGATGGTAGCATATCAATAAGGTACTCTTCTTGATAGTTTGTAGCAGAGTTAACTAACTTAACATATGCCGGAGCAGAAGGCATAAAGTGACTATTTGTAGATAGGCTTGTAAAAATTAAAGAAAGCTTACTATTTACATACTCACGCTTAAATTCATACCACATATCTGTATAAGTGTTACCTAACGGTGATAGGTATGCGTCAGAAGTGCTGTGGTAGGACCGCTCTGATAACTCACATGGGTTTGTTATCATTTTACCTAAATGAATAGTGCCACTAACAGATGTTACATCTGTCAAGTACCCTGCAGAAGGTACTAAAGTACTACCATTGGCAGTAGGCACAGAATTGCGTACTTGAAACCACGGTGTATTATATGTATCAAATACTTTTGGATTATTATCCCTTGTAGTAGCCGTAGGAATATCAACTGCAATTCTACCATATGCAATCACGTTTGTACTCATATGAGCAGTTAAGCCAAACTGTAAAGACCAACATTCACAAGATGTATCAGCAAGATCGCCACGATCTACGCCATCTGATCGCCATACATATGCAACTTGGTATAAAGCAGATACAGCTATTTGAGTAAATGTGCCTAAACTGCCTTTATCTATTTGATGAATACCCATCGTGGAAAGGGTTGGGTCAGTCTCTAAATTAGTTACATTCACATTCCATTTTGGGTATGATGCAACATATAAAGCAGACCCCGTAGTATAAAAGACTGTAAATCCAACTATACGATGCATGAACAAAGCATCAAATGGCGTCATTTGATCATTTGGATCGCCATATAAACCACACAATGTTACATCAAAATCTACAACACCAGTAGCAATTGTAAATAATGTAGAATTGCTAAAGTTTCTAATCTGTAATTGATTGCTTGTGGTCAAAACTACATAATAAATATTGGATCCTTGTTTAACAGACCTATCTGTTGTGGCAATTTCAGTAATTTCAGTAACTTTTACAATACGCACCTTTTTAACAGAACTTTCAAATGTACGCAAAGTAACTTCTGGGTATATGGCAGATTGATCAGAAGTAACCCGTTCATTAATTTGTTGCATATATACTGCTTCACAAGGCAATGATGGCGTTGTATAATACAAAAACTCAGGCCATCTACCACCTAGTGTAGTATACCCAGGACAAATAGACATCAAGCCATTAGCATAAGATGAAATATTGTCATTATGAATCATTAATTCACCACGATGCTCATTTAATAAAATGGGGCCTGTTGCGGTAATAAATGATTGTTGTGTATTAATGGCAAGAGTATTTGTACTTTGTGAGGCAGAAGCACCTCTGCTTATAGTTAACTTTAATGGAATATTTTGGCCTAAATCATCAGCCTCTAGGACACTTGCATGTAACGTTGCCGATATAGGAATTGTAATTTCTTCATATGGGCGACTGAGCGTATATGTCTCTTGTGATAGCATTCTATCACCAAAATATAGTCGAACATACACTTCCATAGGGTGGCTTGCAGTTACACCTGTTGCATAATTAATAACGGCAGCTGCATTAACATAAACACTTACAGATTTACTGCTAGAAACCAGCTCAGTATCAAATGCCACACATAATGTTGCAACAGTAGTTTCACGAGCATAATACATATTAGAAAGTTTCACAACTTTATTAGAGCCGTCAGGCAAGCTATGAAATATCCTAGAATTTCCAGCCAATACTGTCTCATCATCAGAATATGACGTATTAGTTTCAGCGGCAAGCTCATATTGAAAAGTCCATATGCCACAGGTATCCTCTGTAGTGCCACGATGATACACACGAGCACACAAATTTCCTACAGCTAAACTTGGCAAATGTAATGTAAATGTATGATTTGTAGTAGGAATCTTTATACTAAACGCAATTTGCTTAGTACCATCAGAAGCAAAGAAATAAATAATTAAGTACCAATTACCCGTACAGCCTGATGTAGTCACTAATGCCGTATTACCAATAGTAACGCCTGTTTGATAATAGGATAGCTGCGCATAAGCATTATTAGCAGACGAGGATAACTGCAGCGCTGTTTTAGTAATTGTACCAGATGTTGTCCAACTAGAAGAGGAGTAATTAGGTATTACATTAGAACCATATGCCGCCATTAAAAGCTCCTTTGCGCAACAATAGTTGTTGAAACAGCTCCATTATAGTTAAAATGATTCTCAATAACTACATAATCTGCATCAATATTATAAAGATTGCTCTGTAAGTGAATACGAGCACCTTGCCATAAACTAGGGCAACCTCGCAAAGTAAATTCTACGGTATTATACCTTAAAGCAAGGAATTGCTCAATATTACTACATATTGCTCGAGCATGCGCATCAGTTTGAATATAGCAATTATTTTTTATTTCATAAGGTAGCGTTCCAGACGCGCCTATTGAAACAGGAATAGCGTTTGATTGAACACAGGTGCCCCAGGCCTCTAAAGCAGGCCACACACTACTACCGTAGTCCAATCCAGCAATAGACCAAGTATAATATACCCACGAGGCAGTACCATTTGTTTTAGTACCAAGAACATACTCTAAATTAAATAATCTAGATGCCGTAAAAGGAATAATTGGATGCGCAGACAAATCAAGGTCTGTATAATCTATTACTTTGATTTGCTCAAGATATACGTTAGCTTGATCTACAACCACACTATCAAAAGATACCGCAGATGTTTGCTGAATATTGTAAGTAATAACATCTTCATCGGTAATTATAATCTCAGTGTCGTACGCTCCAGTAAAGGGACATAATACAGCAGAACCATCAGGTAGGAAAAAGTATGCTGCTTGGCATGCTTGCACCAAATTAGCTACAGTAGACGCCTGCGTATCCTCATAAAAAGATAATAAAAGAGTTGTAGTATAGACATCTTCAGCAGCAAGTGGCTCAACAGTAGAATATAGGTTCAATAATGTTGTAGTAAATGTACGCAAATCAACATCTGTATTTGGCTTTGGTCCATCTACTCGGTTGTCAAACATTAAAGCATCATTCATATTATCTACAAGGTCTATAGTCGCGATATGCGAAATTGTATCATAAGACCATTCACGAGCATAAAAAACACCGTATGGCGAGTACTCACTTAGTATCTCATATAACTGCGCATCTATTACAGTTATTTCTTCTTCATGAGTAATTGCATAAATTGTTCTATCAAACCAATCATACGGAATTTCAACTCTTTCACGAATTACCTCTTCACCGTCTAAGGTATAGTCATAAATTAATAAGTATCGGTGTCCAGGCTCAAGCATAGACTCAGTATGAAATACAGTAGCCCACACTTCTTGGCCATCATACAGTACTTGTTGATCTGGGTCATACTGTATAATTTTAGCAGGGCCTAAATTCTCTTCATCATGCAGACGTAACCCTAAAAACAAGTCTACTTGAATACCAGCAACTAATGCACTATTTAGTACCGGATTGTACTCTTGCTCATAGTCTACAATCTCTACAGATGCTTCTGTAGGTTCTGGAGGACCAAATAAAATACTAGACGACTCGAACATACGGCCATCTACAGAGACATTAGAAATATTTCCATCATAAATAGTGACATTACCTGTTGGGAAATGTATGACAAATTGCATAAATGGCTCAATAGAAGGCTGCGACCATTCTTCCCAATTAGCGACTGGATATGCCATAACTACCTCTCAATAAGGTTGAAATCAACGTCTTTCCAAATCCATGTAGACATGCTGCCTGTACCTCTGCCTGTACGTTGCAGTGTTCTAGGCATTTCTCCTACATACATATAACGTGTAACAGAAATGCCATCAAGCGTATACCATACTCTGTGGAACAGTGGAGCAGCCTGAAGTATATCATAAATAATCTTTAGCTCATGCCCAGATATTGTAGGGTATTTAAAAAATAACTTGTGCTTAACCCCAAGTATCTGACCATTCATATTACCTGCAGCATTACGAATCATATCAGTAACAAGATATGTAGATTCTTTAAACTCTGCTTGAAGAGGGGGCTTAATTCGCACGCCATCTATGTAGATATTTACCCTACTCATTAACGGTACCTCGCCTGTTCTTTATCTACAATATCAAGTTTCTTTTTAAGTTCACGCAAACCCTGCTTATCTGCAATAAGCGTGCCTACATACATAATTGGGCGGTTATTAGCGTCACTTGATTGCGTGAGATATGGATTAGCAACTTCTTGGCTACCCTGCGACCCATACTGAGTAGCAGGCGCTTGGGCCATGGATGGGGCATTCATTCTGCCCATAGTAAGCTGTGGACTTTGGAAAGCAGTCTCTAAACGAGGACCGAATGCTTGCACTTGGCTAAGAACATCCTTGAATTGGTCCTGCATACCAACGCCAAGACCCTTCATAATCCAACCGCCATTTGGCTTAAGTAATGCCAAGTCGTAGGATTCAGGGCCCTTATTATTTGCAATCCAGTCACCAACAGACCAAATAAAATCTTGGACATAGTGGAATGACCGTACTAAGCCATTATGAAGACCAATCATAATATTGCTGCCTGCAGTGCTTAGTAAGCTGCCAGAACCATTAAACGCCTTAGAAATATTGTTGCGTATATTACTAATCATATTATATACGCCAGAGACTTGCCCAACAATACCATTATGTAAACCAACAGCAATATTATGGCCTGCAGTAGACAATAGCGAACTTGCATTACTGAACATACGTTGCATGGTAGGCCCAATATTTCGTACTAATGAATCTACTGTTGTTAGTCCATTATTAAGGCCTGTTTGCAAGCCTTGCATAATCCATTGACCTGCATTTACTAACAGGTTCTTATCATAAGCTTCAGGACCTTTATGCTGAACAATCCAATCACCAATGCCGCCAAAGAAGTCTTGTACATCCTTCCATTTTTGAGTAAGGCCATTCCAAAAACCGGTAAGAATATTTTTACCAGCAGTAATTAGCCAATTACCTGCATTAGTGAAGAAATTCTGAATTCGCGTAGGCATCCCCTGTAGCCAAGTAACTACATTGGTCCACCAACTAACAATGCCATTCTTCAAACCAGTAATAAGATTATTGCCGGCGTTATATAACCAATTTATCGCAGAAGCAAAGAAGTTCTTAATATTAGTGGGTAAATTCTTAAACCAGGTAGATACACTTGTCCAAATAGTATTAATACCGTTCTGCAAACCTGTTAAAATATTTTTACCTGCATTAATTAGCCAAGTAGCCGCATTTACAAAGAAGTTCTTTAAGTTAGTTGGCAAGTTCTTAAACCATGTAGAAACATTAACCCAAATGTTCTTGATGCCATTAAACATCGCTTGTAGAATCTGCGCACCATCTGCCTCAAGCCATTTATCATCACCAGTAAAGAATGCTAACAAATGCTGTGGAAGCAATAAGAACCAGGCTTTAATGGTGTCCCAAACACCACAAATGCCTTTCCACAAACCATCCATAATCTTATAGCCAGCATCATGAAGTAGCGTACCGTCATCTGTAAAGAAGCCAAGAATTGCTTCATAAATGCCTTCAAAGAATGTAGTAATGCCTTCCCAAACTTCTTTTATGCCATTCCACAGACCAGCAAGCGGATTCTTTTTAGGGTCGCTGAGCCACTGATCTGCATTAGTCATGAAACCAGCAAATGCGTTAGGAACAGTCTGAGTAAAGAAAGTAACTACGGTATTCCAGGCTCCTGTAATACCGCTTTTAAGACCTTCAATAATTTCTTTGCCACGGTCTGTTAGCCATGTGCCAGCATCACTAAAGAATTGACCAACCTTGTTCGGTAAATCTTGGAACCACGGAACAGCTGTTTCATTCCACCATTTAGATATTTCATCCCAGTGCCCAGCCAGGCCTGCAACTAATGCACCAATTAAAGCACCTGCTAATGCGCCCCAAGGACCAAACAGCATACCAATGGAAGCACCGCCAAGAGCACCGCTAAACACGTCTCCAAGAGTTCTAACAATGTCCGCACCAGCTTTATCTCCATTATCTTCCATGCCTTGAGCAATAGACCCAAAAATTAAATCAGCAATAATTGAGCCAACTGCTAATAAGCCACTTCCTTTGCCTTTCTTAAATATCTTAGATAATGCAGTGCCGAGTGCCCCCATAATACTAGAGGCAAACCCAGACCAATCACCATTCTCTAAGCCATCTCCAAGGCCTTCAAACAAGGCGCCCCAAATTGCACCAATAACAAGACCCCAAGGAGACTTTGTAGCAATTGCAGTACCTAATGCAGAAGCAAGAATAGGCCCAACTTTACTAACTACAATTGAGGCCTCGTGTTCACCGTTATTATCAAGCCACGATGCTAATTCATCAAAGAGCATCTCACCTATAATAGTAATGCCCATATCCTTAAGGCCAGTCTTTAAAAAAGCACCAATTTTAGCAGGTGTAAAAGCTTTCTTGATTGGCTCAGTAAATGCTTTAAAGATAGATTCCCCAGAAGCATCCGTGAAGCTCTTAGTAATTCCAGCAAAGACAGCTTTAGGAGTAAAACCTTTAGCAATCTCTTCAGAAATATTCTTGGGTAAGGATTTAAAAGCATTTACAAAGTTCTTGCCAAAAGTAGAGGCGATTTCCACAAAAGACTTATTATCTCTTAAGCCATCTTCAATAGCTTTAATTAAATCATCAGAAAGCTCTGTACCGGCCTCAGTAACCTTAACACCATTAGCTTTAAGTTCTTTTGCCAATTCCGCAATAGATTTCTCAACATTTGCTGGGTCAATCTTAGCTTTGGCAAACTCAATATTAAGCGCTTCAAAGTATTTAAACGCAGATTCAGCACCGGCTTCTTCCCAAGCCTTGCCGCCTTTAACGGCATCTTTAGCAATCTTCTCAAGATTTTCAGAAATCTTCAGTTCTTTAACCTTAGCGGGGCCAAGGTACTCTTCAATCTCTTTAGTAAGTTGCGTAGCTAATTTTTCACCCGCGTTAGCAAATTTGGCGCTAGACTTTTCTGCTTCTTTTGCAAGATTATCCATATAATCTTCAATATGCACGTTCCTACCTAGCTCTACAGCTAGTTCTTTATCTAACGCTTTTGCAAGCTTTGAACCTGTTTCTTTCCAAGCTTTTTCGCCTTTAGCTGCTTCCTTAGCAATTTGCTCAAGCTTTTCCTTGAGCTTCATCTTTTTAGCCTTTTTAGGACCAAGCTCTTTTTCTATCTGCTCATAAAACATATCACTAAGCTCTTTACCAGCAGCTTTAAAGCTATCACGAGCTTCTGCAGCTTTTTCTGCCAACTTAGCAATACGCTCTTTAATATTAAACTTATCTAGTTTTTTGCCTGCAGTTTTAAGCAAATCGTCTAATAAATCTACAAGAGCTTTGTTTGGCAACTTCTTAGCCATTTTAAGACCAGAATAAATGCCATTAGAAATATACTGACCAATCTTATACCATGGCTGCTCTTTAAACCAATCAAGAATGCCCTTAATATCCGGGAATAAATCACGGGGGTCTAGCGGCTCTACTTCTGGAATTTTAATAGAACCAAAATCCGTAGGATTAAAAATATCATCTAGTGATGTATCAGCGTCTTTACCGTTGTTAGGATCAGTCTTTTCAGGAAGCTTAAATACTTCATCAAACGATAATAAGCCTTCAAGCTTTTTCTTGGTCTTATCTAACCCATCATTTGTGTCATCAATTGCGTCATTAGCATCCTCAAATGGATGCTTAAACTTTTCAGCATCACCTGTAGCTTGCTTAATACCATCTAAAAACTTGCTAAAATCTACACCAGACATCTCAGCAAGTGATTCAGTAGTTTGACCAAGAACAGCGCGTAAACCAACAACTGCTGCGATCAATGAAAGGATAATAGTAAGGGCTAAGACAATCGGGTTGATATTAAGGGTCTTAGTGAAGTATTTCCATGCCGCTGCAGCGCCGTATGCACCTGCCGCCGCGCCTGCTTCAGCACCAGTAAGAATAGTAAGTGCGCCAGATGCAGCAGATGCAACAGCAACAACTGAAGCCATCGCTTTACTCATCAAAGCAAATCCAGCAGTCAAAATATCTACAAGACCACCGACCATCTTAACAACTACGAGGCCCATTAAAGCCGCTTGTAATAAACGGGCACCTTCAGCACTATTAACAAAGGTATTAAGAAGAGCTGCAAATATCTCAAGTACTGGACCAAGAACTCGCACCATAATATTAAATACTGATAAGAATGCCTGCCCGTACATGCTTACAATACGCAGCGCTGGAGCTAATAATTGATATAAAAGATTACCAAGGTATTGACAAATAGCAATAAATTGTTGAATCTTATTAACAGTGCCTTCTCCAAAAGCATTATCAATAGCAGCGGTTAGACCCTCTGTAGAGAAGGTTTTCTGAAATTCATCTAGGCCAATTTGAATCCACTTTAAAACACGTTGTAACTTCTCATATGCAGGCTGAAATACTGCTGAAGAAACACTTAATAAAACATCCTTAGTGTTTGCAAGCATGCCGCGCATAGTAGTATTAGCCGCTTCCATAGCGCCGGCATACGTATCATTAAGTACTTCTACAATGGTATTTAATGCAGTAGCAGAGTCAATATTTGCTTTACCCACATTGCCTGCTTCAACGCCTAAACGTGCGTATACCTCTTTAACATTTAAGCCTGCCTCAGCCAACTGTCTCATTTCTTCTGCAGTTAATTTGCCTTTAGAATAAATCTGACCCATTGCACGAGAAACAGTCTCGAATGTTTGAGGGTCTCCAGTAACTGCAGAAAGGTTTCCAATACCCTCCATTACATACATAAGATTCTTAGCTTGAATACCATATGCAGAGAGCTGACGAGCACCTTTTTCAATATCTGTAAAATCAAAAGGCGAGCGAGCCGCATACTGTTGCAAAACAGCTACAAACTCCTCGCCTAATGAGGCATCACGGAATAAATTACTGAAAGTTACTTGTGCATAATTTAAGGCATCTGTGTATTCATATACAGCAGAAGTTAATTGCTTAAACCCTTGTAAGCCGGTATAAAAAGTCTGTGCTAGAACAATACCTTGGATAATCTGCTTAAAGTCACGAGACATCCCTTTTAAGGTCTCTTGCACAGGGGCAAAGAAGTCCTTTTTGCCAATTGTAGACATCCTAGATGCAAAGCTATTTGCTTGACCCAGCGCGGTATTTAGATTCTTTGAAAAATCATTAATACGTGCTTTGACATCTACGGAGAGTTCACCAACACTTGCCATTCTTTTACCAGCCTAACTGGTCGATGTACCCTGTGACCTGTTCTTTCGACTCCGTACGAGTGGACGTTCCGCCCCACTTCTTATTTTCTAGGTCAACATGTACAGAAACCAATTCATTCCATTTACGAGGGGTAAGCCTCCAAACTTCTGCTTCGGTGTATCCCAGCCAGTTCATCCCAGTATACAGGATAAAAGGCCAATCCCAGGTGTCTTTAGGATTGACCTTATCCGAAAAATCTACCAGGTCTGGCTGTTCTGGTTTTTTGACACCATCTCCTGAAGACCAGGCATCGCTTCTTCCATATAATCCATAACGGAAGACATCAACTCATTAAGATTACGTATGTTGATTAAACGGCCTACTTCTCGCTCAGAGATTTCTTGCTCACCAGTATTTAAAAGACACCAGAGAAGAAAACGAATTGCAGAAATGTTGTTCTCTTCAACTTTCTCAAATGCATGTTCGACTGTTCCGTACTTTTCTTCTAAGTCGGCCATAGCATTGAGCGAGAACTCAATTTCTCGCTCAACGCCGTCACCGAGGTCAATAGTGTGTTTTACAGGCCTTACAGCTTGTATATTCGCCATTTTAACCTCCAATAACGAATAAATCAATCAGACTAACCAGTGCGACCACTGAGAGTCGGCATCACGACTGCGTTGAACCAGCCAGCAATAACCGTAGCATCAGCAGATTCGTCCTCTTCGTCCATCTCGTACTTCCAAGGACGCACAGTCTTACCATTATTAACATACTCGTAAGAAAGCTTAACAAAGTTACCGGTAATAGTATCAGACTGCCAATTGATGCTGTCACCCTTAGTCTCATTGTTGTCCTCAGGGTCACTAAACTTGCCCTTGTAGAGCCAGACATAGCGATATTTACCATTGGACTTAAGAGACTTGAAGCCAATAGCAACCCAAGGCGGAATATCCGTATCGGAAGAAACGATGCCGCCCTTAGAGTCTACGGTCTTACCAAGCAGGTCAACCTTATTTTCAGTAGACAGCGCATTCTTCTGGATTTCGACCTCAATCTGGCCATTGGTAGCAGCAGTCTCAAACGGGCCATCATCTGCGAACAACGTATCAATGCTTGCATTAGGATTGATATTCGCAGACATCAGACCAGGCGCGCTCTTAGGCGTTGCATAAGTAGGCAACGTCGTAAGCGTCTCCTCTGTGGTCATCAGCGCATAATGAAAGTTGCTAACGCCAATACGCGTAGAAGTCATACTAACCTCCTTAAGAATCTCTAGAAGTTGTTACACCAATGTTAAAACCAAATTGGACGCGGCCGAGATCATCTTCATCAATTTTGAAGGGAGTCTGGCGGATTGAGGTTTGGGTGAATCGACCATTGCAGTCAAAACGCCCAGTCTCATCTAGACTTGTGACGATGAACTCATGCACATTATCCGCATCAGTTTTAGCCAAACTTGAAGAGGAATTTCTACAAACTATTTGTACAGACCTGTGTACCGCTTCCTCATACGGTACTTCAGGCAGCCCAGTATACTCATACAAAACTACACAGCGGTCAGGCGTGGCCGGCATCTTATCCCAAAAAGCATCAATACCCATACCCGTATATAATTCAGCAGAAACAAGTTCTGTAAGAATATCTTCAAGTAATAAACTCATTACCAACGCCGTTTCTCTTCTTTTTCCTTCTTTTTCTCTCTGCGCTTTTCTGCACCCTCATCAAGTAAGTATTGGATATACTCATCCATAGCAGTTTCATGCGCCAATTCACTAATAAACTTGGTTCGCTTTGTTGTTCGCTTATTGGCAGAAGTTCTGGCACCCTTAATACTTTTAGAAGTTGCCGTTTGCTTCTTTGAAACCTTACTTGCTTGCTTCTTAGAAGAAGTAGTCCGTTTAGTAGTCCGTTTTGTCCGTTTCTTTGTAGGCGCTTTTTCCGCAGTATAACGATGAATCTCTTTGGACCTTACACCATGCTCTGTAGCACTAGAAGTCTTACCTTTTTTACCATGTGCTTTCTTATTGCCGTACTGATGGTTAAGCCACCAACGACCACCTTTGTAATAAACCATTCCCTCAGGTACGGGATATGGTAACAACTTTCCGTCAACTTGCTCAGTAAAGCCTTGCTGTGACCTACCTGCAATTATAGCTTGTCGTTTAGATTCGCCCTCATTCTCGTCATGTTCACTATCAAATTCGCCAACTACAACAGAGGACAAATATTTTTTAATTGCTTGCCCTGTATAAGTCTCAAGCTCATCTTCATGCCGGTATAACGCTTGCTCAAAAAATTTTGCTTGGCCATTTTCATGCTGGATAATCTGCTCATGTACAGTACCCGCATAAGCACTCGCTCTTTGACCGGTGCGTCGATTTACCGGATTGCGCTTACCTATTGCGTACCCTAGTTTTGCCTTGTAGCCTTTATTTGCATTACCGGTAATTTTATAATCATTACTTTGGGCTAAAGCGCCTGTGTCAATAGGTACAAGCTGAACAGAGTCTAATAACACTTCTTCGCAAAACTCAATTAAGCCATCTTTTGTACTATTTGCAACGCCTCTACCTGCAATACTAACATTCTTTCTGAAAGACCGTAAAGACCTAGCATCAACTTTAAACCGTATTTCAGAAGTTGTTGGCATTATAAATACACAATCTTTATACTACTGGTACCAAAATTACCATCCATATAATTAGTAATTTTGATAATATCCTTCTCTTCATCATCTACAATAATCTTATCCATTGAGTCAATACTGTAGACATCAGGGTCATAATAAACCTGAGAAGAACTTACCACATCATCACCGGTAGCATCTGTAATAACTTCAACATTACCTACAAAATAACCTATCATATCTTCAGGTTCAGAAAATCGTTTATCAGCTGAAGGCGTATAGCCTTCAAACCTCTTTACCTGAAAAGGACAAGTCATCCATTCTTTTAAGCTATCGAACAAAACGTGGCTCCCTCGGCTTAGGTGGATTATCTTGCATACCACGGAAGAACTGCTTAGGCGCCTGGTACTTGGGCAAAGACAAACCCTTAACCTGCAGCTTAGCTTTCAATTCTTCAGCACGGGCTTTAAAGAAGTTTAACCTACTGGTTGGGTCTTCTGATTGTGGCCCAAGTGACCGCTTAATACCATATGCAAACTTTGTAGCTGCTTGCATAAATACTTGGTATTCAAGCATGTCTTCATTATTACCATAAGTATCAATAAGATACTGTAACTCTTCATCAGAGAAAAGCGGCTTATCTGGATTAGTATCCATAATTAAGAACCGAATACGATCAATATCAGACGCAGACGGATCACCAGAATATGAAAATGTACTTTCCTGGTCCATTTTTACCCTTTTCTATGATGAAGAGCTAAAGTACCTCTTTGTGTAACTTTGTATGGAACAAACCCTAGCACCTATACTTATAAGTGCTAGGGAATGTTTCACACACTTTTTACACAACGTACCTTACCAAGACTCATCCTCTTCGCTGGAAATCTGTTCAGGTTCAATACGTGCGGAAGAACCTTCCATAGGAACAACTACAGACTCCTCTTCCGGCCGGGCATTGAGGTACTCTGCGAGTTTTTCACTAAGGTCAATGCCATGACGATTCTTGAAGTATTCTGCCCATTCCTTAACGTTTTCTTCATCAACATTGGTGATATGCCGTTGCTGAAGACGAGACCTAAAAGTACGGACAGAGGTGGGATCTACAATAGACCCCACCTCAAACACGCCATTAGCATCACGGAATGTACGTGTAACGACGTACATTATGCTCCAGTCGAGCCGGTCTGGCCAGTCTCACCAGAACCGCCGGAAGACATGGAAGAAACAGCATCCTTGAAGAAGACGCCCATTTCGCCGGAAATCTTCTTAAGGTCGAACGCCATCTCGCCCTCAATACGCTCAGTGCCGAGACCAAGCTGATCCATCGGAATACGCACGATGCGGTTACCAAATGCCCCAGCACCCTCAAGGCCAGTCCAAGCAAAGATGTAACCAGCAGCAGGCTGACGCAGACCAGGAGTCTTCGGAGTGTAGCACAGAAGCGCATTAGCGCCATAGATAAAGTCGATGCTGTCTGTGGCACCCTTCTCAGCAGAGTTAACAATAGACCATGCAACATAGACATTGTCAACCTCAAAGAGCGTTGCCAGCAGGTCAGTAGTGACGATACCCTTCTCCGTATACTTAATGCGGTCAAGAATATCATAGTGATTCTTAAGAGCATAGAAAACATACGGCGAAAGAACCAGCGTATTCGGACGATAGCCCGTACGAGACGCCATAGCAACAGACTGCTTGGTGATATCACCAATCGGGTCGGAACCAGTCTTGTCCCACTGGAGAATCTGACCAGTAGACGGGCTGGACTCAACACCCTCAATATCCGTACTCCAAACACCCTGCTTAAAGAACGTAGACGCCCAAGCCATCTCGCGACGGATAAGCATCTTCTGCGTTACGAAAATAACAGCGTCCTTATCGGCATCCAGAGGCTCATCATAATTGAGCTTCTCTTCAGGAGCGAGGTCCTTATGGAATGCATGCTTACGGCAGTAGTAAGGATCCTGCGCCTCAACGCCGTAATCGCCGCCAGCAGATTCGCTGAACATAGCACGCTGCTTAGCTTCGTCACGCATGAAATCACCAGAGTTGTACTGGTAGTACAGGTCAGACTGGCGATTCACAGGAATAATCGGAAAGACCTTATCAGCGATGAAGTTAGCCTCATCCTGAATCATGGCCACCGAGAATTGGGTCATTGCGCGATCAATATGCGCATCAGACATCCTAGGCATTATCTACAACCTCCCTTCTTAACCAATCTTGACCGTAATAAGAGCATCTGCGTCCGCACCAGTCAGCGCGATAAAGTTAGACGTACCAGATGCAACCTTAGCGGCCTTGCCACCAGTCGTCGGCTCAACAAAGTCGCCAGCAGCGATAGTCTCA
>JAEEGL015469741.1_pt1 | contig 40997 bp, 36 predicted proteins | sample 9134231 | NCBI WGS metagenome assembly JAEEGL01 (sample SAMN16246548, study PRJNA631951) | gut metagenome | biome: gut microbiome; feature: rumen; material: fiber-attached | host: Bos | place: Iran: Karaj | collected 2018-10
ATCATCTTCCAGTGGAGCATAGCTGTGGGACTGAGTTACGTGATCGGTATCCCTCTGGGCTATGGACTGGTTGGTATGTGGATAGGCTTCGCCCTCGATGAGAATATCCGCGGCATCATCTTGATGCGCCGTTGGCGCTCAGGGAAATGGCGTGACAAAGGGTTCGTGAAATGATGGAGGGACAAAAAAAGAAGGTTTTTCTTTGTTTTGTTCTCGCTAAATCGTAACTTTGACCGTCAAAGACGGCGAAGATACTCACGCTCGACAAAAAAAGAAATATTTTCTTTGTTTTGTTCTCGCTAAATCGTAACTTTGCAGGCGATTAACAATCGGACGATGGACAAGGCAATAGCAGCAGCATGGGATACGGTGAAGGCTCCGCTGAAGGAGAGCCTGAAGCCGGAGGAACGGATGGAGGTGACCACGCAATTGTCGGAATTGACAACAAGGGTGGCCACATACGTCATCTGTCATACCTTGGTGGACTATATGGGTCTTCTGAAGGACGAGCGGATATCCATAGCCCATGCCTTCCTGCAGCGGGTGACGTCGACACACATGTGCAACCACAAACTGACGGCGGAGGGACTGGTGTTCCGCTATCAGGGAGAGGAGATTCCCTTGCAGGAGGCTTACAAGACCATGACGCTGACGAGAACGGTGTACGAGCATCTGGTTGTCTTCTTCTTCCTGTTCAAATATCCACTGACGGGAGAGGAGAGTGAGATGATATGGAAGCACTGGAAACGTACCGGCCAGATAGGGCTGAAGACGAAGGATGGCAAGCGCGAGCGAGTGCCGTATGCCCAGGCGTGGAAGTACTTGTTTGCCAACGAGGAACTGTCGTCGCTATATAGAAATATGTCTTTGCATTGCCATCCGTTGTATAACGGGCTGAAAGAGTATCAGTACCAGTCTGCCGAGGAAGAAGAGAATGGGTGGGTGCCACTGTATTTGTCAAGTTGTTTCGTGGCATACCTGTGCAGACTGTTCCTGAAGCTCATTCCCCATGGCGACGAGGTGGTGAAGGGTGGCTTCAGCATGCGCGAGCAGGCGGTGTTCTACGCCTTGTCGAACATCCTGCTTACAACCTCGGAGTCTTGACAACGAACAAGAAACATAAATGATTGAAGAAAAAAATCGGCAAAGGCTGCAAGGTTTACCGATTTTTTTGTATCTTTGCAACCTCAAAAAAACAAATTAAGGTAAAAGATAACAGTATGGGTGGCTTTTTTGGCACAATCTCTAAAAAGGACTGCGTAAACGATTTGTTTTACGGAACAGACTACAACTCACACTTAGGTACGAAACGCGCCGGACTGGTGACGTTTGACGAGGAAAGCGGCTTTCACCGCTCTATCCACTCGCTGGAACGCCACTACTTCCGCTCTCGCTTTGAGGACGAACTGGACGGTTTCAAGGGACATCAGGGACTGGGTGTCATCAGCGACACGGACCCTCAGCCCATCATCGTCAATTCGCACCTGGGGCGATATGCTGTTGTAACGGTGGCGAAAATCAACAACCTGCGCGAGATTGCCGATGAACTGCTGAAGCAGCGCATGCACCTGAGCGAGATGTCTGCCAACAACATCAACCAGACGGAACTGGTGGCTCTGCTCATCAATATGGGTGACACGTTTGTGGAAGGTATTAATAAGGTGTACCAAAAGATAGAAGGCTCTTGCTCGATGCTCATCCTGACGGAGGACGGCATCATTGCTGCACGCGACTTCCTGGGACGTACGCCCATCGTCATTGGAAAGAAGGAGGGTGCCTATGCAGTGTCCAGCGAGACGACGAGCTTCCCCAATCTGGACTATGTGGTGGAGCGCGATCTGGGGCCGGGCGAGATTGTCAGGCTGAGAGCAGACGGGCTGGAAGTGATGCAGAAACCGTTGTCACGATGCCAGATTTGCTCGTTCCTCTGGGTGTACTACGGATTCCCAGCCAGTGACTATGAGGGCATCAATACCGAATATGTACGCGAGAAGAACGGACGTCTGATGGGCGAGAAAGATACGGAACTGGAAGCAGACTTGGTATGTGGCATTCCAGACTCGGGTGTAGGTATGGCGCTTGGCTATTCACACGGAAAGCAGATACCCTACAAGCGTGCCGTATTGAAGTACACGCCGACGTGGCCTCGCTCGTTTACCCCTGGTAATCAGGTGCGTCGCGACCTGGTGGCTAAGATGAAGCTGATTCCCAATTCGGCTGTCCTGAAGAACCAGCGCATTGTGTTCTGTGACGACTCCATCGTCCGTGGTACCCAGTTGCGCGACAATGTGCGTACGTTCTTTGAAAACGGTGCCAAGGAGGTGCATGTGCGCATATCATGTCCTCCGTTGGTATACGGCTGTCCGTTCATTGGATTTACTTCGTCGAAGTCGGATATGGAGCTCATTACACGTCGTATCATCAAGGACTTCGAAGGTGACGACAAGAAGAACCTGGAGCAGTATGCCAAGACGGAAACACCAGAGTATAAGCGCATGGTGAACGAAATAGCACGCCGTCTGGGATTGGACAGTGTGAAGTTTGCCTCGCTGGAGGACTTGATAGAGTCGATAGGGCTTCCCAAGGAGCGCGTTTGTACGCACTGCTTTGACGGAACAAGCTACTGTCACGAGCACGACAACGACTGAGCAAAAAACGGCAGAACGTTAGGGGTTAATAGTTAAGATTTGAGAAAAAATGTGGTCTGACACACATTTTCTTAATGCTTAATTCTTGATTCTTAATAGTTTTTCGTACCTTTGCAGCCTGAAATAAACATTTTGGAAGCGTGAAAATAAAGCAAGTGCTGAGCGCCCTTGAACAATTCGCGCCTCTGCCCTTACAGGAAAGTTGGGACAATGCTGGCCTGCAATTGGGACTGACGGAGGCGGAGGTTTCAGGGGCATTATTGTGTTTGGACGTCAACGAACAGACGGTTGACGAAGCCATCAGAAAGGGCTGCAATCTCATTGTAAGCCACCATCCGCTGTTGTTCCGCGGACTGAAGCAGATTACGGACGGCGACTACGTGCAGCGTTGCGTCATCAAGGCCATCAAGCACGACATTGTCGTAGTCTCCATGCACACCAATATGGACAACGCCAAGGACGGCGTGAACTGGAAGATAGCCGAGAAGCTGGGACTGGAAAACGGACACTTCTTCGCCCGGAAACAGGTGGGCGACACAGAGGCTGGAAGCGGGGTGGTAGGTGACCTGGCACAGTCGATGAAGGCGGAGGACTTTGTCCGGCTGGTAAAAGAGCGTTTCCAGGTGGCATGTGCCCAGTGCAATGAACTGCTGACACGCCCGATACGTCGTGTCGCCATCTGTGGCGGAGCAGGTGACTTCCTGCTGGACGATGCCGTGGAGCAGGGCGCTGACGCCTTCATCACGGGCGAAATGCACTATCACGTCTTCTTCGGACGCGAACAGCAGATTCAGATATGTGTCATCGGACACTATCAGAGCGAACAGTATACCTCAGAAATATTCCGTGACATCATCCGGCGTGAATGCCCAGGGGTACGCACGGAAATAGCAGAGACGACTACGAACCCCATCGTCTATCTATGATGCAATAACGATAACACGTAATAACGAATAGTAAAAAAGAGAACTATGGCAAAGAAAGATCCAATGGAAATGCCGGTTGAAGAGCGCCTGAAGACACTCTATCAGCTGCAGACCACGCTTTCGGGTATTGACGAAAAGCGTGCACTGAGGGGCGAACTGCCTCTGGAAGTACAGGACCTCGAGGACGAAATTGAAGGTCTGACCATTCGTATTGAGAAGATTCAGAACGAAATTGCCGAATTTGAGCAGGCTATTACCCTGAAAAAGGGAGAGATAGAGAATGCCAAGGCCAGCGTAGAGCGCTACAAGACCCAGCTCAACGACGTGAAGAACAATCGTGAGTACGATACGCTTTCGAAGGAAATCGAATTCCAGAGCCTGGAAATCGAACTCTGTAACAAGAAGATCAAGGAAGCTTCTTTCCGTATAGAGGAAAAGAAGTCAGAACTCGCACAGAGCCAAGAGGTTATCGACGACCGCCGTCAGGCCCTGGATGCAAAGAAGAGCGAGCTCGACGAGATTATGGAAGAGACTCGTGCCGAAGAGGAGAAGCTGAAGGCAAAGGTGAAGGACCTGGAGAGCAAGATTGAGCCCCGTCTGCTGACCTCGTTCAAGCGCATCCGTAAGAATGCACGTAACGGACTGGGCATTGTCTATGTGCAGCGTGATGCCTGTGGTGGTTGCTTCAATAAGATTCCGCCCCAGCGTCAGTTGGACATCAAGATGCACAAGAAGGTGATAGTCTGCGAGTATTGCGGCCGTATCCTCATCGATCCGGAACTGGCTGGTGTCAAGATAGACAAGACTACTGGTACAGAGGACAAGAAGACGCGCAAGCGTGCTATCCGCAAAACGGTGAAGAAGGAAGACGAAACTCCGGAAGTTCCTGAGGCAGAGGCATAAAGGACGTTACAAACTCACCAACTCTGCATAGTCTGGTATATCACTCTGCATGTCGTAGCTCTGGCGGGCATAGTCCATCTTACAAAAGACGTGTTGGACACCGTTCGAGACTACCAGAAAGTCTACATGGAGCAGGAGGTTGTACGCAGAAATCTGATCAAACACCCGCTGTGTTAGCGACACAGTGGGTGCTTTGTATTCTATAATCATCCGCGGACGGGCTTCCTGGTCGTAGAGAATGCTGTCACAACGCAATGACTTGTCGCCACATCTTAAGGCAATCTCGTTGCCAAGAAGCCCCTTGGGATAGCCCTTGTGCTCGATAAGCCAGTGGGTGAAATGCTGGCGCACCCATTCCTCAGGAGTCAAAGCTACGTAGCGCTTGCGCAGAAAATCGAAAATCTCAGGCTTCTCACGCGTCCCACGCACTTTTACCTCGTAGGCAGGAAGATTCAATTCGTTCATGTTGGCAAAATTACAAAAAAAACTTAATATGTGTACCAAATTGCAGTTTTTTTTGTATCTTTGTGGGGAGAATTTGTTCTATGAATCTACTATATTTATTATATATACTTCTGGGCGCCCTTTTTATCGTTCTGTCCGTACGGGCAGCATGCAGGGTAGTATGCCATGAAGTATCAGTCGAAATCCCCACTTTCACGGGCATTGTGCACTTTTTAAGTCCCGACGAAAAACTGGTCTGTCAGCAGCACAATCTGACCGTCAGCGATATATTGCGGAATCCCCGCGTGAACGGGCCTCCAGCCCACTTAGAAGCCCTGTTATGGCACAGGTAGCAGTCACATACGACAGCGTCATGAATGACCTCAAAGCGCGTCAGTTCAAGCCCGTCTATTACTTGATGGGCGAGGAGTCGTATTATATTGACCAAATCAGCGAATGGCTGGCCAATAACGTGCTACAACCCGAAGAGCGGGATTTTAATCAGACCGTTCTCTTCGGCTCAGATGTTACGGCTTCGCAGATAGTCGATGCCGCCAAGCGCTATCCCATGATGGCAGAATACCAGGTTCTCATTGTCAAGGAAGCTCAGAATATCCGGAACACAGAGCCCCTGGAGAAGTATTTCAAGGCACCCATGCCTTCCACCATCCTCGTGATGTGTCACAAAAATGGGAAAGTCGATGGTCGCAAAAGGGAATATGTGAAGGCTATCCAGCAGGCTGGGGTGCTCTTCGAAAGTAAAAAATTGAGCGACCGGGAACTTTTGCCCTTCATAGAACACTATTTGCAGGCTCGTGGAGCCTCTATTGATCCCAAATCGGCACAATTGGTTGCCGAAGCCGTAGGAAGCGATTTAAGCCGACTTACGGGCGAATTGAACAAGGTTCTGCTGTCATTGCCGGCAGACAATAAACGAGTAACCCCAGAAGTGGTAGAGGACCAGATAGGGGTGAGTAAGGACTTTAACGGTTTCGAGTTGCGTGATGCCTTGGTTAACCGAAATATTTATAAAGCAAACCTGATAATCAAATATTTTGACGAAAATCCAAAGAGTGGGGGACTTTATGCATTTCTCCCATTGCTCTTCAATTACTTCCAAAATCTGATGATCGCCTACTATTGTCCCCAAAAAGGCAGTCAGGAGGCATTGGCTCAATGGCTCGATTTTAAGTCTCCATGGTTTGTCCGGGAATATATCACTGGCATGCGAAATTATACAGGTATGAAAGTGATGCAGATTCTAGGAAAAATAAGAGAAATAGATGCCAAAAGTAAGGGGTTAGATAACCCCAATACACCCTCTGGAGAGCTCATGAAAGAACTAATTTTCGTTATACGTCACTAAGAAAAAGAGCCATTTCGAAGGCTCTTTTTTTCTAGAATCCCATTTTTTGCAGACAAGGAATTTTGCCCTCTAACACTGATGGGTAAAGGGTTTTTGCCCTAAAATAAGCCTTCATATTTCGCGAATTTTCATTTTTTCCTCCGGTGGTGCGGAATTCTTCGAAAACGCTCAAATTTTGCTGTTCCAGAGGTCAAATATTTAGGATTAAGCAATTTTTGCATTTCGTTTTGTTGATTTAGGTTTTAAAACCACAGCGTGCACGACCAACTGTTTAGATTGTGAAATTGTAAATTGAATATATGTAAATCAAAATACATGTCGCTGTTTTGGGTTTACGAATCTAATATTTCATCTTTGTAATTCCGTAAAAATAGATATTCATATAAGCATTCGAATACATATATTGATAAAACTCAGTCAGTTACGAGTATTTGCTCTTCAAAACATAGCATAATAATTGATTGTCCCAAAGTAGTTTTGCATACAGTGTCTTCTTAAATAGCTGAGTGTAGGAAATAGACCATTTATAACCAACAGATTAGTAAAATTACATCTAGAAATACTTTGTAAAAATTTGATTCTGTAAATTCACATTTGTAAAAACAAACATGGTTTTAAGAATTCTAAAACATAAACTCTAAAATTCTAAATTTAAAACCTAAAGTTTACAAAATAAAAATTTCTTTAGATTTCTTGCGTATTCAAAAAAAATGCTTTACCTTTGTAAAATCTAAAAAAAACGGGCTATTTGCCCCTAATTTTGACTTAAATGGAGACAAAAGACAGAATTCGCCAGATTATGGAGGACAAGCACATGACCCAACAAGTGTTTGCAGATTTCCTCCAACAGTCACCTGCTACTTTGAGCAGTATCTTCAATGGACGTACTCGTCCAACAATAAATGTCATTGAAGCTATTAAAGCAAAAATTCCTGACATCAGTACAGAATGGTTGCTTTTTGGTTCTGGTGACATGTATATAACCCACCCTGCTGAACCTTCTGCTTCAGATTTGGAGACCCAATCGAGGACTTCGGAACCGATGTTAAATTTCGATTCCCCTCTTCCTGAAACTTCCCATATCCGACAGTCGGACTCTCAGGCACGTACTTATCAGCATGGTGTAATTAGTACACGTCCAGAAATAGTTCGTGAGGAAATCAAAATTGTTGACAAAGAACCACGAAAAGTCACAGAAATCCGTGTTTATTATGATGATCAAACGTACGAAACCTTTGTTCCGGCAAAGAAGTAAATCAATGTCGTAAATGAAAATTTAGCGTCAGATTTTGGCTGTTTTACGAAAAACCGCTATCTTTGCACACGTTATGAAAAAGTACGTTCTTGACCTACAGGTTCGGGCTGTGGAACAACTTAGCCCGAAACACGTTTTACTAAGGCTGACAGACTCGAACCCCTTGCCGGAAATGCTTCCAGGACAGTTCGTAGAGGTCAGAGTTGATGGTTCTTCTTCCACATTCCTACGGCGCCCTATTTCTATTAATTTCGTCGATTGTGAGAAGAATGAGTTATGGCTCATGGTGGCTATGGTGGGTGATGGAACCCGACAGCTGGGACGCCTGAATGTGGGCGATGTTTTGAACTGTGTGTTACCATTGGGCAACAGTTTTACCCTGCCATCAGATAACGCTGCACCTTTGGATTCTAAGCCTTCCAAGCTTCCTTCTTATCTTCTGATAGGTGGTGGTGTGGGCGTTGCTCCTATGCTTTGTCTGGGTGCAAAACTCAGTGCTTTGGGTTGCAAGCCAACTTTCTTGTTGGGTGGGCGTACGGCCAATGATCTTCTGGAATTAGACTTATTTAATAGGTGCGGGCGTGTGTGCGTAACGACAGAAGATGGTTCTATAGGTGAAAAGGGATTTGTCACCGACCACTCCGTTTTGCAAGAGCATTTTGACCGTATCTGTACTTGTGGTCCTACGCCTATGATGAAGGCTGTAGCTCGCTATGCAGGGCAGCAAGGCATTGAGTGTGAGGTTTCTCTGGAGAATATGATGGCATGTGGACTGGGTGCTTGTCTCTGCTGTGTAGAAAAGACAACAGAGGGTAATCTATGTGTCTGTAAGGATGGTCCTGTATTTAACGTAAAAAGATTATTATGGCAGATTTAAGAGTAAATATAGGCGCTTTGTCGCTGAAGAATCCGGTAATGACTGCCAGTGGAACATTCGGATATGGATTGGAGTTCCAGGATTTTATTCCCCTGGAGGAATTAGGGGGTATTATAGTGAAGGGAACGACGTTGAAATCTCGTGAAGGCAACGACTATCCCCGTATGGCAGAAACTGCCCAGGGCATGTTGAATTGCGTAGGGCTGCAGAATAAAGGAGTAGACTACTTTTGTGAGCATATCTATCCTCAAATTAAGGATATTGGTACCAACATGATAGTCAATGTCAGTGGGTCTTCTCCTGAAGACTATGCAGAGTGCGCAGCACGCATTGATGCTTTGGAGAATATTCCTGCTATAGAGCTGAACATATCCTGTCCTAATGTCAAAGATGGCGGCATGGCTTTTGGGGTTACTTGTGCCGGTGCGTCCAGCGTAGTGAAAGCGGTTCGCCAGCGATATCACAAGACACTGATAGTCAAGCTGTCTCCTAATGTGACAGATATTACAGAAATTGCCCGTGCTGTTGAGACAGAAGGGGCCGACAGCGTGTCTCTAATCAATACACTGATGGGTATGGCTATTGATGTGGAACGTCGTAAGCCACTACTCAGTATAGGAACCGGAGGTCTTAGTGGCCCTGCTGTTAAGCCTGTGGCTTTGCGCATGGTATGGCAGGTGACAAAGGCTGTGAAGATACCTGTAATAGGTTTGGGAGGCATTTGTACGGCCCGTGATGCTATTGAGTTCTTGATGGCTGGAGCGACAGCTATAGAAATAGGTACTGCCAATTTCTTGGATCCGACAGTTACCATGAAGGTGAGAAACGGTATTAGTGAGTGGCTCGACGCTCATGGCTGTCAGAGCATACACGAGATTATCGGTTGTCTGGATTAGTTGTTGATAAATAATGAGAGCGACTCAACTGAGTCGCTCTCAACCAACACAAAAACTAAACTAGACTTAACTAAACTTATCGTCGGATTTTCACAAACCCTTCTATAAGTGTGTGCAAAGATAGTATAAAAGTTTTAAACTACCATGCTTTTTTCGTTTTTTTTTGTATTTCCATCCGAAAAAGTTAGATTTTCGTAGAAAAATTCAATAAAAAGTGGTCTAAAATGACACAAGCAGTCATTGCTTCAACCACAGGAACGGCTCTTGGCAATACACAGGGATCGTGCCGACCTTTTGCCTTAAGAATAACTTCTTTTCCATCCTTGTCAATGGTGTGTTGCTCACGAAGTAAGGTGGCGACAGGTTTGAATGCTACCCGAAAATAGATGTCCTGTCCGTTAGAGATGCCTCCCTGAATGCCTCCGCTATGATTGGTGGTCGTAATGACCTTTCCATTCTCCGTTTTGAAGATGTCATTGAGCTCAGAGCCACGCTTGTTAGCACTAAGAAACCCTTCTCCGTATTCGAAGCCTTTGACGGCATTAATGCTTAGCATTGCGGCCCCTAATGTGGCATGCAATTTCCCAAATTCGGGTTCGCCGAGTCCTACAGGGCATCCTTTGACAACGGCAGTGATGACGCCCCCTATCGTGTCGCCATCAGCTTTCACGCTTTCAATGAGCTTGATCATTTCATTGGCTTTCTCGGCATCAGGGCAGCGAACGGCATTGTTTTCCGTCTGTGTTAAATCGTATTGGGTATAATCTCTGTCGAGTGCAATGTTTCCTACCTGTGAGGTGTAGGCGTGTATTTCAATGCCCAATTCCCTTAACGCCAGTTTAGCCAGTGCTCCCGCCACACAGCGACTGATGGTGATACGGGCAGAAGAGCGTCCTCCTCCACGATGATCCCGCAAACCATATTTCATATAATAGGTGTAATCAGCATGTGAGGGTCTGAACAAGTCCTTCATGTTGTCGTAGTCACTGGAGTGTTGATTCTGGTTCCTGACGATAAAACCAATAGGGCAACCCGTAGACTTCCCCTCGAAGACGCCGCTTAGCAATTCTACTTGGTCCTGCTCCTGTCTGCTGGTGGTGATATTGCTCTGTCCAGGACGTCTGCGATTCAGTTCTTCTTGGATAAATGCCAAATCGATAGCAACTCCTGCTGGCATCCCGTCTACAACACCTCCAATAGCTTCGCCATGACTTTCGCCAAACGTTGTCAGCCTGAATCTTTCGCCAAATGTATTCATTTAGTTATTCCTGGTTTTCAAAATTGAATAATCCATTAAACAGTCTCAATTACCACCGCATTCTCCGCAGTTACAGCCTTCCCCACAACTTCCTCCGCAGCTTCCACAATTTCCTCCACAGCCACCTGACATGTGGGCAATCAGTTTTTCAATCTCCTGGGTAGTGGCAGGGCGGTTAACTATTATGGAACCTTTAAAGTGCAAATCTTCGCCAGCGAGCGGATGGTTTAAATCGACCTTAACCTTTTCCGGGCCTATTTCCGCTACACGTCCATAGAATCGCTGCCCCTCTTCGTTTTGCAAGGGAATCACGGCGTCTTCGTAAATATGCTCCTTGTCAAAGCGGCCGTCTACACAAAACATTTCACGATCCAAATCAAGCACATGTTCCTCATGGTATTCACCATAAGCCTGTTCCTTGGGGATTGTGAAATCAAAGGTTGCCCCCTTTTCCAGGTTTACCAATTGATTTTCAAAGGCATCAAGTGCATAGCCAAAACCTGTAATCCACTGAAAAGGTTGCTCCTTTGTTGTTTCCTCCATCAGTTCTTGTCCCTGTTCCCCATCGACAAACAGCTGATAGGAAACTTCCATGTATTGATTCTTTTTCTCCATCTCTTTTATGTTAAGTACTATATTGCGTGCAAAATTACGAAATAATACGAAATTGGCCAAATTTATGGGCTAAAAATACCCTCGATTGATAAAAGTCAACCATTTTCGGGTTATGTTGACCTCAGTCAAGAAAAGGCACTGTGTACGCAAACAATTCTCAAAAATGTTTGGTGGAGTATCCAAAACGTCATACCTTTGCATCGTCAATCAGCGAGAGTGCTGGTGACTGAGGACCCTAACACAGGTCTAAGTATTAATTAAAAAAAGAAAGGATAACAAAGATGAAAAGATTGTTTATGGTAGTCGTAGCCATGCTCAGCATGACAATGACATTTGCAGAGAACGAGAATGCAGCCAACCTCAACAATGCCGAGGCTTACAACATGACAGTCAATATGAAGAAGCTCGGACAGGCGTTGAATCTGTCAAAGGACCAGATGGAAAGCTTTTGCGAGGTTCATAAGACTTTTAGCGCAGAGATGCAGTTTGCTGCACAGGCCTCAGGTGAAGAGCGTCAGACAATGGTTAACAATGCCATCAAGAAGGACTTGGCCTGGATGGATTACATCCTGAATAACGAGCAGTATCGTCGCTACGTCATGCTCCTTAATGTCACGCTCACCAATCGTGGATTGAAGTAAATGTTTTTAGTTTAAGTTGTAATGAAAGAGCCATTGCCATACGGGTGATGGCTCTTTTTATGCAAAAAATTTGGCTATGTTGTTAATACTTCGTACCTTTGCACACGTTTTAGGAGAATTTTATTTTGAGTTGAAATTTTGAGAGAGAGTAGGTTATATATTATATTTGGGATTATAAACTTGCTATTATTTTGTCAGACAATTGAAGGAAAATCTCTATATGGGAATAATTCCAAGAGGCAGTTGTATGACAATAAACTTGACACCTTGTCGTTAGGTGAACGAATAAGTTTGAAGACCAATTTTGTAGATTGGATAGCCCTCATTCCAAATTTAGGGGCTGAGATAACTTTGGGAAATATGAATTGGAATCGGTGGACAATAGGCATTTATGGACGTTTGAATCCTTCCACTCATACATTACAGACTTCTTATCATGTCTATGACCTTAGTGACATACGTTTCGAAGTCCGTCGTTATCATCATGGAAGGGGAGTGCTCCGCTCGTTTTTCATGGGCGTTTTTGGCGCTTATGGAAGCCATAATCTTAAATGGAGCACAACTGGTTACAAAGGCAACCACCTTGCTACAGGCCTCACTGTAGGTACGTTGGCACCTCTTTATAGTTTTGTTAATGGAGGAAGTCTGGATTTGGAGTTTTCTCTTAATGCAGGGGCTGTATTTACCAAGCATGAAGAATATGAAAAGGTAGATAATACCTATGTGGTAACAAAAAGTGCTTCCAATTATAAGTTAAATTGGTCTCCACTTCCGTATCTATTGATTAATGATGTCTTGAAAGTCAGTTTAGTGTATCACTTTGGCCCCTCTGTGGCTAATCGTTATAAGAAACGTATCACTATTGACGAGCGATATCGTTACCATTTGGGTGAGCAGAAGATGCAGCGTGATTCTGCCAATTTGGCGCGTCAGCATGATAAGGAGATGCGTCGCGACTCATTAGAGAAACTTGATTATGAGCGCCGTTTTGAAAAGCAGCGACTGGAATTAGAGCGGAAATACTTGAATGATTCCATTTCACAGATCAAGAAACAAAAAGCAGCCGAGACAAAAAGGAGGGGGAAGGAAAAATGATGAGGTGGAAGTTGATATTGTTCCTGTTACTCGTGTTTCTGAGCCCTTCCAGGTCCAATGCCCAACTGTTGGCTGTATCTTCGGATGTAGCCTTGCTGGCGGTGCAGACTTATAATGTGGGTGCAGAAATGACTGTTGGCAACAGAAGCACATTGGGTTTGAATGTGATGGGCAATTATCATCCCTGGATACTTCATGATATGCGGGCGTTGGCGGTGATGCCAGAGTGGCGTTATTATTTCAGCGGACGTCCTATGATGTATCACTTTGTCGGGCTGACAGGTGTTTTTTGCAACTATGATTTTGATTGGAAGGGCGAAAACTATCATGGTGATGCGGCTGGACTGGGGCTGTCTTTTGGTTATGTACTGCCTTTGTCTGAGCGCGTGAACCTGGATTTTCATACTGGTGTCGGCTTTTTTTTCTATCATGAGAAAGGCCGGGGGGTGGGCAATATGATACTCCCTACCAAACTGGGTATTTCACTATCATATATTTTAAAATGACAATAGCGCGTGGATAGCATTAGAAAAATAGGAGTTCTGTTTGTCCTGGCATGGTGCATGGCTTTGTGCTCTCACGCTCAGGTGGTGCATATCACGGGCAGTGTTACTCGTGCGATGAAGACCATGGACGGTGGAAAGCAGAACACCCCGGTCAGTATTCCTGTGTATATTTTTGATAATTACACAGAGGCGGAACGTCAGGCACGGGAATACCGCACACAGTCCATGCGGCAAGGGGGCTATGCAACTGTCAAAAGTAACGATATTGCCACTCCGGATTACGAAGGGCATTTTGAGGCTGATATTGCTTCGGGAGGAGCGTTGCTCGTCATTGACGAAGGAACTCCGCGCGTCATCAAGATAACCTCTGCACTGAAATACGACATACAGTTGAAAAGTGACTCTGCTGATGGTATCTTGCTGAAAAATACAGATATTTATGGTGAGCGTCGAGGTATGCAGATGCGTGAACTGCCCCCGATAGATGACGGCCCGAACCTTCATTGGAATGTGTCTGTGTCTATTCCGGCCTATTATGGTAACAAACATGCCAGACTTATCTTCCAGCCGGCTGTCATTGATTGCCAGACGGAGGATACGATACAGTACTTGGAACCAATGGTGTTTGATGGTAAACAATATCATTTAGCGCAGATACGTCGGAAGAGTTTTGATTTTCAGCGTAATGATTCCTTGGCAAAGTACACGCAATTGCAGAAACTTACTGAAAAACCATTTGCTTTCCAGTGGGAAACGACTTATCCCAAGCCCAATCCTGAGCATAGCTATAAATGGGTTTCAGACATGCTCCTCGAAGACTATACGCATGTTTATTATGATGATGACACCAAAGAGGGTACCTGCAACAGCCGTAAACCATGGAAAATGTTGGATATAGGTTTTGCCCGCAAAGATATTGTACTTGATGAGCGATATTACGAACAGGCCAAAGCCCAGCTTCGTGAGACAGACCGCGATCTTCAGCTGACTTTTGAGATAGGAAAGGCCATTCTGACTGATGACTCTGTGAATATGCAGACCATTAATCGTTTGGTTCGTGAGTTACGCTCTTATGGGCGACAGCTGATGAATGTGAAAATCCAGGGTACTGCTTCACCTGACGGTAATCCTGAACGGAATGCAGAACTGGCCAACAAGCGTGCCCAGCACGCTTTGACTATGATTAGTCAGTATGTGGGGAGTGCAAGTATGCAAGTCGCTCCTCCTAAAGTCTATTCATGGATGGACGTCGCAGACTCTTTGGATGGTCGTGGGTTGAACTCTGTGGCTACAGAACTTCGTGAGATGGTACAGCGCAATGCCGTGAATGGCATTCGGCAGCTGATGGTCGAAACACCGGAAATGAACCAGATTTTGCAGAATCTGCGTCTGATGAAGTGCTCCTATACCATTCGTCAGAACAAGGTCATGGATCCGGATGAGGCATTATGGGCCTACTATCATGACAAATCTTATGGGGAAGGAGGAGACAATAGATTCTCCAATGGTGATTATTACCATCTCTTTCGCCAAATAACCGATAGTGCGGAATTGCGGAAACTGACTGATAGGGCATATCGTGAGCTGAGAGATCGAACGACTTCTAAATACAGCCCTTTTGCCGCCTATATTGCCAATCGCGTAGCCAGTTATGCAATCGCAGATGACGAGGTCAATACCGACATCTTGGCCCCCTATATAGACATGAAGTCGTCTTTAGAGGCACAAAGGCAGATCTCGTTTGATAATGAGTACAAATACACCATCAACCGGCGTGAGTTGGTGGCAAACCAGGCCATCATGTATTTCCGCGCCATGAAGCTTGGTGCAGCATCACATTTGGCAGACAAGTTGCCCGATACGGAAGATTTCCGTGATATTAAAATGTTTACCGATTTGGAAACATTGTTTTTTAAGCAGAATAAAACTGCTTCCGAGCAGCAACGTGCCATGCAGGCCCTAAACTATGCCATGCAGACCAGCGATGTTAATCGAGCAGTGTTGAGTTTTGAGTTGGCTCCAGAGTTAGGGAAAACCTACCAGGAAGTAGAGCCTTTAATCAATGCACTTCCGGATGATAACCCCAAGAAGTGGTATATGAAAGGTGTCATCGCTGCCAATAGTTCTGAAACAAATGATGACGATTTCATGGAACTGGTTGCAAAGTATGGAGCTGAGAAGGCTATCTTGATGAAAGAGAATCAGACACCTTCATTTATAGCCTTTATGCAGCATTGTTTTGATTTGGACTCCACCTATTATACTAAATATTATCTCTCAGATGCCAATATCAGCGACGAAATTAAGAAGAAGTACCCTTATAAGCCGGAGCATGCTCAGGAATATCGTGAGAAGTTCGAGACGCTGATGCAGCAGGGACAAAGGAATCATGATGAAAAACAGGAAATACAGGAAGGAAAGGAAGAGCATGAAGATCATTAGAATATTGCGATATGGCTTATTGCCCATTCTGTGCTGGGGTACCCAGCGCAGTTATGGCGATTCTGTTTCGGTTTCACAACCAGTTGATACTGCGTCTTATGAACTTCCTGCCCCTCGCAATTTCAATGCCCTTCGCTTCGCCTTGGACCGACAGCATCGATACATGGGAGATGTGATGCCCAAAAAGCATACTTATCTCGATTTTGGTGCTGGCATCATCATGTTGAAGCATAGTAATATGGATAAGTATGAACCAGTCACCAACATACACCTGCGTTTGGGACGCCAGTTGAGTCCGTTGCATTCAGTCCGCTTAGGACTGTCTGGTGGAGTGGGGTATATCCCAAGTGGGGAAACCGGTGACGGACCAAGGACGTTGATGGGAATGTATGGTGCCGAGGCTGACTATCTGTTCAATTTCTCATCCTATCTTTTGGGATATCGTCCGGAAAGAACCGTTGAGTTCTCTGGCCTTCTTGGTCTTGGATTCAATCATCTGCTGATTGGTGCAGGCAATAACCGCAAGACGGCATATGATTTGAAAGAGAATAGTTCCTCTTTCAATTTTCACGCTGGCTTTCAGATGAAGCTTTTTGCCGGCCCTCGGGCGGCCATTACGGTCGAGCCTTATGTGATGGTGAGTAATAACGGGATGGACTTGTCTATGCAAGGCAATAATTGGCATAAGTATCATGTGTCTTATGGTTTTAACCTCTCTTATCTTTACTATTTCGACAATCTGTTGTCGTCTCCGTCTGATGCGGGATCTTTTAGGAAAAGGTTCAAGGATGGCGAACGCTGGTTCCTCAGCGATGCCCAGTCTCAACGGCGTCCTTTGTTCTTTGATTACGGAATGGGAATGTCTGCCTTTACGACCTTCGACCAAATGACCATGGGCAGTACTATAGGTCCTTCTTTCTCCATGGCTTTTGGCGGATGGCTTTCATCGGCAATAGGCTTGCGGGCAGGCCTGAATGCTACCAATGCTGATTGGTCAAAAGCAGAAGACAAGGTGAATATGATGGGCTATGCTGCCTTTTCCATTGATGCCTTAATCAATCCTCTCGGCTTTACCCGACGTTATGACTGGCAGGCGCCTGCTGGCGTTAATTTGATAGGAGGCTACGAATTTGGCCTGTTCAAGTTCATCAATGCCGGTGACAATAGCCGTAGCATGTCTATGGGCTACAGGCTTGGCATTCAGCCCTGGTTGCGACTGGGGCACAACACCCGTCTCTTTGTGGAACCTGTTTACGCTTTCTTGCTTCATCGGCAGGGAAACGAGAATCGCAAGCGTGATGATCAACTGTCTGTTCGTCTGGGTGTTGAACTCTTGATGGGAGGTCAACAGCCGCTCGATGTCGATGGAAAGCCTGTATTCTTGCCTGCTGGCTATTTCGTAGGTGTTGGCGGTGGTTGGAACACGACGATTAAGAAATGGCGTTTTGCTAACACGCACTCCAATCTGTTGAAAAATGGCTTGCTAATGGCAGGTTACCATTTTGACGGTTATAATGGGGTGATGCTGAGTGGAGAGTATCTTACAGAAAAAGTAGGATTGGAAAACGACCAGGAGCAGCGTTGGAAATATTGGATGTTGTCTGCGGACTACAAACTGAATCTGTCCAATTTCTTGGCTGGCATGAATCATCAGCGGACTTGGAACTTCAGTGCTTTGGCTGGCCCCACCTTGGCTGTTGGCGAAGGTAAGACTTATCTGGGGGCGAATGTAGGCTTCCAATTGGATTATAGGCTGAGTCGCTACTTCTCTCTGTTCTACCAGCAGCGTTTCTATTGGATGAGCAAGCATTTATATGAAACCAATCAATACTTCAATCAGGCAGGAAATCTTATCAGCAGTTCAAATGTCGGTTTAATGTGGCATTTCGATGACTGGATCAGACCTACAGTTCGAGTTGCCAAAGGGGTCGCACAGGGCGTAAGTCATGTTGCCAGTTCGTTTGGGCATGGTGTGGGTAAGTTGTTCCAACAGGAGCGTAGCCCGTTTTTTGTGGATTACGGCTATGGCATCTCCTGGCAGCCAGGTATGCAGGCTGGTTTAGGCGATTCATTTGGCGCGTCTCTTCAAGCCTCTATGGGATGGTGGATGTTACCTGCCGTGGGAGTCCGTGGAGGGGTTAATATGTCCCGAAGGGGTGCTTTCAGCCTTGAAACAAGTTCAGGTGAGGCTGACCGCATCTCTATGTCCACTACCGCCTCTCTCTTTGCTGACTTGTTGGTGAATCCATTGGGTTTTGTGAGCAACTATGATTGGAGTCAACGATGGGGACTCAGTTTGATAGCGGGTGTTCACAAAGGGTTCTTTATGATCAAGGGAAGTCAGGGTATTGCTCGTGGCAAGAATGTATTGGCAGGTGGCTGGCGGGCAGGTATGCAGGTCTGGTTCAAGTTGCAAGACGACTTGAGACTGCATGTAGAGCCCATGTACACTCATCTGAATAGTGGCGATGTGTTCGTCGATAATGCTACAAAAACTCATGTCAGCCAGACACATCGCAAAGATTATTCTCAATTAGACATGAAGGATGCCGTGAGTATTAGAATTGGCTTGACGGCTCTTCTCAGGAATCCCCGCAAACGGCATACTGCCACTTTTGACGACAGCGGATTACATCTGTTGCAGGTTGCTGCAGGCGGTGGCTGGAACTTTAATCTGAATACTTGGAAGGAGTCGGGTGAGGGCGTGAATCTGAATGCCCTTCTGATGGCAAGTTATGCATTCAGCCCTTTGCATACTGTCCGTGCCCAGTTCGAATATGTGACAGCCAAGGAGGGACAGAACACGAGTACGAACCTCCAGTTGGCATCATTGGACTATCAGATCAGCATGACAAGTTTGTTGGCAGGGTATCAACCGGCAAACAAGTGGGATGTTGGCTTGTCTGCCGGGCCTTCAATGAATATGAACAAGAAGCGTTTAGGTGTGAACTTCGGATTGAATGCTCATTACCGGTTGGATAGCCACTGGGGATTGTTCTATCTTCACAATGTCTATCTCTTTGGACGCCAACAGTTCCAAAGGGAGCAGTTCACTTCTTCCCTGTCATTGTTCAACACCTTCAACGTGGGACTTTCCTATCGCTTCTGAGGTTACAGTGCACTGCTGAGACGTTGGGCATAGTTGTCCATGGGGTCTATTTCCATGATTTTGTCTACATATATCAGGCAACTGTCTTTGTCGTGCTTGCGATAATAATAGTAGGCCAGGTATTTGTAGCTTTCCATGAGTTGCGCAGTACTTTCGCCGTTGGAACCTAACAAATTGATGACCTTCAGATAGTAGGGCTTTGCCAGGCCTTTTTCCGTTTCAGGGTCAAGAGCCACATGGGTTCGGGCTCGCCAATATGTTCCTAAATAACTGTCGGGACGCATCTGCTCAACCTTCTGGAAACAGATATCGGCTTGGTGGAGGGCTTCTTCTTTTTCGGCATTGAGTTCCTTGCCGTTCTTCTTGTCTGTACCCTTGGCATAGTATAGTTTCCCTAAATGATATACCTTGAAGGCTGTCCTGTCTGCTTCGTCGATTTTTTCTAAGTATTGCTGGTAATAAGTGATGGCATTGCTGTAATCGTCAATTTTTTCATAAGCTTCCGAAATGGCTTTGAGGGCGTCGTTACGGTTTTCGTTGAGTTCCAGCACCTTGACGAATTGCTGGATGGCAAGATCGTAGTTACCCTTCCCGTTTAGTGCATATCCGTAATAGATGTAGTCAAGGTATTGGAATGTTGGATGGTCGCTGTGATGAAACAACTTGTCGGCAGCTGCGAGAGCAGTGTCATAATTTTTGAGTTCCGTATTGTTGTATAGCAGCATACGGTTAAAAGCCGGATGGCGTGGAAAACGTTCTATGGCTTTTTCTGTAACGGCCAGCGCACTGTCAAATTTCTGCTGGAAATAGTAGGAGAGGGCATAGTTGGTCAACTCGTCCTTGGCCATGCTGTCCATGGGGAGCGTCGCATAGACTTCGGCTGCTTGGGCGTACTTGCTGTTCTCATGATAGATGTCAGCAATCTTCAGGTCTACTCTGACAGGGTTGTAATACCATCTTAGTATCTTTAGCTTTTGTACAGCTTTTTCAACGTCTTTCCCTGAGTACAGCCTGGCATATTTGAAGTATCCCTCTGGGTCACGCTTGTCAAAATACATGGCACGAGAGTAGTAGTACTCTGCGGTCTTAAAATCGTTCTTGGCATAGGCGATGTCGCCTGCCAAGTTGATGATAGAGGGCGAAATACGATACATGTGGTAGCCTTTGTCGTAGAAGTGTTCTGCGTCTGAGATCCTGCCTACGCGGAGAAATAGTTTCCCGATTGCAGCAGCAAGGTCAGGATTCTTTTTGTCCTTCTTAAGCAGAGACTCTGCATAGTGGAGGGCGTGAACGGAATCGTGTTCAATGCTGTTCCGTAAAGATTCGAGTTCCTTGACATAGGAATTACCGCACACAGTCCCACACATACATGTCATCAAACATATGATAAAGATCTTTTTCATTCTCTTTTTACCTCATTTTTCGGCTGCAAAGGTAATCCAAATTCGGTAAAATACCAAATTATTTGTCTATAATAAGAAAAAATAGCGGAAAAATGGTCTATATTTTAAAAAAAGTAGTACTTTTGCACCCAAATTGGTGATAGTTTTTATACTATACCGGAATCTTTAAACGAAATAAATAGGAATTTGTATATGTCTGATGAGAAGAAAATTAGTCCGGATGAATTGGAAGGACTGATAGAAGAACAAGAAGGACAATCGGTTTTTAGTCTTCAGAATCTATTTACCATGTTCGTCCTGAATTGGCAGTGGTTTTTACTGTCGCTCTTTATATTTGTATGTGGCGCATTATTATATCTGCGCTATGCCACTCCTACCTATCAGGTGTCGGCAAAAGTGCTGATTAAGGACGAGCCCAACAAGCGCCGTAATTCAGGGCAGATGTTGGCCAACATGCAGGAGTTTGGCTTCCTTTCTACCTCAGAAGGTATTATGAACGAGATTGAAATTCTGCAGTCTGGCATTTTGGCACGTGATGCAGTCCTCAATCTGAAACTCTATACCGAATACAAACTGGGTGGACGAATTAAGAACGTATTGGTTTATAAATACCAGCCCGTTAATGTGGACCTCGACGCGACACATTTGCAGGAGTTTGATACGGAACTCCTGAATGGCACTCGGCAGATTAAGATGGAAATCACTAAGGGCGATTCTGGCTATAGGGTTGAAGGCGAAACTTGGTTGAATGACCATGCCGTTGCTTCTTTCGAGAAAACGGTATCTGCCCTGCCTGACACCATCTCTACCTCGTATGGAACACTGACACTCACTGCCAATCAGTTGGTAGCGAATAAGAAAAACGACAGTTTTGAGAATGGAGCGCCTCTTTATGTGACCATCTTGCCACCTATGGCTGTGGCTCGCTCTTACGTAAAGTCTCTGACCATTGAACCTTCCAGTAAGCAGACTACTATTGCACAGTTGACAGTCGTCAATACCAGTTCGCTGCGTGCAATGGATTTCGTCAAGGAACTGGTGCATTGTTATAATGCACAGGCCAACGCTGATAAAAATGAAATAGCCTTGAAGACTGAAGAGTTCATCAATGAGCGTCTGGAGAAAATTGACAAGGAACTGGGAAGTACGGAGGATCAACTGGAGAAGTACAAGCGCAACAATGCTGTCACTGAGTTGAATCTTGATGCTGCCCAGACTTTACAGTTGTCAAGCGAGTATTCTCGCAGATTGGCCGAAGTCAATTCTCAGATCCAGTTGTTGGATTATCTGCGTAAATTTGTTGACAATCCTTATAATAAATATAAGATTATTCCTTCGAATGTTGGTATGACAGATCATGCGTCTACCACACTGATTGCCAGTTTCAACCAGGTTGTACAGGATCGTAATCGCTTGTTGAAGGCTTCCAGCGAACAGGCGCCCCAGGTGCTTGCGCTTACCTCTACGCTGGATGAACTACAGTCGGCCATCCATGCCGCACTGCTTCAGGCTCGTCGGTCTGTTGACATTCAGCGTCAGGGACTGACCAAAGAGTATTCAAAGTATCAGGGACAGATTAGCAATACACCAGAAAAGGAACGTGTACTCAATCAGATTGGTCGCCAGCAGGAGGTGAAGTCTGGCTTGTATCTGCTATTGTTGCAGAAGCGTGAAGAGAACTCTATCTCGCTGGCTGCTACGGCAGATAAGGGCAAGATGATTGATGAGCCTCAGATGGGTGGAAAGGTGAGCCCGAAGAACATGATTATCCTTTTGGCTGCTTTCATCTTGGGATTGGCGATTCCCTTCATGGTATTATATGTCATTCAGTTGCTGAGTTATCGCATCGAGGGACATGATGACGTGGCCCGTATGACGAAGTTACCTATCGTGGCAGACGTGCCTGTCGCAAGTGAGAGTGCAAAGGATTCGGCTGGTATTGTGGTCCAAGCCAACAAGAATAACCAGATTGACGAGATATTCCGCTCCATGCGTACCAATATCCAGTTCATGATGAAAGAAAGCGAAAAAGTGATTCTCTTCACATCGTCAACATCGGGTGAGGGCAAGACCTTCCTCGCAGCAAACTTGGCTGTGTCTTTTGCTTTGTTAGGCAAGAAGGTCATCCTTTGTGGTCTTGACATTCGTAAACCGGCTTTAGGGCGTCTTTTCGGAGTGAAAGACCGTACACGGGGTATTACCCAACTGCTTGTCAAGGATGAGGTCAGCCCGCAGGAACTTGCTGCCACCGTTTGCCCGTCTGGTGTAAACACCAATCTTGACTTGCTGCTTGCAGGGCCTGTACCTCCCAACCCCACCGAATTGCTCGCTCGTGAGAACCTTTCTAATATATTGGACATGCTCAAGACACAGTATGACTATGTGATTCTTGATACTGCACCTGTTGGATTGGTAACCGATACGTTGCAGATTAGTCGCTATGCCAATGTTTGCTGCTACGTATGTCGTGCTGACTATACGCCTAAGGCGAACGTGGGATTGGTTAATTCGCTGGCTGAGGAGGGTAAGTTGGTCAATTGCTGCGTCATACTCAATGGTGTCGACATGTCCAAGAAGAAGTATGGCTATTACTATGGCTATGGCAAATACGGCAAGTACGGACGCTATGGCTATGGTAGGTATGGCTATGGTAGGTATGGCTATGGTAGGTATGGCTATGGTAAGTATGGTTATGGGAACTATGGCAACTATGGCAGTTACATGGAGTCCCACTACGGTAATAAGGACGATAATAGTATCAAGAAGTAAATTCGGTATTAATAGTAGATAGAGATGTTAATTGCAGTGGATTTTGACGGAACTATTGTTGAGCATAGATATCCGGAGATTGGACCGGAAATTCCCTTTGCCATTGACACGTTGAAGATGCTTCGTCAGGACGGGCACCGCTTGGTGCTGTGGTCCGTACGCGAGGGACAACTCTTGGACGACGCTGTCAATTGGTGCAAGGAGAGAGGACTGGAATTCTATGCCGTCAATCGGGACTATCCGGAAGAAACGGTGGGCAACAATCCGCATTTTTCACGCAAATTGAAGGTCGATGTCTTTATCGATGACCGCAATATAGGTGGTTTGCCTGACTGGGGCACAATCTATCGCATGATAAAACAGCACCAGAAGTGGTATCACATCATAGACGAGGCTGCAAGAAACAGCCTTGAACGGCATGAAGCACCTAAGAAAAAACATTGGTGGCAATTTAAGTGACAATTATATATATATAATGAATATGAAGAAGATTAGTTCTATTCTTGTTTTAGCCCTGATGGCATTGATGCTGGCTTCCTGTGGCAGTACCAAGAACATTGCCTACTTCCAGAACAGTGACAGTATTTACTACGAGAAGTCCCGTATGCTTTATGATGCGCATATAATGCCTAAGGATCAGTTGACTATCACGGTGAGCACTACCAATCAGGAAGCTGCAGTACCCTTCAACCTGACCGTCCCGACTCCTTATACCATGGGACAGCGCACTTCGACTAGCCAGCCTGCTTTGCAGAGCTATCTGGTTGACAATCAAGGTTACATCACCTTTCCCATCATTGGCAGCATCAAAGTTGGTGGCCTGACCAAGTCGGAAGCAGAGCGGATGATCTTGGAGAAGATTCGCCCATACATGGCCGAATCGGAAAATCCCATTGTGACGGTTCGTATGTCAAGCTATTCCGTTTCTGTGATTGGAGAAGTCAATCGCCCGGGTAGTTTCCAGGTTTCTCGTGAGAAGATTACGATCCTCGAGGCTTTGGCACAGGCTGGAGACCTCACAATCTATGGTGTTCGTAACAAGGTCAAACTGATTCGCGAGGATGCTACAGGCAAGAAGGAGATTCATACGCTCAATCTGAATGATGCTAATATTGTTAACTCACCTTATTATTATCTTCAGCAGAACGATGTGGTTTATGTGGAGCCCAATAAGGTGAAGGCTCAAAACTCCAGCGTGGGCTCTATGACTACGCTTTGGTTCTCGGCAACAAGTATTGTGATTTCACTTGCATCATTATTGTATAATATCTTGAAATAATGGGAGAACATCATCATACTCATCATCACCACAAGGAAGACGGAGCCTCTCGCTTCAAACATAAAAGTTTGGCTGCTATCAGGAAGCGCAAGCAGATGGCAAAGATCTTGAAGATGGCACTTCTGGTAATTGCTGTCTTGATGGGAATTGTCGTGTTGCTGGCCTATACGGTTGGGTGATATTATTTTTTTTGAAAGACTGACTAATTATTTTTACTCATGAAAATTGCTATTGTTGGTACCGGATATGTAGGTCTGGTCAGTGGAACCTGTTTTGCTGAAATGGGTTCTCATGTTACTTGTGTCGATGTCGATGCACAGAAGATAGAGCGTTTAAAGAATGGCGAGATGCCTATCTATGAGCCCGGGCTCGAGGAGTTGGTTCGTCGCAATGTCAGTTATGGGCGTTTGCAGTTTACAACCGACCTCACCGAGGTTCTCGACGATGTTGAGGTGGTGTTTTCTGCTGTGGGTACTCCTCCTGACGAGGACGGCAGTGCTGATTTGAAATACGTTTTGGCTGTGGCTCGCCAGTTTGGTCAGCACATCAACAAATACACCATTTTGGTGACAAAGTCTACTGTGCCTGTAGGTACGGCTAAGAAAGTAAAGTCTGCTATTCAGGAAGAACTCGACAAACGAGGCGTGCAAGTGCCTTTCGATGTAGCCAGCAATCCGGAATTCCTGAAGGAAGGTGCTGCTATCAAGGACTTTATGTCGCCTGACCGTGTAGTGGTGGGTACGGAGTCTGATCAGGCTCGTGAGGTAATGACGCGTCTCTATCAGCCATTCCTTATACAGAACTTCCGTGTTATCTTCATGGATATTCCTTCTGCCGAGATGACTAAGTATGCTGCCAACGCCATGCTGGCAACGCGTATTTCGTTTATGAACGATATTGCTAATCTCTGCGAGCGGGTAGGGGCCAACGTGGACAGTGTCCGTCAAGGCATTGGGCGTGACTCCCGAATCGGTCCTAAATTTCTATATGCAGGCTGTGGCTACGGTGGTTCCTGCTTCCCCAAGGATGTCAAGGCGCTACTTCATACAGGCATTGACAACGGCTATCACATGGAAGTCATCGAGGCTGTTGAGCGTGTCAACGAACGCCAGAAAGCCATTGTCTATGACAAGATTGTTTGCACTGCAGGACCCATTAAGGGAAAGACTGTTGCCGTGTTGGGACTGGCCTTCAAACCAGATACGGATGATATGCGTGAATCGCCAGCCTTGGTTGTTATCCAGAAACTATTGGACGATGGAGCTATCGTTCGTGTATTCGACCCCATAGCAATGGATGAGTGTCGTCGGCGACTGGGCGATGCTGTGATCTATTGTAAGGATATTTACGATTGTGCTAACGATGCTGATGTCTTTGCCTTGATGACTGAGTGGCGTCAGTTCCGAATGCCTTCGTGGGATGTCATCTACAAGGTTATGCGAGGTCATGTCGTTGTCGACGGACGTAACATCTACAGCCGACAGGAACTCGAGTCCTTGGGCTTTACCTATACACGCATTGGTGAAAAATAGTTATTGGGGAAATATGAGAAAAGTAAGACTAATTCTATTGTCGTTGGTGGTTGCTGTGCTCGTTGGCTGTGGTACCACCAAGACTGTGCCTATCACAGGGCGCAAGCAAAATCTGGTGGTGAGTGACGGCGAAATGCTGAGTCTCTCCAGCCAGCAGTATAGTGACTATATGAAGACGGCTAAGCCTTCCACCAGTGCTGCCAATACCGCTATGGTAAAGCGGGTAGGTCAGCGATTGGCGACAGCTGTTGAGAGCTATCTTCGCAACAATGGCATGGCTGAGGATGTTCAGTATTATAAGTGGCAGTTTAACCTAGTGCAAGACCAGAATGTCAATGCTTGGTGTATGCCTGGAGGACTTATCTGCGTTTTCGAAGGTCTGTTGCCTGTAACTAAGGACGAACCCTCGCTGGCAATTGTACTGGGGCATGAGATTGCTCACGCCGTAGCTCGTCACTCTGCTGAACAATACAGCACCCAGTATCGCCAGCAATATGGTATGCAGATTGGTTCCGCCGTGGCCAGTGCCGTGGGTGTAGGCAGTAACACCATTGCTCTGGGACAGGCTATGGCCTCGAAGGGGATGGGACTGGCTAACCTGAAGTACTCGCGCAACCACGAGAGCGAAGCCGATCATTTGGGACTTATCTTCGCTGCTATGGCAGGCTACGACCCGCAAGTGGCCGTTGGCTTCTGGCAACGCATGGCCGCCCAGAGCAGCAATACGACTGCTGAGTTCCTGAGTAGTCACCCCAGTGATGCTACGCGTATCAGGCAGATTCAGGGGTGGATGCCCGAGGCGCTGAAGTACTATAAGGCAGCAACGGGCACGTCTGGTAAAACTAGTTTTACCGTCCCAGGCACCTCAAGTAAAACCAGCAAGTCAGGTGTTCCCCAAACCACTAAAACAATTCATATTTCAAGCAAAAAGAAGTAACGCTCATGAAGCATGCCTTATTTACTTTAGGGCTTTTGGTGGCCACCAGTGCCATGGGACAGACCCGGAATGGTGGCATCTCGGCAGAGATGCTGCAACAGATAGAGAAGCAGAACCCACCTACGGCCTCTGACCGCGCATTGCGCAATGCCCTGGCAGCTAATGCCATTGACCTGCTGGCCAAGAATCATCAGCATGCAGGAGCCCTTGATTCCTATTTCAGCGTAGAGACCAAGTCGCAGTCCATCACTGACCAGAAGTCAAGTGGGCGCTGCTGGATGTTTAGCGGACTCAACGTATTGCGCTCCAACTTTGCCAAGCGCACCGATTCGCTCACAGTCACCTTCTCGCAGGACTATCTTTTCTTTTGGGACCAGTTAGAGAAGGCCAACCTCATGTTGCAGGGCGTCATCGACACAGGCAGCAAACCCATTGATGATCCCCGTGTCCAGTTCTTTTTCCACCATCCACTCAGCGATGGCGGCACTTTCTGCGGTGTGGCCGACCTTGCAGAGAAGTACGGATTGGTGCCTGCTGAAGTTCAACCTGAGACCTATTCGGCTGATAACACTTCTAAGATGTCCAGCATCATCAAGTCCAAGCTTCGCGAGCAGGGACTTGAGTTACGCAAAATGCTGACTGACGGCAAGAAACAGAAAGATATCCAGCAGCGCAAGACCCAGATGCTTAGCGAGATATATCATATGTTAGTGATTACCCTTGGTGAGCCCATTAAGGAGTTCACTTATGCCTTCCGCGACAAGAAGGGTAAGGCTGTGACCGGTGTTCGCAAATACACCCCTAAGGAGTTCTATCAAGAGACCGTAGGTGGTCCTCTGAACGGCACTTTCATCATGGTGATGAACGATCCCCGTCACGACTACTACAAGACTTACGAGGTGGAGTATGACCGCCATACCTACGACGGCCACAACTGGAAATATCTTAACCTGCCGATGGAGGACATCGAGACCCTGGCCATTGCCACCCTTAAGGATGGTCGTAAGATGTACTCCTCCTATGATGTTGGCAAACAGCTTGATCGCAAGCGTGGCTATGCTGACCTCGATAACTTTGACTATGCCTCACTCTTCGGCACTACTTTCACCATGGACAAGGCTCAGCGCATAGCCACCTTCGACAGTGAATCCACCCATGCTATGACCCTTACTGCCGTCGACCTTGACAAAGATGGTTGTCCCTTGAAGTGGAAGGTAGAGAACTCATGGGGTAGCGACTGGGGACAGAAGGGCTGTCTCATCATGACTGCCCGCTGGTTCCGCGAGTACATGTTCCGTCTGGTTGTAGACAAGCAATATGTTTCTGAGAAGTTGCTGAAAGACTATGCCCAGAAACCAGTCATGTTATTGCCAGAAGATCCCCTTTTCCAGATGGACGAATAGATAAGTATTATCCTTATAAGAAAGGGATGAGAACTCGTTCTAAGAGTAGTCATCCCTTTTTTATGTCAGTTGGCCAAACTCAAAGGGCAGTGTTGGATTCTTTCGACTTGTTTTGGGAGTGCTTGAAGACAAAGCGTACCAGCAGGAAGTTGACGGGAATGGAAACGGCATAGACGCCAACTGGGGCCATCTCAGGGCTTAATCCCATCCAAAGGAAGAAGTTCAACAATCCCATCTGGAGGAAGTAGTTGACCAAGTGGGCTCCGCCAAAGCCAGCTCCGTTTTTGGCATTTGTCTTCTCATGGAAGATGAAGTAGGCAGACAAGTAGTAGTTGACGATAAATCCGGCAATGTATCCAGCTGTCCATGCTATGTTGACATTGATAACAAGCTGTAGGAGCCAGTAGACGCCATAGTGGATGGCAGTGACAAGGGTTCCGGCAAGGCTGAAACGTATCATTTCACCGATAACTTCTTTTTTCATGTGAGTTAAGTCTATTTGATTATTGTTTAATGAATTTCAGACGCAGAGAGTTCAAGACAACGCTGACGCTGGAGAAAGCCATGAGTGCCGAGGCCCACATGGGGGTAATCTGCCAGTGGAGGCCGAAGAGGTAGGGTAGACCAGCGGCCAGAGGGATGCAGACCACATTATAGATGAAAGCCCAGAAGAGGTTCTGGTGAATCATGCCAACAGTGCATCGTGAAAGGCTGATGGCTTCGGGAATGCGGCGCAGATCGTCGCCCATGAGTGTGACCTGGGCTACGTCCATTGCTACATCGGTACCACGGCCCATGGCGATGCTGACATCTGCACGAGCCAGTGCCTGAGAGTCATTGATGCCGTCACCAACCATTGCCACCTGATGACCTTCGGCCTGCAACTGTTTGACAAGGTCTTCCTTGTCCTGTGGCAGCACTTCGGAAAGATAATGGCTAATGCCAGCCTCGTTAGCGACCTGTCGGGCACGATTATCCTTGTCGCCCGAGCACATGTATACCTCGATGCCTTGTTGTTGCATAATTTCCATGGCCTCCCGGGCATGAGGCTTCAAGGCCTCAGTGTTCTCTGTTTTGTGTCCAGAGTTCATCGTTTTGGGGGCAGATCCCAGAACAGTCAGCGTCCCAGTCTTGTCGATGACGAGTGCACTGACTCTGCGCATGCTTTCAAGAGCGGTAGCATCCTTGATGAGGATATTCTTTTGGGCAGCCTTGCCGATGCCCACCATGAGAGCCGTAGGCGTGGCAAGTCCCATGGCACAGGGACAGGCAATGACGAGTACGCTGACAGCAGAGAGCAGGGCTTGTGGCAGACAGTTGGTTCCCCCAATAAGAAACCAGATGAGGAATGTCGTCAGACTGATGAGGACCACGACGGGTACAAAGATGAGGGCTACGCGATCTACGACGCGCTGCACGGGAGCCTTGGAGCCTTGTGCCTCTTGAACCATTCGGATGATATTTGCAAGCATGGTCTTCTGTCCCACTTCCTGAGCGCGGAAGCGGAATGTTCCCTGCCTTACGATGGTGCCTGCCAGTACCTTGTTGCCTACCTTTTTCTCAACGGCAACGGGTTCACCGGTTATCATCGATTCATCGATGTAAGGGGATATAGCACTTATCACAAAACCGTCAACAGGTATTTTCTCGCCTGGGCGTACCTCGATGGTATCGCCAGGTTGGAGGGTGGAGATGGGAACTTCAGTAATGGTTCCGTTGTCTACCAGATGAGCCTTCTTGGGCTGCAGCCCCATCAGGGCACGGATGGCTGAGGCTGTGCCGTTCTTGGCGTGTTCTTCCAGCAGTCTGCCTGTCAGCACAAAGGTGATAATCATCACGGAGGCATCAAACCATGTGTGCCACTCAATGCCTCGACTACCCCATACTTGGTCGCCCCAAAACGTGTTGAAGGCTGAGAAGAGGAATGAGATGCCCGTAGAGAGTGCCACTAGTGTGTCCATGTTGGCCGAAGCGTGAATGAGTTGTTGCCAAGCCGTCATGTAGAACTGGCGTCCGCAGTAGATTATGTTGAGCAGCGATAGGATGAGCATGGTCTGGTTAGCCACTTCGCGCGTACCTATATTAATCCACCCCATGGAGATAGCCATCACCAGCAGAGCGAAGAGCCACGAGGCGCAGACCTTGTTGCGCAGGGTGGTATATGCCCTGTGCTCAATGGCCTCCACATTGCGGTCTTCTTCTATTACCATGTCGTAGCCTATCTTGCCCAGTTCGTCTTTCATCTGCTGAAGCGTGATGCGCTGCGGGTCGTACTCTACCAGTGCCGTCCGTGCTGGCAGGTTAACCGTAGCACTCTGGATACCATCCAGAGCATTGAGCTTTTGCTCTACGCGTGCCGAGCATCCGGCGCACATCATGCCTAGTATAGCAATCGTTTTCTTCTCCATGTCAGCTGCAAAGGTACGAAGAAATTAAGAATTAAAAATGGAGAATTAAGAAAAAATGTGTATCTTTGCAATCGTATTGCAAAAAATAACAGTTATGAAGAAACCCCGTTGGCTTGAGAAAGAGAGATTATATAAGATTATGTTCGAGTCGGAACATCCGGTAGGACGCATCTTTGATTTGACGCTGATTATAGCCATCTCGCTGAGCATTATCATTTCGTTTATCGAGACCATTCCTTCCTTGGCTCATACTTTTAAGTTCGCATTGGAGATACTGGAGTATCTGCTGACCTTCTTCTTTACGATTGAGTACATTGCCCGTGTCTACTGCTCGCCACGCCCGCGTGATTATGTGCTTAGCTTCTTTGGCATCATCGACCTGTTGTCCACGCTGCCTCCCTACCTGTCTTATTTCCTGCCCAATGCACGCTACATGATCCTGTTGCGTTCGTTCCGTTTTATCCGTATCTTCCGTATCTTCAAGTTGTTCAGCTTCATCAACGAGGGCTATCTGCTGATGCGCTCCCTCCAGAAAAGCCTGACAAAGATAGCTGTCTACTTCCTGTTCGTACTGATACTCGTCACCTGTTTGGGAACACTGATGTTCATGGTAGAGAACGGTCAGCCCAATACAGCCTTTACCGATCTGGCTACCTCGGTCTATTGGGCCATTGTCACGATGACAACGGTGGGCTATGGTGACATCACTCCTGTTACGCCTATAGGTCGTTTGCTTTCGGCTTTCGTCATGTTGCTGGGTTACACCATCATTGCCGTACCCACGGGAATTGTGACAGCAACCATCATCGACGAAACAAAAGAAAAACCCAAAGACGGGCATTGTCCGCGTTGTGATGCAGAGATCCGTGACAATGACCGATATTGCTCACAATGTGGGGAAAAATTATAAAATGTCAGCAAAAGCTCAAAATTTCTTGCATTTTATTTGCGAGAGTCGAAGAAATATGTTACTTTTGCAGCGAAAAAACAAAAAAGAAAGAAAAATGTTACATCAGAGTGCATACTTTTACGGCTATTACTTTTACTTTGCAAGCAATTGTGAAGCGGTAAGTTGTATGTAAAATCTGAAAAGAAAAATAGGAAACAAGACTCCGCTTCACTCAACCAAGTGAAAGCGGATTTTTTTTAAATAGTAAGCAAGGAATAGAATATGAAAAGGATTGCAATACAAGGACTGGTAGGTTCGTTCCACGATATCGCAGCACACCTGTACTTCGAGGGAGAGCAGATACAGTTGGAATGTTGCTCTACGTTCGAACAGGTGTTTGACAGCATCCGCAAGGACCCTACGATGATTGGTATGACTGCTATTGAGAATACCATTGCAGGTTCTCTGCTTCATAACTACGAGCTGTTGCGCGAGAGCGGTACAACCATTGTGGGTGAGCACAAACTGCACATCACTCACTGCATCTGTTGTCTGCCTGACGACGACTGGGACACCATTGTGGAGATTCATTCCCATCCCGTGGCTCTGATGCAGTGTCGTCAGTTCCTGGCCCAGCATCCGCAGATGAAACATGTAGAGGCTGAGGATACGGCAGGCTCTGCCAAGGTGATTGCTGAGGGGCAGAAACGAGGGTGGGCTGCCATCTGCCACGCTGAGGCTGCCAAACTGTATGGCCTGAAGGTGCTCGAAGACCATATCGAAGACAATAAGCACAACTACACACGTTTCCTCGTGGTCTCAAATCCCAACAAGGCAGACATGTTGCGTCCATTGACCGAGGCCAACAAGGCCAGCATTGTCTTCTCCCTGCCTCACGAAGAAGGTTCCCTGAGCCATGTGTTGGCTATCCTGTCGTTCTATAAGATCAACCTGACGAAGATTCAGTCTCTGCCCATCGTCGGACGTGAGTGGGAATACTTGTTCTATGTCGATGTGATGTACGACGACCTGACACGCTATCGCCAGAGCATTGATGCGATTATCCCACTGACCAAGGACTTTAAAATCTTGGGAGAGTATAAAGATGGAAAACAAACCATGTAAGAGTTTAGATAGTATGATACAACCAGCAGAAAGATTAAATTTAGTAAGCGAGTATTACTTCAGTCGCAAGCTGAAGGAGGTTGCCCAGTTGAATGCCGAGGGTAAGGACATCATCAGTCTGGCTATAGGCAGCCCTGACATGCCTCCTTCTGAGGCTACCATTGAGAAATTGTGTGAGGTGGCGCGTCAGCCTAATGCCCATGGCTATCAGCCCACACAGGGTACTCCCGAGTTGCGCGAGGCTATGGCAGGCTTCTACAAACGTTGGTACAATGTAGACCTTGATGCCAAAACAGAGTTGTTGCCTCTGATTGGTTCTAAAGAGGGCATTCTGCATGTGACGCTGGCTTTCGTCAATCCTGGCGACGAGGTGTTGGTGCCCAATCCCGGATATCCTACCTACACGTCACTCTCTAAAATCCTGGGGGCTAAAATTGTCAACTACGACCTACGCGAAGACAATGGCTGGCAGCCTGACTTCGACGAGTTGGAGAACATGGATTTGTCGAAGGTGAAACTCATGTGGACCAACTATCCCAATATGCCGACAGGTGGCCGTGCACGCCGCGAGACTTACGAGCGTCTGGTACGTTTTGCTCAGGACCATCAAATCGTCGTCGTCAACGACAACCACTATAGCTTCATCCTTAGCGAGGAACATCTGTCTCTGTTGCAGGTGCCTGGAGCCAAGGAGTGTTGTATAGAGTTCAACTCGATGTCCAAGTCACACAACATGCCAGGCTGGCGTGTGGGCATGTGCGCCTCGAATGCAGCATTCATCTCGTGGATTCTGAAGGTGCAGTCGAACATAGAGAGCGGCACCTTTCGTGGCATTCAGCTGGCAGCAGCTGAGGCTTACAACAATAGTGACGAATGGCATCGTATAGCCAATATCGAGCGCTATGCTGCCCGTCGTAAGTATGCTGAGCAGATTATGGATGTGCTGGGATGTACGTACGATCCCAACCAGGTGGGTATGTTCCTGTGGGGAAAGATTCCCGATAGCATTCAGAAAGTAGAGGACTTGACGGAGCGTGTACTTCACGAAGCCCGCGTTTTCATCACTCCAGGATTCATTTTCGGATCAAATGGTGAGCGCTATATCCGCATTTCCCTCTGCGCCAAGGAAGAGAAAATACAACAGGCACTAGAAAGAATTAAAAACGCAATATAGAATATGGAATTAGAATTAGACTTACAACCACTGAATTTGCCGAGTGACAACGAACGCCCCTTCGTCATTGCAGGTCCCTGCAGTGCCGAGACAGAGGAGCAAGTGATGACAACAGCCCGCCAGTTGGCCATGAAGGGTTGCCACAACTTCCGTGCCGGTGTATGGAAACCACGTACCAAGCCAGGCGGATTCGAGGGTAATGGCGAGAAGGCCCTGCCCTGGATGAAGCAGGTGAAGGATGAAACCCACATGCTGATATCCACTGAGGTGGCAACTCCTGAGCACGTGGAGTTGGCGCTGAAGTACGACATGGATATTCTGTGGATAGGTGCCCGAACCACTGCAAACCCCTTTGCCATGCAGGCTTTGGCTGACTCGCTGAGGGGAATCGACATCCCAGTCTTCGTCAAGAACCCTGTCAACCCTGACTTGGAATTGTGGATTGGTGCCATGGAGCGTTTGAACCAGGCTGGTATCAAGCGTCTGGGAGCCATCCATCGTGGCTTCTCGAGTTTTGAGCAGAAAATTTATCGCAATGCCCCCATGTGGCAGATTCCCATCGAGTTGCATCGTCGCATTCCTGATCTTCCCATCATCTGCGACCCCTCGCACATTGGTGGCAAGCGTGAGCTGATTGCCCCCCTATGCCAGCAAGCTATGGACTTGGGCTTCGATGGACTCATCGTCGAGAGCCACTGCGACCCCGACAAGGCATGGAGCGATGCCAAGCAGCAGGTGACACCTGAGGTGCTTGACTACATCCTCTCGTTGCTCATTATCCGCGATGAAAACATCACCACTGAGAACATCCAGCAGTTGCGTAAGCAGATTGACGAGTTGGACAACCAACTGATGGAACTGTTGGCCAAGCGTATGGACGTCTGCCGCGAGATCGGACGCTACAAAAAGGAGCACAATATGACCGTCTTGCAGACTTCGCGTTACAACGAAATACTTGAGAAGCGTGGCGTGCAGGGCTCGTTGACGGGAATGGCTCCCGAGTTTGTGGCCAAGGTTTTCGAGAGCATCCACGAAGAGAGTGTTCGTCAGCAAATAGAGATTGTCAATCAATAAAAGATGAAGATATTAATATTAGGTGCAGGCAAGATGGGCTCGTTCTTTATCGACCTGCTGAGCTTTGAGCATGAGGTGGCCGTCTATGAACGCGACCCTAAGCGCATGAGGTTTACCTACAACTGCCAGCGCTTCACACAGCTGGAGGAGATTCGCGAATTCAAGCCCGAACTGCTGATCAATGCGGTGACGCTGAAGTATACCATCCCCGTCTTTGAGGAGGTGATACCCTATCTGCCTCAGGACTGCATCATCAGCGATATTTCCTCTGTGAAGACTGACTTGAAGGAGTTTTATGAGAAGAGTGGACGCCGCTACGTTTCTACACACCCCATGTTCGGACCTACCTTTGCCAATCTGCATCAGTTGAGCGAGGAGAATGCCATCATCATCAGTGAGGGCGACTACATGGGGCGTATCTTCTTTAAGGACCTCTATCAGAAGCTTGGCTTGAATATCTACGAGTACACCTTCGAGGAGCACGATAAGACAGTGGCCTACTCGCTTAGCATTCCCTTCGTATCGACCTTTGTCTTTGCTGCTGTCATGAAGCATCAGGACGCTCCAGGAACCACCTTTAAGCGTCACATGAAGATTGCCAAGGGTGTACTTAACGAGGACGACTACCTGTTGCAGGAAATCCTCTTCAACCCCTATACCCACGATCAAGTGTCGCAGATTCGTACGGAACTGAAGGAGTTGCTGGAGATTATTGACAACAAAGATGCCCAGGGCATGAAAGGCTATCTGACCAAGATACGCGAAAATGTCAAGCGCGACATAGAAATCAAGAAATAGGATTATACCCTTCTATACGAAAAGCGCCCTACATTAGGATGTGGGGCGCTTTTTCTTATGCCAGGCGTCGTAGCAGTTCTTGCAGCACGCTCCAGATGTCGTCAATGGTAGAGAGCTCAATGCGCTCGCTGGTAGAGTGGGGCTCCACGATGCGTGGTCCGATGCAGGCTATCTGAATGCCAGGAAAGTGTTGTACAAAGTAGCCTGCCTCCAGTACGAAGTGCATGGCGACTAACCTAGGACGCCAGCCCAGCACATCGTTGAACGTATCGCTGGTTAGACGCAGGAAGTCCGACTGCTGGTCTTCCTGCCAAGCTGGAGCCGACATAATAATCTCCGAGGATGCGCCACGGCCCTTGAAAACATTGGCAATGTCGCGGCTCAGGGCTTCCATCTCACTGTCTACAAAGCTACGCGTATGGGTGGATACGAATATGTGGTCTTCTTCTGTCGATATGCGTCCTACGTTGTTCGAGGTCTCTACGGTGTCTTTCATCGTCTCGCTCATCTTGACCACCCCTTGTGGAATCTGTTCCAGACAGCTCATCAGTGTTTCGAAAGCCTTGGTGTCGATGACGGTATCCGTAGGTGTGCACTTGGTGATGGTGCAGTGGATGTTGGGTTCGCCTTTGCCATATTCCTCGCGCAGCCACTGGTTCATCTGTTCTTCCTGCTGTTTGACAAACTCGGCACCTTCTCCTGAGGGAATGGTGAGTACAATATCGGCAGACGAGGCTATCGAGGCATTGGCTTCTCCAATGTGGAGCGATGCCAGCTCAAAGTCGTATTCGTTGTAGATGGCAGCCAGGATGGCCCATGCCGGAATGACTGCCGAGCAACGACCCTTGTTGATGTCCACGCCTGAGTGCCCGCCCAGGCCACCAGCTATCTGTATGTGATACCAGCGGCGTTTGCCTCCTGGGGCAGGCTTGCGCTGCAGAGGGATGCGGTGGAACTGCAGACAGGCGCCGGCAGCTCCAGTGGTGATGGTGTCGTAGTCCTCAGAGTCCAGGTTGATGACCTTGCGTCCATTGATGAAGTCCTTAGACAGGTTGGCGGCTCCCGACATGCCGTCTTCTTCGTTGGTGGTGGTCATCACCTCCAGCGGACCATGAACGATGGTGTCGTCTTCCAGCACTGCCAGCGCCATAGACAGTCCGATGCCGTTGTCGGCACCCAGCGAGGTGCCACGGGCTTTCATCCAGCCATTCTCAGTGTAAGCATCTATGGGGTCGTTCAGGGGGTCTTTCATGCCCACACAGACCATGTCCATGTGATTCAGCAGCACGATGGGTTCTGCACTTTCGTGCCCCTTGGTGGCTGGCTTACGGATGATGACGCAGTTCTGGGCGTCGCGCTCATACTCCAAATGCAGTCGCTGGGCAAACTGGCATAGGTAGTCGGCTACGCGCTCCTCGTGATGCGAGGGACGAGGTATCTGATTCAGTTCCTTGAATATTTGTAATACACGCTTTGTTGTCATATCTTTCTTCATATTTTTTGATATTTTGCTGCAAAGATACTAATTATTTCTTATTTTTTCGTAACTTTGTCCGCAAATTATTGACAATGGAACGACAAGAGTTTGAAAAATACATGCAAAAATATGCCGACAAGATAGAGCAGATCCGTCAGTCGGCACACGAGTTGCATCAGGGTGTAAACCAGACTTATGGTGACTCATTGCCCTATGGCTATCATCTGGACATGGTGGTAAATGGCATTCGCGATTTTGGCCACTTGGTGTGTGCCTGTGAGGACGATGTGCTGCCGCTGTTCTTTGGCGGCTACTATCACGACAGTATCGAGGATGCCCGTCTGACATATAACGATGTGATGAAGACGGCCCGTCACTTCTTGAAGGAGGAGCAGGCATTTCTGGCTACGGAGATAGCCTATGCGCTGACCAATGATAAGGGGCGCACACGTACTGAAAGGGCAGGGGAAAAGTACTATCAGGGCATTCGCCAGACTCCCTATGCACCCTTTGTCAAGTTGTGTGACCGTCTGGCTAACATTACTTATTCGTGTGCAGGTGTCGATGGCAGTGATCCACGTATGAAAGAGGTTTATAAGAGCGAGATGCCCCATTTCCTTGCTGCCATCACTACCAATAGCGACGATCCGCGTTTCCAAGTGCCTCACGAGACTGTGGTCAGGTTGGCAGAGTGTCTGATTGACGACATGGAGCGCGAAGAGCGCGAAGGCAAAGTATGGTGGCATGAATATTAGTTCATAATTTATAGTTCATAGTAATATGGCATTAGGTAAGTGGATAGGAGGATTCTTAGGTTTCATGAGCGCAGGGCCTTTAGGTGCTCTGGCTGGCATTGTGCTGGGCGGATTGTTCGACTCTATGCTCGATGCAGTGAATACTCCTGAGACCCAAGGAACTTTCGACGGGCAGAGCGGTTTTGAGTCTCAGACATACGGGCAACGGCAGGCCTATCAGGGACAGCGCAACAGTTTCCTGTTCTCCATGCTGGTGCTGGCTTCCTACATCATCAAGGCCGACGGCAAGGTGATGCACTCTGAGATGGAATTGGTTCGCAACGTGCTACGTCAGAACTTTGGCGATGTAGCCCGTCAGCAGGGCGACGAAATACTGAGAAAACTTTTTGACGAGCAGAAGCGTGTAGGTGCTTATCAGTTCAAGCAGACGGTCATGCAGTGCTGTGGACAGATAGCCCATAATATGGACTATTCGCAACGTCTGCAGTTGCTCAACTTCCTTGTTATGATTTCGCAGGCTGACGGTCGTGTAGACCCTGCTGAAGTGACGGCTATGAAGGAGTGCGCCCAGTGGATGCAGATGTCTGTCGACGAAGTGGACTCTATGCTGGGACTGGGCAAGGACGACCTTGAGTCTGCCTACCAGGTGCTGGGTGTCAGCCCCTCGGCAACGGACGACGAGTTGAAGAAGGCTTATCGTAAACTGGCATTGGAGCACCATCCTGACAAGGTGGCTGCCCTGGGTGAGGACATTCGCAAGGCTGCTGAGAAGAAGTTCCAGGAAATCAACGCCGCCAAGGATAAAATCTGGAAGGCCCGAGGCTTGTGAAGCAACCATCAATCATCGTTCCCGAGGGTTGCACTGAGGTGTTGTTGCATGCCTGCTGTGCTCCTTGTTCATCGGCTATCGTCGAGTGGCTGGTACAGCATGGTGTACGTCCCACCATCTTCTATTATAATCCCAACATCTATCCTCGCGAAGAATACGAAATCCGCAAGAACGAGAGCAAACGCCATGCGGAGTCGCTGGGTTTGCAGTGGATAGATGGCGACTACAACCACGAAGCGTGGCGTCAGGGCATTTGTGGACTGGAGGGAGAACCTGAGCGTGGACGTCGCTGTGAGCAATGCTTCACGCTGCGACTTGTCAAGACAGCCCAAAAGGCACAAGAGCTGGGCATCACCTATTTCGCCACCACGCTGGCCTCCAGCCGTTGGAAAAGTCTGGAGCAGATAGAGCGTGCAGGTCACAAGGCAGAGCAGATGGCCGGAGGTGTAGTCTTTTGGGCTCAGAACTGGCGCAAGGGTGGTCTTCAGGAACGCCGTAACCAGTTACTGAAAGAATACGACTTCTACAATCAACAGTATTGCGGGTGTGAGTTCTCCATGCGCAATACTTGAAAAGAACGACACTTTTGGCTTGGGGTGGCTTGAGGGCTATCGCAGCTTGCGCAGCAGGCATTGGCATCCCTGCAGCACGTCCTGCCAGGTGGCCTCGAAATCGCCTGTGTACCAAGGGTCTGCCACGTCGTGAGCTTCAGAGGTGAAGTCCATCAAAAGGTGTATCTTGCCTTCGTGGTCGCCTCCGCAAATGCGCTCCATGTTGCGGAGGTTATAGCTGTCCATACCGATGAGCAGGTCGAAGCGCTGATAGTCGCTGCGTGTCATCTGGCGGGCAGTCTTTCCGTTGCATGCGATACCATGCTCAGCCAGTTTTCTTCGTGCAGGGGGGTAGACGCTGTTTCCAATCTCCTCCGTCGAGGTGGCGGCAGACTCTATGTAGAAGTCGTCTGAGAGTCCAGCCTCTTCCACCAGGCTTTTCATGACCAATTCTGCCATCGGACTGCGACAGATATTGCCGTGACAGACAAAAAGTATTCTTTTCATGCTCATTTCTGTTTCTTGGGCTGCAAAGTTAGCAATTTATTTAGAGAAAGTGAGGGTTTCTCAAATAAAATTTGTACCTTTGCACCTCGATAATTGCAATTAAGATATGTTTGAAAACTTAAGTGACAGACTTGAACGGTCGTTCAAGATACTGAAAGGTGAGGGAAAAATCACCGAGATTAACGTTGCCGAAACCCTGAAGGATGTGCGTAAGGCATTGTTGGATGCCGATGTCAACTACAAGGTGGCCAAACAGTTTACGGATACAGTCAAGCAGAAAGCGTTGGGTATGAACGTGCTGACGGCTATCAAGCCCAGTCAGCTGATGGTTAAGATAGTCCACGACGAACTGGCAGAACTGATGGGTGGCAAGGCTGTTGAACTGAAACTTGAAGGCCGTCCTGCCATTGTGCTGATGTCTGGTCTGCAGGGTTCTGGTAAGACCACGTTCAGTGGCAAACTGGCCAATATGCTGAAGACGCGTCAGCACAAGAGTCCGCTATTGGTGGCCTGTGACGTCTATCGTCCTGCTGCTATCCAGCAGCTCCACGTGGTGGGCGAGAGTGTAGGCGTACCCGTCTACTCAGAACCAGACAACAAGAATGTGGTCGAGATTGCTAACAACGCTATTCGCGAGGCAAAGGCCAAGAACTATAACGTGGTCATCATCGATACGGCTGGTCGTCTGGCTGTTGACGAGGAGATGATGAACGAGATTGCCACCCTGAAGGAGGCTGTCCGTCCTGACGAGACACTGTTCGTGGTTGACTCCATGACGGGTCAGGATGCTGTCAACACAGCCAAGGAGTCCAACGATCGTCTGGACTTCGACGGAGTGGGGCTGACCAAGCTTGACGGCGCTACACGTGGCGGTGCAGCCCTCTCCAGCCGCACTGTGGTCACCAAGCCCATCAAGTTTGTGGGTACGGGCGAGAAGATGGAGGCCATCGACGTGTTCCATCCAGAACGTATGGCAGACCGCATCCTGGGTATGGGTGATGTGGTTTCGCTGGTAGAGCGTGCACAGATGCAGTTTGACGAGGAGGAGGCCAAGCGCCTGGAGAAGAAGATCCGCAAGAACAAGTTCGACTTCGACGACTTCATGG
>JAEEGL010556072.1_pt1 | contig 40989 bp, 43 predicted proteins | sample 9134231 | NCBI WGS metagenome assembly JAEEGL01 (sample SAMN16246548, study PRJNA631951) | gut metagenome | biome: gut microbiome; feature: rumen; material: fiber-attached | host: Bos | place: Iran: Karaj | collected 2018-10
AATAATCCAAATCTAACTGTATAAGTATGATCTGATTTAATCCATATTTTAATCTGATTGATTAGTTTATCTCTATTCTTTTTAAAAGATTTAGGTTTAATAATATCACATACTGACCAATTATCTATATATGGTAAAAATCTATTTAATTCAGAGATTGTCTCATCATAGTCTTTTATATTTGATAGTAGATATCCGTGTAATACATTTTCTTCATTATAGTAATGTGGTAATTCATTTAAGAATTCTTCTATATCTTCTTTTGCTGATTTTACTAGTTGTTTTACTTCTGGATTTTTTACTCCTATAATTCTATCTTTATAAATATTAGGTACTAATTTTGAATTAAAGTCTTTATATTTAGAATCTCCTATTTTTAATAATTCTTCTGTTAACTTAGCCATGATTTATACTCTTCTTCTGTTTCATGTCCAGTGAATCTTTTACCACTTATAAAGTTTAAATTAGGAAAGTTTTCTTTTAAACTTTTATATGTTGAATCAATAGAAGATGATCCACTAGTTACAAAGACATATACTTCTTTGTTTGTCATATCATTTTCTTCTAAGAATTTATCAATTATTGTAGGTTCTTTATACCACCAAATTGGAAATCCTATACATACTTTATCATAATTTGATAAGTTAGATACTTTATGTACAATATCTGGTTTAACATTTTCATTCATTTCAATTGATGATCTACTTTTTTTATCCATCCAGTTTAAATCAGCTTCAGTGTATTTTTCTACTGGTTCTATTTCAAATAAATCTCCATCGTTTGCTTTACAAATACTTTCAGCTACTCCTTTTGTTACCCCACTAGCTGAAAAATAACATATTAATACTTTATTCATAAATCCTCCTTTTATACTTTTATTATTACATAAAAAGACTAGATTAACTAGTCTATATTATATCTAAATTTAAATTTTCTTTTTTAGTTAAGCAATCAAAAATATATTTTTCTCTTTCTAAATCATTTTCCTTAACATTAGTTCCTGGCATCATTTGGAAGTCTCTTGGCGTGAATGTAGTTATTTTTCTCTTGAAGAATACAACTTCTACTGTAGAATAATCAGTTCCATCAAAACCAATTCCTTCTGCAACTTCTTTAAAGCCTAGACTATGATATAGATTTTTAGCACGTAAATTATGCATTAAACAATCAAATCCGATTTCATCATAAGCTTCTTCATGCATTTGTTTAATAAAACTGGATAACATTCTTGTTCCCACTTTATTTCCTCGATAATTTACATCTACTGATACATTTACTAGATACATATATTTTTTTTCTACTACTTCTTTGATTATTTCTTTAACATAATTCTCGATAGTAAATTTATAATTATGATTTACTGATTCTAATTCAGAATAATCATAGTTTAAGTTTGTTGTTGGATCTATAGCGCATACTAAACCTACTATTTGACTTGTATTTAAATCTACTGCGACATAACAATTCTTATAGTAATATATAAAGCCTTCTTCTTTCATTTTTTCTCCAAGTACTCTCTTAGCTTCTTCTATATCATTGTTAAACCAAAATGGATAAATATAAGGGTCTGTGTTATAAACTAACTCAGCCATCTTTTCCATATTATCAGCTGAAATTGCTCTTCTAAATACTATATCTTCAAATTCTATTTTATAATCTTTATCTTCTTTCATATGTCCTCCATTAATTATTAATTAATAGTTTGTTCTTTATCTATTATTACGATATTAATTATATCATAAATTCTTTTATTTTAATCAATAAAAAAGTCAGATTTATCTGACTTTTAATATTTAGTTAATTATTCAAATAATAGTACTTGAATGTTTTCTATTTTTCCAATGAAGTATCTATCATATGAACCACCTACTTGTCTGGCTCCAAAAGTAACTGTGTTATTTGTATATTGATTTATTGTCCAGTTATTTTGATTATATAAATTGAAATTTCCAGAATCAGAGTTGTCTGTTATTACTCTACCTCTAACTTGACCACTTCTTCTAGTTATTATTACATGCATTGTTGTTCCATCAGTTGTAATGTTTTTAGTTGTTCTTGTGTTATTCCATCTACCTGAAACTTGTAATGGGTCTGTTGATCTTGTATTTAGTCTTACAACATTACCAGGATATAATGTATTATCTTCATCTTTAGCAGTCATTATAGTTGGTTGTTCTTGACCACTTGTCTTGTTAGCTGGATCTATATATGTAATATCAAATATTATATCATAATCCTTATCTAATGCATCTTGAGTTTGATAATAAATTCCTGTGTCTAAATGATTTGATCCTGTGAATGTTTTTTCATTTAAGTCTACATAAATACTATTAAATGTTGTAGTTGTATAAATTAAATCTATTTCTATATTTGCGTTTTTAGTTACAGTGTAAGTTGTTCCAGTAAACTCTACATTATCTATATAAATTTTTACATCGTCATAATCTTGTAAGTTCTTTAATAAATCTGTTTTTAATATTGTGTCATTTATATTATATGTCGTTGTTTTAGTGTTCTTTACTTGAGTTTTAACGTTTCCGTATATGGAATAGTAAGTGACTGATATTCTACGAGTTAATTCAGTTGTTAATGTAAAAGTGTTTGTTATAGAATCAGTAGCTTTTGTATATGCAATAATACCATTTGTAAATAAAAATGATGAAATAATTGCAAGTAAAATGAAAATAAATAATTTCATTTTTCTCATATTTCATCATCTCCTTTACTAATTCTTTTGTTCTTCTTTTTGATCACCTAGTACTATTCCAGATACTAGTAAAAATACGATTATTGTTCCTAATATAACTTTTCCTCTTGCTGTTTGTAATGCTCTTAATGCGAATCCTACTTTTGGTATCCAGAAAATATTTTTACCCACATAGTTTTCTTTTGTAGTTATTATTCCATCTTTTAGATTATTATTATCACCTTGTGTTTCTAAACCATCTTTTGTTTTATTAACTACTCTATGTGTTACTAATGTTTTATTTTCTAAACGATAAGCAATTATGTCATAGTTGATTATTTTTTCATATGGTGTATTTATATTTATAAAACTTAAACTTCCTGTTTGAATTCTTGGTTCCATTGAGCCTGATAGTACGACATACGGAACAATTCCGTATGCGTACAATATTAGAAGGGCTCCTCCAATGATAATAATAAATGTGGATAATGTATTGATTAGTGTTTTAACTATTTTCATATTCTTTATTAACTAAAGTTTGCAAAAATTTGTGCAGGTGTTCCTGTTACATTTTCAGATTGAATACCATAAGCGTCTACTTGAATATCTGCTCCATTTGTGAAACTAGATACTGCTGTTTCATCTAATGTTGATTTTAATGTTACGTTGTTGAATAATTTTCCTGTTGTTGCATTTGCTGCTACTGTTGTCATTGTTCCTGATGTTGAATAACTATATACTGTTGTTGCTGTAGCTCCACTACAAGTTCTTGCTGTTCCTACTGCTTCCCATCCTGTATTAACTGTGAAGTCAAATATTGGTGAATTGCTGTAGCATGGTTCTGTTATTTTTAAGAACATATATGCATCAGCTGATCCTGTGTTTTCGATTTGTGGATCTTTTGCTACTGTATCTCCTGGCATGATGTCTTCAGCATTTGCTGCTACCCATGATGGTTCTTGTAATTCGATTTCTACGTTTCCTAATGTGAACTCATTTGTTGCTGTATCTGTATCTGTAAAATATGCTATAACTCCCCCTACTACTAATACTAATGCTAATACTACTGCTGCTATAATTGATTTTTTATTTTTCATTTTTATCTCCTACCTTTTCTTTATATTTTTCTTTATTTATTAATACTATGATTACTAGTAATCCAATTGCTGATGTTATAAACATAATCATAGATATTAACGTTTTAAAATCTCCTGTATTAGGATTTATTATTGGATTTGTTCTCTTTGTTTCTTTTAATGAGAATATCCAAGTTATCTTTGTTAATAATTTGCTGTATTCATTATCTGAATCTTTTGGTAATAATACAGTAAACTTTAATTCATCTTTTTCATTTGATTTATAAGTTCCAAGTTTTACTTTTTTTACATTGTCTAGTGATGCACTTAGAACTTTTTTGTTTTTACTATTTGTAATTGTTAGTTTTAATTTTTTTATTAATTTCTTTTCTTGTTTTGTTAATTTTTTATGTTTAATTGTCAAATAGTAATTATTTTTTGTTTTACTTGTATTGTTTATCTTTACTATTTCGCGTTTACTATCACCTGGTAATAAGCTACCTAAATTATCAAAGAATTTGTCATCTAGTGTGATATGTTTATCTGCATTATTGTTAAATACTATTGTTGTGCTTCCTGTTTCACTCATATCATATGTTCTATCTATACTCTTCTTAATGTCGATGTCTTTCCAGTTCCCATCAAAATGTTTTGCTTGAATTGCATCTACTTTAATTCTAAGAATTACTTTTTTACCTTGAGCTGTATTAGGTACATTTACTGGTATTGATATTTTGTTGAATATATTGACTGATGTGTTTTTCTTTAGAACTGGATCATAGTAGTAATAATCATCACTTTTTGTCCAGTTTTTATAATCACCATCAATATAATTCTCTACGTTGTAATTTATATTGTTAATCTTGTATGAGATGTTTGCTCTTATGTAGCAATCTACACCGAGATTATTTACTTTAGGAATTAATGATATTTCTTCACCTGGCATTACAATTTTTCCATTTTCAGTAAATTCATTATTTAAATTATTGTATTCTTTTAGATCTATATCTACACCGGCGGTTGATATAGTAGTGTCTATTTCAGGTTCTATGTATAAAGCATAGATACCAGAAATACTCATTATAAAGAAGAAAATTAATCCTAATAGAAATAATCTCTTCTTAGTTACACAATATTAACCACCTCCATTTTACTATTATTATTTACAATTATAATATACTACATTTACGTAAATATATAAATTGTTTACAATCGATTTTTATATAGTTTACACGTTTTTTTACAATCTATTATTTCGTTGATATAAATTGATTTCTAAAATAAAAAAGACTGCATTTTACAGTCTTTTGTCGATTTTTAAACTAATTCTTTTTTATTATATTTTAAATACGTTCCAATTATAAATATAATTGTAATTGACACTGAAATAATAATCATACTTGGATTTATTTCTACCTTTGATATTACATTCCTTACATCAACTAAAGTATAAATACTAAAGTACTTTAGAAATTCTACTTTTGTAGATAATTCTGCTAAGGTATTTAAGATATAAAATATAAATACTAATCCTAAACTTATACCAACTGTCTTCTTTGTTTTATGAAGAAATGTTGAAATGAATAAATTTATTGAAAATAGTGGTAAACTGATTAATATTGGTGTCAGACTTACAAGTAGGAATTCTTTGTGATTGAACTCACAGCTTAGAGTTAATCCAATGTAGTTAAATACTAAGAATACTAATACTATTAATACACTATATATTAGTCCAACAATTATCTTGTTAGTGATAATAGTGTTTCGTTTGATTGGTAAGGATGTTAAATACTCTATTGTCTTATCATTTTCTTCTCTAAGTAGGATTGTTCCTCCTAGTATTGATGAATATAATCCAATAATTAGTAAGATAAACATAAATCCTTCTGATTTAAACCATCCATATGCTGTTGAGATTGAAGACATATCCATATTGAAAGCTTTTAATACTTCTGGTGGAAATACTTTCATCATCTCATCAATATTTTTTATATTATCATCTGTTATTATGTATGGATATATTAAATAGACTACTAAAAACATTATTAATAATACTGATAACCATATAATGAAACTTTTAAAATTTACTTTAAACTCTCTTTTTATCATATAATCACCTACTTGTAATAATTAATGAATAAGTCTTCTAAAGGTACTTCTTCAATTAATAAATGATCTATTTTATATTTATTTAATTTAGTTATTAATTCATTGGGATTTAGATTATTAAAGAATACTATTTCGTTTTCATCTTCTTTGTAAACTTTTAGTTTTAATTCTTTTTTGATTTTATCTATTTCATTTGAAATGATTTTTAAATAAGTATAATTATCTAATTTAATGTTTTCCATTGAATCTTCTTTTATGATTTTACCTTCTTTTATTAATCCTACTCTATCACAGATATTTGATACTTCCGATAAGATATGAGATGAATATAGGATTGTGGTTCCTTTTTCTTTCTCTTTTAGTAAAATATCATGAAAAACATTTTGCATTATAGGATCTAGACCACTAGTAGGTTCATCCAATATTAGTATTTCTGGCTCATGCATTAAAGCTAGAACTATTCCTACTTTCTTTAAGTTTCCTAATGATAAATCTTCAATAAGTTTATGTTCTTCTATTTGGAGAAGTTTAGACAATTCTTTTCTTCTCTTAGATAGATTTTTATCATAGAAAGATTCATGATAATCAAATAATTCTTTTACAGTCATATCTTCATAGAGATTCATTTCACTTGGAAGATAACCAATTATCATTTTAGTAGATATATCATCTGAAGCTAGTTCTTTTCCATTGATATATATATATCCTGATGTTTTATTAATTAATCCCATTATTGTCCTTAGAGTTGTTGATTTACCAGCTCCATTAGGTCCAATAAATCCATATATTTCTCCTTTATTAATCTTAAAAGATACATCTTCTATACCCCTAGAAGAACCATAATACTTTTTAAGATTCTTTAATTCAATAACAATATCACTCATATTATCACCACCATATTAATAACTTTTTAATTTTAATACTTTAACTTTGTCACTATCTTTTGGGTATAGTTTATTATATTCTTCAATTATTTGTTTGTCATTCATGCATCGATAAACTATACTCTCAGTAAAGCTTATTGCTTCTTCTAATGTTTTAAAGCTAAACTGGACATTATTAAAACTGTTATCTATTACTTTTAATTGACATAAGTCGTCTTCATTTGGAGTTATCTCTATATTAGCATAGATATTATTTACGTATATGTCTAATTTATTATTATAGACATACCAAGAGTTTAAATCTATTTTTTTCATAAGATTCTCCTTTTCCTTTAACCACAAAAAGACTATATTAATAGTCTTATTTTATTGTTTCTGATATTAACTTTGCTAAAGCAATATTTCCTTTTTCAGATAGATGAACTTTATCAGCTATAAAGTATTCATTATGTTTTTTAAGTTCATTATAAAAGTTTATTATTTTTACATTTTTATCATTAACAGTTATTGGTTTACTTATAGTTACAATAAATATTTCATGATCTTTACATAAATCAATTAATTGCTTATATTCTGAATCAGTTAGATTTGCTTCATTATCAAAGACAAAGACAATTCTATGTTCTAATTTCTTTTCTTTAATTTTGCTGCTTATTTCATTTGATATAGATTTGTATTGATAATCAGCTTTAGCATTGAATGATGCTTTCTTAAATTTACTTTGTAACTCTTCAAATGAATTTATTAGAGCATTGTTTCCATAGAATGTTATTTTTTCTTGTTCTTCTTTAGCTTTTTTCTCTAATAATTCTTTTCTTTTTACTCGATATTTTGCTAGATAATCATCATAGATTGTTTTATAGATAGTGTCTACATAGACTTTAATGCCTTTATCATTTGGATGTATTCCATCTACATAGAATAAGTCCTTTTGTCCTTTAGCAGCACCTTCCCAATCTACGATATGAATATTTTTTCTTTTTTGAGCATATTTTATAAATTTTGAATTGAATGTTGGATCGTCAGCGCCAATGGCATTTATCCAGTAAATTTCTCTATCTCCTAAGATATCCATTACTGTATTATTCCATGATTCAACAAAGTCACTGTTTGTGGCAAGAGCTAGGACAATCGTATTACTTAATTTTCCTTCTGCTTTTAACTTCCTTAATACATCTATTCCACCTAAGATAGAGCGTGATACTTTCCCATCAAAATAACCATTAGGAAACTTTTCATATAAACCACCTACAGCATCTAAAAATACTGAGTCACCTACTCCAACTACTCTTAATTCTCTTACTTGTTTAGATACTACTTTATCTTCTTCAGCATCTAAATCTTCAAGGAGTTTTTCCCATTTCTCTTCTTCTGATATTTCACTATTCATATATTCTTTATTCTTTTGTTCCATTATTTTTAGATTATCATTAAGTTTATTTTCTAATCTTTTCATCTCTTCAGTATTATCTTTTTCTAATATTACTACTACTGTTCCAGCTACAATAATTAAACTTAATAGTAGTGCTTTTAATGATTTAATTAGTTTTGATTTTACTTTGAAGTTTACTAAGTTATGAATTATTAATCCTAATATGATTGTAGCTGAGATAATTATTAATAGTTTAATTGAATTATCAAGTACTAGATTTTGAATATAAAATATTATTGGATATTGTACTAAGTATATCTCATAAGTTGCTTTAGAGAAGTTAGCTATAAAGTCCTTACTCTTTTCTAGTGGACTTTCTTTTAATAAAGCATATTCTATTAATCTACAACTTAATAGAGTTGTAATAATCATAAATATTGCATAATATGATGATTTATCTGATATTAAGAAACATAATGTTAAGAGAATAATACTATATAAAGAGAATATAAATAAACTATTCTTCTTAAATCCTTTGATACTAAATCTATAATTAATTAAAGCTATTAATACACCCCAAAGTATTGAGAAAGATCTTGCGAATGTATTATAGTAAACAGTCATAATACTTTGAGTTTTACTCATATAAATAAATAATCCAGTTGATGCGATTGTTAATAGAGAAACTATTACTAATGAGAAATTTTTTATCTTTTTACTTATCTTTTTAAATAGAACAAATACTAATGGAAATACTAAATCAAATTGCATTAATATTGAAATATACCATATATGTATTAATGGTGATGAAATGTTTTTAGTAAAATAATTTAAGTTGGCTTGTAATTGCCAAAAGTTATTATAACCAAATACTGCTGAAATGACTTCTGGTTTTAAATTTAACCAATTAACATAATTAACTAGTTTAAATACTATTACTGTTATACTTAATACTACTAATAATGGTAAATATATTCTTTTAATTCTCTTTAGATAGTAATCTTTAATTGAGAATTTTTCTTGTTTTAATGCATTCATACAATCTAGATAACCTGTTAAAACAAAAAATGTACATACAGCTAAAAAGCCACCTTTAACTATATTAAGATGGTATAGTAGTACCATTATACAAGCTACTATTCTTATATAATCTAATCTTCGATAATACTTTTTTTCTTTCATAAGATTACATCACCTTGTCTTCACAATACTCTTCTTTATTATAACATATTAGATATGATAATTTTATACTATAATTTTATTAATATTTGTATTATAATATAATAAGTATTTTAGAATAATAAAGGAGTGTTTATGATAGATTTTATTAATAAATATAAATATTGTTTTGTTCTTATACTATTATTAAATCCAATTACTATTTATGGACTTAATTATCCTAATTTAAATTCTAAAGTAGTTGAGGTTTATGATTTAACTGATAATAAGCTGATTTATGAAATTGATTCTAATAAAAAAGTATCTATTGCTTCTCTTACTAAGATAGCTACTGCGATAACAGCTATTGAAAATATTAATGATTTAGATAAAAAAATAACTATTACTGATGAGATGATGAGATCCGTTAATCCTGAAGCATCTAAAGCTGGTTTAAAATCTGGTGATAAATTATCTTATAAAGATCTATTATATGCTTCTATGTTACCTAGTGGTGCTGATGCGACTAATTCTATCGCTATTGCGAGTACTGGAAGTATTGATACTTTTGTTGAAATGATGAATGAATTGGCTGGAAAACTAAAATTAAAGAATACTCATTTTGTTAATGTTACTGGTTTAGATGATAAAAATCATTATTCTACTGCAGATGATGTCCGAATACTTTTATCATATGCTTTAAAGAATAGTTTATTTAGAGAAATATATAGTACTCGTGAATATACTTTATCTAATAGATTAACTGTTAAGTCTACAGTGATTAAATATAATAGTAATTCAAAACTTAATACTGATAAAATATTAGGTTATAAAACTGGTTTTACTAATGATGCTGGATATTGTTTATCTTCACTTAGTAATATTAATTCTCATGAATTTATAGTTATTGTTTTAGGAGCAGATCATATTGGTAATGATTATTATAACTTTGTTGATACTGTTAAATTAATTAACTTTGTACTTAAACATTATAAAGAACAAGTATTGGTTAAGAAAAGAGAAGTCATTAAAACTATACCAGTTGAATTAAGTATAACTGATAAATTTGAAGTTAAAGCAGGAGAAGAAGTTACTAAATATTTACCTTCTGATTATGATAAGAGTAAATTTAAGATTAAATATGAAGGATTAGAAAAATTATCATTTACTAATAAACCTGATAAAAAGATTGGAACTATTTCATATTATTATGATAATGAAAAACTTGATCAAGAAAATGTAGTTTTAGATCAAAAATTAAAGATTAGTTTAAAAAAGATATTCAATAGATATTATTATTTAATAATAGGAATACCTTTATTAATAATAATATTAATTATTTTCAGAAAAAGAAGAAAGAAAAAAATGAAGTAATTAAACTTCATTTTTTTATTTTAGAACAATACTCATATAATTCTTCATGAGAATATCTTTTGTTTTTAACAGCATTATATTTACCTTCATCTCCACATTTAATAACATCATAAAATGGTGTATTGTAATATAATAATTCTCCATCATCACTACCTAGATAAAGTGTCGTTTCTCTAAACATAGGTGCTTCATTATTTCTTTTTACATTAATGTAATCTGTTACGAATAATAGAGCTAATATTCCTACGAAGATAGTTAAGATTAATAGTAGACGATGAGATAATTTCATCTTATTTGTTAGTTTGGATATTCCAATTATAAATATAATATTACCTATTATTGTATAGATACTACCCCAACTACTTTCAGATGGAAATATCATTATAGCAGAAATTATAATAAATAATCCAAATATTACAAATAACAAACTAATAGTTTGATTATATTTAGTACTTTTCTTTGTTGAATAGTCAATTGTATTCACGATATTTTCTTCTAGTTTCTCTTGATATTTATCTTTACTTATTTTTTCTCCACTTAAAAGGTCATTTATTGTGATATCTAATTCATCACATAATGGTTTAAATAGAGAAAGATCTGGCATATTACGACCATTTTCCCAATTGCCTATAGATTTATCTGATACACCTAGTTTTTCTGCTAAATCTGATTGAGTCATTTTCTTGTCTTTTCTACATTTCGCAATAAATTTTCCTATTTTTTGTTGATTCATATAATATCTCCCTTCTTAGGTAAATAATATATCTATTTTATATTTTATTACAGGAAACATTTCAAGAGTTTGTATTTTTAGTAAAGTAGAAATCTTATTTCTTGTATTATATCACAAATTATTTAATATTATGATTTATACTTTTAATTAATTTTTTATTTTTGTCGTGAAATACAATGTATGCTTTCTCATCATTTTTAATTCTATTTCTTATTTCACATTTTCTATCATCATAATCAAAAGCATTTATGTATTTATTTTGAGATGCATTTTGAAATAATAGTAAATAATTATAAATGTCTTCTTCAGTAGACTCTCCAGTAGTTAATTCATAATATGGTTTATACTTAAGTTTATTATTTGAACTTAGTGATATTTCTTTTAAGTCTAATTCATTAATAAATTGATATAGTCTATTACCATTATAAATATCTATTCCATAATAATTATTATCTAGTTGTATTAGATTAATGACATGGTTTGCATATTGATTTCTATTAATTAAAGATTTTTCTTTACAATATAGTTTTTTATCATATATAGATAATTCATCAAATATATCTTTATGAATTGATGCATAGTTTCTACAAACTCCATAACCTTCGATAATTGTTAGTCCTAATCTTGATAATAATAAATCTTCTTTTTCTTCTTTTTTAAAGTTCATATCATTTGATAAGTAACCTTTATTGATTAGATGGGATATTAAGAATGATATGTCTAAACTTTTATCATATCCTAATGATTTTATGAATGAAGCCAATTCATAAATTAATAAATCATATTCATCTATAATCTCTTTATATAATGATTCTTCTTCTAATAGTTTTTCTTGTCTTTCAGATCCTTGTTCTTTGAAATATTCTAAGAGATTATCATTATTTATATATACTTTTTCATCATAAATACTTTTAGACATATATACCTCCCAAGGTTTAATATTATAACAAAAAAGACTAGATTATTCTAGTCATATTATTCATTAGTAATACTTAAAGATTTTACTTTATCAAGTGTTTCTTTTATCTTCTCAAAGTTTGTCCAAGTCGCAGTATCATTTTGAACTGTTTCTGATACTTTTTTATAGTATTCTATCTCATCAGGTGTTAATTCTTCTGAAAATTTTCTTATTAACTTATCACAAGCCATTCTCATATTGTTTAAAACTTGTTTACAAGCAAACATTAGAAATCCAATTTCATATGTTTCAGCATCACTTTTATCTTGGTTTAGATATTCTTCTAGTGTGTTAATACGGTCCTTAATTAATTCTTTTATTTCTTCACAATTCATATTTACATAACTTATAAATATATCTTCATAGTTCATATTATACCTCCTTTCTTATCCATTTAGTGAAACACTTGTTATTTGTAGATTTCTATCTATATTTACTTCAGGTATATGATTACCAATTACAGAAACTGATTCATAAAATATACTTCCTCCCATTTCAGTATAAATATAGATTAGTGGTGTTCCTAATTCTTTTTTTATAATTGAATCATCTATTTCTTCATTAAGTCTCTCTTTTACTTCGTTTATTGCGGCTTTCTCATATTTTTCTTTATTATCTAGATAATCGTTTACAATTTCAATAGCAAATTCAATCATTTTATCTGTAGTTTCTTCGATTGAATCACTTGAAAATGACAAATCTAGGCCTTTATATTTTCCATCTACAAATCCATCATTGATAGTTAGTGTTTGTTTAACGTTATTGATTTCCTCTTTCATTTTTTCTCCTTTTCTTTATTTCCTAATATTTGGGGTTCCATCTAATTTTTGTTGATTCATCCAAAACTTCATTACAAATCTATGAGGTAAAATCTTGGTTAATAATTTTTGCCCTCTATTCTTAAATCCGTAACATGAAATGTCTTTTTTAGGATTATACAAATCTTTTATTGCTTTTGTCATTACATCTTTAGCTTCATACATCGCAATATATTTGATTACTACTTTCTTCTTTTCTTCATCGATTGCTCTATCAAAGAATTTAGTTTTAGTCCAATATGGTGTAACTGCTAGAACATGGATGTTTTTATATTTTAATTCTTTGTTTAATGCTCTTGAGTATGATAATAGATATGATTTAGTAGCAGCATAATCATTGATGTACGGTATTGGTTGAAAACCTGCACATGAAGCAATATTCATTATCTTAGAATTTTCTTTCATATAAGGTAGTGTGTAATCTATTAAGGCAACTGGTGCTTTTACATTTAAATCAATCATATTTAATTTAACTTCAGTATCAACATTTTCAGAATGATCAAATACTCCGAAGCCCGCACAATTTCCTAATATAATTACATTTGGTTTTTCTTTATCTATTCTATTTTTAAATTTTTCTAAGTCTTTTTCATCACTTAAATCTAGATTAATTGGGACAATTTTATCACTTACTTTTTCTTTTAATTCATTTAGTTTATCTTTACTTCTAGCAATTGCCCATATCTCATCAATGTTCAGTTCTTTTTCTAGAATTTGAATTATAAACTCTTTTCCCATACCTGATGATGCTCCTGTAACAATAATTATATTCTTCATATACACCTCCTTATTGTTTTAATCTTGTATCAATTGAATCTAAATATATGTTATATGAACTTATTCTTTCATATTTAGGTACTTCATTGTTATATGTTTCAATAATTGAATCAACATCAATTTTATCTTTAACATAGATATCTACTGCTAGTTTATCATCTTTTATATAAGCTTTAACAGTTTGAATAGATTCACTTCTATTTTTAATATTATCTTCAATAGATGAGGCTATTATATTTTCTCCATTACTTGTTAATAACATTTTTTTCTTTCTACCTTTTAAGTATATTTTATTATTTTTTATTATACCTAAATCTCCAGTATGAAAATATCCTTTGTCATCAAATACTCTTTTAGTTAAAGATTTATCTATATAACCTAAGAAGACACAGTCTCCTTTTACTATTATTTCACCTATTCCATCTTTATCAGGTTCATATATTTTTACATCTAAATCTTCAAATATAGTACCTACGCTTTCTAAATCATCTTGATATGGATAAGCTATAGCTAGTGATGATGCTGTTTCTGATAAAGCATAAGCTTGCATTAAGTTTAGATTATTATCTTTATATACTTTTCTTAATTCTTTAGTTATTGGAGCTCCTCCACAAAATAAATATTTTATATTTTTGCCAAAAGCTATTGAGATTTTATCTTGATATGCTTGATATAGATTATTGAATACTAAAGGTACAGCACAGAATATTGTTGGATTTGTTTCTAATAATTCTTTGCCTATGTTTGCAGTAGAACTAGCTAAATAAATTCTATAACCTTTTATTAATGAATACATAAAATTATATACGGACGCATAGGTATGATTTAATGGTAGGAATAAATATGTTGAATCTTCATGAGTAAACTTGCATCTTCTTGTTAAAGATGGAAGTCCTGCGAAGATATTTTTTAATGATAGTTTTACAGCTTTACTCTTACCTGTTGTTCCTGATGAAAATACTATTTTAGCTGCTTTATTTTGATTTTTAATTGGTAATTCAAATAAATCTAAATTAAATATAGTTTTTAGATTTTTCATATTGATAGTTTTAATATCAATCTCTTTTTCTATTTCTTTAACCATATCTTTAAAATTATCAGAATAGATAAGCAAGTCTGCTTTTAATTCTTCTATTCCATTTAAAAGATCTCTTTTTTTCCATTCTTTGCTTACTGGAGCACTTAATCCTACAAAGAATGATATAGCAAAATCACATTTCATTAGATTAATACTATTTTCACTAATTATAATTATCTTTTTATTTTTATAACCTTGATCTATTAAATCTTTAGCTATTCCTAAACTATCTTCTATGAATTTACCATAAGTTATTGACTGATAAATACCATTATTATCTTTTTGATAGATATATTCATCGTTTTTCCATTCTTTATAATTCTTTTTTAATATTCTCTTTAGTTGCATATTATTTTATTATCCTTTCTAGTAGTACATATTCATATCGTGAACTAATTTTTTCTTCAGCATAGTTTTGACTGATTTTACCATCATGAGCTAAAGCTCCAATACTTGGAAGATTACTCTTCTTTAATTCTTCAACAATCGAATAAATTATGGCTTTTCCTAGTCCTCTATGCTTTTGATCTACCCCCATATATAGCATAACATATCCTTTAGGTTTTCTTCTTTGTTTTAATATTTTTAATATGTTAAATGGTGTTAAATGATACACAATATTATTATAATTTGGAATACTTATATAAAACCCTACAGCCTTATCTTTATAATAAGCCATTCTTACCATATCCATATTAATAATCTTTTCAAAACTCTTATATAGTTTTAAGAAATCGTCTTTTTCAACATCTTTAAACACAGGAAAATCACTATATAATTCTTTTACTAAATCATATACTTCTCCAATACATTTATCATATTCTTTAAGTGAAGGTTTTTCTATTTTATAACCCAGTTTTTTAAACTCTTTAAAATGTTCAGTAAACTTAACATTAGAATATGTTTCATCTACTTGTTCATATACTTGTGATGTATAATGATCACATACTTTAAAGCTATTATCAGTAAATAATTTATAATAGTACTTTAAGTTATATGGTTCTCCAGTATATGGTCTTTCAAATTTATTAATCTTTAATCGATACTTAATCCAAAAAGATGCATCTACTGGTCCAACTATTTTTTTATAGTTTTTTTCTTTTGCAAAATCATAAGCATTCTTAAATAAGAATTTGGCTACTTTTTTATCATTAATACATTCAAAGAAACCAAGATAACATACCTTTTTATCATCAGGATACTCCGTAATAATGAATCTTCCTACAACTTCATCATCTCTATATATTAAATATTTATTTAGCTTAAAATATTTACTTAGAGGATGTTTATTTAATAGTAGTTCTTTAATAGTATTAGGATCTTCCATATTATCTTTTTTAGAATATAGTTGTTTTGGTAAATAAATAAAATCTTTAATATATTTTTCTTCTTGTTCAAACTTAATACATTTCATTTTTTACCTCTTTTCAATATCTTTATTTTTCCTTTATAAGCATCCATTTCTATATAATCACCAGTTTTAATTATTGTAGTTGCATCTTCTACTCCTACAATACTTGGTATTTTTATTTCTCTTGAAATAATCGCGGTATGAGAAAGAATAGATCCTTTTTCAGCAATTACTCCTTTAGCGTTAATTAGTAAAAATACCCATCCTGGATCAGTCATTTTAGTTATTAATATTCTATCTTTAACATCATATGAATCATTAATATCTTCTATTACTAAAGCTTTCCCTTTAACTATTCCATTTGATGTTGGTGTTCCTTCTAAGATGTCTTTTTCTTCGTCTTTTGTTACTTTATTAATTCTTTTATGAGACTTATCAAATTCTTTTTCTGAAAATACTAATCTAGAATATCCTGGTAATTCTTTATACATCTTATATTCTTTTTTACGTGAACTTATAAGTTTTTTTAAATTATATTTTTTATAATTAAAGACTTCTTCAATAGTTAAATAGAAGATATCTTCTCTTTTTCTAATTCTTTTTTCTTTAACTAGATTTTTACCTATTTGTAAAAACATAGATCTTACCATTCCATAGATACGACTTCTATTAAGTCTTGAAATTTCTCTGTTTTTAATACCTTGCATAGCTCTTTTAGATATAAATCTAGTAATAAAATCTTCTTTAATATTAGTTACTTTATCTTTATTTAAATCGCTGTAGATTATTTCTAATTTATTTTTATCTTTACGATATTCTTCTATTTTTTTATTTAATAGTTTGTTATTAGTTCTAAAAGTTTCACTTTCTAGTTTTAATTCTTCTAAATTACGATCTCCATATTTAGATATGTAATCTTCATATAATAATTTATATTCTTTTCTTTTTAACTTATCTTTTTTATAAGCTAGTTCTATTATACTTTTTACTGGTTTTAAACTTTCAATATTACTTATACCCGATATATAATCGTTTACTAATTCTTCAGAGTAATTCTTTTTACTTAATCTATTTTTAAGTAGACCAGTATAAATAAATGAATATAGATCATTTACTAGAGTTATGTCCCAACAAGATAACAATTCATCTTTAATGACTCCATATAATTTAATTACTTCTTTCGTAGATAATTTATCATTAAAGTGCGAATAGAAATAATCATTTATTTCAATAAACTTATTATTTAGGCTATCCATATTTTGAGATACATGTTTTAATTCTTTAAAAGTATTTAAATAGATTTTAATTTTAGTAAAGAATGGGATTTTTATTTTAGAATTATCATATGTTTTATTTTTGACTCCTAACATATCTTGCCATATTGGTATTATCTTTTTACTGAATGGTAAAAACTTTATTAAAGTATACCAACTACTTATTTTGTAATAGATTCTTCCTGAAGATGAAGCTACCATATTTTCAAAATTAGAATTATTTTCTTCTACTAATTTTTTGTTTTTAGATAAACGATAAGCTTCTTTTTTAAAAACATTACTATAGACAAAATGAACAAAAGATATTGTTAGAGGAAGACTTATACCTGGATAACTTTCAACAATATTACTGTTATCTAATATTACTATATTGCTTGGATTGATTGTGGTGATTGGTCTTGCTTGTAAGATATATATTTCATTATCTTTAATAGCAAATTCTATATCTAAATATTCTCCAATTACTTCTTTAATTTCTTCTGATACTTCAATTAATTTTTCTATTAAGTCTTTATTTAAATAATTAAATACTCCATCATAATAATATAGATTATCTGTTCTATTATAATAATAAGTAGTAGTAAATATTTTGTCTTCTACTACGTTATTTCCTAAGCCTTTTCCTACTACTATTACTGTTTCATTTAATAGTCCTTGTGGATTAGATGTAAAAATAATACCAGAGTATTTAGCATCTACCATCTCTTGAATAATAACATCCATTTTTAATTCTTTGATTTTAATCTTTTTTCTTTTTAAATAGTCTTTTACATTTTGATTATTAATTGAATTAAAACAAGCTTTTACTTTTTTATTTATTTTTCTTGGTATTACATTTAAATAAGTATCAAATTGTCCTGCAAAACTATCTATTTCACCATCTTCTAAATATGAAGAACTTCTGATTGCGTATTTTTTATTATATTTTGTTATATCTATCTCTTTATCTTTATTAATCCATTCTATAACATCAAACTTAGGTACGTTAAATCCACTATCTCTTAATATTTCTAAATTCTTTCTTTTCATCAAATCTTACCTACTAAAAGATAAAGAGCAACTGTCAATAACATGGTACTTTCTTGAAGATAAGTATATCTTTCTACTTTCTGTACTATTTCAAATTTATATGGATCTAACATAAATTCAATAAACTTGATAATCATCCAAGTAACTAATAAAAATAGTATAACTACTGATAGTTTACTTAGGTTCCAAACTAGTATGAAATTTGTAATAATATCCATAATTGTTACTATTAAGACAAAACGAGTAGCTCGTTTATATCCAAATAATTTGGAATAAGTTGTATAATCATTTTCACTTCTTGGATTTTTAATTTTACGTGATACTTCCCATATTAATGCAGGGAAATATAAAGTGAATAGAGTCATAATAGTAGTTAGATTTATAAAATTAAGATTATATTTAATTACTGTAAAACTAATGATATATAAATTTACAAACATTTGAACTGGATTATGAGTAACTAAAGCTAAAGGTAGACTTGGTTGAATCTTACTACGTTGGAAAAACCATTTACTCATTAAGAATCCATATACATATAACACAATAAAGAATATAAAGTTTGGCATGAAGAAAAAATTTAAACTAATCGCAATTAATTCAACAATAACGCAAGAAATAACCACATCTTTTATTTTTGTTCTTCCAGCTGCTAGTGGTCTATCTGGAAATAAGACTTTATCAGTTTGATGGTCTTTTAAATCATCTGCTACTCGTAACCATAAAAGGAATGCAAATACTGTATAACTTCCAATTAACTCTTGTGTACCAATTGAAAAGTGAGTTACTCCTTGATTAAGTAAAACTATAAAGTATATTTCACCAAAAACAATAAGTCCAAGTAGAAATCTTAAAAAAATTGGATATCTCTCTTTATAATAAATGTGTAATCTTTTTAACAATTCTATTCACCAACTTTCTCCCCTACATGTACAATTGTTTCAATATTCTTTTTACTATATTCTAAAATATCTTTATCTACTTTTATATTATTAGCTATTATGATTATAGTACTTCCTCCTGGTAAGAAATAACCTTTTTCTTCTCCTCTTTTAAAAGTATCTTTATCATAATTAATAATCTTACCTACTAATAAAGCTCCTACTTCTATGTAGATAATCTTATTATAATTTTTTGTTTCTAAAATACTGTATTCTCTTTCATTTTCTTTATAGACTTTATAATTACTAGAAGAAGAACTTACTGTATGAAGTTTTCCTTTTATCTTTTTTCTTTTAATTCTTTTACCATCATCTATATAATGAAATCTATGATAATCATCTAGAGCTAAACGATAGATAAAGACATAGCCATTTTTATAATTAAGATCATCATCAATTAATTCATTTATTTTATATGTTATATTTTTTACTTTTATTTCTAATTCTTTATTAATTTTATATACTAGTAATTTTCCATTACATGGACTGATAAAACCTTGTTTTTCTATTTTGATCCTATTTAGTTTTCTTATGAAGAAATCATTAAAAGAATGGTATTCTTCTTTTTTATAGATAGACATATCTATATTATTTTTATTTATAAATTTGTTTATTTTTTTCTTACTTATATTAGTATTATTATATAGACCATATAATTTAGATATTGGTTTACTTGTGATTAATTTAGTTAATAATGGTACTTGATAAATCTTATTTAGAGTATTACCACCAAAATGAGTTGTTTCTTCTACTTTTTTTGTTATACGATTATACACTTTTGTCATACTACAAATAGATAAATGATAGTTACTATTAGAAATGTTAATAATAGGATTATAGAAGATACTAATTTTGGTTTTGGTACTTTTATTCTTAATAAAAATAAGATTGATACTATTAAAGTAATTACATTATAAATAATTATAAAAATATTATTTTTTATTAAATATGATAGCAAATAAATAATTGGAAAGATTAAGGCTGCATATGTTACGGGTAGTCCTATATATGATGATATAGCTTTATTTGAATCGGCTGTTTTAATATTAAAGTAGGCTAAACGTGCGATTGCGAAGATTGCATAAATTATAGCGATTGGTAAGTAGTACCAAGTAGTGTTGATACTAGCTAATATTACTAATGGTAAAGCAATAAAACTAAAGACATCTACTAGTGAATCTAGTTCTATTCCAAATTCTTCTTCTTCTTTGGTTCTTTTGCATCTACGTGCTACTGTACCATCAAACAAATCGCACACACCTGAAGCCATCAAGCAAATAATGGCATATTTTAAATCTACTTTTAATAATATTAACATTACTCCTAAAACAGCTAATGATAATCCTACATATGTTAATATAACTGATTTATTCCATTTTCCTATCATATTTACCTCTTACTTTCCTTTTTTTATTTCACCTGTAGTTCCATTTATGGTAATTGTTTCACCATCTTTAATCTCTTGCATAATATTTGTGGCACTTACTATAGCAGGAATACCATATTCACGTGATACTATGGCAGCATGGCAAAGTACTCCACCATATTCTGTAACAATACCTTTAAGAATAGCAAATTTTGGAGTCCAACCAGTATCAGTGAATTTAGTAACTAAAATATCTCCTTCTTGAAGTCTATCTATTTCAGCAAAAGACTCAATTACTCGAGCAGTTCCAGTTACTATTCCATTATTGGCTCCTAAGCCTTTCATATTAGCATTTCCTTTACTTATTGTTGTTACTCCTCCTATTTCATTTTCACTTATATAGTTTCGATAAGAATTATAATATTTCTTATTTTTATTTATGATTATTTCTAGATCATCTTCATCTATCTTTTCATCTAAGAAATCCCACAATTCTCCTACTTTTAAGAACCAGATATCGTTTTCATCTTTTAAGATATTTTCTTTTACTAAACATTTAGCAAATTCAATAGTATATATTCTAATTAGATAATAGAATCTAGTTGAGACATCTCTAAATTCTTCTCTCCACCATAACATATCTCTTATCTTAACTATTTTCTTTTCTAAATCTTGGTAGTTTCCTACACCAATTTTCTTTTTAATATCTTTTAATTTCTTTTCATACTCTCTTTTGCCTTTTTCTCTATCTTTAGCTGGAGAATATGTCTCATCTAATTTAATTAAATCTTTAATATTAATAATAATTGGTTCAATGTCTTCATAATAACATGGATATGTTACATCTAATTCTTTATCTGAATGATAACCATATCTATTAATTACTTCTTTTACTTCTTTAAAATGATAATCTTTTATATTTAGATTAATATCTTCAACTATTTTATCTGATGAGTTAGTATTCCAATAATTTAAAGATGATTTATCATCTCTAATTAATCTTGATACATCCCACATTTCATAGAATGGTAAAAGATGAGAAATATCATTCATATTACTTATTAAAGATAAATAATCAGATTCATCAATGTATTTTAATAAACTATCTTTATTTAGAGATTGATGAACTGTATTAATAAATATTTGCCAGAAATATGTAGATTCACTATATAGATAATCATCATGTGTTAACTCTTTCCAAATTGTTTTTATATCATTAATACTATTTGTATCATACATACCTTTGTAATAATAATATTTATGTAATAGATCTTCTTTTAAGAAGAATTTATTTTTTTCTCTTGTTTTTACTATTTTATTTTGAGCAATAGCCATTCTAATGATGGCGATTATACTGATTGGGTTTATACCTGTAGTTTCTCCATCTCCTTCATAAGTTATAGTTACTCCATACTCTTCATCAAAGTCTCTCTCTTTATAACCAACTATTTTACTCATAGCTTTTTTAACAGCAGAAAGATTCCAGTAGCATCTGCCATAAAACATATCACCTAATTTTAGTGGTAATTCTAATTCATGTAATATTTTAGAATCTAAAATATATTTTTTTAGAGAATACTCCCAAATATATTCATATAAACTCCACATATATGGAGTACAAACTGAAGCGGATACTCCTCCATCTTTGAAGTCAGCAGTTGACCATAGATGTTTAAATCCTTGATATTCAATTTTAGTAATCATACGAGATTGAAGAATATATAAATCATTGTTTACTAAAGCAAATTCAATATCACATGGATATCCAAAATATTCCATTAGCTTAGAAAATTCTTGACCTATTTTCTTTACTAAAGTTGGTGATAAAAGTTTATTTTCTTCATTTATTTCTACTTTGTCTTCATACCAATTGTAGTAATATTGTTCTGGTTTATTTTGACCACTAACTATATTTTCTCCTAAACCTTCTCCTACTTCAATAAGCATTGTTTTATCATTTCCAGTTACAGGATCTACGGTAAAACATATTCCACTATGAGTACTCGGTACCATCTCTTGAATGATCACACTCATAGCTAAATTAGAAGGTGATATATTATTAGTAACTAGATAACTTAAAATTACTTCTGAAAACATAGATTGATAACACTCAATTACTTTTCTTAAAACACTTCTTTTTTTAGTATTTAAAAATGTTTTATATTGTCCAGCAAAAGAGAATTCTTCTAAATCTTCTTTTGTTCCACTACTTCTTACAGCATATAAAACATTATCATTAATTCTATCTTCAATTTCTTTTGCAGTAGTTTTTGAAAAAGTAAAAGAATCAAACAAAGAGATAATTTCTTTACTTATTTCGGAGATATTATTAGAATTAAGTTTCTTTAATAATTTGTTTATTTCATTATCAATATTATTCTTTTTTATTTCTTCTAAATAAGTATCACTATCAATTACAAAACCATCGGGTACATTGAAACCTTCACTTTTCATTTCTATTAAGAATTTTGCTTTATTACCAACCTTACTTGTTTTATCTTTTTCTTTAAAATCTACTATCATCTCGATTCCCCCAACCTATAATTTAAAACATATTTTTTCTTAGATGCATAAAATATAACATCATATTTACTAATAAATGTGTTACTGTTCCTAGAACTACATATAGTAAATAGATTAATATTCCAATTGGATAAAACATCCATACTACTAAAGCTACTCCAAAGACTGAGTCTGCTTGATCTAATAATATAAAGAATACTTTTTTCTTTCCTTTTAAAGATTTACCTGGTGTAATATCTAATCTTCTTTTAAGAAAACTATTAGGTAATTCAAATAAGGCATAGAATAATCCTAATAAGAATCCTATAAGTAAGTTATATATTAAAGTATTAGAATAGTTAATATAGAAGAAGTTTAATTTTTCTAAATTAGTTAATTTCCAAATTAATGAGAAGATAATTGCAAAAATAATATTAAAGAATATATATCCTAAGAAACCTTTCCAAGTTTTATTATCTCCGAAGATTCTCTTACCATCTTTAAACTTTTTATTAAAATCCATTGGTTTACTTAAAGAACTAAACAATTTTGTTTTACAAAAAATTGAGTTTACTATACCTGCGATAATAGGTACTAGTAATGTTATATACATCTTTAGAATTAGCATAACTATCCTCCTGTTTAAAACACTATATTAAATATTCACATATGGTTTATTATAACATAATGTAGTCTATCAGTATAATAAAAAAACTAGATTTTTCTAGTTCTTTTTATCATTATTTAATTTAATTTAAACTTCTTAGTTTCTTGTGGCATATCTTTATTAAATCTTACAATCTTTTCTACTTGTTTATTTTGTTCTTTACATAGTTCTTCATATTTATCATCCCATGATAATTTATAAGCATCATTTATATCTAATTTAAGTTTATCTAACCAATCTTTTATTACTTCAAATCCATCTTTTGTTTTACTTTTATTTTCTATTTCTAAACATAAACCAAATGGATATTCATCAACTACTATCTCAACATCTTCATTACTAAATACTGAACGATATCTTTCATAACTTTCAACTACTTTTAAATGTAAAACATTTTCTAGTAATAAAGTTAGATTATCATATTCTTCTGGTTTAATAGATACTTCTATTTCTTCTTCATTATGAATTAATTCAGATTTTGTCAATCTTCTTTTCCAAGTTATCATACATTTTGAAACATCTTCACCAATAGTTTTTCTTACTCTAAAACGACCATCAATCTCTTTACTATAAAAATCAAATTCTTTCATAGGATGATTATATTGATCAGTACATTCATAAAATCTTCCTTTATACTCTAATTCTTTAAAACTATTAATATAATTTAGGACATCATCTTTACTTTCTATTGAATAATTAAATCTAATTTCAGTTTCCATATTAGTCACCTCTAATAAATTATATCATAAAAAAGATTGAGTTTTATCTCAATCTTTTATAACCATTCTCCATATTTTTTAATATAGATTTTCTTAACTATTTGAGCTATTACTCCATATAGAACTATAAATCCTATTAGGTATAGATAGTATTCACCTGGTAGTAATACAAAATCAAATCCTTTAGTAAAGCTTAGTAGTATTGGTACAACTATGGTTGAAACTATAGTTAAGAAAGTTAGGATTAATAGTGTATTACTTGGTCTAGATTTAGTTATTTGGTTTGTTCGTATGTAGAAGATCATTAATGTTTCAGTTATGATACATTCAATGAACCAAGCTGTTTGAAAATATGCTTGTAAACCTATTGAATTATATTTTAAAACAAACCAGAATACTATGAAGGCAACTACATCAGTAATAGATGATATTACTCCAAATATTATCATGAATCTACTTATAGATTTAATATCCCATTTTCTTACTTTTCTTATAAAGTCTTCATCAACATTATCATATGGTATACCTATTTGAGATAATTCTACGATGAAGTCTTGAATAAGCATTTGAATTGGTAATAAAGGTAAGAATGGTAAAAATATACTGGCAATCAAGATACTAAAGACATCTCCAAAGTCCTGGCTTAGAGCTAGTTTCATATATTTTAATATGTTTCCATATACTTTTCTGCCTTCAATTACACCATTATGGATAACTTCTAAGTTTTGTTCTAGAAGAATAATATCACTTGATTCTTTAGCAATATCAGTTCCACCATCGACACTTATTCCAACATCTGATGCGGTTAAGGCAGGAGCATCATTTACTCCATCTCCCATATAACCTACTGAGTGTCCATTCTTTCTTAAAATAGCTACAACTCTTTCTTTTTGAAGCGGATTCATTCTTGCGAAAATGTCACATTCTTCAACAACTTTACCTAGTTCATAATCATTTAATTCTTCTATTTCTTTTCCAGTAACAATCTTACTATCTATACCAACAGCAGAACAGATACTTCTTGTAGCAAAGGCATTATCTCCTGTTAATATTTTGATATCTACTCCATACTCTTTTAATTTTTTAATTGTAACTTCAGCTGAAGGTTTAGGTGGATCTAAGAAAGCAATTAAACCAACGAATGTAAAATCTTTTTCATCTTCGATTCCGTATTTATTTATACCTTTATATTCAGGTTTAACTGCTAAAGCAATTACTTGCATTCCAGTTTTTGCTAATTCTTCAGCTTGTTTGTTTACTTTATCAATTATTTCTTTATTAATCTTTACTTCTTTTTCTTTTACTTTAGCCATATCACATACTTTAAATATTTCTTCTACGGCTCCTTTAACAATAACTCTATATTTATCATGATGAGTTACAACTATAGATGATCTTTTCCTTGTATAATCGAATGGTATCTCATCTATTTTTTTATAATTTGAAATATCAACATTATGACTTTTAGCATATTGAATAATAGCTTTATCTACAATATTTTTATAACCTGTACCTAAGAAACTATTTACGTAGGCACATTTTAATACATATTCATCATGTTCACCATCAATATTTATATATTTTTGTAATTCAATATTATTCTTTGTTAAAGTACCTGTTTTATCTGTACATAGTACATCCATAGAACCTAGGTTTTGTATTGATTTAATACTTTTAACAAGAGTATTCTTTTTAGCTAGTGATTTACTTCCTCTAGTTAAGTTTACATTTACTATCATTGGTAACATACTAGGTGTAATTCCTACTGCGACTGATAAAGAAAATAGAATTGCTTCATTAATGTTTCCTCTAATCATTCCATAAATAATAAATACCATTATACAAATTATTATCATACATTTAATAAGGAGTCCTGTTATATGATTCATACCTTTATCGAAAGTAGTTTCTTCTTTTACTACTTCTTTTTTCTTATTCATATTACCTATAAATGTATCGAGTCCAGTTTTAACAACAACTCCTTTTCCTTGACCACTTATAACGTTACATCCCATTAAACATATATTATTCATTTCAATTGGATCAGTAGTATTAGTTTCAATGTTAATATTTTTTTCTACAGCAGCACTTTCTCCTGTAAATGATGATTGGTTAATAAATAAATCTTTACTCTCAAATAAATATAGATCTGCTGGAATAACACTACCTGCACTTAAGGTAATAATATCACCATAGACAACTTTTTCTTGTCTAATTTCTTTTTGATTTCCTGCACGAATTACATCTGTAAATATTCTTATTTTTTCTTTTAATCTTTCATTAAACTTATATGTTGAATAATCTTGAGTAAATCTGATAATAACACTTATTAAGGTAATACCTAATATTATCAATGTACCTATTTTATCATCAGTAATAAAATCTATAGCAGCTAAAAGTAAAAGAATTAAAACAAACTTATCTTTTAAAGCTTCAAATATAAAGAATAGTGCTGTTTTCTTCTTTCTGTTAGTAGCAACATTTTCTCCATATTCAGATAATCTTTTAGATACTTCATTTTTATTTAAACCATCTTCTTCTGTTTTAAATAGAGAAAATACTTCTTCTTTACTTTTATTTGATATTTCTTTGTATTCAAGATTATTATTCATAAATATCACACCTTATTATAGTTATATCATATAAATTTAAATATTAACAAAAAAATGGATTATAAATCCATTATTTTTCAAATTTAACAGTTATGTTTTCCTTTCCTAAGTCAAGCAAATTGTCAATATGACCTATTTTAGTGTAACTATATGGTGTATCAAATGATTTGTAAAATATAACTAAACAATTATCTCCAAATAGCATTACATCTCCTTTATTAATTCTTTTTGGATTTGTTGTATTGGTTGGAAAAGACTTATCTAAATTAATATATTTTTCATTTCCATTTAGTTCACTCATATTAAATTCTTGGGGTAAGTAATTAACAAAACTTTTAACTGTAGTATTATCCTCTAAATTAATAATATATTCTTTATTGTTTATTATTGCTTTCACTGATTTAATCACCTCGTTTGTATTATTTGTTTCTTGAATATTTTCCTTATTTGTTTGGTCTTGAGTATTTTCTTTTTTAATTGACTTACATCCTACAATCATAAAGATTAATATTACAATTAATAAACTATAAATGAGTTTCTTCATTATGTTTCATCTCCTTTTATATTATATCATATAATGAACTGCATTTTTTATTACTATGTTGATTTATTTTAAATCTATATAATATAAGTTTTCACCATTATTTAATTTATCAATGTACTTAGCTCCATATTTTTCATAATAGTTTATTAAATCTGTTTTTAAATAAACTTTATCAAAACCTAATTTAGATGCTTCTTCTAATAAGGCATCATTTAATAATTTAGAATAGCCTTTTCCTCTATATTCTTTTTTAACAAATAAAGTTGCATACCATGGAGTTAGATCTTGTCTTTCTTCTCCATCATATTTAAATAATGATATAAAACCTATAAGTGTATCATTATCAACTAAACCTAATACACTAATTACTTTATCTTCTTCTAGAATCTTTCTCTTCTTGTTACTGATATAGTTATCATCTTTGGTTTTAGATGATCCCCACTCTAATAAACATAGTTTAATATATTCATCTAAGTATTTATCGTTTTCAATTATATTAATAATCTTCATTTTATACTCCCTTTATTAAAATTAGTATATCAAAAAAGACTAGATTACTCTAGGCTTTTAAATAGTCTTTTGTTTTTCTTTTTCTTTTTTAATAAATCTATTTTCCTTAGTATCATATTTATAGTTTTCTTTATATATTCTATTAACATGATTTTCATAATGATTTATTATTTCTTCAGGAATATTATCTCCATAAAACTTTTTGAAATCTTGTAGAGCTAATTCAGAAAAGAAGAATGGTCCATGATAATCATATTCAGATACTTGTCCATCTAAGAATCTTTTACTAAATTCAAGATTTAGTTGTTCTCTATGATAGAATTCATATTCTTCAGACATAGATAATTCATGAGAGATTATTGCATTTAAAAATGCTTCTTCTTCGGTCTTACCATAACAATATACATCTACTATATCTCTATCAGCATTAATAGTTGATATATAACCTATACCTTCAAAATATTCAATTCTCCATTCTGGACGATATGGATCATTAGTTAATTTTTTTATATTAGATCTATTTCTTACTTTTGTTTCAAATTCAATCATTTTAGATCTTAGTGATTGTGTTTTTTCTTTTTCTAATCTTGTTAAAATATGATTTTCATAATAATTTCTTTTATTTTGATCAGATGCTTTAGAATAATTATAACTATCTATAGGCATTTCATAATGTGTTAAATTCATAATTGTTCTCCTTTTTTTAACTATTATAGTTATAAAAATTATTTTGTCAATTTAATTATTATTTTTCTAGTATTATTAGTTTACTGCTAGCGCCATTTAATTCAATAATATTATTAGCTTCTTCTATACTGTTAGCATCAATAAATTTGTTTTTTATTCCTTTTAATACTGTCTTATATTTAGTATCTTTTGGAATAGTTACTCTAGCAGTTGAGTTAATTGTATTTACTTCTAGAGTTCCATCTAATTTATCATAGGTAACTTCAACATCACTTTTAGCTACATTTAATACAATTCTTCCTTTAGAATTATTAATATTTAAATATTTTAATTCTCCATCATATTCTAGTTTGTTAATAATTAAATCAAATATATTTAATTTTCTCATTTTAGAATTTAATTCTATTTCATCAATATATTTTTCTGGGATATATATATTAACAACTATATCTTTAGATTCACTTTTACCTTTAATATCTATATCTAATCTATCATATAAATTATCTAATTTAATTTTAAATATATCTTTTAAGTTTTCTTCCTCATCTGAAATTAATTCTATTTTTACTTTTTCTTCGATATTTGCTTTGATGTTTAATTCGTAAATCTTACTTATTTTAATATCAAAGTGTTTAGTATGATCAATTTCTAATTCTTGTTTTTCTGAATACTTTCCTTTTATTGTAATCTCTTTATCTTCTTTGATTAATTCATCAATAGTAATATCAAATAAAATACTTATCTGTTTTAGATTTTCAATATCAGGTATTCCATCTCCACTTTCCCATTTTGTTATAGCTTGTCTTGAAACATTTAACTTCTCAGCTAATTCTTCTTGTGTTAATTTATTTTTAGTTCTTATTAGTTTTAGTTTTTCACTAAATAACATATAAATCACGCTCCTTGGGTAAAATTTAGCTTATTTTATATGCATAAACAAGCAATTATATTTTGCATTTTACTAATTTTTTGCTACTTTGCGTAGCATTTTTATTATTCGTTATTATTTATAAAGTCTTTTATGGTTTTTTCACTATCATCAGTAGAAAACCTTTTTCCATCTTTAATATTTAATTTATTATTATAATTTCTTAAATCATTAACACTTCCACTGATATCAGTACTTCCAGAAGTACAAAATGGAATAATAGTTTTATCAGTCAAATCATAGGTATCTAGTAGAGTTAATATTATCTTTGGATTAGTACCCCACCAAATAGGATATCCTAAATAGATAGTGTCATATTTATTTATATCAATTTTATTTTTTATTTTTGGTCTTGCTTTAGAATCATTTTGTTCTCTATTTGCTCGACAATCACTATTATAATTTAAATCTTCATCTTTATATTTTTCTTGAGGAATTATTTCGATAATATCACTATTTAATTCTTTAGCGATTCTTTGAGCAATCTTTTCAGTATTACCAGTAGCTGAAAAATAAACTACTACTGAATTATTATTTTGTTTAGTTTCATTGTTATTTGTATTATTGTTTGTATTATTATTTATATTACTTTCTTTATTATTAACGCAGGCAGTTACTAGTAATAGAGAAACTACTAATAAACTTATAAATATTTTTCTTTTCATTGTTTCCAACCTTTCTATTTCTTAAGGCAATGTCCTTTATCATTGATCATATTTATAACAGCGTTTTCCCATACATTATAGGTTGCTGCATACTTAAGATCTTCTTTTTCTTTTGGCGAACTATCTTTTAGATATTCATCTATTCTACTATTTAAATATGGTTCAAATTCATTATAGATTGTCTTATCAACGCATAATCCATTACCAAATCCCATGTAGATATATTTATATTTACCATTGTAGTTCTGATCACTTCCATGTTTCCAAGCTTTGATCCATTCAGGAAATTGTTCGGCTGTTTCTTTCATAGATATTTGATATTCTTTTTCTATAGAATTTGGATACATCCAACCATCAATTCTATACAATATTAATCCATTTCCTTTTTTTATGATAAATGTAGTTCCATCTTCATCACCCATTCTACCTGGATTAGTAATGAATAGTACATCATCTTCTTTTAATTTTTTAAATTCACTTTTAGTTATCTTTTTTTCTTTTAATTCAATCATATATTATCTACTTTCTAATATGTTTTTCAGTTTGAATATGGTCTTCTTCTAACATATCTTTTAAATCTGGTTTTATCTCATCTTTTGTTTCTTCTTTAAATGATCCTTTAATAGTTTCAGTGTCTATAGTAAAGTGTCTATCAATACCTTTATCTTTATATTTTAAAAGCATATCTAGAATTTCAACTTTATCATCTCTTGCGCTTGTAAAACATCCAAAGATATAACCTATATCATATGAATAAGAAGAAATACCTTGATCAATGCATTCTTCAAGTGATGAGTCTTCTCTACTAAGGTAATCAACAATTTCTTGATCTTTTCCTAATTCTCTATATAAATCTATTGTTCCAAGTTTTCTTTCTTTTAAAACCTTTAATACTCCTTGAAAGACTTGATCTTCTTGACTTCTTTCTCTTCTTGTACTCATAATATGTTTTTTTCTTAATTCTTGAGCATTAATATCTATATCATATTTATCTCTTAGATAATCGCTAGCAGCAAATTCAAGTATTATAGATGGTGTTTCAAATAAGAAACTATCCATAATTTCAGGAGTAGTTATAGACTCATCATATCTTAGTTTATGTCCTATTTCATGACAAAGCATTACTACATCGTAGTAAGTACCTGATAATAGTATTCTACTTTCATTTGCATTAGTTATACAATTATCATCTTCAGGATTTAGTGAACCATCATCTATACTATGATTACTAATCATTTTGTCTAGAATTTTATCAAAATCTTCTTCTTTGCCATATAACTCATATACTTCTCTAGCTATTTTAACAGCACTTTCAAAATCTAATTTAGGAAGTCTTGATATAGTATCTAAGTAATAAGAATTATAATCTATTTCATTTATTTCTTTATTTTCATCTATAGTTTTAAATATATTCGGATCTAAATATTTTAAACTACTAGATTTTCTTATAAATGAATTTATCTTTTTCATTAAATCTATATTTATTTTAGTACTTGCCATAATATACTCCTTATATATAAATTATATCATAAAAAGACTAGATTTCTCTGGTCTTAATTATTTTATTTATCTAATATTACTAGGTTTTCTTTCAATAGTATTATTTGAATTATATATTGGTTGAATATCATTAATCCATTCTTTAACTAGACTTTTATCAATCTCTTTCTCATTATTACAAGAATGTCCAATTAAATGCTTATCAGTATGTCTATCACTACCACCTGATTTTAATAAACCATTTAAATCACAATATTCTTTAATCCATTTAATTTCGTCTTCAGTATGTTTTCTATGTTCACACTCAATACCATCTATTAATTTGTTTGATACTAACCAATCTAAAAACTCTTTTAAGTTTGGTAATTTATAAACAAATGGATGAGCTAAAAATGTTTTGCCTCCGGCATCATGTATTGCTTTACTAACATAAAAGACATCAAATGTTCCTTCAGTTTCATCAATATAAAAGGGACTTGTCGGTTCACAAAAATGTTCACGATAAAAACTTGTTCGATCATAAATACCTAGTTCATCTAGTTTATTTTTGTTATCTTCAATAGATAATATATCATCTACTAAAACATCATTTGCCATATTATTAGCTGATTCAATTGATAAGTTTTTACTATATTTAATATTAAGTTTGTCACATACTAATTTTAACTTATTTAAAATATTTGTTTCATCTTCAATTGTAGAATGAACCATTCCTTCTTTTATTATTTCGGTGTTCCTTAATAAATCTAGATTCATACCATAACCTAACATATCAAATAGTTTTCCATCTTTTGAAAATTCTAGTTCAGTACCAGGGATAATTGTTCCAGTAAATATTTCTTCAACTGGAATATTTTTTAAATCATCATAAGCACTAATATTATTATGATCTGTTATAGATAATATTTCTATACCTTGTTTTTCTGCTTCAATTAAAGTGTCTAGAGTTGTATAATCACCATCTGAATTAGTTGTATGTACATGTAAATCTATCATATTATCACTTCCATATCTATTATACCATAGAAAAGACTAGAGTTCTCTAGTCTTTGTTTCTTAATTCCTCTCTTAATTTCATCCATAATTTTCCAAGATGATTATCTCCATCTCTATTTAATCCCCATCCCCAAAATGAATCTTTTGGAGAATCTTCCACAATTGGATAATCTTTGGTTTCTAATAATTTCTTTTTTACATATGGATTTTGTTTTATCTTTTGTCTAAGTAAATTTTCCATTATAGAGACTTGTTCTTCATTTGAATATTTTACTTTATCAATATTTGCAAACATAATTTTTTGTGCTTCATGGGCTGAATGACTATTTTTTATTTGTTCTGCAATATCAGGATAGTCAGGTAAAAACAATGAACTTTGAAATGCTTCTTCTAAAGATGCGTATAAATATCCATCTACTTCAACTTTAAATGATGAAAAATTATCTAAAGGGTAAAACTCCCTCGGATAAAATCCTATTACTTCATTAAATTTTTCTGACATCCATATATCTCTATACTGATTAAGTTTAATTTGAGAATTCATATTTAAAATTTTTGATAAATTATCTACTCTTTCATAATTGTTTAAGTTTTCATCATGCCAACTGTCAAAATTATCATTATCTTTATCAAAAAATACTACTTTTCCTTTGTTAGATTCCCATTCTTGAAGAGTTTTTAGACAATCTTCAATCAACGTATTACCATTTGGATGTACAACATCAACTTTCTTTAAATAGTATGGTACTAGAATAACTTGAAGTTTAATATTATTTTCTTTTATCCATTTAATCTTTTCTTTTCCTTCATCTAGTGAATGAATTTTTGTAAGTATAAAAGTATTTGTAGGATCCATAAGTTTTAAATACTTAATAGAATTATTAATTGGTTTAGAATTCTTTAAAACATAGTTCCAATCAACATTTTTAAGATATTCTATTTTTTCAGTTTCTGGTAATTTGTGTCTATTAGGATTTTTTCTCCAGTCTTCAAACATTAAATCTTCTGTATCTAATATAACTCCATCAAAATCAATATATATCATAATTATTCTTCCTTTCATAATATACTTTAATACATTATGTGGAAGTATTTATGTCACATTAAAATTTTTCTTCTAATTCTTTTATTAAAGATATTCTATTTAGATAAAAATGTCTTATCTCTTGTTTATTCTCACAGAATGCCGCTACTCCCCACTCATTATCTAATATCATCAAATTATATGGTCTAATAACTCTCTTAGTTATTTTATCATGTTCTTTTGAATAATACTCTATATAACATTTATTATGACTATTAATACATTTACTTAAGATATTATAATATTCTCTATTATCTAATTTAATATTTTCAGGTTTAATAAACTTCTCTGGTATTTTAACATCTTGATTTAAAACATATCCTCCATAGGGTCCATATATTGTTTCAATATAAATACCAGCATATTCTAATTCATCTTTATACTGTCTTATCATTCTTGGTGATACTTCTAATTTTTCAGATAATTCTTTTATACTATATTTTCTTTTATTTTGAAGTAATTGTAACATCATAAGTACATTAGATAGTTTAGACATTTTATCACCTACGTAAATTATAACACATAATAGGACTAGATTTCTCTAGTCCTTTTTAATTGATTGCTTTAAGTTTTATTAAGATTGTTTCAGTATGCAGTTTTTATAATTATTATTTCCAACTTCTTGCTCTTTTACACTTTGATATTTTATTTTTTGAATCCTTTGATATTTGGTTTTTACTAGAATATATACCATATTTTTTACAATACTTAATTGTATTATTCACAATGCTAATTTTTTTTGAACTACTAATTGCTATACCATTATTTTTCTTAATATTAGTTATCTTATTTGAGTTTATTGAATTACTATTAGATTTTAGAATATAGATACCATTATCTTTAATTATATTTATAGTATTACTTTCTATTTTATTAGATGTTGAACCATCTAACAAATCAATGGCATCATCATAAGCATATGTTATAGTATTTTTCTTAATTGTATTTGCTGTTGATTTTCTTAATCTAACACCATCGCGAGTTACTTTATTTATAGTATTGCCTTGGATAACATTATTTTTAGAATTAGATAAATTAATTGAATCTACATATGTTTTATTTACTATGTTATTTAAAATCGAATTATTCTTTGATGATTCTAAAAATATTCCATATTTTCTAGAATTTTTAATTTCATTATTTTTAATCTTTATTTCTTTAGAACTTGAATTAGCTGTAATACCATTCATATTAGGATCGTAACCTGTAGTAGTTTTATTAACTATTTTATTATTATTAACTGTGATATTAGTACCATAAACTATTCTAATACCATCACCATTACCACCGGCTGATTTTTTCTTTTGTATATTTACATTAATATTATTATATTTAATAGAATTTTTTATAGCACCTTGTACCCATATACCATAACCTAATGTATTCAAATTAATAGTATTATTGTTTATCCAAACACCACTAATTCTAAAATCACCTTTAGGAACAGTTCCAGCTGCTTCACTTAAATATTCTCCATATAATTCTATTCCATAACTTACATTAGAATAATCTGATTGGTAACCACCACTTACATTAATAGTATTATTAGTAATTGTATTATTTAAAAAATAATATTTATCACGAACATTACTATTTATCTCTGAAGCGTAGAAGTTTTTATGTGCATTTTCAACACTTCTCATCATAATTCCTGCGCCAACATTATTCATATTGTTATAACTAATATCCGAATTAGCATAATTAGTTGCCATAATGGAATATCCAGTTATGTTTTCAAAATCATTGTTTTTGATTACAATATTATCAAAGTAAGAATTAACTATTCCAGTATGTGTTCCTACTCCTCGTTGTAAGTTTTTAAAAGTGTTATTCTCAATAAGTATATTTTTACTAGGTGTTTCATCATTTGCTGGATTAAATGAACCAAAATGATTATGTGATAATGCATCTATTTGAAGTGCTTCATAATTTGTTTTTGAATTAAAACTTCCTTTAAAATCAATAAAGGTACAACCAGTTACTGTTACATCTTTAACAGCACCAAACTCAACAAAATGTGAGTCTGTAACATTTTTAAATGTTACATTTTTTAATGTTATGTTGGAAGCGTGACCCATACGAATTATGGCTTCTGATTCATCATTCCCATCAAATGTTCCACCTTCAATTGTTATGTTTGAATATATACCATATCCGCCAAAACCTTCTCCATCATTAGCAGAGTCATAAGTACTTTTATCTCCTAATCTTAACATGTTATATGAATTATTTCGTACTATAACTACATTATCCATTATAATATGAATATTTCTATATACCTTCAATTGATCTACTGCTGAATAAACACCTTCTGGAATATTTATTTGATATAATCTATTTTCACTATCATCTCTTGCTAATTTTGTGTAAAAATTAAATATATAAGAAAAATTATTTTCTAATTCTTCTTTATCAAGATCAACAATTACAGTATTTTCTTCATTATTCTCTTCGTTATTAGTATCTTCAATATTGTTTTGTTCAATTAGATTACTATCATTATCTATAGCATTTACTCTAAAAGAGAAAACAGTTAAACAAATTATAAAAATATAGAATATCTTTTTTATTTTCATTATATTAACCTCACTTTTTTATGAATAAAAATTTATTAATTACCTTATCTTTATTATATTAAAAAAAATGAAAAATTAAAATAATTATATCTATTCATTTACATATAATTGATAGTTAATTGTATAAATATCAATAAATTATTATTTACCTAATCTGTTATCATTATCATGACTAGTTATAATTTTCATTAGTAATATATTGTAATATCAAATTATATAGAACTGATAAAGCCTCATCACTCATTTTTTGCTTATAAAATGGCTTATCTGGGATAAAACTATTATAAATTTCTTTATTATATTCATTAAGCAATTCTTTTTGAATTTCAATAGGTATTTGTTTCTTTAGAGATAGTGGTAACTGATTTATCATAAATAATAACTCACTAGATGTGTTTGAATCTAATCTCATCTTTATTACCTCCTTTGATACTTTGTATCTCATTTTTGATTTTAGCAATAAAACCAAATCTTGAACTAATATCAGATTTTTCTTGTACATCATTTTCTAGTGATATTTGTTGCATTTCAAAATAGTCCCTTACCTCATTTATTAAATTTTCTTGTAATTCTTCATCAATTGTTTGATTACAGTCATAGTATTCAGATGTTGGAGGTCTCAATGTAAAATTACAATCATCTTGATTACTGGTTAAAAAGTGTGGACATTTCAATCCATCAATAATAAAATCTCTATCGTTTGTTAAATCACAGTTAAACCATTTTCCATCTATACAAACTTGGTTCCATTTATGAATTTCTGATGAAACTATTATTATTGTTGGTATTCCCACTTTATTTAATACATTTTCTAAAACTGTGGCATATCCCGAGCAAAGAGCACGACCTCTAGTCAAACACTCAATTGTACTGGCAGGATTAATAACATTATCCTCTGCCTGTTCTCTGTCATATCCACCTAAGTGTAAATCAATTAATTCAGCTGCCCTATCATCATATTCTAGAATTTGAGCAATTTTGTAATAAACATATGTAAATGTTTTTAACTGATTTCCTTGACAATACTTAGGTATACTATTAACTATGTCTTCAATTATTAATTCTGCTTTATTCATCCTACCACATCCTGTTTTTATTATATCATAAAAAAAGACTAGATTATTCTAGCTTTTTTATTTACTTTGACTATACTTTATCATGTACCTATTTATAATGAATAATAATATTATATACTTTTTGTTTTTACTTTATTTGAATAATCAATAATATCTCTATATTGTTTTTGTTTCGAATTATTATCTTCTTCAATTATTGATTTTTTATATTCTTTCCTTAATAATTTATATTCTTCATCTATTTCTTCTAATAATTCAAATAGATTATTTCCTAATATTAATATATTAGGGTTGCTTAAAAGATTCTCTTTTCTTTGTCTGTTTTCTAAACTCATAGCATAAAGAACATTTGAATAATCTGCTATATCCGGATCAGTCTTTTCTGCAATATTTATTAATTCAAAGATAGAATCAATGTCATCTTTCATATCATAAAGCCATATATTATTTATCAATTTTCCATCTAATCTTAAAGCTGTTTTACATGCTTCTTTATAGTATTCTTTACGAGGATCTAAATTTTCTATTCTTTCAGGTTCTTTACTAATAATTTTAAATACTAATTCTTTATCAATATGGTTTATATCCATATATTTCGTTGATTCATTGTTTATACTATATGCTAAATTGCATAATTCATTGTAGATTGGAATATTACTATTTATATAGTATATTGCTGAAGGATCTTGTTGGAGTTCTTTAACAATTATTGGGAATAATTCTGTTTTTTCTTCGTCTATATCATTTAAAACTTTATTATTTATAGAAATAGCTAATTCCCAAAAGAATAAATAGTGATTTGATTCTTTTGATAACTCATTAACAATTACTGGATTTTTAGTGATTGCTTTAATTCCTAAATCTCTATAATTACTTACACTATCATTTATCAATGAAAATGACCAAACATTTTGATTAACCGCTTCTTCACATAATAAAGCGTAATCTTTACATGTTGGTGAAATATATTCAATTACACTAACGTCATTTTTTATGGCAATCATAGCCAATTCAGTATAATCTTTCCTATCGATAGAATAATTCTTAATATGATCAGGATCAATAACTATATCAACTTTGGCTTCAAATGAATCATTATTTAATTTGTTATTTATTTTATTTATTATTTTTTTCATTATAACTCCCCCTATTATTATTTATTATAATGCATAATATTTCCATTAGGTAAATTATTATAACAAAATAAGACTAGTTTTGCCTAGCCTTTTTACTTTTATCTATTTAATGTTTTTATGAATTGGTTTGGTTTTTCGTTATGAATACCATGTCCACAATCAAAATATTCAACATCAATATTTTTAATTAGACTTTTTACTTTATCTAAATCATCATCAGTTAATGCACATTGAATAAGTCCATCTTCACCAATTACAGTTTTAGCTTTCATAAATATAGTTTCACAATCTATATTGGATAATAGTTTTTCATAATCAATATTTCTATTAAATGAATCATTATAAAATGCTTCTCCAAAATATGGATCATATTCATTTAATCCATTAAATGCTTCCATAAACTTTTTAGGCCAAAACATTACTTTTAAAGATTTATCTGGATGTTTTGTTCTATATTTTAATGCATTATCACCTAACTTAGTTTTAATTTTATCTCTTGAATTTTCTGGAAAGAAATTCCAACAATATTGATTTATAAAATAATAATAAACAAAATCCTTGATTTCATCTTGATTTATAAAATTATGACAAACTGTAGATAAATCTTTATAGTTATAATAATTTACTCTATTATCTCCACATGATGAAAATAATGGTGGATCTTCTAAAAATAATTTAGCACATAAATCAGTTTTAGAAGCAATATAACTTGCAATTAATCCTCCTGAAGAATGTCCTAATATTGATATTTTATCTTTAACTACACTTTCAATAAATTCGATTAAATCATTGCCTTGTGTTTCTAAATTATATAATTCTTTATTATGAGAACTTTTACCATGACCATAACAATCAACTAATAATAAATGATAGAATTTTGATAATTTTCTTATAATCTTTTTATAGCTGTTAGCATTAGTTCCTTGTGCATGAATAATTAATAACATTGGATGATCATTATCTATTTCATAGTAATTAATGATATTCCCTCTTTTTGTTTTAAACTCTTTATTCTCTATTTTCATATTATTCCTTTACTATAATTTTATTTGTTTTCTTTTTTGAGTATATTTACCTGCTAGCTTATCATCTATCCAAGTTTCATTTTCATAGTTTCCTTTAACAGTAATAATTTTATTATTGATCATGGCGTTTAGTGTATTATCTCCACCATGTACTCCAATTTCTAAAAATTCTCTAAATTCATTACCGAATGTATCTTGTAGTCGTTCATAGTAATCTCTAAATTGATTTTCATCTATAATATTCGTACTTACAAAATAATCAGTAGCATAACCATAAAACCATAATTCATTATCAAATCTGCTAAATATATATTGATTACGCCCCGTATTTTTATTCTTAATTTCGTCGACAATCATTTTAAAAAATGTTTCACTATCTACGATATTATTATTTTTCATAAAAATTCTCCTTTTAGGCTATTTATTATAGCAAAATAAAGCGGTTTTTACTAGTCGTATAGTTATTTCTTATTAGATAATTTTTCTTGTACAGTAGTTAACCCATGGGGTTATAGGAAATAAACATCATAATATTCCGAGCATTTTATATTAATTCAATTCTAAGTCCTAAAACGCCATATTGTTCTTGCTTTTCTTTAGTATAGAATTTCTCAAGAATGCCAATTAATTCTTCTTTAGTCATAGATTTATCAGATAAAACAGAAATATCAAAATCTCTAAACATTTCTTCAAAAGTGTTGTATCTTAATAAACCAACAACCTTAGCATTAAATGACTCACTCAATTCAGGCTCTTTTAAAAATTTAATTATATCTCCAAT
>JAEEGL011705617.1_pt1 | contig 40988 bp, 27 predicted proteins | sample 9134231 | NCBI WGS metagenome assembly JAEEGL01 (sample SAMN16246548, study PRJNA631951) | gut metagenome | biome: gut microbiome; feature: rumen; material: fiber-attached | host: Bos | place: Iran: Karaj | collected 2018-10
TATTCCCTCATCCCAATCATGGCCAGTCGCATCTGCATGTTTTGAGGTCCTGCTGAGTTCTTCTCCGCAGACTGAACAGTATACTACTTCATCATAGCTTCCATCTGTCTCACACCCTGCTATGATCTCATTCTCTATTACGACATCGGATTCTGCGTGCCCTGCCGCGGTGATCTCTGTCTGGTATGTATGCGCAGAATCATTCCTGCATGTGTAAGTCATAACTCCGGGCATCGTACATGTTGCCTCTGTTGTCACTGTCCCATCATCCCAGTCATGGCCAGTCGCATCTGTATGTTTAGTGGTCCGGCTGAGCTCCTCTCCGCAGACTGAACAGTATACTACTTCATCATAGCTTCCATCAGTCTCACACCCTGCTATGATCTCATTCTCAACTACGGCATCGGATTCTGTATGACCAGTTGCAGGAATTACAACAGGTTCAGAAATCTCATTTATACCATTTTCATCACTAAACAATTCACCACAACCAGTACATTCCCAATATGCCTCAAATCCCTCTTCTGTACATGTTGCTGCAATACCTTCATGGATTTCCAACGTATGCTCATGGGGTGGTTCAGCTATCACTAATGTGCCGATTGTAATATATGCCGAATTAAAGTTATCTCCATCTCCGGTATACAGTTTAACTTCATAACTTCCAGGCCCCTTTACTCTATTTAATGGAGATTCACCGTCAATTATATATATATCTACAGGTCCAAGCCCTGTGTAAGGTTCCTTAAGCCTGACCGAAGCTGGATCAAGACTGATATATTCTCCGGTGTATGTATAGTTCCACTGCACATCTGATAGATCTAGATGCTCGATCCTGAGATCTGCTTTATTGATATACCAGGTGGAAGGTCTTGTCCCCTGATAATTGCCTTTACCTGTATAGGTAAACTGATAAGTTCCGACATTTGTAGCATGCGTATCGCCGCTGATCGTATAGTCTTCGCCAACTACAAGATCTGCATCATACGGTGTGCCTATATTATTGTAGTTATAGTTTAATCGGTTCCTCTTTGTTATCTCCCCACCAGCATATGTATATTGCCATGTACCATAATCTCTTACATAGCTTAAATCTAAAGGCTCGATAGTAAAGCTGTCTTCACCCTCATAACAAATACCATTCTGCTCATAAGTCACACTTACAGTATATTCTCCTGCATCGAATGGTTTCAGTGTACTGGCTACATAGGCTTCACCCGTAAAAGTCTGACCCTGATATGTTATTGTAATAGTGCCACCTAAAGATGAGTCAAAAGCAGGATCAAGCACAGGGTCTGGGAGTCTCATTCCTGATGTATTTACAAATACTCCATTCTCCTGTGTAACAGTCAAATATACATTTCCTGATAATAAATGAATCGTTACGCTTGAAGGAACTCCGATATCGCCTAACAGAGCCCACTGTTTACTTGTCCCATTATAATAGACATCTGTAAGGTTATCACATCCCAAGAAACAATTTTTACCAATGCTTGTTATACTATGTGGTATCTCTATACTAGCCAGACTATTGCAACCATAAAAAGCATAATCTCCTATGCTTGTTACACCATTGGGGATATCTATTCTCGCCAAACTACTGCATCCATAAAAAGCATTCGCTTGAACATTTCTAAGCGTTGAAGGCAGGCTGACAGAGCTGAGCAAAGTGCAATCCTTGAATGCACTGCTCATTATTCTTGTGATGCCTTCGGGAACAGTAACCGATGTGAGACAATCTGCACCATTGAATGCATTTGCAGGAATTACTGAAGTCCATCCGAACTCTATATCAGCCCCGCTGCCAACAGACCCGGCTGTATTCAGTTTGCTACAGCCAGCGAACGCACCCGCTCCAATACTGGTAACCCGGGACCTGATTTCAATAGCGTTAAGTGATGCACAGTTATAAAACGCATTTTCACCTATTCTTATAACGCCTCTCATGCCTTCTATGGTTTCAAGTGAAGAAAGACCGGAAAAAGCGTTATTCCCTATTCCTGTCACAAGCGGTTTTACATAAAGCTTTGTTATCTGGTCTTTATATGAATCCCATGGAACGTCATTTGCATCAGCATAATCTGACATGACGCCGGAACCGTATATCTTCAAACGTCCATAATCAGTAATTGACCATTTTAAACCACCTTCAGTTCCGTTTGCGAGGGGATAATGAATTGTTGCGTTGCGAAGATATCTATTATTATTCTCATTACATACACTAGCCCATTGTTCGGCTGTGCCAGCATAGTATACATCTGATAAACTACCACAATTTTCAAATGTATAATTATCAAACTGTGTGACTGTTTCTGGAATCTCTATACTCGTTAATCTACCACAGTTATAAAATGCCCAATACGCAATACTTGTTACTCCTTCTGGGATCTCTATATGCATAAGGTGGTTGCAATTATTAAATACCTCTCTACCGATACTTGTTATGCCTACTGGTAACTGTACACTTTCAAGGCTGCTGCAGTTTTTGAATGCATAGTCGCCAATACTCGTTATCCCATATATAAATTCTATTTTTTTAAGGCTACTACAATCCTCAAATGCACGCTCCCCAATACTAGTCATTACTTCTGGTAGTTCTATACTCGTTAGGCTGCTGCACCCTCTAAATGCATAGTTGTCAATAATCGTTACTCCATCCGGAATCTTTATTCTAGTCAGACTGCTACAGCCAGCAAATGCGGACCCAATACTTGTAACACTATCTGGAAGATCTATGCTCGTCAAGCTACTGCAGCCACCAAATGCCGCAGGTCCAATATTGGTCAATCCTTCTGGAAGCTCTATATTTGCAAGGCTACTGCAACCATTAAAAGCCATATCTCCAATACTTGTTATCCATTCTGGGATGGTTACATTTGTAACCTCAGTTAGATCCTTACAAATGAAATTTGGTATGATATTACATTGGATATTTAAGTCAACCTCAAATATGTAATTACTGTATTCAGTCTTGAATGATTCAAATAAACGCTCTAACCCTTGAACTTTTGGGGAAGTACTGTTATTGTCCCATATGTTTAGCACTCCGTTCGCCAAACTGTAGCCCCAGCTTGAATCATTCGAAATATATTCATATGTCACATCACCATCAACAATGATTACAGATTTCAGTGACTCATTTCCATTCCCAAACGTAATATCTTTTTCCCACTGCTTTAGATTTCCTGCAAAATGAGCACTATCAATACCGGTCCCATCGAATGCATTCAGTCCAATGGACACAATACTGGAAGGAAGATATACATTATCTAAGAAAAATCCACTGAATGCATATGATCCAATCGATGTTATACCCTCTTCTATAGTGAGACTATAAATATCTTCTCCATACCAAGGCGTTTCTGTGATACCCGAGTAGTTTGGCATATTACCTGTGCCACTGATTTCCAGAACTCCACTATCTGTAAGAGTATAGTTGATTGTTTCAGTAACAGAACCAGACTCAGCCGCAAATGCTTTCACTGGAATGAAGATGAAAAAGAAAACGAATAACACTATAAGTGCGCGATTGACTTTTCCTCTGTTCATGTCATATCCCCCTGTTATTTCGATATCCCATTCTTAATTATCATCACTATTTTTTGTGATGGAATCCATTCATTTTATTTATATTAGTATATTAGTTTGCAGATAAACTGTCAAATTAACTGTTCATAATAATACTATTATGGCAACAGCAATCAAGTCTCTATAGTATCTTCAAGATGCTCCAAAAAGTGAAAGAATAGCAGAGAATATAAGACAAAAGGCAGAGGATCATTCCTCTGCCTTTTATGATTTAAACATATTTTTCGTTAATCATTATCATTTTTCAATAGTTCTGCAAAACACAATCATAAATAATGTATTTTACCTGTCACCATACATCTTCTGATAATAGTTCTGATATTCTCCGGATACTATCTCTTCCCACCATTCGCGGTTATCCAGGTACCAATGTATAGTCTTCTTTATGCCATCAGCGAATCTTGTCTCCGGCAGCCAACCAAGTTCGTTATGGATCTTGGTCGGATCGATGGCATATCGCATATCGTGGCCTTTGCGGTCGGTCACATAAGTTATAAGACTCTCGGGCTTCCCAAGCTCCTTGCATATGAGCTTTACAATGTCGATATTGCGCATTTCATTATGACCGCCAACATTATACACTTCCCCTACTCTGCCCTTATGAATAATAAGGTCTATTGCTCTGCAGTGATCGTCTACATAGAGCCAGTCACGGACATTTAGTCCCTGGCCATATACCGGCAGAGGTTTGTCGTTAAGACAGTTTGCAATCATCAGAGGAATCAGCTTCTCCGGGAATTGATAGGGTCCATAGTTATTTGAACAGCGGCTGATGCTTACAGGAAGTCCGAATGTTCTGTGATACGCCTGTACCAGCAGATCTGCGCCGGCCTTTGAAGAACTATAAGGGGAGCTTGTATGAATAGGGGTTTCCTCGGTAAAGAAGAGATCCGGCTTGTCAAGCGGAAGATCTCCGTATACCTCATCTGTAGATACCTGATGATACCTCTGAATACCATATTTGCGGCATGCATCCATCAGTATAGATGTTCCGATTATGTTTGTCTGCAGGAATACAGAAGGATCCTCGATCGATCTGTCCACATGGCTCTCAGCTGCAAAATTAACGACAATATCGGGATATTCCTCTTCAAAAAGTTTATATACGCCTTCCCTATCGCAGATATCCAGCTTAACAAACCTGAAGTTTGGCTCATCCATAATCCCCTTAAGAGTGGACAGGTTTCCGGCATAAGTAAGCTTATCCAGACATATAAGCCTGTAATCGGGATGCGCCTTCAGCATATAGAATATAAAATTGGCGCCAATAAAACCTGCGCCTCCGGTAACGATAATAGTCATCATTTTATTCCTCGCCATATTATCACAAGCTATTCTTATCCTGTATAATCCAGCTATTTTCCCCACTCTTCACATTTTCCATACTCTAATACATCTGCTATTCTCTTGCAAGCATGACCATCCCCGTATGGGTTTGATGCATGCGCCATAGCGGAGTATGTATCTGAATTTTCCAAGAGTTCTTTAAAATTTCTGTAAATGACTTCTTCATTTGTACCCACCAGACGGAGAGTCCCTGCTGCAACACCTTCAGGTCGTTCAGTAGTATCTCTCATCACAAGAACCGGTCGGCCATAAGATGGACACTCTTCCTGTATTCCACCACTATCAGTAAGACAAAGATGACAACGAGCTTCAAAATTATGACAGTCAAACACCTCTATGGGCTCAATAATATGAATCTGTTTGCAATCACCAAGTTCTTCATCGGCAGCTTTTCGAACAAGTGGATTCATATGTATCGGATAAACAGCTTTACATTCGGGATGCTCATCAAGAACTCGTCGAATTGCCCTGAACATATGATGCATTGGCTCACCAAGATTCTCTCGCCTATGAGCTGTTATAAAGATAAGTTTCCCATCTCCTACCCATTCAAGTTCAGGATGTTTGTAATCCGGTTGAACAGTATGTTGCATTGCATCAATAACGGTATTGCCTGTAATATATATAGTTGAAGGGTCTTTACCCTCTTTAATCAGATGTTCAGCAGCAAGTACTGTCGGAGCAAAGTTATACTTTGCAATAATACCAACAGCTTGGCGGTTAAACTCTTCCGGATAGGGACTATAGATATTATATGTTCTTAATCCGGCTTCTACATGTCCAACTGGAATTTGCAAATAGAAACATGCAAGTGCAGTGACAAAAGTAGTAGACGTATCTCCATGAACAAGAACCACATCCGGCTTAACATCTTCCAGAACATCTTTTATTTTCATTAGTATATTTGAAGTTATATCAAAAAGTGTTTGTTTTTCTTTCATTATTGAAAGATCATAGTCTGGAACAACACCAAATGTTTCAAGTACCTGATCCAACATTTGGCGATGCTGACCTGTAACACATACTATAGTTTTTATTGTTTTTCTTGTCTTTAGCTCATTCACAAGCGGACACATTTTAATTGCTTCGGGACGAGTTCCGAAAACAAGCATTACTTTTTTCATTAATGGAAGCACCTTGATGATTATTAGGATACGAGTATTATGGAATTATATTATAAATAGATATGACAAATCTATTATCATTGTATACAAATGGGAAAATGCATATATTTAATTCTTACCTTCCTTAGCCAGTGTCAGCAAATACTGGCCGTAATCAGTCATCTTAAGCTTTTCCCCAATAACAGCAAGCTGTTCCGTCGTTATAAAACCTCGGCGCCATGCTATTTCCTCAATACAGGAAACATAAAAGCCCTGGCGATCCTGAACAGCCTCTACGAATTCCGCAGCCTTAAGCATACCTTCCGGCGTACCGGTATCCAGCCATGCGAAACCGCGTTCAAGAAGCTTCACCTTCAGACAGCCCATTTCCAGATATGCGTTGTTTACTGCTGTTATTTCAATCTCTCCGCGAGCTGATGGTTTAACATTTTTTGCGATCTCGATAACTCTGTTATCATAGAAATACAGTCCCGGGACCGCAAAATTGCTCTTGGGATGTTCAGGTTTTTCTTCGATGCTTATGACATTATTATCATTATCAAACTCCACAACACCGAAAGCTCTTGGATCCTTAACAGGATAACCGAAGATAGTAGCGCCCTGGTTTTCTGCAATCGCCTCCTGAAGCTTGCGCGTCATATTAGATCCGTAGAAAACATTGTCTCCAAGCACAAGACATACCGAATCATTGCCAATAAACTCTTCACCCAGTATAAAAGCATCAGCCAATCCTCTTGGCGTTTCCTGAACTTTATATTGAAAGTTCATGCCGATTTCAGAACCATCGCCGAGGAGTTTTTCATATATAGGCGTATCTTCGGGTGTTGAAATTATCAGTACATCTTTGATGCTTGCCAGCATAAGCATCGATAAGGGATAATAGATCAGCGGCTTATCATAAATCGGAAGCAGCTGCTTTGAAACAGCCCTTGTCATAGGGTAAAGTCGCGTCCCTTTACCACCGGCTAAGATTATTCCTTTCATATCAGACCTCACAACTAATTCAGTATTATATCGCAGATTCTGTCCACATCTTCCGGAGCAAGATCGGCATATAAAGGCAGTGTCAGCACTCTGTCAGCTATATATTTGGCTACAGGAGTCTGTTCAACATTGGCGGTCTCACAGTTCTTATAGCATTCAAAACTGTTTGTAAGCGGATAGAAATACTTTCTTGCAGTTATATTATGTTCCGACAGTTTTGCAAACACTTTATCCCTGTCATACTTATATCCATCAAACACAACGGGGAAATATGCATAGTTCGACTCCACATTCTTCTGGATAACTGATAATCTGATTCCTTCAATGCCCAAGAGTCTTTCCCTATAGTGTTCCACCACCTTTTTTCTCTTCTCGATTTCTCCGCTTAAATGACGCAGATTGCAAATACCCATTGCAGCCTGGAATTCACTCATCTTGGCATTACCACCGATATATGCACATGTTTCAGGGCTGTCTATGCCAAAATTCTTCAATGCATTGAGCTTTTCAACAATTCCGGCATCCTTAAAGCATACAGCGCCGCCTTCAATAGTATGGAACACTTTAGTAGCATGAAAGCTGAACATAGAAGCATCTCCGAAGTTTGCGGAACTGACACCTTTATATTTCACAGCAAAGGCATGCGCAGCATCATATATTACTTTTAGCCCACGTTTCTTTGCAATTGCGTCTATTACTTCAACATCACAAAGGTTTCCGTATACATGGACCGGAACTATCGCCACAGTTTTTTCAGTAATTAATGACTCGATTTTAGAAACATCAATTGTATAATCATGGTCATTTACATCACAAAAAACAGGAACCAGTCCATTTCTGCTTATAGCATTTGTTGTCGAAACAAAGGTATAGGGGGTCGTAATAACCTCACTGCCCTGTGGAAACTCATATGCTGCAATTATGGTTTCTAAAGCCAGGTGACCATTTGTAAATAATGTAACATGCGGCACATCTAAATAGGCCTCAAGCTTATGCTGAAGATCATTGTGTTTGGATCCGTTGTTGGTCAGCCAGCGGCTATCCCAAAGATCTTTTATTTCTTCACAATACTCCTCATAATAAGGCATCGAAGATCTGGTAACATTTATTTGGCTCATTTTTATCACCCACTATTTTGCTGATACTTTACTTATATTTTTTTCACTCTCTTCAGTAATGAGAGAATGCAAATGATCCCAAAGTGGCCCAAATCCAGGTGTTGCAGGGCTTATAGGACGTGTCAGAGGATTATCTATATTCTCTTTAATTACACCATTTTTGGACATTACAAGAATGCGGTTACCAAGACAGACAGCTTCCTGAATATTATGTGTGATGAAGATAACTGTCATTTTCACTTTTTCTTTAATGCTCAGCAATTCATCCTGCATCTGATTACGTGACATAGCATCCAGCGCAGCAAATGGCTCATCCATAAGGATGATTTTTGACCCCAATGCCAGACCCTTTGCGATAGCAACACGTTGTTTCATACCACCGCTCAATTGATGGGGATAATAATCCTTATAACGTAAAAGATTGACCTTTTCCAGATACTCTTCCCCAATACGATTTCTTTCATTCTTATCGGTGACTCCGCATACCTTCAGAGGATATGTAATATTGCCTAAAACGGTCTTCCACGGGAATAACTGGTTAAAATCCTGAAAAACCATTATTCTGTCCGGCCCGGGGCTTCTGACAGGTACACCATCGACCTTTATTTCACCTTCATATTCTTCAAATCCGGCAATACAGCGAATCAGTGTTGATTTTCCGCAGCCTGACGGGCCAAGAATGCTTAAAAAGTCTTCTTCGTATACATCCAGATTGAATTCACTCAGAATGACTTCCTGATCAGTCTCATACTGTTTTTTTAGATTTTTGATGCTTAATATTACATTACCTGAACTCATCGTGACATTCCCCACTTCTTAAAGGTGTGTCTTTCGATCACCTGGAATATACCGTATTCAATTATGATGCCGATAACAATAATCACGATGATAGCTGCAAATATCCCTGCAATATCAAGATTTGTTCTTCGGTCGGTAATAAAGAATCCTATACCAAGAGCGCTGCCCCCGCCGAATACCATCTCAGCGCTGATCAGGCCTCTCCATGCTCTTGCCCATCCGGTTTTGATTCCCGAAAAAATTCTCGGAAGAGCTGCCGGAAGGAATATTCCGAATATCAGTCTGGCTTTAGACAGGCCAATATTAGCGCCAGCTTCAAGATAAAGCTTAGGGACAGCATTAAATCCATCAATTATGCTTCTCGACAAAGGCCATACCACAGAATGAAAAACCATAAAAACTATTGAAGCGTCACCTATACCAAGCCAAAGAATTGCAACAGGAATCAGCGCGATACCCGGAATCAGATCAAACATTGATACAATTAAGTTATATATTGCTGCAATTGTATCGCTGACCATTGATAAGCTTGAAAAAAACAAGGCTGCAATTACGCCCAAAAGGAGCCCCTGTAAAAGGAGCCCCATGGAATGAAGAACCATTGAACCAAAGCCGCGTTTTGTAAAGGCTATAATAAGAGCTTTTACAATAGTTCCCAATGAGGGAAATAATATTTCCGGCCATATTTTCGATGAATATAGCAATTGCCAACACAACAGAAAACAGATGACAAAAACTATTTGCGCTATGACTTTTTTTGTGCTTTTACTCATAATAATTTACTAGTTTAGCTTAGCTATCACTAATCTCCTTTTACTTCACTAAAAGCGATTTCATCCAATGAAGCAGGTCCTTTTTCCAGGAAACCCTCAGCAACCATGAAATTGATCATTTTCATGACTCCGTGAAGCTCTGTTGAATAGGAAGATCTTGGATCCTGCATCCATTCAAGTATTTCATCTGCACTCGCATCATAGCTTTCAGAAAGCATTTTTGCGACATCCTCTTTATTTTTAGCACAATAATCCATAGCCTCATTAAGAGCACTAATATACGCATCATAAAGAGCTTTATTATTATCATGCAGATCATTCCTAACTACAGTTACAAGGGCTGTGTTCTCATTTGGCCATATATCTGTACTGATAGGAATTTCGTGTATTGATGCATCCTTGCTGCGAACTTCCATAAAGTTGAATGGAGAAATAACCATATGGCAATTAACCGATCCGGAAACAATCGATGTATATCCATCAGCATTTGAGAGTTTTACAAGATTTTTATCAAGGGCTCTGGCATCACCAAAGATTGATTTGCATGCCATAGCAAGCAGAACATGAGGCTGACTGTTTATATTAACTATAGCGATTTGATCCTCATCAGTAATATCCTTTAAAGACTTTATACGATCCTGATTAGTCTGTATCGCATAAGGCTGCGCTGAAAGTCCGGATGCAATTCTGTAAGGGCTACCGGCTAAAACTCCGGTAACGGCAACAGGAACACCCATCGATCCTATATCGAGTGAACCGGAAACCAAACCTTCATTTATTTCTGCGCCACTATTCATCAGTTTCCATTCGATGCTGAGATTCCCGTCAAACGCTTTCTCAATCAGATTCATTTCCTTCATTACGACCAGAGGAGCATAACCTATACTCGGCTGATAAGCAATCGTAAGAGTTGCATTAGTGTCAGCCTTCTTGGATTGACATGCGTTCAAACTGAATAATAATACTAAAACTAAACAAATAGAAATAACCTTTTTCATTTTTTTCCTCCGTTTGTTATAAACTTATAACCATATTGTTATGGTTTTGATCATAAACCTTGATCGTATCTCTTATCTTCCGGATCAGGGAATTCAAATGTTCTTTATCCTTCCCTATTACATGGAATCTGCACAATGACTGAGCCAGAGTACCCTGCATTCCTACAGTCCCACCTTCAAGTAACCATGGAGTATAATTGATTACTTCCGGCATTTTCAGAACGCTGTCCAGCCCTTCGATCCTTGAGATAGTTCCCGGTAATAAGTAAATCACCAAATTACACGCTGGAGTTGCAAAATTAGCATTGTCTTTATCATTAAGTGCAGGATTGTTCTCACCGAAAAATGCAAAATCAAATGCGTCTAATAATGCGTTTGTCTTGTTAAAGTGATTTGTTAAAACAAATTGCTGGCTTCCATTCTGGCGGTAACCCATCTCAAAGAATCTGAATTCTTCACCATCAGTAAACCCCTGTAAAAACAATGTCCCGTTTTTGAATCCATTCTTTTGAAGCATTTTTATCACTAATGGATCTGTTGTTTCCAGGTATTTGTCTATATATACCGATGGGTATACCAGCTGTGCAGGTAATGGAGAAACATTCCCTGCCCCTTGATACAGCACGCGATCTCCTAAAGAAGCAAGGACTGCTTTGCCATCTCGTATGGAATAGCACGCCATGACATCCCCATATTTTCTGAAATCGTAGTATTTTTCAACTGTTATACTTCCTGATGGAGAAAAGGCTAATGCAGCTTTTACACTGTTTTTATACTGTTCATAATTGTAACAGGCGCTGCATCCTCTGCTCCCACTGCTATCTGCTGGTTTGATAAATAGAGGAAAATCTGAAGCCTCATTTATGCTATCCGAATCAACTTCTTCTACAGTCAATACTCCATTTTCATGGCACATCTTTTTAAACAGATTCTTATCTGTCGATAAATTAAAAAGATCTGCAGTGCCATAGCATGGTAAACAACCCAGTTCACATATATGGGAGTAAAAAACCAAATGTGAATCTGTGTATCCACCAAATATGCCATCTATTTTTTCTTTTTTTATTATGGACAACATTGCAGCATCATCTTTTATATCAACTTCGTAAGATGCATCTGCATATCTTTTTGATGGTGATTTTTCCTGTGGATAAAAGTTTGCAACTACAGTGTAAATACCCAGCGATTTAGCATACTGTATCGCATGCGCATCAAGCATACTTGCACCAAGAAACAATAATCTTTTATTTTTAAACCTTTCCATGTCTTATAAGATCCTCTGAAGTTTAGTTTAGGGTATTATATAATGCCAATAATAAATAAAAAAGGAACCAGTGGTTCCTTTAACTCTCATTTTTCAGAAGAGCTCTGTTAGTAGCGATTTCCAATGGATCATTCAGCTTCTCGTTTTGTGAATTCTCATATATGCGGACGAAATCGGATGCTTCAAACAAGCTCTGATTATCTGTAATGTTAAAACATATAGTTCCTCTTTGCATAGTAATCAAATGCTTCCTGAATGTGTCAATGATAATGCTTTGGGAATCATATGTTTTTTTATCTTTTAATTCGGCGATTAATTGCCAAATGGTATCGTATCCTGTACAGAACAGCATGGGAATCTTGATGCCACTGTTTGTTATCAGCCCAACTGAACCATTTTCATATGACATGGCGTATTGAAAGCGCCTTGTCATATTCATACCGTATAATATACAGTTGCCATAAACAACAAACAGATTCTTGCGTGAATTCTCAACAAGGAAATCATGAACAGTTTTTAATGAATAACTGATTTTAATTCCATATTGAGACCCATCCCCCAGTATGTTTTTAATTCTGTCAATAATAGAATTCTCCGAAGTATTGTCAGAAATGATTGTTATATCCTTAATGCCAACCAACATAAAATAGCTGATCAAGAAGTAAACCACAGGTTTAGAGTAAACTCGCTCAATGGCAAAATGATTCACCAATATTATACCAGTCCAGCCAGAAGTATGAAAGTTAATGGAGCCACTCATCAATGATTCTATATCTGTATCCAATAAAACAGATATTTTTGGGAAAAGCGAAATATCAGGACAGGAAATTCCCCTCTCCCATTTAGAAACTGCTTTATCAGAAATTCCAAGCATTGATGCCAATTGAGACTGTGTTATGTTTTTACTTTTTCTTAATGATAAGATTATCTGTCCGGTTTTATATGGATCCATTAATAGCCTCAATAACAGTGGTTACTTCATCTGCGCTGTATCGCTGATCTACCGGGAGCGGTAGAATATTTTCAGCATATTTTTTCTCAAGATCACAACTGATGTTAAGAACATTTGGCCAAAGCGTCGGTATATATATATTCATTCCAGCAAGCTTCTGCTTAATCTTCATGCCATTTTCGCAATAGAAGGGATATGCATAAGCTCCTTCAGCAATATTCAATTTCAGAGTATTGAATGATTTTAACGCATTGTGATATAAAGAAAAATTCTGCGTTCTTATATGTTTGATATATTCATAATCTATGGCTTTAAGGATATTATGAGTCAGAGGAGACATTAACTTTAGTTCTTCATAGTCTAAATGGGCTTCATTGTCTTTGAATGCGGCGTAATAACTATTTGCATGTCCAGTTTCAAAACGACCTAAAACATGTACCATTCGATCTTTTGACTGATCTTCTGGCATATTGCCTGTATAGTCAGCATTCGTAGATACATAACCTCCATCCGAGACGCCAAAAAACTTCCTGCATGAATAGACTGTATCAACTCCTGGCACCGGATGCTGAAAGAAAGCTTGAACATTATCCACTATTATTCGATCGAACTTATTCTTTAATTCGCACATTTTTTCATTATCCATCTGCCCGAAATAATTTACTATATATAAATACTCACTTTCTCCAAGTTTCTTGTCAAAAACGGGGAAAAAATCAGTATTAATATGGTAATAATCATATTTACAACCATTTCTGTCGCACATTGCAGAAACAGAGTCACATAGATAGTATGGAATATACAATTTAGAAATCTTACGAGCCCTGATGATATACAGCAATGCATTTCGACCACTATTTACAGCAATAAGATCTGAATAATACTCATGACCTTTAAAAAAATCGAGACCTAAATATCCACCTATTTCCATGACGAACTAATCCTCAAGTATTACCTTTACATATTTAGGGATATTGTTCATTACTTCATTCATTTGATCTGTTTCTTGAAATCTCAAAATCAAAGTACCAAGTGATTCATTTGCCGCGCTGAACCCACCTACAGCATCTCCGGGGGTTGCCCATAAATCATTTTCAACGATACATTTTTCGATAGATTGGTCGATCCAGAGAGATTTAAATACTCCTGGTTTATCACTGTGTATCACTATCTCTGCCCAATTCCCGTCATATGGCATTTGACTTATGCCGACTAAAGGTAATCCCAACGCAGACCTTACCACATTTTCAATAAGTTTAACTCCCGTTGCATATTCAAGGCATTCTGCCAGCCTATTGCCCCCGCCTCTTGGAGAGCATTCCATTATATATGCTTTACCATCTTGCCCCTCTCTGGTTTCAATATTGTAAATAGCTGTACCCATTTCAAGAAGCGACAAAAGCCGTTGCACCTCATTTCTTAATTCTGTTTGATGCTCAATTGACATAGATGATGGCCAGGTGAAAGCGGCCGGAGTATATGGATTCTGTGAAGAATCATCAAATCGCTGAGAATTAAGAGAAAAGAATTCCAGTTTCCCATTAACAGAAAAACTGTCTGTATCAGAGGAGAAGCCCTTCTTTTCAATAAATGTCTCAATAATAAATTCATCAGAAAAAGAAAACTTAAGAGCATATTCTATTGCTTTTCTTAAATTCTCAGGTTGATCGACTCTTGTAACACCTTTGCTTCCTGCAGAATCAGTTGGCTTAACAATGACCGGAAAATTGAATTGATCAAGCTCAGATAAAGCCAAATCAATATCTGTATAGCTTTTAGCCTTTGGAACACTAAAACCGTTCTCCGTCAGAAACTTACGAAAAGCTCCTTTATTCTGCAATATACATACTGATTCATAAGGGCCGACATTAGGAAGTCCTAACTGATCTGCCACATAAGCTGCAGTAACGACTCCCGGATCGCAGGCGAAAGAAGTAATACCATCTATATCGAGTTGTTTTGCGGCATACAAAGTCGCCTCTTTGTCAATGATACTGACATTACAATATTCATCTGAAAACCTGTGTGCAAAGTTATCCGGAAGGTAATCCGCAGTGATTACATATACGCCCAAATCGTGAGCAGCTTTTATTACAGGCAACGCATAACGTGAGCCACCAAGGACTAATAGTTTTTTCATTACTCCTCCAAAAAACTACATTTAGATATATATTAAAATTGTGAAAAGTACTTAAAAATCAAATAAAACAATATAAGGAATAGGTTTTAGTCTGGATGTGATTATTTATGTAAATAAGATCTAATCAAATTAAGCAAATAATCATATGAATCTATATGAAAATACTTGGAGCCAACTATATATACTATCATGCCAAGCATGATCTGAAATATGATCACAACTAATGCTGGTAAACCAATAAAAGTGATGGGGAAAACAATTGCTCCCATAATTATTGCTAATAGGACACTTGGCAATATATCTTTTAATTGATTTAAATAACTATAATTTAATAAAGCCTTATTCGGATAACTATTGATAATCTGATTGATAATACTTGTGAATAATAGACTATATGCCATGGCTTCAACACTGATCCTCATTGTTGCGAACAAAACAATTAGCCCTATTATTTTTTTAGCAATCTCAAGTTTGAGAAATAAATCGCTGCGTCCCATAGCTTTTATAGCATTCAAATTAGCTGTATGTATAGGGTAAAACATAAAAGAAATGCAAAATATTCTCAAATAAAAAACACTTGGGAGCCATTTATCAGTAAGTATTAATTTAACAGCTGGTTCACTTACCGATGCAAGTCCAATCATAAGTGGGGCCATCAAATATGTACTAACTTTTATTGCTCGTCGAGTCATAGATTTTATTACTTCTTTATCATCCTGTGAAGCAGACATTGTTGGAAGCAAAACACTGTCTATTGAACTATTAATGTTTGAAACCAAAAGATGAGGCATTTGCTGTCCTCTATTATAAAATGCAAGATCATCTACATTATAAAACTTTCCAATTATCAACTGGCGTAAATCTCTATACACAACCTCTAATAAGGAAGATACCAAAAGTTTCCATCCAAATGATAATAAACTCTTAAGTCTACTGAGTGAAAAAACAAGCTTTGGACGCCACTTTACTGTTACCCACAACACACATGTATCTAAAAATGCATTAAATACATTTTGGACAACTAAAGCCCAAACGCCATAACCGTTTCTTGCCATCAACACACCAATAAATGCAGCCCCAATTGTTCCAATAATGGTTGCATAAAAGAAACGTTTAAACAGCAGATGTTTGGACACATATGCTTGCTGAACATTTTTGACACCGGAAATGATTAAATTTATGCCAAGGACTCTAATCAAAGGTGTCAAATCTGGCATTTTATAGAATAATGAAATATATGGGGCGCCCCAAAATAAAAATATATAGAGGAACAAACACATGCAAATGTTAAAATAAAAAACTGTTGAGAAATCCACAATGTCAGAATCCTTTTTCTGAATTAAGGCATTTCCCAGACCACTATCAATGAAGACTTGCATGACAGATGTAAAAACAGTAATAAGCGCAACAACCCCATAAACATCCGGGTCAAGTAATCTAGCTAGAATAATTGAAACGATAAATGTTACACCTTGTGCGCCTACACGTTCAAAAAATCTCCAAAAAAAATTACTAAAAATATCTTTATTTTTCATAATTGCGTTTCATTTTAATCAGATGCCACAGTTTCTTTTCGTAAGGAATAATCCAAGGGAAGTATTTTTGAGAGTATAATTCAAATTTACTCACCAATGACATTTTATTATAAATATTCAAAAAAGGAGGCCTTTTTAAGGCTTTTATATTTCCTTTTAAACACTCAATCTTAAACTGGCGATTTAAGATATTTTCATGTAGGAGTTCTGTATATTGATAATTAGTATACTGATCCAAATCATTTATTGCAGAAATTGAGTTGTTTAAATGATCTATCATCTTAAATGATTCATTTTTCATTTTTTTGGACCATGAACTAACAGTATTTTTTCGATATACCGTCATAACTTCAGGTATTATATGTATAGTACCTGAGATTGCTAATAATATTTTTTGTGTATAATCAAAGCATAGATGTGATGTAAAAAAGGACAAATTATCCGTATAGAAAGATTTTCGAAAAAACATAGAAGCTGTAGTAAACAAAGCATTGTTGGTGATTGCCATTTCCGTTGGCACATCCCAATTGTATTGTGAAAAATCAATTGGATTAAACAATGAATAAGTATTATCATCGCAATAATAGATTTGAGATAAAGAAGCTACTAAGGAACACTCATCGTGTGTTTCCATATAATCAAATTGCTTTTGTAATTTATTCTCATCAATCCAATAATCATCACCTTCACAAAGTGCAATATATTTTCCCCGTGCTTTTGGTACAAGAAAATCAATCGTACGATTACTTTTTAGATATGTGTTTTCTTCATGATATGCAGGCTTAACTATTAATGGATAAGCCTTTTCGAATTCTTTTATTATTTCTACAGTATTATCAGTCGATGCATCATCATATACTAGTACCTCAAAAGGGAAAGTTGTTTTTTGTGAAACAAAACCATTAAGAGCATCTCTTATATATTCACCATGATTATATGTGACACAGTAAACTGAAACAATAGCATCCATATTATAAGCAAACTCCTAATTATCAAAACAAAATATTAAAATAATAGTTTTTTCTTTAAATACATCTTTCTACTTTGGCTCATGCTTTTAGCATACAGTGAAAACCATATCCAAAACTCTGTTTTATTCCATAAAGAACTACTAAATAGCAGGCAAGGGATAGAAGAAAAAAGAAAAAGCATAATTAAGTCAGAATGAGTACATTCTATCAACCTAAATGACTTAATTATATTTACAGCAATAACAAACAAGATCAAACTACCCAATACTACACCAAATTGATATACTAGTTCGAGAACCATATTATGTGCATATACTCCAACAATAATCCATTCAGAATTAATACCCCTAATAGAGTATGGGTTTTTATCAATCATGCTCATTAGAGGCGTATATAACAAATTATCCCTTCCTGAAAGATATATTCCATCATATGCAAGGGTTCTTAAAACACGGCTAGAAATACCAATGCTATTAAACACCTGATAAAATAAAAAAGCGATTTTATTATAGAATAGTAAAAGAATAATGAGTACTACAGATGAAAATATGAGAAACAACTTTCTCTGTTTTGTTTTATTGTTACTATACTCCAAATAAATATAATATAATAGTATCTCTAATAAAGGCCCACGAGAACCACATAGCAAAATTGTAAAGCTTATGATTGCAGCATAAAAGAAGAAAACGGTTCTTTTTTCCCTTTTGGATTTATATAGAAAAATCAATGCCGGTAATACCAATGCATATCCTAACCCCATCTGATAATGTCCTTCTAAAAAAAAAGATAAACGATTTTGTAATCTTAAAAATAACAAAATTACACAAAATGGGATAACGATATATGAGGTTTTAACTAAAGAATCCAGTAAAGCATTGTAGTTATCGATCTCATAAATAACTAGAACACAAGGAAAACAAACTGTAATATAGGTAAAAGCGGTATTGATAAAATAGGGAGCAGTTTCAGGGAAGACAATAAAGTTTAAAAATATAGTTAATATTGAAATAATAATATAAAGAAACATATTCCAATCCAAACGATTAATTAATCTTGGTAAAACCAACAAAAAAAACACACCAATAATGATTTTTAGTAAAATCGATATAGTACTAGCTAAACTTGCACCTATCAATACTGAATTTACATTCGCAAAAAAAAAGCTGATAATAACCAATGAGATATACCGACTCAATTGTTGATTTCTATTAATTGTTTTTCTCATATCTAAACTAGATCCTCTAACAATAATTGATTATTATTATTCATTATTGTTTTATTCTTAAGTTTACGAATGTTCTCAATAAGTGATTTTTGTAAATGACTGTTATCTTTTAATTCTTTTAATGTCTCAACAAGAGCTGATAAATCACAGCAATCGATACTAACCCCGATACCCCACGAAGTAACAAGTTCAGACAAATATGTGTCCTCCGATACAATTATTGGCAATTCACATATAATTGATTCATATAACTTATTCGGTAAAGCTATGCGAACATTTGGATTAGATGCATCATATACAGCATAAACGCAATCGACCAGCCCATACAGATTAGCAATTTCAGTATCGTAATTGTATTTGCCTGTGAAAACAACATTTGACATCCCTTTGCAATACTCTTGTATTTCTCGATACTCTTCTATACTGCCTCCGGCTCCTGCAAAAAGCACATTACATCTTATTCTATTTGCTGCATCTACAAGCATTTTCATTTGTTGAATGTAACGTATACCACCAATAAATCCTACAGTGAATTGCCCTTCTGTCTTTTTTTTATAATTTCTAAACACCTCTGAATCCGGGATATTTGGAATAAACAAAACTTTATCTTTATCAATCAACTCATAATAATGCAATTCATAGAATTTCGGTGAGGTCACAACTAACTGATTTACTGATTTAAAGCAATGCTTTTCTTTAAACAACACAGCTTTAGTAATAACCCTTGAAAGGAGGGATTTGGGCATTTCTATATAGCTTTCTCTTAAATCAGCAACTTCAAATACAACTTTAACTCTATGGTCCTTTTTATACTTGTCTGCAATAGACAAACAATCCAACCCTTCCGCATATATCAAATCCGGGCAAAGCGAAACCAACTTCTTATACACTAAAGATTGGAAATTGCGAGACATAACGGCCCTTTGCAATATATGCTTTGATGTAGGCAGATCAAAATCTATAATAATATGATTAACATCTTGTGAGGGTTCCCAGATATTCTGGCTCTTTCTTCTAGCACAAATAACATGTACATCAGCTATTTTTTTATATATCTCTATGCGTTTATTTATACGTGGGTTTGGAACATGTGTAAGAAGAAAACAAACAACCATATAAAACCTTTCTTAAAAACTAATGTGGGAATGATATGTTTTTTAACAAATCCCAAATTGAACCATCCACAGTCCGTATAACTTTAGCCGGAACCCCAACAACTATTGAATTATCTGGAACATTTTTATTCACTACCGCATTTGCTCCAATAATTACATTACTACCAACATGTATTTTGCCTATTATTCTTGCTCCTGCAGAAATATAAACATCATCCCCTATTGTTGGGAAATCATCTGGATCGAGAGATCTTCCTATTGTTGTGTTTTGTCCAATTATAACGCGCTGACCAATTATTGTCCTGCTATGAACAACACAACCTATCCCCCCATATGCAAATTTACTATCTTTGCCTATCTCTGCAGTATATGGAACGACCGAGTTAAAAATGAGATAATTAACTCCCTTTAGGAATTTAGGGATAATAGGAACATGGTGTCTAAATAACCAGTTACTGATTCTATATAATTTAATAGCATTCATAACAATTAAATGTGATACGTTCCAGGTAACTTACAAATATTATGACAATCTAAGATTACTTTACCAGAAAGCTTTTCAATCTTTTCTCGTATTTCATTATGTTTGACCATAATTACAACAAAATCAACAGAATCAAGGAACTCATCCAAATCATGATATTGATTTTTAACAACATCTTTCTTTATAAATGGATCATATACTTTAAGTCCTGTAGCAAGATGTCTTTCTTGACTATCCAACAGTTGAAGTGTTGGGCTTTCGCGCATATCATCTACGTTTTCTTTATAAGTCAAACCATATAATCCCACACGAGTAATATCAGTCATTCCTTTTTCTTTCATAATCTCATAGATTCTATTCAGAACAAAATCGGGCATCCCATCATTTGTTTTCATTGATTCATCTATGACTTTTGCCAAGGAAGGATAATCGCCAACAAGGAACCAAGGGTCAACTGATATGCAGTGTCCACCAACACCAGGACCAGGTTGAAGTATATTTACTCTTGGATGCATATTACATATGCGAATGATTTCATAGACATCCATGTTATCGTGTCTGCAAATCTTGGCGAGTTCATTAGCAAATGCGATGTTCACTGCTCTGAAAGTATTTTCCACAACCTTTGTCATTTCTGCTGTTTTAATATCAGTTACAACAATCTCACCCTGACAGAATGATGCATACAAATCTTTAATTCGCTCTCCTACAGATTTGTCATCAGCACCGATTGTACGATTATTATGCAAAAGCTCATATACCATATTCCCCGGGATAATGCGTTCTGGTGCATGAACAAGATTAATGTCCTCTCCAATAACATAGCGTAAACCCTCTATCTCTGGACGTATATACTTTTCAATTGTACCTGGTGATATGGTAGACTCTATCACGATGGTTGCACCCTTTGGGGCAACCTCCAGCACGGACTTTACCGCTGCAACTACATACACCGGATCAACCTTCTTACTGAATTTATCATATGGTGTAGGAACCGAAACAATATATGTATCTGTTACCTGATACATAGTTGAAAACTTAATCCCGGCCTTAACAGCCTCATTAAAAAGCTCATCTAAACCGTCTTCCTTAAATGTTGTTTTCCCAGAATTGAGTGTGGCAACAAGATCTTCATTATAATCAGTTCCAACGACCTCTATGCCATGTGATGCCATCATTAATGCAGTTGGGAGTCCAATGTACCCTAACCCTATTACATTTACCATTTTGATACTCCTTTAGTTTATTATAATCTCAGTTATTAATGTACTATTTGCACTTTGCTTTATAACAATACAATTAGTTTTTTTACGTTTTAAATAAAATACGCTTCTGTAACTCTCAAATAAATCCATTTGTCCTGAACATGTAATTTTACAAACACATCTCTTACCGACAGAAAGAATTGCTACTCCATCAGTAAAACGAACATCACAAGGCGTGTGAAAAAGGATTTGATAGTCATTATCTACGAGATCCGATATTATTATCGATGAACCCACTTGTTTGACAGATCTGTAATGTGTGTATCCATTTTTTGACCTTATTTTTCCTTCCCAAGATATATTATCAATTGTACCCAGCGTTCTATCAGTCCAATCATATATAAAAAAAGGTCCATAAAGATTCATTTGATACAAACCAACTAAGGCTGTATTGTGGCTGGAATTAAGAGTAAACAAGTGACCCAAATCAGTTGCATATGAATACGTACCTGCATCACAAAGAACATTAATATTATCTACCCACAAATCGAGATGAAACTGATCCATATGACCGGGACGTGATTGATAATCATTTGCGACAAGCATCATCCACCATTTAGAATTCCTAAATGTGAACAACCCAGCATCAATAAACTGTGATGAAGTTCTATGTATAGTGGTCGGATGAAACACTTCTATAGACTTACCGCCAGCAAACCAAATCAACTCTTCGTCATAAAAGCCATATTCATAGGGTTTATTTCCTGTACATAAAGCATATACACAATTTATGACTGGTCTAAAATCCCTATATCCACAAGAATGGACTGGAAATACTAATGCACCATCATTGTTCCCATAATTCGGAACATCGCCTGATGAATCCTGACACTGAAACAATAGAAAAGCTGACTGTTTAATCCTTTCTATGCTCTTGCTGGACAATTGTATTCCGGTCTTTGCAGATACACTTATTACGCATTCAAGATCTTGTAAAGCCAGCCTTTGATAATTAAATGAAAACTGTTTGTAACCCCCATCTTCTGTAAACTGATCATCGATTACTATATCTAAAGTTTTATAAGCATATTCCAATTGTTCTTCATCATTACAACACCAAGCCCCAACAATCATCCCCATTAATTCTGAAATCGTATGGTTATTCCTGATACATTTATATGCATAAAAAAAATTACTTAATACTTTCCTATAACAACGATAAACAAGTTCCTTTAGATTATCTGTATCTGCCTTTTTAACAATTCCATTTTTACTACTAAATATAGCGTATGCTAAAAGTGCATTCACCATACGTAAAGAGCATTCCTGGCCGCACTTAAAGTTTGCTCCATATCCATACTGATTATCTTTAATCCATCCACTAAGCTGTGAAGAAAAAGCCTGATAATACTTGATATCCTCTGTCAACATGTATGCACGAGCCAAAGTAATAAAATGAGAGAAACGAGACGCCTCCCAAATGACTTTTATATCCCCAATTTTTGTATCAAAGTCTGGGATACGATACCACTTTGCTCTTTCATCACATCTTTTACCTGTGAGTGGATTCAGCTGCCAATCAATTGGATCTCCATAGTTTAATTCAACGGAAGAAAAACCTAAAACTATCCCTTTGCAGGCTAAATCTGCTACAGAAATCAATTGTTGCTTTTTTTCTGCATCCAGTTGGAGGATAAAACGCCTTAATTCATCTATATTAATACTAAAAATGTCAATTTGAGTGGGATACTTCACATTATGTTCAAATGCTGTTTCAAAAAAGGGAATATACTGTAACAGCTTTAGTTTGGTACTGTATAAAAGTCTATTGACACCCCAACCAATTCCATATTCTCGTAATATAGCTTCCGCCATTCCCACTTTTGACATTAGGAAACACCCTCAATAACAGTTATTAATCTATCAGTCAAAACACTAAAATCAAAATCCTTTGCACCTTCTTTTGCGTTACGCCCTAAAATATCACGATCCTCTTGACTCATATCGTGAAACTGCATTATTTTTTTAGCGAGAGCTTCAGGTGTATCTTTATCTAGTTCGGCTCCACAATTATAACGTTTTATTATAGAATAACCCATTTGGACAGTTGAAATAATAGGTTTCCCGCTAGCCATATATTCAAAAAGCTTATTAGAACTATTCCCTCTAGTCCAGTTATACTGATTCTGAGAATAATTAAGAATATTAACATCAGATCGGCTCAAAATGAAAGGAATATACTTTTTATCAACAAAACCTTTCATTTTCACATTATTTATGCGTTCATTGGAAACACGTTCCAACAAGAATTGCTGTTGTGATCCATCTCCATAAATAAGAAACTGTATGTTTTCATACCCTTTTATTGTCTGTAAAATTGCAGCAGCATCCAGTAAATTGCCGACATTATTAACGGGACGAATTGTTCCACAATATATAACATTAAATCTCGTATTATCCAAAAGATCCGGATCCTTTAAGACTTCTGATTTTATATTATTCTCATAGGCTTCTATATCTAAACCATTGTTAATGTAGTGACATTTCATTAAATCTATGTCACCACCCAAATCTGTAGTCCATCCTCTTTCTTTAAGATAATCAGTATCTCCTTCTTTAGTGAATATTAGCGCATCTGCATTTTTATATATCCAATGCTCACCTTTTATCAAAGCCTTTCCTAATAGACTCTTTTCTTTTGCTCTTCCAAAACTAAAAATGGCTTCAGGCCACAAATCTCTTATTTCACAAATGCAGGGTACATTTATTTTTTTTGCAATCTGGATACCTGCAACCATTGTAAGTGGATGGACACTAGAAGCTAGTATTACATCTGGACGCCCATTTGCTTTTGCATATTTTTTTGCAACAGGAATAAGGTTCTTGTAGAAGAGCCCCATATTTTCTATTCTTCTAAATCCATTACCTTGCGCTGGTACAGTTTTAATAAATATAAAAGGTATACCATCTGCATTCTTTTCAATGCATTTACCCGTTTCAATTTTAATATATTCTTCGCCATTTACGAGTGTCGTAGAACAAAACACAGTAACGTCAAAGCCTCGGTTTTGCAATTGCTTCGCAAACCAATAGTGTCTGCCAGCCCTATCCCTATACATATTTGATGCATAATGATTCATAAGCCAAATCTTTTTCATATTCACTGCTTATCTCCATTCATTAGATGTACAGGGACGCCTATATAAACTCCTTGTTTTTTTATATCTCTAATAACAACCGCACCAGCGCCTATCATGCACCAATTACATATATCGACATTATTACTAACCGTTGCACCAGCGCCTATCCATGTTCCTTCACAGATAGTGACTGTCCCACACACATGAGAGCCCACGGAAACATGAACAAAATTTTCCAACACACAATCATGATCAACAGAACTACATGTATTGACGATGCAGAATTTTCCAATTGTACAGTAAGGATTGACCACAGCGCCAGCCATTACTACAGATCCATCTCCAATAGTAACATCTTCAGCAATAACTGCGTCGGGATGAATTAGTACTGGGAATGACTTGCCTTTTAGGTTTTCAGCTAAAGCTTTACGTACTTTAGGGTTTCCAATTGCTATGAACAAATCATTATCCAGTCTTTCTGCAAGTTTTGTTGGGCCGACAATAGGATAACTACCGCATTTTAAGGTGGTACTATTGTCATCCAAAAACTCAATGGAATCATATCCATTGAGTTTTGCTATATCAGCCACTACTTTGCCATGGCCAGAAGCCCCAATAATCGTTAGTTTCATTTGGTTGCCTCCGATCCCATGAACTCCTCCATCGTTGCAGAGGTTTCAGAGCTTATACCGTCGCGTTTTAATACAACTTTAATTGTGTCTAATACTAATTTGCAATCACCCAGGAATGTGATCTTATCAACGTATTTTACATCCCAGGCAAACTTATCTTCCCAGCTTATTGCGTTGCGGCCATGGACCTGTGCAAGACCGGAAAAACCCGGTCTTACTTCGTGGCGTCTGCGCTGTTCAGGAGAATAACGTTCCAAATACCTGACAAGAAGTGGTCTTGGCCCTATTATTGCCATATCGCCCTTTACAATATTCCAAAGCTCCGGTAGTTCATCAAGACTTGTGCTGCGAAGGGTTTTGCCAAATATCGTCAAGCGAATTTCGTCAGGAAGAAGCGCCCCGTTTTCATCCCGATCATCGGTCATGGTCCGGAATTTATATAGCTTGAATATTTTCTCTTTTCCTGTCTTCGGATCGATTTTTCCGGGACGTTCCTGAGTAAATATAACTGGACTTCCGAGTTTGTTTTTTACAAGTATTGCAGTAACGCCAAGTACAGGCGAGAGTACTATCAGTGCACAGCTTGCCAAGACACAATCCAAAGGCCTTTTTATGAACTTTTCGTAGGGCCCGTAAGGTTTATGTGAATTCACTATGCAAAGCACTCCCTGATAATCTGAATTATAATATCCTGCTCTTCCGCAGTCATCTTATTGTCGCTGGGAAGGCACAGACCACGCTGGAATATATCCATGCCAACATCAGCAGAGTTTCCGCCGGCTATATAGGCGTTGGAAGCTCCGCGGCCATTTCCAAAAGCATTTATAAAGGCATTCATGCGATAGATAGGCTGCATATGCATGGGCTTCCAGATGGGACGTCCTTCTGCATTGAAACTCATAAGAGTGTCCAGAATCTCTGTAGGACAACTTTTTCCAGGTTCAGGTACGTAGAGCACATCCTTTTCTCCCCTTACCTGCTTGCACATGAACTCAGGATCTACGATCATGCAACTGAGCCAGAAGTTGGGCTCGCTGTTTTCTGCATCATATGGATTCATCTGGACCGGGAGACCCTTCAAGCCTTCCTTATATCGCTCATAAATAGCCTTTTTCTGAGCTATATGTTCCTTCAGGTATGGATACTGCCCCCTGATGACGCCTGCTATAACATTGCTCATTCGGTAGTTAAAGCCAAGCTCTTCATGCTGGTACCACCAGGCATTTTCTCTGGCCTGAGTGGACCATTTGCGGACTTTATCCGCATCTTCCTTACTGTTGGTAAGGAACATACCGCCGGCAGAGCCGGTTATGATCTTATTGCCGTTGAATGAGATGACTCCGTAATTACCGAAGGTTCCGGTCTGTCTGCCTTTATATGCAGCGCCCATGGATTCGGCTGCATCCTCAACTATAAGAACACCGTGGGCATCGCAAACAGCCTTTATTTCATCGATTTTGCCCGGAGTGCCATAAAGGTGAGCGATCACAACAAGTTTTACATCCGGATAGATCTCAAAGGCCTTCTCCAATGCGACCGGGTCCATATTCCATGTGTCGTATTCCGTATCGATAAAAACCGGTTCACCACCCTCGTAGCATACAGGATTTACTGTTGCATCAAAAGTCATATCAGAGCAGAAGACCTTATGTCCCTGCAAAGCTTTTTCCCAGACAGGCTTCTGCCCATAAAGCTTTTCTCCTGCCAGCTTCACGGAAAGGTGCAGCGCTGATGTGCCTGTTGCCAGAGCTACTGCATATTTGCATTCCATTGCCTCACAAGTAAGACGCTCCACCTCATCTATGTTCTTGCCTACAGTGGACATCCAGTTCGTCTCGTATGCTTCGGTCATGTACTTCAGCTCATCTCCATGCATTGTAGGAGTAGCCAGCCAGACCCTATTTTCAAATTTACTGAATCCTTTAGCGTTTTGGAACATGTCTGCCCCTTTCTACTTCTTCTCTACCAGTTCTATCCCCAGGTATAGCACTGTTTTTCTTTTCATAAATTCCACCTCCACCTGAGCAATGCGTCGGTGGAGATCTATCTTCTTTATGATTCCGCTGTAATCTTTTAAAGGACCGGAAATGATTATAACTTCGTCATTTTCATCAAATCCGATCTGAGATAACTCAATGGCAGGCACAGCCTCCTGCATTTCTTCCGGATTACCCATTATCTGGTGCAGCCATTGAACTTCACTATCCGTAAGTGAATAAAAATCTATGCTGTCGTCTTTACGGTCAGTTTCCATTATTTTGTGAAAGACATGCGCTTCGCGAAGCTTTTTATATAAAGCATCCACATCTTCAGTGCTTATGAAAACATATCCCGGAAGCAGTTTCTTATACAGCAGGATCTCTCTTCCGCGTATTTTTTTCTTGTACTTTACTGTAGGACAGTAGCAGGCATTGCAAAATTCAGAGCCATACTTTTCAATAAGCTGCTCTGCAAGCTTTTCATTTCCGGTTCCTGTGAAAATCACATAATACATGTTTATGTCATTAAAATGAGTATGCTACGCTATCCGGGCATTCCTGCCCGGATGGCTTGTTCTGCTATGTCCTACTGAAAGTTTTATAAGTGCCCCTGCTTCAGATAAAACTTTTCAGTAATCATAAATTGGTAAGTGTATAACTAAAATATTATACTCTTTTTAAGCCCCGTTATCAAGCGGATACCGCTTTTATCCGGCATTTTCAGCAGGATGATAAGTGTTCACCATCTCCTGGACCATCTGCTTGATCATGTCTGAATTTGCATAGGCGGCATCCTGCAGCGGCAGAAGATCCGCAAGGAATTTATCTGTGTCAAATGGTATAGGATTGCCTATATGGATAAGATCGTTATCGGTCTTCTGAAGTCCCTCTTCAGCCATCAGTTTCTCCTCATAAAGCTTTTCGCCCGGACGAAGACCGGTGTATTCAATCTTTATGTCAACGTCAGGTTTGAGTCCCGAAAGTCTGATCAGGTTCTTGGCAAGATCCGCGATCTTAACGGGTTCGCCCATGTCCAGAACAAAAATTTCCCCGCCCTTGGCATAGCTTCCTGCAAGAAGCACCAGGCTTACAGCTTCAGGAATAGTCATGAAGTAGCGGATTATATCCGGATGGGTCACAGTGACAGGACCACCTTCAGCTATCTGTTTTTTGAAGAGCGGAATAACAGAACCATTGCTGCCTAGTACATTTCCGAAACGCACAGCCACAAATTCGGTCTGAGCATGCCTATGCCCTGCATTGTCAAGCCCCGGAACAAAATATTCCTGATTGGTGACATAGGAACGACCACTGTGCACATGAAGTTCTGGGAGTTCTCTTTCCCGATTCTCTTTGATCTTCTTATCAAAGGACTGGATTATCATTTCGCACATGCGCTTGCTTGCGCCCATGATATTTGTCGGATTTACAGCCTTATCAGTACTTATCAGCACGAAACGCTGGGCTCCATGCATCATTGCAGCATAAGCCACCTTGTAAGTCCCGAAAACATTGTTTTTGATGGCTTCATCAGGACTCATCTCCATCAGTGGAACATGTTTATGTGCTGCTGCATGATAAACTATATCCGGCTTGTAGAGTTCAAATACCTGGTTCACACGGAGGCTGTCGCGGACAGATCCTATCAATACCACCAGATCCAGCTTGGGATACTTACGCTTCAGCTCCTGCTGAATGTCATATGCGTTGTTTTCATAGATATCAAAAATGACAAGACGTTTAGGACTATGGGCTGCTATCTGACGGCAGAGCTCCGAGCCTATGCTGCCCCCACCGCCTGTAACAAGTATGGTCTTTCCATAGAGTGAATCAAATATCTTTTCAAGGTCTACCTGAACAGCTTCCCGGCCTAAAAGGTCCTCTATTGCAACATCCTTCATCTTAGCCACGCTGACTTCGCCCGTAGCGAACTGGTAAAGCCCGGGAAGGTTCTTCAGCTCACAACCTGTTTCAGAGCAGATGTTGAGTATATCTCTGCGCTGTTCAGCAGTAGCGCTGGGAACAGCTAGAAAAATAGTATCGATATTGTATTTTTCTACATTTGCAAGTATGTCATGACGATCGCCAACTACTGGAATGCCCTCAATAAAACGGCCTTTCTTATTGGGGTTGTCGTCTATTATGCAGCAGATCTTGCCTTCCGTCTGAGAGCTCTGGTTGAAATCCCTGATAATCAGCTGGCCGGCATTACCCGCTCCTATAAGCATAATGCGTTTACTTGAACCATTGCCACCTATGGTGGAACGACTTCTCAAAAGAAGCACAAAACGGTATGAAAAACGTATGACAAGAACCAAAAAGAACTGGAAGAAGAACCCCATCAAATAATACGAGATAGGCATTCTGCGTACATACAGAAGAGTCCCTGCAATCTGGAAAGCACAAGTTATAGCGGACGCAAAAGAGATTCTTACTAGTTCAGTATAACTAGCGAAACGCCAGATGCTGCGATAAAGTCGTAACGCCCAAAATACTACTAGACAAAATCCTGTATAATAAGGGGCAAACTTGAGAAATGCCTCTATGTAATATGAATTAATTGCCGAATATTTAAAATCAAAGCGCACCAGCAGCGCCAGAAAATATGATACATTTACAGAAAATGCATCATACAACAACAGTAATCCGGCAATAAAATACCAGTGTTCAAAATGAAATTTTTGTTCTTTTTGTTCCATACCAAAAAACCACTCCTTAATGGTGTGTTGACTTATTGTATCATATTTCTAAGGATAATCAATCTATAGGATGCAAAGAGTATATTCAAAAAACAGAAAAAACCGCCCTACTTATTAAGCGGGCGGGAATAAACTTTGCATATTTAAATAAGTACAAATCCGATTGTTTTTTTACCCATTTTATCAGCTAATGCTTTAGCCTCCTTAACGGCTACGCAATTGCTCTTCCCAGGAGATTCAAGAAGCATAAGACTATCCGCTGCTTTCAGCTTTTCCAGGCTGGACGGATCGGTACTTATAGCCGGACTGAATGCTGCTCTGACACCTTTGTCTTTGACAGCCTTTATGATTTTGCTCACTGCTTCGTCTGACTCATCTAAATCAAGTGTTGAACTGATAAGCAGTTTATCCTGTCCGGCAGTGTTTGAAGTCATATTCGCAAGATAATTCAGTGATTCTTTGCTGTTTCGGTATTTCTTTTCACCTGCTAAAACATCAATTAGTGTATCAAGCAACTTACCGATTCTACCTTTAAAGCCAGACTTTTCATGGCTTTCAGATACCAAGCTTCCAAGACAATCCAATCCGATTGCAACACTTAACTGGCTTGCTGATTGTAGAGTGCCATGGAACAAGTCCTTCATTACATAGTAAAATGCAGAAAGCACACCTCCAGCCAAGCCACCAATTATTATCTTTTTAATTATAGATACCGCAGGACTATCAGGCGCATCCAGCTTCCTTTTATCTTCTTCAGCGACATTTATCCTGTTGATATATCCATCGACTTTATCGTAATGAGCTTCCTGAGAATTGATTATATCCTCAGATATCTGCTGTTTATTAGATGCGGCGCTCTGCACCAAAGTATGATTATAACTTCTTGTAGCCACATCACTTGTAAGATCTGTAATCAGTTTATATGCGGCTGTTGCCAGAGCATTAGCATCGGCTTCACTTGACTCATAAGCCGTAATGGTTATAGTTCCTAAGCTTGTACTAATGCTGACAAGTTCACGAAGATACCGCTCTTCTACACCTGTATACTTCGTAAGACCTATAACATCAGGCAGCACAAGATTAGACCATCCAACTACATACTGGTTGAGTATCCTGTTACTAATGTAATCCAAAGGATTGGTATCCTGACCGAATACCATGTCTTTTGGGATCTCCACATTCTCCACGTTAAGTATGATTCTCGCCCTGTATGTGTTATACGGATTCAGTCCCATCCAAAGGCTGTCGTTGATGTATTCTCTTTCGTTTTCCAGAGCCAGCTGAGATCTTTCTATAGTCTTTTCCAGAGCAAGAAGATCTCTTTCGTACTCGTTTCGGGCATCTTCCTCTGCTGGATTCAATGCCTTACGAATTTCAATAACGCCTTGCAGTACGCCGAGCAGGAGAGCCAGAGCTACTGCAAAAATAAAAATCTTCTTAAAATGTCTAAAAAACGAAACCAGTACATCGCTGATTGCAATTGTTTCTTCCATATGATTCTCACGATCTGTTTCAATATGATAAATAAACAGAATTATTATACACACTTAGAACCTGTTGCGCAAGGAAATAGTTATTATAATTGTTGATGGTTTCAAAACAAAAACAAGCTGTATAGCCCTAAAACTATATAGCTTGTTAATATACTTCAGATTCGTAAACCCTTCCCTGTTTACCTGCTAAAAGAATGTCGCCAGTACGAAGCTTCCTACAAACATGGATGCCATGGTTACAGTCACAAAGCCGGCTACCAGCATCTTGGGCATCAGCACGTTGTACAGCGCCTTGCGCTCTCTCTCGTTTGAGGCCATAGCATCGCAGACGTCGTTGGTCAGTATCATAGTGTTGGGGAAGCCGAAGGTGCAGGTAAGGCCAAGTGCCACAGCCAGTCCTACAGGCATCTTCAGAACCTTGCTCATGATGAAGCCGCCCACGAAGGTGCCGATCATGCCGAGGATCATGACTACGAAGATGGGCAGCAGATAGCCGAGGAACATCTCAGGAGTGATCCCTACATAATTGCTGAACAGCACGCAGGCTGCCAGGAGGGTGATGATTCCGCTGGATTCGATCTTGCCCATAGTGCCCTTCTGCAGGAAACCGGTCTCCACAGCTATCCAGCCAAGGATCAGAGATAATACAAACGCATGGATCTTACCGCCGGTGAGGCCTGCCAGGAAGGCTGCCGCAGAGGACAGGAGGCCGACCTTAAGGAGTATCACAGGGATGCGGTCGAGCTTTGCAGGAAGCTGGAAGATCTTCTTTTTGCCTTCAGTCTGAACCGGTGCATCGGCATCAGCCCACTCATCCACATTCTTCTGATCTGCAAGGAAGTCCTTGGCGTATTTTCTCAGGAAGTAAGCGCAGACAGGCTGGCCGAAGAAGCCCTGAGCGGTGCCGAGTATGGTGAAGAACCCAACTACCTCGACCAGTCCAAGAGGCTTCAGAGCAGAAGTCATCATCAGAATAACTGCTGCACCGCCCGCATAAACTGCAGAGCCTACATAGGCGTACTGGGGATTGATGATGATGGGTCCAAGAATCACTATCACGGCTGTTGAGATAACAAGGCTGAACAGGCAGACGATTATGGTCTTGACCTGGCGCTTGAGCTCCGGTGTATCGATGGTGGTGCCAAGCATGGTGATCATCAGAGTAACTGCCATCATTCCGAAGCCGCCGATCGTGGATATGGCAAAGGTGTCTTCAGGAATGATACCCATCCACAGGCCGGCCAGAATTATGATGCTTCTTGCAACGCCCGAGGGGACCTTGGCTTTGGTGAGCAGTGAGATCATATCTCCAGCTGCGTATATAAAGAGTACTATCGTAAGTGCATATATAGCGGACATTTTCTATCTCCTTAATTTAATTGTGATTGGTTACGAGCCAGATTCAACTGCTCTACTGGTGCTCTTCCAGGTATCTCTGAGCCACATTTGCGTAAACCGCAGCGCCTATGGGAAGCACGGCCTCATCGAAGATGATGTGCGGATTGTGATGTGTCACATCCTTGCCTGCGATGGCGCCGGAACCTATGTGCAGATACACGCTGGGAACCTTTTCGGCAACAGCTGTAAAGTCCTCAGTTCCACCAAACTCGAAGAGTTCCTGTAACATATCCTGGCCTACAACTTCTGCAGCATAGCCGGGAACGCAGTCGCACATTTCGGGCGCATTGTACATAGGGGGCATGCCGTAAACAAATTCAGTTTCTGCGGTTCCTCTGAATGCAAGAGCGATGCCTTCAGAAATTTCCTTTACTCGCTGCTTCAGGAAGCTTCTGCGCTCTGCGCTGGCCGCTCTTACGGATATCTCCAGCACACAGGTCCCTGCCTGAGTATTGCAGCTGTCGCCACCTGCGATTTTGCCTACCAGGACTACGGAACGCTCGGTGTTGGATACTTCTCTTGCAATCAGTTCTTCAAGACCTGTAACTATATGAGCTGCTATGTTTATGGCATCGATACCGGTCTCGGGGCGACTGCCGTGGGACTGTTTGCCGTGTACAGTGACCCGTACGAAATCGCCTGAAAAAGTGGAATAATCTCTCTTGAAGGTGATAAGACCAAGCTCGCAGTGCTCGCCGCCGGAGCTGGTATGCATGCCCATAGCTACATCCACCTTGGGGTTTTCGAGAAGGCCATCTGCTATCATTTCAGCAGCGCCGCCAAGGATCTCTTCGCCGGGCTGGAACATCAGCTTTACCCTGCCCTTCAGTTCCTTTTCGTGAGCCTTAAGCAGCCTTGCAGCGCCAAGCAGCATTGCTCCGTGAAGATCGTGTCCGCAGGAGTGGCAGTTGCCGTTTGTTGCTGCGTAAGGAAGACCTGTAGCCTCCGCCATCGGAAGCGCATCGATGTCGCCTCTGAGCAGTATTACCTTGCCGCTGCCCTCGCCTGCCGGTTCCTGGCCGATGATTGCAGTGACGCCGTTTTTACCGCATCTTTTGGGCTCGATGCCGTAGCTTCTGAGCTTTTCCTCTATGTAAGCGGCGGTCTTTACTGTCTCAAGACCCAGCTCTGCGTAGCCGTGGATGACCCTTCTGTTCTCTACGATCTCTTCTGCGATAGCTTTTGCTTCTTTTCTGTAATCTGTCATGTCTGTTCTCCTTTTACTGCTCCGGATCTGTGTTTTGCTGTTGGTCTGGAGAGGAGTATTCCCGGAAAATAAAAGACTCCTGCCCCAGTCTTCACTGGGACAGGAGATAAACTCTTGCGGTACCACCCAATTTGGCAAGGCCTTAAGCCTTTACCCACTCTTCAGCCGTCCAACAACGGCCGCTCCACTGATAACGGGCGGAATTCCCCGTCAGGTATTACTCGGAGTCATCAGCCTAAGCTGTGAACGCCTTTCTCCCTGCCCTCACAAGTCCATTCAGCATCGTCTGCCTGCTGCGATCTCACCATCCGCAGCTCTCTGGGCGGCTCGTGCCATGCCTACTCTTCTTGTTCAACGGTTTAATGTATTAAATTGCATGTAATATTACACTACGCTAAAGTGCTTGTCAAGATGTTTTTCAAGAATTGTAAAATCACGACCCGGATCGATCTGCCTTTTCGGCCTTACACGCTCCAGAGCCTCTCTGCGCCATTTTAAGCGAAAGAAAGCCCCGGACGATGTATTTGTCGTCCGGGGCTGTTTCTTTTGTCTGAGAGCCTTTTACGGGCTCCTGAGAGGTCTCAGCCGAGCTGTGCTCAGTTTAGGTCCTTTTCAGTTCCTATGCCTTTGCCTGCTCTTCCTTATCCTCTTCGTCCTTGGTCTTGCGGGACTTGTAGGTCAGGAATGCATCTCCTCCGAAGTATGCTGCCATCAGCAGTGTCCACTTGTCGAGCAGTACGGGCACCTGAGTCATATCTTCGGTAAGGATGAATGTGATTGCGGAGGCGACTGCTACGGCAACTCCTGCCAGGCGCAGATTCCTCTTCTTCTTCTCTTCCTTCTCCTTGGCTTCCTCAGCTTCCTTCTTCTGCTCCGGAGTCATTGCTCTGGTTGCTTCTTCGTCCTCGTCTTCCTTCTTCTTCTTGAAGATGTAGGCCGCTGCTGCGGAGAGTGCTGTTCCGATGGACAGTACCAGGTTCAGGACTGCCCAGCCACCGCTCTTAGTGTCATCAGGCAGTACGGGTTCCTTAGGAGGTGCATCCGGTTCCTTAGGCGGATCGGGCGTGAACGGGGTGAACGGAGTCAACGGAGTCTCATTGTCGTCATCCTCTTCCTCGACTTCCTCTGCAGGCTCGGTTGGAGTAGTCCTTCCGGTGTTCGGTACGTAAGGAGTGAACGGAACTACGTTGTCATCCTCGTCTTCCTCTGTAGGCTCTTCGATTGCGGGCTCTGTAGGCTCGATAGCAGGTTCAGTGGGCTCGACTGCAGGCTCGGTGGGCTCGATTGCAGGTTCAGTGGGCTCGATTGCGGGCTCAGTAGGCTCGATCGCGGGCTTTGTGGGCTCAACTGCGGGCTCTACTTCTTCGTCGTCATCCTGGCGGGCATTTACTGTCAGTTTACCGTTCACATAAGTGATCTCATATGCTGCAGTAACATCTTCCTTTGTCTCAGGTGCATAGATCTTTGCATCGCTGGGAACGTTGTCGCTGCTGCCTACCTGAATCTGGGAACCTGTTACGGCTACGGACTCGATCTCGTGGCCTTCTGCCAGTTCGCCTTCGGTGAGCTTCCAAGTGTCCTTAGTGAGGGCTGTGCCGTCGTAAGTCTTGCTTGCGCTGTCAGCGGTGATGGTGATCTTGATGGCCGCTGTGGTCACGGTATCATCATCTTCCTTATCCAAGTGAGTGTCGCCGCCGCTCAGTTCGACCTTTGCCTTGTTTGTGATGCTTCCCTTAGATACATCCTCTGTTGTTACTACATGAGTTACAGTCAGGGTGATGGATGCTCCGGAAGTCAGGCTGCCGGTGGCCATTGTGCCGTTTTCGATGATCTCGACACCGTCCTGAGCTTCGATGGTCATGCCTTCGAGCTCGCTGACTACGAAGTTCTTCTCTACTGCGTAGATATTTGTCACTTCGATAGTCCAGCTTACGGTCTCGCCGATCTTGTAGCTATCTTCACCGTTCTCATCGGTCTTGACGATTACCTTATCGTCGGGTACAGGCTCTTCACCGTTGCCAGTGCCGTCGGTTACGGTCAGCTTGCCATCCACGTAAGTGATCTCATAAGCCTTGGTCACATCGTTTTCGTCTGCATCAACGATCTTGGCATCGCTTGCCTTGTTGGGGCTCTCGCCTACCAGGGTCTGGGAACCGGTTACGGTCACAGATGCGATGGTGTTGCCTTCTGCAAGTTCGCCTGCTGTCAGCTCATAGCCATCGTTGGTCAGAGCTTCGCTATCGTAGGTCTTGCTGTCGCTTGCTGCGGTGATGGTGATAGCTGTCTTGGTTGTATCTACGGTGCTGGAACCGGTTGTAGTAAGTTCCTTGTCACCGAGAGTTACGGTTACGGTATTGGTGATCTGCTTGTTGACAACATCATCTGCTGTTACAACATGTTCTACGGTGAAGCTGAAGTTCGCTCCTGCTGCGAGGCTCTGAGGCAGCTTATCGCCATCGACGATGGTCATACCTTCGAGTTCTTCAACTGTGAGAGTCTTCTCCTCGTCGTAGATGTTGGTTACACTTACGGTCCAGGTTACGGTTTCGCCGAGCTTGTAGACCTGAGCATTGGTTGTTGCGGTCGTACCGTTTGTTTCGTTATTGAAGATAGCGGTCTTGCTTACAACATCTTCAGGATCCACATCGGGTTCGTCGGGCTGAGTACCGTCGGTTACTGTCAGAGTACCGGCCACATAAGTGATCTTGTAGCCTGCAGTCACATCGTTGCCCTGAGCATCGACTATCAATGCATCGCTGGGAACGTTGTCGCTATGGCCTACCAGAGTCTGAGTACCGGTCACGGTCACGGACTTGATAGCGTCTCCGGTAACAAGCTGACCTGCAGTAATGCTGTAGCCTGTTGCGATCAGCTCTTCGCTGTCATAGACCTTGGACTTGCTTTCAGCTGTGATGGTGATGGCAATAGCTTCAGTGGTAACTGTGCTCTCGCCTTCCTTCTCCAGGTCGCCGAGGGTTGCTGTTACGTTATTGGTGATGCTTCCTGCGGATACATCTTCAGCAGTCACTACGTGGCTTACTGTGATATCGATGGATGCGCCGGATGTCAGGGTACCCTTTACATTGCCTTCGACTGTCATGCCTTCGGCTTCTTCGATGGCCCAGGTCTTGGTCTCATCGTAGATGTTGGTTACGGTGATGGTCCAGGTTACGGTATCGCCGAGCTTGTAGCTTTCAACTTCGCCGTTCACAGTCTTGGTGACTACCTTGTCGTCGGGTACATCGGGCTCATTTGGACTGCTGCCGTCGGTGACGGTCAGTTCGCCGTCTACGTACTCGATGGCGTATCCTGAAGTAACGTCTTCACCCTTTGCATTCACGATCTTGGCATCGCTTGCGATGTTGGCGCTTGTTCCGACCAGAGTCTGGGAACCGGTTACGGTCACAGAGTCGATCTTGTCACCTTCTGCCAGCGGTGTGTCATCGCTGAGGATGTAAGCGTCAGTGGTCAGTTCCTCACCGTCGTAGACCTTGCTGTCGCTTGCTGCGATGATCACGATCTCGATGGGCTTGGTCTCAACTATGTCGCTGCCGGTAACTTCCAGTTCGCCAAGGGTTGCGGTAACAGTGTTGGTGATGCTTCCGTTGGCAACATCAGCTGCTGTTACAGTGTGCTGTACGGTGATGGTAATCTCTTCGTCGGGCTGCAGAGTCTCGGGAACGTCGCCTATTATGGTCATTCCTTCGATCTCGTTTACAGTCAGGGTCTTTTCAACATCATAGATGTTCTTGACCCAGACGGTCCACTCGACAACATCGCCAAGCTTGTATGCGCCGCCATCTGCCACAGCCTTTGTTGTGGGCATGTCTGCGATTATCGCGGCTTCGCTTACGTACTTGTTGACTACCTTGTCATCAGGTACGTTCTTGTCGGTAACTTCCAGAGTACCGTTGACGTAAGTGATGTCGTAGTTTGCAGTAACGTCTGCACCGGTCGCATTCTTGATGACTGCGCCTGTTGCAACGTTCTCGCTCTGGCCTACCAGAGTCTGAGATCCGATAACGGTCACAGACTCGATTGCATCGCCTGTAGCAAGCTGGCCTGCGCTGATGCTGTAGCCGGTGGCTATCAGCTCTTCGCCGTCGTAGACCTTGGTATCGCTTGCTGCGGTGATGATGATGGCTGCCTTAGTGATGGTCAGAGTTCCAGCAACATATACGATGTTATAGTTGTCGTTCAGTCTGGCTTCTACAGGTCCGATCTGTGCATTGCTGGGAACGATCTTTCCTTCGTATACACCTACGTTAGTCTCTGCACCGTCAAGCATGATACTTGTAAGAGCATCATTGCCCTGCAGGCCTTCGACATTGACCTTGTCTGCGATTACTTCAGGATCATTATATGCCGGATCGCCTTCGCCCTGCATCATGCCATTATATACGTAGCTCTGGTCGATCGCTGTGATGGTCACATTGACTGCGGTGATCTCCAGGCTTCCGTATGTTGTTGTTACGCTTGCATACTGGTCCGCATTGGTCAGTACGTATTCAAATGTGTTGCTTACAGGTGACTCATTTACGAAGGTGATGCTTGCGGGACTGCTGATGGTGATCTTATCACCTGTACTCAAGGAGAATTCAGTCTGGCCTTCAGTACCTTCAATGAACTCCTTGCCATATTCCACACTGTACTTCACGTAATCGTGAGTTTCGCTGTCGTACGGCCATTCATTGCTGTAGGAACGGATCACTATAGGCAGAGTGCTTTGAGTGATGGTCAGGGTACCGGACTGGACGGTGATGTCGTAGTTAGCGGTGTAATCGCCGATGGCTACGCTGCTCGCATCGATGGTTATCGGATACTGTCCAGCTACTATGCCGGAACCGGTAATCTCGATAGCAGTAATGGCCTGTCCGGTCACAAGGCTTCCGCGTACGATCTGGTAGTAAGGATCGACTGCATCATCTGCGGTTGCGTAGGTGATAGTCTGTCCGGTGTACTCGTTGGTAGCATCGTTGGCCTTCAGGACTATCGGCCTCTGGTTGATGGTCAGAGTTCCTGCTTCGGATGTTACCGTCGCATACTGTCCTGCATGAGTCAATTCGTAAGTATATGTGTTGTTGTTAGCTGCCGTATCTGCGACTTCGTTAACCTTAGCTGCGTTGCTTATGGTCACGGTATCGCCGGTGGACAGTGTAAATTCGGTCTGGCCTTCAGCTCCGGTAATGGTCTCGTCACCGTAAGTCACTGTGTACTGTACATAGTTGTGATCTTCGCCATCGTATGTCCAGGTCTGATTGCCGGATACGATCTTCACTTCCTTGGTGCTCTGGGTTACTTCCAGAGTTCCGAAGGTCGGGGTGATCTCGTAGTTCTCAGCCAGAGTGCCCTGATTCAACTCATAAGTGAAGGCGTTTGGTGTGGTTCCGACTTCGGTGATGGTTCCGGTTATGGTGTAGACCGCACCCTCGCCTTCAGCGAAGTTGTCGCCGTTTACAGTTACATCTTCCTGAGCGTTCCTGGTCAGAGGCTGACCGTCATATTCCTTGCTGTCACTTGCGGATACAAGTTCAATTTCTCTCGGAGTGATGGTCAGGGTTCCGTATACAACGCTTACGCTGATGTACTGAGCTGCATTGTCCAGTTTGTAGCTGAAAGTATTGTTGCCTTCAGCGGTGTCTGTTACGTTCCTTACTGCAGCCGGGCTGCTGATGACGATCTTGTCGCCGGTGGGCAGTGTGAACATCCGTCCGTCGGTATCGACATCTGCAGTGATGGTAGTTCCATCGTAGGTCACAAAGTAGGTAGGATCAGAGAGATTAGATCCATCATACTTCCAGGTCTCATCATCAGAAGTGATCTTGATGGCCTTGGTGTTGCCGGTGATGGTCAGCTTACCGTCGACTGTGCTTACAGTGTAGTTAGCGGTGTAGTTGCCGATTGCTACGCTGCTTGCATCAATGCTGATGGCGTACTCGCCGATCGCGATTCCGGAACCGGTGATGTCAGCCGCGGTGATGGACTGTCCGGTCACGATGTTCTCAACTGTGTAGTAGGGCTCAACTGCATCACTTGCGGTTGCGTAAGTGATGGTCTTGCCGGTGTACTCGTTGGTAGCATCGTTTGCAGTCAGTGTGATCTGCCTCGGGTTGATGGTCAGAGTACCTGCTTCAGTAGTTACGGTTTCGTACTGAGCAGCATTGCTTACTACGTAATCGTAAGTATTGCTGCCGCTGTCAGCGACTTCATTGACACTAATCGGGTTGCTGATAGTCACAGTATCGCCGGTGGGCAGAGCGAATACCAGTCCGCTTGCATCGGCTTCTATCGGATCATTGCCGAAAGTTACGGTGTAGACAGGATAATCGTGATCTTCGCCATCGTATGTCCAGATCTGATCGCCAGATTCGATCTTTATTGCAGCAGTGTTCTTGGTAATGGTCAGTGTACCGTCAACTACTGTGATGTCGTAGTTTGCAGTAGTGTCATCATCGTCTTTGCCGATCTTTACGCTTGCCTTGTCGATTGTGATCGCATAGGTGCTGACTTCTGTGCCTTCACCTGCAAGAACGATGGCAGTGATGGTCTCGTCTTCTGCAACGCTGCCACTACTTATTGTGTAGTACGGAGCCACTGAATCGCTTGCCGTCGCATAGGTAATGGTGGAACCGGTGTACTCATTAGAAGCGTTGTTGGCTGTAAGAGTAACAGTTCTCGGGTTGATAGTCAGAGTTCCGACTGTGTCGGTTCCCTTCGTGTAGCTGCTCTCGTTCTCAACTGTCCAGGTGAAGCTGTTCGCTCCGCTCTCGCTCACGTTCTTGATGCCGTTCGCACCCTTCTCGGTCGGAGTTACGGTCA
>JAEEGL013493094.1_pt1 | contig 40988 bp, 86 predicted proteins | sample 9134231 | NCBI WGS metagenome assembly JAEEGL01 (sample SAMN16246548, study PRJNA631951) | gut metagenome | biome: gut microbiome; feature: rumen; material: fiber-attached | host: Bos | place: Iran: Karaj | collected 2018-10
ATAGAAATATATAGAGATGCGTGAAAACGCAGGGAAATGCGCTAAGGGACCTGCCCCCGCCCGCATCACCGAGCCCTGTGAATTTCATCGTCTCCGTCTGCCGTTGCCGCATTACTTCCCAACTATTCTTTGCTCTTGGAAAACTCTTCCACTTCTGGGACCACTAACCAACATATCTATTGTCCCATCCACGGCAATTGTTTGTGGAAACCCTTATTCTTTTTCGGAAAATTTTGGCGCCAAGTAAATTTGCCAAATTTTATGGTCTGGCGCCTGTTTCACCGATTCTCTTTGTCAAAGTCCAATCTATTTATAGAACTCGCGCAAGGTATCCTTGCCCTTATCAAGTTCTTTACTGACACTTTCAAGCCCTTCAACAAGTCGAAGAACACGCTTGAATATATCACGAATCTGTGGTGTCGTCATATAATACTCTTCTGTCTTATGATAAAGCGCATTATACTTCGCATACACATTCACATAATCATTCCACGCTTTACTTAGCGCATCACCTGCGGCATTGAGTTCATCTTCACTCTTTGTCTTACTAATCGCCGCATTTAGTCTATCTGCGAACGCATTGGCAATCTCCTCAGGGTCGCCACCCGCCGCGATATACTTCTCAATATCATTAAAATTATAATCCATACTTCTTCTTACTCCTGGATTCATATTAGGAATTTATTATTTCCCTTATTTTCTATATATATTATAATATATTTTTTTTAATTTTTCAACTATATTCTTTTTTGCTCTTGGTTTGCCGCTCGGTTTTCTTACCGAAAAGTTTTTTCCGCTCCACTTTGGGGATGGAACAACAACACTGATAATGCCCCGTGGAGTTCCATCAAAAGTGGTGGCGTGAAAAAGTCTTAGAAAATTTTTTAGCGAGGCAAATTGTATTGAAATTTGGCGTTTTGAAAAGGAGCAGTTGCGGCTCCCATAAAAAAGTCTTTTTTTTATATCATAACATATTATTTTATTTTTGTCAATGGTGCGGTTCCCGCACCCAGTCTTCTTTTTCTTTTGCTCTTGGTCTTGCGGAATGATGCGGCTTCAAAAAAAATGGTTTTTTTTAATATTATATCAAAAATTTTTTTATTTGTCAAGCGCGCGCAGAGAGGTCTTGTTGAAAAAATCGCATTGCCGAGCCTACTTTTGTCTAAAAAACGCGCGCATATGTGATGCTTCGCGGGGCTCGCATCACCAAGCCCCACTTTTGTTTATTTTCGGCGCGCATATGGGGTCTGTGGTAGGTGATGCGGTCGGTTAGCCGAGGCTAACGAAATTCCTACCTCCGCGGTAGGTTTTAGCGATTTACTGTAGTAAAGTATTACAAAAAGTTACAAAAAAATGACAAAAAGTAACAAATTTTCATAAAAAATGACAAAAAATTGCGAAAAAATAACAAAATTTTGTCAAATATTACAAAAAAATGACAAAAAACCGCCAAAAATTACAAAAAAGTTACAAAATAGCGACAAAATGGTTACAATTTGATGACAACGCGGCGCGCCGGAAACAATTTGCACAAAAAAAATCAATTTCGGGAAAAAAATTTGTTGAAAATGATGGGGCAAAATCGCTTGACAAATTTTCAAAAGTGTGGTATAATGGAAGTTCTGGCTGCCTCGGTCGCTGGCAGCCCGGTCAAAAGCCCTTATAGAGTTGCCCGGGCGATTTCGCCTTATAAATAAATAAAAGGACGCATTTTGCGTCCTTTTATTACTTTTCGTTCCAAAAATCTTCAATGTCCTGTGCGGTAGGCGGGTTGTTCCCATAGACAACGGCAAGGGGGTCTCCCTCAGGACGCTCCTCAATGCCGTCAATGTCCCATACTTCATCAGAAAATGGGTCGCCAAGTTCTCTCGCAAACCAATTACAGAAAAGACGCTCTGCCTTGGCTTCATCCTCTGCTTCCACACAGACATAACCAGAAAAATCAATCCAATATTTCTTCATTTATTAGGTTCCTCCCATTTCAAAATAGTAGCATTGAAAGTATCAATCAAAACAGCACGCGCTATTTCAAAAGAATTCTTATTATACTTGGTCTTTATCCAATCATTACGCGCACAGACTTCTTCACCCGCATCTGTTCTTTCAAAATGAAGAAGAATGTCATTTGCCTTTGAAAGAATTTCACGCTCTTCGGCAGTAAGAATAATGTTAGTTCCTGTTCTCATTTTTTACCCCCTTATCAATACGTATCCAGGCCAAGCCACTCACCCTCGGCAACGCTCATACGCTCAATGTAGCGCAGTTCCTTGTACTCAAAGCCGTTGTCCTCAACAAGGATTCTATAAGCCTCGTCAAGACTGCCGCACTCCACCAGAAACTGCTCACCCTCATTTTCGCTGTCCTCGGTCAGTTCAAACAGAAAGTCATAAATCTTACTCATTTTTTTTATCTCCTTTTCTTTATTTCTGTATTTATTATAGCATACTTTTTACAGTTTGTCAATACTCAAAATGATTCAACCACTCACGAAATTTTTCATCAGGATAAAGTTTTTTGAAAAAAATTTTTTTTACAAGGCGAGGAGAGCATTGACAAGAATAGGCAATTTGCTGGAACAAATAACGGTCAAGCCAATAATCAAAGCCACCCGCCTGCAAGATAAAAATATAAATGAAAGATTCAATTTCAATTTCCTTTTGAATTTTCTTTTGTCTTGTCATTTGCGGCTTCCTCTCTTTCAAGATACTCATTGATTTTCTTCTCATTGCCTTGGAGCGCATACACGATAAGGTTATAGGAAAAAATCAATGCACTCTTGGTCTGCGGGGTGCGCGCATGGTCAATACGCATCTTCAAAATCTTCAATACGGTCATCATCAGTCGATTATTATTGGTCATTGTTTCTTCCTCCTTTATTTTCTACATTTATTATACTATAAAAATAGTGTTATGTCAATAGGGAATTTGCGGTTTTTACTTCAAAATTTTGAAATTTTTCGCCCGGGCGCCCAGGTGATTACGCGCAGTAATCACCCAGGAGTTGCTCCAATTCAATTTCCCAATCTTCCTTTTTAGGGGACGGCTTCGGCTCGGGTTTCCAAAGCCGTCCATCAATTTCAGGCTTGCGAGACAGGCAGTAAAGGAAAATTTCTTTTTCAATTCTTACATCTTCAAGCCCCGTGTGCTTTTCGTCAAAATCAAGGTCGCCGCTAATAAATCTATAAACAATTTCAGCGGTGAATTTCGGCTTGCCGTAAGCGGTTGTATAACCAAGAGCCTGACAGAAATCGTTATACACAGGGTCAGCCGCCAGAATTTCACGCGACATTTTCAGCGTGTCCCACCAAGTTGTGCCATACGGCAGGAAATATCTGTATCTACTGGTAGTAATATATCTTTGGGTCAGATTCAACGCTCTGTTATCAAATCTTGCATTGTGCGCGGCGATAATGTGGCATCCGTTGCGCTTGCAAGCGTCAAAGATTTTCCATTTGATTTCTCGCCAAGTAATCAGTTCGCGCTTTTTCGCCCAGATTTCCTTCCAATAGTTAGGAATTTTTGCGGCATAATAAGCGGTAGCCATAAACTCCTTGTCGAGAAAGATATCTTTATTAGTTAGGGATGCGGCTTCAATCGTTTCGCCCTTTTCATTGAAAACCTCATAGCCTACATCATAAACGATAGGGTCTTCAAGGTCATTTGCGGTTTCAGTGTCTATCATCATAAAATTCATAGCGGTTAGCCTCCTTATTTATACTTCTATTATACGCCATTATATTCCGTTTGTCAAGAGGACTTTCAAGAAAAATTTCTTGTGCTTCACGCTCTCTTTCAAGACGGCGGGCTTCCGCTTCTCTTACGATGTTGAGAAGAAAACGAGCAACAAAAAACAAACCCAAAAGCATAAGAATAAACCAAGAGATGGGATTATCTGCCATTACAATCAATTCCTTTCCTAATTTCTACATTCATTATACCATAGGTTTGCGGTTATGTCAATCACTTTATAATGTTTATTTTTTCACAAAGTTTGCGCCCGGGCGCGCGCTTTACCACGGTAAAGTGGTAAAGCGTCTTTTAGGTGCGACCACGCCCGTCGATCTTGACCTTGGGCGGACGCTTCTCAATCAACTGGAGGTCAAACTCCTTGCCGTTGCTCGTGAAGTGAATCATACGATTGGGGTTGGTAATCTCCACTTCGCCGCAATACTGGGTTGCGTCATTGAGTTCAAACTCGCAATCGTTTTCCAGAAAGTCCGCAAGCGCCTGCACGATAGCGACTTTGAGTTCGTTCGGCTTGCGCTCCCGCTTGACTGTGCCGTGCTTCTTGTGGTCAATCTTGCGGTTCATGTCCTGCACAAACTTCTTCTGCTCTTCGGTCAGGTCATACTCCGTGTCCTCGCCATTTTCGATAGCGATGTCATACTTGATAAGGTCGATAGCCTCATCACGGTCGCACTTGTTGCGCTTCATGTAATCAGCGATAGTCGCTTCATTCAGAATAGGCTTTGCCATAATTATCAGTTCCTTTCCTTATTTCTGTAATCATTATACCACAGATTTAGTCTTCTGTCAAGTAATCTTTCACAATTTTTTCACCTTTTTCGGTGAGATACCATTTGTAATAAAATTCCATTTGGGCAGAGTCATGAATACTTTCATTACGAATCAGCCCTAAATCATGAAGGTCATGAATTGCTCCCATAAAAATTGCATCGCAAAGCCAAACATGACAGGCGCTTGCAATATAACGCTGACGACTCCCCGCATGTTCGTAAAGATACAAAAGGATTTGTAAATCAATACTCATTTATTCATCCTCCTCCAAATCTTGGAAAGCGCAAAGGGTATATACATCTTCCCACTTAAAATGCTTTCCGCATTTAGAACAATGACCAATAGCCTTAACGATGATAGCATCTCCATCATCATACATGTCATAGTGGTCATCAAAGTCCAATTCGATCGCGCAATAAGGGCAATTAGGATTATAATTCATAATTTTTTCTTCCTTTATCTTTTGGTATCTCTATTTTACCACACATTCTTTCATTTGTCAAGCCATTGTGAAAAACTTAACAATGTTTGCCCGGGCGAAAATCCTACCGCAAGGGTAGGAAAGGCGTCCCATTGCTGAGACGCCCCGCCAAAAGAGAGAAAGAAAGAAAGGAGGTATTAGAGGTTGTTGGTGCGCGTGGCGGGGCTCGGACCCGCGACTTATCGCTTAAAAGGCGATTACTCTACCACTGAGTTACACGCGCAAATGCAGGAATTATGTTGCCATTCCACATGCCCTTGTGTTTTGGCGTCTGGTGTTCCCTGCTCTACCAGCACTTCCCGCCTCAATGGGCGCGGAGTCCAGCGCTCTCACTAAGTAGTTGCTCACTTTTTGGGGTCTGCGTCCCCCTCACTATCCTACGCAGTTGGATAGATGGCAAAATTCATTCAGCAGGGGAGGGGCATTAGCCCCTCTCCATTAGGCAAGGCTGTAAAAAGCCTTACGCTTATCCTCGGTGCGGATAACCTTACCCGCATCCTTGAGTTTGGTCAGCATAGGCGTGACCCTCGCAGAGGTAATGCCGTGCTCCACAAGGATGGGGCAGGACTTGGCAATCTCCGCCACAGAGTAAAGGTGGTCAGGCTCCATCCACTCAAGGATAGCGGCGGCAAAGCCCTCATTCTCCACCTGTTTGGGGGTCGGCTTCCGCTCGGCAGAGTTCTTCTTAGCGAGCAGTTCCAGTTCGTGCTCCACGAACTCACGGTCAATGTCCTGAACGTAGGTCAGGATGTTCTCAAAGTGCTCACGCTTAGTCATTTTCTTCTCAGCCATGGTATCAATCTCCAATCTCGCTATTAGGTTGCGACCCAAATTTTTTATTTAGGAGGGATTTTGTTTTCCCTTACCTTACATACTTATTATACCATAGGTTTGGTATTTTGTCAAGAGGGTTTTTCTTTGTTTCAAGAATTTTTTTATTATACCCCGCACGAAACGCCAACGCGGTCATTTGTTTTTTTGGGCTGTATCTCCCTCTTGACACTCTTATTATACCACATTTTTAGTGGCTTGTCAAGAGGGTTTTGAAGATTTTTTTTATTTTTTTTCGAGCCTTGGCGATGTTTTTCAACTCTCGGCTCTCCCTCTTGACACTTATAATTATAGCAGAAAATTGGAGAATTACAAGTGGTAATAATAAACAAAAATGAAAGGTGAAAAGCCACTTGCTTTGGTGAAAATGACGGGGCGCCCGGGCGATTATTCATTTTGAATGAATAATCTCTCATTTCCTATTTTCTATAAATATTATAACATTTTTTTTATAATTTTTCAAATAAAAATCGTAGAGGCTTGACCACTACGATTTTTTTATTAGTCTTTCCAAAGCCGACCATCAATGTCGGGATTTGCGTTCATACAATATTCAAAAATCTGTCGTTCAATCTTAACATCTTCCAAACCAGTGTGGTTTTCCTCAAAGTCATTAGAACCAGACAGCCAACGATAAATAATTTCGGCAGTATAGCGAAGTCGCATGTTTTTGGTAAGATATTCATTTTCCCAGCAAAAAGTAGAATAATCTTCCACATCGTGGAGAACCTGCCGAGCCATTTTCAGAGTGTCCCACCATACAAGCCCACGAGGGAGAAAATAACGGCTCTTGCTCGTAGTCTGGTAGCGCTGAGTCGTATTCATTGCCCTATTATCAAAGGCGGCATTGTGAGCACAGCAAATCTTGACGCCATACTGACGACAATCGGTGGCGAGTTCTCGCTTGATGTTATACCATTTACGAAGAACACGCTGACCCGCCTTGATTTCATCCCAATAAATAGGAACCTTATCAATGAAGTAGGCAGAAGCCATCAGCTCTTTGTCAAGAAAAACATCAGCATTGACAAAAGACTTTTCACAGAGAACACCATCGGCAAGAGTAAAAATTTGGTAGCCGAGGTCATAAACAATAGGGCACTCAATGTCATTCGTGGTTTCACAATCAATCATAATAATAGGGGTATGCTTGTCAATCATTTTTTTTATTTCCTTTCTGTGATGGGGTGTATTGTTTTATAACATTTCTCTCATCAACACTATTAGTATACCATAGATTTTGAGTTATGTCAAGTGATAATAAAAGAGAATATTTATTTGTTCTAATGAATAAGTATGCGCGGCACCCGGGCGCTTCACCGCAGTAAAGCGGTGAAGAGTTATTTATTATGCCGCCAGAGCACACTGGGCTTCAAGCCAATTAATCATTTCACGAGTATCACTACTCTTAAAACGGACATTGATACTCTTCTTATTGCTCTGCAAATGCTGCTTATGACGCAGAGAGATGTGAAGGAATTTTCCAAATTCACTCTTATTCATGTGGTATTCAGTAATAATGTGAGTTTCATCATTATAAGTTATCCAAATCCACTTGCTGTCAGAAGACTTATGAGCAAAATAAAAACGAATCTGCTGAGATACAGTAAAATCAGGGTCTCCAATCTTTCTACCAAGCCCACCTGCCGCCGACTTTACTTCTGCCTTTTCAGAAGGAATATCATAACCATCCAGAGCCGCAGTATTAGGATTGGCAAGATAATCAAGCCCACGGTGAAACTTAGCAGCACTTTCACAAAAATTGCCTCTATTACAAAAGCCCTTTGCTCCTTCAATCTTATAATGATTGCGTGAATTTTCGGGGCAATAACTATAAGGCATTTCATTAAGGTATTCAATCTTAAACATTGTTTTTTTCTTTCCTTTCTCAATTTCTGTTCTTATTATACCACACTTTTGGCGTTATGTCAATAGGGATTTTGCGTTTTTCCAAATTTTTCCAATCCGCATCGTTTTCCCTCTTGCTTACATAAACAATTATAACACACTTTACATAAAAGTCAATCCTATTTATTATGTCTTTCTTTTGTAACTTTTTGAGTGCCCGGGCGCCGAGTTAGCTTACGCTAACTCCGCAGAAAAGGAGTGGCGCGGGGAAAGGAGCAACCCCGCGCCGATGTAAAGAAGAAAAGAAAGAAAGAGAATAGAGATTATCAATTTTAGGGGGTTTGTTGGAGTCGCACCAACTGAAACCTACCAACCCCATAGGGTGGGGGAGATTTTACCCTCTCCCCCGTGGGGGCTTATCGATTACGCAAGGGAGTAGAACGCCTTGCGCTTGTCCTCGGTGCGGATGACCTTGCCAGCATCCTTGAGCTTGGTCAGCATCGGAGTCACACGAGCCGCAGAGATACCACGCTCAACCAGAGCAGGGCAGGTCTTGGCAATCTCGGCAACCGAGTAGAGGTGGTCAGGCTCCATCCAACCGAGAATGGCATCGGACAGCTCGGCGTTCTCGACCTGCTTGGCAGTCGGCTTACGCTCGGCGGTGTTCTTCTTGTCAATCTGAGCCAGACGACCATCAATGAACTCAATCAGACGGTCGGGGTAGCCGCCATCAACAAGAATCTGACGAATCTCATTGAAGTTGTCACGCTGGGTGGGCTTACGAGTAGAAGTGGAGTTAGTCATAGTATCGACCTCTTTCAAAAATTTTCCCTACCAGATTCTTACGCCTTTTAGTAGGACAAGGCTCCGTTCGTTTTTCTTTATCTTACATACTTATTATAGCACAGGTTGAGCGATTTGTCAAGAGGGTTTTGCACATTTTTTTTGAACCGTTCTTGATGCCTCTGTCCTCTTCCTTACTACACTTACATTATACCACACTTTGTGGGGCTTGTCAAGGGGTTTTTCAAAATTTTTTCGGATGGCCATCCTATCTTTTCGGCTCATTTTACGCAATAGCCTGAGGCCGACTAACCTTTCATTTGGAGAGCGAGGGGTAAGTTTTACGTCCCTCTCCCCTCGGGACAATTATAGTATAGCAGATAAAGAGCCAAAAGTCAAGAGGTTTTTTGAAAAAAGTTTGTCAACTTTTTCACAATCTCGGCGCCCGGGCGCGAGTTAGCACAGGCTAACTGACGTATAGAAAGGAGGCACGGGGCGGCTAATAAACCCCGTGCCATTTGAGAAAGAAAGGAGGTAAAGAAAAGAAGTGGTGCGGGCGGAGGGACTTGAACCCCCAACCTTCGGAGTAAGAATCCGCTACTCTACCAATTGAGTTACGCCCGCATAGGCGGGGGATTTTTTGGAGTGTTCCCCCTTCACTCGTTAGGGATTAGGCGAGGTGGTAAGACACCTTGCCCTTGACCTTCTCGGCAACCACGCGGTCGCCCAGAGCCTTCATCACCGCAGTCACCTTCTGCGGAGTCAGCTCGTCAGCGTCAATGAGAGCCTTGATACCCTTGGTATCGTAGTTCTCACCCGCAACCATAGCGGCAATCACGCGCTCACCAATGGCGGCGTTCTCGGTCGCCTTCTTGGAGGGCTTGCCAGCCTTGGAGGCGTTCCGCTTCTCAAAGGAAGCCTTCATCGCCTTGACCTTCTCAGCAACCTCATCGGGCAGGTCGCAGTTGTCCAGAACGAAACCCAGAGCCTTCACGTTAGTCATCTTATCCATAGTATCAATCCTTTCAGCGTCGGTCGCTACCCTAAATACCTACCAGATTCTCACGCCTTTTAGTAGGACAAGGCTTTCCAGTGGAGATTTCTTTATCTCTCACTTTCTGTATTTATTATACCATAAGTTTGGCGTTTTGTCAAGAGGGTTTTTTGACTTTTTATTATTTTTTTTGGCTTTGGCAGGATAAGCAGATTAGCCATAACTCTTATCCTCGGCGTCTCTTGCCCTCTCAACTGTATTTATTATACCATACTTCTGGTATCTTGTCAAGGGGTTTTTCAATGTTCCTTTGAATTTTTTTGAGAGGCGAATGCGCTACCTACGCCTTACATCGCTTACCTCTCCCCTTGACACTTATAATTATAGCAGATAGAAAAGGAAAAGTCAATAGGTTTTTGAAAGTTATTTTTTTCACAATCCCGCCGCCCGGGCAAACTTCATCACAGTGAAGTGGTGAAGTCAAGTCCTATCCAAAAACGCCCCAAAGAAATTTCATAATAATGATAATGAATTTCTTCAAACCACGACCATTGCCAAGGTTGATTCTTTTTGAATTTATAAATTGAGATTTTCATTTTTTATTCTCCTCATAGAGTTGGAAAATAGCCTTTTCAAACTCGTCCCAATTGATACCCGCCTGAAAGCAAGTATCACGCACTTCGTCAATGGTATTCAAATATTTCTCAGTGCCATCAAGCCACGAAAGCCAATTCTCTTCGGTCATCTTGAACAGCGCCCCAAGAGTGAGGTCGCAATTCAAATAGCTGTCATCAGGGAACCGCACAAAAATGCGGGGATAGGTATAGCCGATGGTGTTTTGCTGAACATTCAGAATAAACACAAGAAATCCAATACGAAAAACATACGCTTTAGTCATTGTCTTTACTCTCCTTTTCATTCAAATCATCAAATGTCCATTTGCTTACTTCAATCATCAAATGTGATGCCAATGCCGCATACACATATTCAATTTCAGCATCGGTAAGGTCAGGATAATTGTAGCACTTGTCAGAGATGAGATTCCGCAATTCTGCTACAAAATGAGATAACTGCTTTTGTCTTTCTGTCTTGAACATTCTTTTTCTCCTTTTCTTTTGGTAGTTATAGTATAACATACTTTATCAAATAAATCAATACTATTTTAGAAAAAAGATTGATAACTTTTTCACATTTCGTGCGCCCGGGCAATTTGCCGCTGTCTAATTAGCGGCAAAGCAAGCCCAGAATTTCTTTTCAAACTTTTTTGCGATCTTACGATTTTGTGCATCATTGAGCCAATCAATAGCCCAGTTAGTCGCCATTACTTCATCTTGCATTTGGAAATAAGCCAAAGTAATTTCTTTATTTGTTTTTGCTTGTAAATTATTTTTTAGTTTTTCAAATTCAGTTTTTCTATCATAGTCTTTTGGCAAAAACTGATTTGTCATTGTGTGTCCAACTTCGTGGAGTACAGAAATTGTTACATCACTAAATCCCTTTGCACGAGCACACCGCTGAACAAAATCTTTACGGAACAGTTTTCCACCTTTATCATGCTCAAAGTCTGCTTTTCTCCAATTAGGAATGAAAATCATAACTTCTTCATCTTCTGCGACATCTCCCCAAGCGGCATAATTAACTACTTTACCTTTAGTAATTGCCAAAGCGAAATCAACAGATTCATTATAAAGAGTAGCAATAAATTCTTTGACAATTTTATTAGCACGTCTTGGATGAATACACCGAGCATTTTTCATGTGGAGTTCTCCTTTCTTTTATCTATAATTATTATACTACAAAATAAAAAAAAGTCAAGAGTTTTTTCAGTTGATTTGCCCGGGCGCGAGTTAGTCAAGGCTAACTCGCCGCAATAATAAAACCTACCCCGTGGGTGGGGTAGGTTTCTCGCCGTAGGACTTAGGCGATGGAATACACCGCCTTGCCCTTGACCTTGGTGGCGCTCACACGCTCACCGAGCGCCTTGACAAGCGCCGTAATCTTCTGAGGGGTAGCACCCTCAAGCTCAGGGAGCAGACCCGCAAGGTCAGCGGAGGAGTAGGCAACGCCAGACTCCATCGCACCGAACAGACGCTCAGCCAGTTCCGCACGAGCAATCTGAGCCTTGCTCGGACCAGTGGGCTTGCGAGAGGCACGCTTGGCAAGGGACTCACGCAGAGCCTCAATGCGCTCCTTGACCTCACCCTCAATGGGAGCGCCAGACAGGACAGCGTCAATAGCGGAAACGTAGGACATCTTCTTCATGGTATCAAACCCTTTCTGCGACTTCTTGTCGCCTCGGCGTCGGTCGCCACCCTAAATGTTGTCGCCAGATTCTCATGCCTTTTAGCGACGGCAAGGCGTTTATTAGCAGGGGATTCGTTTTCCCTCTTGCTTACATACTTATTATACCACAGGTTTGGGCTTTTGTCAAGACCCTTTTTTTATTTTTTTTTGGGGGGGTCTGTCTTTCGCTTCCCTGTCCTCTTTACACTCTTATTATACCACAGATTGTTTCAGTTGTCAAGGGGTTTTTTCTTGTTTCAGAAATTTTTTTTATCGGGTCGCCAGTTGAATCCCGCAGGCGTTTTCTTTTTTTGGGAGCCCCTCCCCTTGACACTTATTATTATAGCAAATGGGACTTCAAAAGTCAATACTAATTTCAAAAAAAGATTGACAACTTTTTCACAAGCGGCGCCCGGGCGCAAGGGGTGGGATTAGCCCACCCACTTATACGCCGTAATCTTGGGAATGATGGTCTTGGTCACACGACCCCAATGACCTTTCTGCCCATTGACAGCATCCCGATAATTCCATGCGGGATTATCAATGATACCAATGAACGTGCCGTTCTTGTCATACGCCTCAATGGTGCGGGGGACAGTGTAAGGATGGTCATAGATGTAGTCCTCATACTCCACCTCAACGGGCTTGCCGTCAATCTCTACACGCTCCACAAGTTTCTGCTTGCGAAGATGGCGGAGCATCTGACCCAGATGGGACGATTTGACTTTATCCACCTTTTTCTGACCATACTCATAAACGAAGTAATCCTCACCATAGGCAAAGCATCCAATCTCACGAGTGGTCACAGGGCGGCAACTGCCAACGGTTTTGAGAAAGTCAATGACCTCATCAAACTTATCCAGAGCATGGATAGTATCACGACCGCACTTGTAAATCATCATAGCATCAGTATTCATTTTATTATCTCCTTTTTTTATTTTCTTTATCTCTTGGTTTCTGTATTTATTATAGCACACTTTTGGTCTGTTGTCAATAGGCTTTTTTATATTTTATCAATAATATCACAGCCTATTTTAATTATAATTGCCATGCTTAGTACATAAATTATAATCATTTCTTTTCTTTCCTTTCCTTTTGGTAATTTTATTATAGCACTTAATAGTCCCTTTGTCAATACTAAATTACAAAAAATTTTTTGGGTCGCCCGGGCGGTGGATAAACATTCAAGCGTCCCTGAATGTTTATCCATTTTTTACTCCTATTTCACGGGTGTTAGCTACCACCACATGGTCTTTGATTTTTCGCTTCTAAAATCAGTGCGTCAAACAAATGAACAAAACAAATATTTCTGCCGTATTCTTTTTTTCAAGGGGACAGGTGGAAAGATACACGAAAGACCACTCATGCCTAAGCAATCCCCTTAGCTATACCAATTTATTATTTACCCTCAACTATTCAACTATTCAATTTTTTAGGGAGATGCTCTAATCCTCATAGTCTTTTTCCTCACTTATTCGTGGTAGCCCGCATAGTCAATAATAATCGGCTTATTATTGAGCCAACCAGTATTAGAATTATGCAGGTCGTTGATTTGATTTGCTTGAATCCACAACTCAACAGACCGCATAAACTTTTTACCATACAACTGGATAACCCTACCAATCCAGTATTCATCAATGCGATAACCGCCATAGCAATCCTTTTTGACTTTCTGGACTATCTTGGAGTGGGAGTCGGGAGTGCGCCGCTTGTCAAGATACTTGCGATATTTCCATCCCACATCAGAACAACTCGCAGTATAGCAAGGCTGTTTGTAAATGCAGATGCCGCTATCAGTTTCATAGAAAAACTCAATAGGCAGGCAGATACGCTCCACACCGAAAGTCTTTGCGCTTGCATAGTGCTGACGCTCCATTTCGCAATAATCACGGCTTGCATATTCATAGCGAGGGATTTTCAGAACGAAATCCCACTTGGGGGACATAATAGCATAGCGAGTTTCACCGTTTGCGATAGACAGCCCCAGAGCCGACAGCACAGAATTATTTTCCAGAGCATCGCAAATATCATCATCACAAGGAGAGCAATTCTCCAGAGCATCAATGACAGCCTGAATCTTCTTTTCAAACATTCTCTTTCCCTCACTTTCTGTATTCATTATAACACAGATTGGGTATCTTGTCAAGAGGGTTTTTCCGCAAAGCGCTCACATTGGAATTTTTTTATGATGGCGGCGTTATCTCACCTTTCTCCATCTCCCTCTTGACACTTATTATTATAGCACTTTTTCACCAGAAGTCAAGAGTTTTTTGAAAGTTATTTTTTTCACAAACTGCGCGCCCGGGCACTTTACCACGCTAAATAAAAAAAGAAGAGGAATTACGCTTCCTCTTCTTCTTCATCATTCTTGACCCATCTGATTTCCAGCTCATGGAAAACATCTTCAAAATCCCCAACTGTTTCCAGAAACTTCCTGCGGGCATACCTGACCGCCTCATCCTCAGCCTCAGCAACTGCGGCTTTATCGTTCAAGTCAAGCCCAAGTCCGCAAGCAACATACTGATACAGGTGGAAAAAGCAATCCATCATATCCTGTGCCAGTTCATTCGGTGCATAAATCTTTTTCACTCTTGGTATCCTCCTTAGTCAAGAATAAAACCATCAGCAAGGAAAGCCTCAGTGATGTAAAGGATTTTATCATCACAGCAATCCTCAAAGCACTCAATCGCATACTCAGCGCTATGGGCACAGAGATACACGCTATCCTGCTCGCCACGATACCCCTCAAAGGTAATCTTGTAAATATTCAGATTCTCTTTCATCATCCTACGCAACTCCTTTCTTGAAAGCCTTGCGGTCATACGACCCCTTGCCCTTTTTGGCAGGGACACGACCCGCCCTGCGCTTGAACGCAAGGTACTGCTGAAGTTCTTCGGGGGACTTCTTATTCATACGCTTATCAAAGTTATCCATTTTATTTTCTCCTTTTCTTTTCCTTTGTGATTATAGTATAGCATACTTTGGAGAGAATGTCAAGTATTATTTTAGAAAAATTTCAAAAAGTAAAATTCCTAAAAGAAGTCCAAAACAAATACCCAAAATAAGAAACATCCATACATACTGAACGCTTACCATCATTTAATTATTCTCCTTTACTCTTTATCAAAAATTCCTTCTTCTATCCAAGTATCAGGGGTAGAGAAGTGATGCTCATCATCTTTGTAAATAGAAGTGCAGAGAGTATCAAAAGGGCACTCGCGGCAATTCGTCCAAAGAGGATTTTCTGAGCAACCCTTCATAATCATTTCCATACCTGCGCGAATCTTTTCTTTCCAATCCATTTATTTATTCTCCTTTGTTTTTCTACGACAATTATAACACATAACAGTCCTTTTGTCAATACCTATTTTGAAAATTAGCCTACGCTAACTGCGGCGCCCGGGCAATCGGAATTGCTTCAAAAACTGAAACAATTCCAATCGGTCAGGCTGACTCCCTCATCCCACTCACTATCATTATAATAGGGAGTAATTCCAAGAGCCTTCAAATCGTGGAAAGCCTTTTTGAAAGCAAGAAGCGCAATGTCTCGCTTTTCATTCTCACGCCTCGCCTGTTCAGCCGCAAGAGTCTTTACCATCTCTTGGATTTCGGCATCGCTAAACTGAGACAAGTTATTCAAATTGATAGATTTTGTATTCATCAATAAAATTCCTCCGCATAAATTCTACGATAAAAAACATCCAGACTATCAGCAATTACGCCGACATAGGGTTCGCATCCCAGTTCTTCCCAAATCTTTCCAGTGGGGATAAACCAACCAGTTCCAATTTCTACCACACCACCAGAGCCGCAAGAATCGCAGACTTTGAGGAAGTAAAGAGCAGAATTCTTGAACTGAACGACAGAGCCATCAGGGACAAATCCAATGTGAGTCATTTTTATTTCTCCTTTCACTCTTCCCAATAATCATCGGGGAAAATACTATCTTCCACTTCGTAATCAGACCAACAGAAAATTGTGCCACCTACACGGATAAACTTTTCTACGGTAAAATCACATTCGGATTTGAAATACATCTTTACGAGTTCTCGTGCCTCTTTCTTGGTGAGGCAATACACAGCCCCGACACAAACATTATGATATTTTCCAGTAGTCTTAACAGTGATGCGATACATTCTTTTATCTCCTTTTCTTTTTGTATCTACATTATAGCATACTTTGCGCCATTTGTCAAGAGGAAAAATGCGGATTTCCAAATTTTTCCAGTGCGCATACCCGGGCAAGAGGGTCTGTGCGGAAACTACTTCAAAAATTTGAAATAAATTCCGCACGACCTCAATCATTGACTTCCACTTCAGGGTGGTCATAGTCAATGTCAAGCATCTCAGGATAGGCTTCATTATCAAATTGCTGACGGGCATCATCATAACTGGTAGCCCAACAGCCCCAAGACCAAGTTCCGCTGAAAGTATAGAATTTCTTTTTTGCTTCTTCTTTCTGCGCTTCACGCTTGCGCTGTTCGGTTTGTGCAAGTTCTGCCATCTCCATCAGCGTTTCATCAGAAGCATTTCTAATGTAATCAAAGATAGAAATTTCCATTTTTTACTCCTTTTACTTATTCTTCGCTCTCTGTTTCCACTCATCCATCGTCTGCGGAGGGTCTTTGAAATAAGTATCACAGAACTTTCTCAGTTCTTCCAGAAACTTATCTTCTTCCCAATAAAAGGGGTCGCGTCCCTCGGCAAGAATCCAATTGCTCAGAAGCTGACCAAACCGCCAGTCGGGGCAGTTCTTACTCCAAAGCCAAGCAACCTGTTCCAGAAAATCAAAGCAACGATTAGGGTCTCTCATTTTTTTATCTCCTTTTCTTTATTTTCTAAATACATTATACCAAATATAATAAAATTTGTCAAGATTTTTTTCTCAACGATGACAAGTTTATTTTTTCACAAAGTTTTTCGCCCGGGCTCAATCTGGTGCTGTGGAGACAATAAAAAAGTTGAGGACGGAAAGTCCTCAACAATCCCATGTGTATTCACCCAGATAAGGGTCATACCCCTCATCTTCATTATAGCCCCAATCGTCCCACTCGCCATAGTCTTCTTCGGCAGTGTCTTCCTCATCAAAGCCGCAGACCACATAAACCTCAGCAGTATCAGCGTCCCAAATGACAGCAGAGATAGCTTGCTGACGCACATCAATTTCTTCCTCGCAGTAGGCAAGGGCGGCATTGACATCATCAAAGGGATAGGGAGCATCATAGATACCGTCATTCTCATTGCAGAAAGTAACCTTGCAGGGCTTGTTGTTGTAGATGTTGATTTTCATTTTGAAATCTCCTTTTCTTTATTTCTGTAATCAGTATAACACACGAAAGGGCATTTGTCAAGTGTTTTTTGTAAAAAATTTTCCAGTGGAGCGCGCATTTTCAACAACGCCCGAGGTGGGCGATTTATCAATTTAGCACGATAAAGCGCCCGGGCACTTTAGGAGACTAAATCATTAGTCTCCTACATAGTACACTTCATCGGTTTCCTCATCTACAACGCTCACAATAGAGCCTTCGTAGTTCAGCCCATGGTCTCGCATTGCTTCTACGATGCGGGAATACACAGGGTCAAGAGTATCAGCCCAGATTTCAATGTCATCCTCACCATCGGGAATTTCAATCTGATACTGATAGACGACTTTCGCACAAACACTTACTTTCATTAGTCCTCATCCCCCTCAAACATTTTTCCCCAGCAATCCTCACAGATACCAGAGATAAGATGCTCACGCTCCTGCGCAGACAGGTAGGGCATGACATCCTGAATGAGCGCACCATCCTGCCAATCAAGATAGTCCATCTCATTGACCTCGGTAAAGTGAGCCTTACCGCAGAAAGGGCAACTGGTAACAACAGAAACTTCCTTGTAGTTAATTTTCATTTTGAAATCTCCTTTTCCTTATTTCTGTATTTATTATAGCATACTTTTAGTAGCTTGTCAAGTCTTTTTTATAATAATTTTAGTTAAATGCAGTTCTGTTTTTTGATTAGCTTTTGCCCATTCAAGAGCAGAGCGCAGAGATGGAAAATCAGCTTTTTCCTTATTATCTTTAGAGGGAGTAATAATAATTTTCATTTTTTCCTTCCTTTGATAGCTTGTCAAATTTTTTTATTTCTCGCATTGGGCGAGCGCCACGCACTTAGCCTCGCCCAAGCGCCATTTCAATCCCCTTGTGCTCTCAATTCAGACAAGCGCATGAAATGGAAAGATGTGCCAGAGTTAACATTCTTCTCTTCTTTATTATAGTGAGTTTTTGAGTCACATGTTTTGCTAATCCTCACTGTCTTCAAAGGATTTCGTGCGTTTCCCTTGGAACAATTATAGTATAACACAGTAGAGGGCATTTGTCAATAGTCATTTCAAAAAAAGATTGATAACTTTTTCACAATCTCGGCGCGCCCGGGCAAAACTTCACCACAGTAAAGTGGCGAAGTAAAATCAAATACTTACATACTTATATTCAAAATCAACAGTAATTTCTTCTGGGGCAATGTTTCCCCACTCTTCACTACAAAGAGTAAAGTTTTCTGCCCCAATGGACAAAAGGTATTCATAAAATTCTTTGACAGTCATTCTTATCACTCCTTATTTTCACAAAGTTCCATCACAAATTTGGTCATGCCCTCAACACAGTTCCCATTAGCGCAATACGCACACGGATTGTGGTCATCATAAAAAGGGCAATACAGACCCGCCTCGCAGGGAGTGCAGTCACCATCAACATCATACATCAAAGTTTCCAGAACATGGGAAAGTTCAATCTTGTTCATTTTACCACCCCTTGTAAATTCCTTCCAGTTCGGAAATGTGTCCAAACTCGTCCTTATTGAGAAGCGTGACCGCCTTATCATAGTCATCAAAAAGACTAATCATGTCCTCGCGGTCATCAACCGCATAGCACAGCATGTCATAGGCGTTAGCATACGCAACCGCCGCGCCATAATCCTTGCGCTCCTGCGCCGCCTTTTCACGAACCAGAAACCACGCGGCAATAACTTTGATAGAATTATTCATTTTTTATTCTCCTTTTTCAAGATGTTCTTCAATAGCATTTCTCATTATAGAAGAGAGAATGTTGAACGCACAATGATTGCAAGCAGACGAAGTAGCCCCGTCATCACAGCAAGACCACCACTCTATTACCACGCAATGGTCGCAAGGGCAAACAAGTTCAGGGTCATTGAGGTCATTCCATTCAAACTTAGTCTTAACTGGTTCTGCCATTACAAAATTACTCCTTAGTGAAGTTTTATTTTCTTTTCCTTTTGGTAGTTTCATTATACACTATAACAGTCCCTTTGTCAATATCCATTTCAAAAAAAAGATTGATAAAATCTTCACAAGTCGCCCGGGCAGCGAAGGCGTGCTATTGCTAACACGCCCCGCCAAAAGAGAGAAAGAAAGAAAGGAGGAATAGAAAAGTATTGGTAAGGCAGGCAGGTCTTGAACCGTGCGTCTCCACTCCTTGCGGTTAGGCGTTTTTATCCAACTAAACCACTGCCTTATTTCTGTATTTATTATAACACAGGAATTTTGATTTGTCAATAGGGTTTTTCAAATTTCGTTGATAAATTTGGACTTTATCAACGGCAACCACTTTTTGGCGGGAGGGTTTGCATCACTCCACATCAATAACAAAGCGGGAGTCCCATAGCGATTTTCCTTTCTAAAATTTTATTTGCAGGGGGATTCCTTTTTTTCGGCGGGAACGTTCTTCCCTCTCTCCGCTTGACTCGCGATTCAAGAGGATTCCCCCTGATTCCATAGAGTAGTGGTATGGCGACTTCATCACCCTATCTGGCGCGCTTCTGAGGGCTTCTCGCTTCTCTTCGCTTTCCCTTGGAACAATTATATTATATCAAATAAAATGAAAAATGTCAAGAGGGCAATTCAAAAATCAATTGATAATTTCTTCACAAATGCCCGGGCGATTGAGCGAGGAATCTCGCTCAAAAGTCCGTGAAATAAGCGCACACAACGGCAAGGGCAATCCCAATAATCGTTCCAATAATCATAATAGACATTTTTTTACTCCCCCTGTAATTTGGTTTTCATAATTTCCCTTTGGTGATTATAGTATAACACATTTAGTGGGCTTTGTCAATAATGAATTCAAACTTTTTTATGGAAACCAAATTATTTTTCATTTCAAAAAATTATAGATTGAAAAAATCAATCTATAATTACAGTATCCTTGTGGCGGTAGCGGAGATTGCCGCTATTATTTTCCAGTTCATACCATTCATGCTCTCCGATAGCATTATTCCAAAGAGCAACATCAATCCGAAAATCAAGGAACTCTAATTCGGAAATTCGTTCCAAAATCTCCTTATAGAGAACAGCCGCCCTTTCTTCCTTGAGCTTGTTCAGCTTGGTTTCAATTTCGTGCATCTGCTTTACAACTGCCTGCTTCTGGACATTGAGGCGAGTCAGTTCATCCATAAGGTTTTCATAATTTTCCATTTTTTACTTCTCCTTTCTCGGCTTGGCAAGGGTCAAGCGGTAACGCTCGCCCATGTGGAAAAATTCAATCTCCCTTTCGGGGTTAGTCATACTCACATCGGAGACAACATCGTTCAAAAAGGTTTCAAGCATCAGCATCAGAAAACGCTTGTTTTTATCGGGCTTGCGCTCACGCTTGCGGGGGGCGGTCTCAACCTTGCGGTCGGCTTTCCGCATTTCCTTTTCAACCTTGCGCTGTTCGGGCGAAAGTTCGGGAAGATTATCCGCTTCCTCGTCAGCAATCAGCGCAACCGCTTCCTCGCGGGAAATGTCCAACTTGTGCATGTAAAGGTCAATCTGCTTTTCGTTCATTAGTATCACTTTCCTTTCTTTACTTCTGGAACTATTGTATCACATAAAATGCGTTTTGTCAATTGTGCAAAATGACGAAAATGCCCGGGCAATAACCCTACCTAAAAGGTATGGAGCTTTTGGTATTCAAAGGGAGCAGAGAGTGCGGATGATGTTATCCACATCGTGAGCCACGCCCGTCCAGTTGTCACGATTGGGCTTTTCATCGTCAAAGAGAATGTCCTGCGGGGTGTGGCAGAACACCTGCTTGGGAGTGCCATAGGGGATAACGTGGATTTCATCAAAATCCACAGAGGGCAGGTGCTTGGCAAGCCACGCATACTTGGCGGCAGTCACCTTGGCGTCATATGCGGGAGAGCCAGTCTTGGAGAGCCACGAGATAACCCCGATTTCATAGCCCTTGCGCTGAAGCCGATTGAGAACCCTTGCGAGGGTCGCCATATGGGGGAGAGGCTTGGCGGTGAGGTAGGGAGTCGGGTCGCTTGCCCGAAGCATCGGGAGCCAGTTCTCAACGCCGTAGAGGTCGGCGATAGTGCCGTCCATGTCAAACCAGATAGTCATATTAGCATTTTCCTTTCTTTTTCTTTCTATATGTATTTTACCAAATTTTTTACAATTTGTCAATAGGGAATTTTCATATGGGGGAAATTAGCGGGCATTAGCGGCGAGCCATGCCCGCATCTTTGCGGACTCTTTGCGGCAACGAATCTTCATAGCGCCGCCGTTTTTCTCACTCTCACGCTCAATATGGCAGAAAGTATAGACAAACTTTTCAAACTCGTCAATATCCATCAGCGTGAGATTGAACTCTTCATCAACATATGCGAAGCAATTGGAATGGGTTTTGCTCCGATAAAGGTTCCATATGGCATCAAAGGAGTCAAGACCCTCGCAGAGGTTGCCCGACATAAGGGTAAAGCCCGAAGACTTGACAGAGATATGCAGATTACCCGCATTTACATCGCTGTCACGGTCATATGCGCCGCTGTCGTGTTTGCCACGCTCCACGCCCATATGGGCGCAGACAGCCCACTCCCGAGCATCGCCACGATTCTTCACGCCCACGGGCGCAAAACGAGAAATGTTAGAAGTTGTCATAATTTTGTAACCTCCCTGTCTTTTTTCTGTAGGGCTTCCCTTGCCCCCTGACAATTATTAGTATAACACAGCCCGCCCGGAATGTCAACACTTTTTTGAAGATTTTTTTGTCTTTCTTTTGTAACCATTTTGTAACCATTTTATGCTTTAGTGTGTTAGCACTTTAGCGTGATAAAGTTAGCCCGGGCTAACTCCTATCTCGTTAGTAGGTTTTAGCGCTTTAGTGTGCTAAAGCGCACTTTCGGGATTTAGCGTGCTAAAGTGATTACATCCTGTATTCTTTCGCAATTTAGCGCTTTAGCGTGGTGAAGTGAAACCGGCTGTCATCGGTTGTTACGGAATTGTAACCGCTTGTGAAAGTTTTAACAAGCAAAAAATACTTTTTGGCATTGTAACCATTTTGTAACTATTTGTTACCAAATTGTAACTTTTTCGGGAAATTACAAATAGTTACATTTTGGTTACAATTTGGCAACAAAAATTTACAAACTGGTAACAACTCCAAATTCGCCCCGCTGCGTCAGTTCGCGGGGCGGCGAGTGCATAATTATACGCTTTCAATGTATAATTATGCGTAAATAATTATACAAAAAAAATCGGCTGTTTATTCAGCCGATTTTGTGGGCGAGCCAGTCGCGCATTTTCTGGCTCTCGTGCTTGCATCGCACCTTAGAGCGTCCGCCATTTTTTGCGGATTCGCGGGAGATGTAGCACCAAGTTTTCACAAAGCTTTCAAATTCGTCAATGTCCATGTAGTAGCCGACATTTTCAGCGGTCACATAGATGAACACACGGGAAGCGGTGCGAGTGCGGAAGTCGTTCCACTTTTCGTCCAGAGTCTCGCCGTGGTTCGTGCGTCCATCCGCAAGGCTGAAACCGTTGGACTTGACGCTTCCGGCGATTTCCTCAATGTCGCTACCCTCATACCAAGGGCGGCTGTCGTGGCGCTCGGTCTTGCCGGTGTGATAAAAGTTTGCGGTCTGCTGAGCGGTGTCGCCGCTGGTCTTGCAAGCGATGATGTTGGTGTAGTTGATAGCGTACATTTTTTTGTCCCCCTTGTTTCTTTCTGGCTTTATTATAGCAGATACCCGGGCATCTGTCAAGTACTTTTTCAAAAATATTTTCAGGATTTTTATTCATTTCTCTTGGATGATTATTCACGCATAAAAATTCACCCAAACTGTATAATTATGCAAACTCGGCGCGCATGGACCGCTGGCGCGCCGGCGTGAATCTTTATACAGTTTCAATGGATAAAAATTCATAAATAATAATTCAAAAATAATGAATAAAAAAAAAGAGCCTTGCGGCTCGTCCCTCTTTGTTGACTCTGTGAGGGTCAGCGGCTGATTTTGACTCCACCGCCTGCGTGGGGTGTTAGCTTTTGTTTCCCTCTAAGGGGCACAGGGCGGGGCTACTCACTGGAACCGCCATTGGGATAGGGCTTTAAGGGTCAACCCTTGAGAACCGCGGAGTCTGGTGGGGGATTCGCTCAACCCCTCCTGACTGTCTTTATTATAGCAGAGGTTCGGTTATTTGTCAAGCATTTTTTTTATTTTTTTTTGCCTCGTCCTGCCGTCCCGCTTCCAGAGGCTTGCGGTTGCGTTCTTAGCGCTTGGCTCACATTTATATCCCGCACAACAGGACTCCGTGCGGCAGGGGTCTTGGGGGAGTGTCTTACAGACTCTCGTGGGTCAGCCCGTTACTCTCAGGTTGCGCTCCCCTCGCCCTTTGTGACTTTATTATAGCACAGGTTTTGTGCTTTGTCAAGGGGTTTTTTCTATTTTTTTGAAGAGATTTGATTTTACTTACATCAGGTTATGCGCCTGAGAGAGGTTGTTTTCTTTCTCCCCTTGACAATTATAGTATATCACATTCTACAGAAAAGTCAACATGGAATATTGCACAAATCGGGATTCTTATTTTTGTATAGTTTTTAGCACATTTTTCTCTTGATTTTTCTGCCCCGGTGTATTATAATTTTTCGCCGCCCAGACGGGGCTGGCGATGGATTTTCACCACCGCCCAAAGCCCACCAGACGCCGCTCGGTCTCTTTGGTCTGCTGATGCACAAGACCATAATTCCCGCATTCTTCAATCAAGCGAAATACCTTGATGCTCTTGGCTCGGTTGTTGTTGTTGAAATCATCAACAATTTCATCAACTCGGAAACTGGTTTCCGCAGTATCAAAAATAATAGCGTGGTTCTCCATTTCAATCATAATCTGGAAAGTCTTCATTTTTTATTCTCCTTTTCTTTTTCTTTGTGATTTTATTATACCATGCTTATTTACTTATTCTGTCGTTCTTTTTGTACTGGTTTACCATTCATCGCAAAGTCTGCTATCTTCATAGGCGGCATAAATACTATCCATAGAGGAAGAATGGCAAGAGGCGCAACTCCAAGACTCAAACTGCCAAGAGCCATAATTCATTTCACCATCACGACCATAACGAGCGGTCTGCGTGCGGTGCAGATTTTCAAGTTCTTCAAAGTAATCGTACATTTTTTTTATCTCCTTTATCTCTTTCTTTCTGTCTTTATTATAGCACTACCCGCAAATCAACCTGTCCTTTTACTTGCACAAGTGATTTTTATTTCTGTTCTCTTTTGGAGTAAAAAAGTTCCTCGATCTGCCTAAAAACTATTATTTTTTGAACCTGCTAAAAAAGTTATCAAAAATGGCTATTTTATTGTTTTTTAGAACCGTGATAATTGAGTTTGGAAAACTGCTAAAATAAGCATTTTCGGGAACTTTTTTGACCTATTTATTTTTTTGTCATTTTCTCGCTATTTTTTGTCATCATTTTGTAACCGCGAACTCGGTCCGCATCGTCAGTTAGCGGACCGTCGAAAAAGTTCTGAAAAATGCTCATTTTGCGGGTTTTTGAAACCCATTTTTTTCTGGTTTGAAAAATAGACAAAATGAACATTTTTCAGAACTTTTTTGCATACTTCAAATTTTTATAAAAAAAATAGCCCATTAGGGCTATTAGTCGATGTACTCTCGACCGACCACCACATAAGTGTGAGGGTCAATGTTGGGATAGCGCCGAACCAAATCCATAATGGAATAACCATACAGAAAATCGGTTTCGCCATTAGCGAGATAGCGGATTTCAAATTCGTACATTTTTTTATCCTCCTTGTTCTTTCTGATTGTATTATAGCAGATAAGTGGTTATTTGTCAAGCATTTTTTTGGGTTCCCCCGGGCTTTATTCAGCCCAGGGGTCTCCGGAGGCGAGGTCTGCCTCGTAGGCAAGCCACTCAAGGGCTTCCTGCATTGCCTCCCACTCGGCTTCGTGGGCTTCCCAGTATCCATACTGCATCATTTTTATTTTCTCCTTTCATCTGGGGGTTTCTCTCTCCCCCTCTGTGATTATACTATACCACAAGCCCGGGCATTTGTCAAGGGGTTTTTCAAAATTTCTTTGAAAAATTTTTCCCCTTGACTTTTATAGAGGAATTACTCCGAGTGACTTTTCATCCCCATCCCGTGGGCATTACCGCGCGGGCATAGCTACTGAGTGTCTTTCTTTTCCTCTTGGTTTTGGCTCTGCTCCGTCCATCCGAGGCGGGGCTTGCTCCTGCTTGCCCTGTGCCATCCTCGGCATTGTGCCTACTATTTCTAACGCGGATTGTAGGACGCCCGCAGGGCTGAACCCATTGAGAGGCGACTTTATAGGTCTTACAACGCATTTTTGCGATTTACTGCCGTCCTACTTGCGGAGAGAGGCTTTGTTCACTCCGCGGGTTTGGTGGGTTTTCCTTCCCTCTTTCTGATTGTATTATATCACAGGTTTGCTTGCTTGTCAAGTATTTTTTTGAAATTTTCTAAGGGATTTTTTATCCCTTAGAAAATCGCCACGTTCTCAGCGATGGCATACTTGGTAGAGAGGAAGCACCCCGCCTTGATATAAACTTCTTGCTTCACGGACTCATCATTGATGACAAGGCGGTAAATAGCCGCATTGTGGGCGGTGGCTACACGCTTGGCTTCCCGCCACGCCTCACCAAAAGCGACAGTATCAGCGAACTCAAAACCCGCAACCTGATAAACAAACTTCTTCATTTCTTTATATCTCCTTTATCTCTTTCAGTGTCTACATTATAGCAGATAAAGCAGGGCTTGTCTATTCGCAAAATACACAAATCGGGAACTCAAAATTTAGTGATTTTTTCGCAAAATTTCTCTTGACTTTTTCGGGGCGGATGTGGTATAATATTTCGTCCGCCCCTCGGAGGTTGCGGACGCCCGGGCGCTTTATCAAGCGCTTAAAAAAACAGAGGATTTTTCAATCCTCTGTTTTCATTGTAAATGTAATTTCCGTCCAGCCGTCAAAGCAGTTGCCGACTTCTTTGGTGAATCCTTCCAACTCAAAACTATTGATAAGGTAATCACGAACATGACCGCCGCCCCAACTGGCATAAAGTTTCCAGAATCTACGGTCTTTAAGTTTTAAGTGCTTTTTAGCAAAGCCCATTGACCACCCATAGCCATTATCAAAAAGATAAAAGGTTTTATCTTCATTGTCCCATTGAGCATAACGGGGGACATAATAGTTAAGGATTTCATCGGCTCTGTTCTCGCTCCACTCGGTGCGGGAATTGAGATAAGTTTTAATTTTATCTCTGCTCCACACATAAGCCCACAGGGGGAACAGCACGATGCGCCAAACTTTGTAACCGTTTTTTCTCCACCACTTTTCAAGATTGCTTTCTTTGTGGGGCTGCTTGTTCATCGCTTTAATAACTTCATTATTCATTTTTTTATTCTCCTTTTCTTTCTCTTTCTGGTATTATAATAACACAAACCGGATAAAATGTCAAGTGTTTTTTTTAGAAATTTTTTGTCATTCTTTTGTAACCAAAGGTCAGTCCTTCCCCTCGTCTCCCCGCGTGGGGCTTCTCTCAGCCTGTCTAACCATCTTTGATGGTTAGATTATAGCATCGCCCGGGCGATTTGTCAAGCCCTTTTTCAAAAAAAAAGGAAGACTTTTTTAGTCTTCCTCAAAAATGGGGTCAGCCTCATGGGCTTCCACCAAGAACCGCAAAACATCGTCATTCCATGCGCTGTTTGCGTATCTCTCGCACATCTCCGCAAACTGAATAACCATAGGGTTCTCAAAGCCGTAAAGGTGAATCATGCGGTCAATCAGATTTTCTCTGTAAGTAGTCATTTTTTTATCTCCTTTTCTGTTTCTGGTATCATTATAACAGAAGCCGGGCGAATTGTCAAGCCCTTTTTTCAAAAAACTTGACAATTCTGTTAGCCATGCCCCATACGCTGTCGTTGGTCACATCGCCCTCATCCCAAGGGAAACCATAGGACTCAAGCTGCCCATAAGTCCCACGGTGGCAAACCACATCCGCGCGAGAATGCCACGGAAAACGAAGTTGATAGCCCTCGTAGCACTCAAAGAGTTGAGCAGGCACCCCATTAGCGGCGAGTTCGTTCAGCAGGGCAGTAATGTTAGCAAAGTAAGCGTTGTTCATTTTTTTATCTCCTTTTTGTTTCTTCTGGAATAATTATAACATATAAAATGCTGTTTGTCAAGCACTTTTTTGAGGGAAGCCGAGGTTTTTATTCCTCGGCTTGAGCCTCTGCCCACGCCTCAAAGGCTTCCCAATTAACGGCGGCTTCCTCAATCATCATTTCAATTCTGTATTCGTTCATTTTTGTATCTCCTTTCTCTTTCTGGTATTATAATACCACAACCCGGGCGCATTGTCAAGTCCTTTTTTCAAAAAAAATGGGCAAGTCAATTTCCCTGCCCATTATAATAGTAATAATGAAGTTCACCTTGTTTATCTTCCCGCACTGAGCAATGAACATTGATAAAATCGCCCACATTAGTACGGTCATACTGTTCCACGCCCACTTCAAAAGCGTTTGCTTCTTCTCCATCTTTCCAATAAATTTTATAATGGTGATGGGTATGATAAACAGGGACGTGCGTTTTGCCGCTTGTAATATAAGAAACGCTTTGCGTTGTGTAGTGTTCCTTTTCAGTGACTACAGCGGTAAAGTCATAACTTTCCACCTCATCAAAGAAAACCCCACTTGAATAGAAAACAAGCAGGACAAAACCCACAATAATCGCCGCGAAAAGAACGAACCACAGATATTCCCACTCCCACCAGAAAGTGAAATCATCCCACCAGCCACCAAGGCGCCGCAAAGTCTTTCTAAACATTGTTTTCTTCTCCTTTTTGGTTTAGGGCGGTTTATTCTACCGCCCTATCATCAAAATGCCAAATGACTTCCCCGTTGTCAGAATCCACCAGTTCGCCATAAACACAGGTCGGCGTATCGGCGTAATCCTGCCAAAACTCTGCGGCTTCGTCAAAGTTGTCAAAGCCCATCTCCTGAACCCCGTGGGTGTTGTCAATAAAGGTTACATCAAACATTTTTTTTATTTCCTTTCCTTTTGATGGTTTTATTATACCAGATAAATAAGGGCTTGTCAAGCCTTTTCGGGAAAAAAATTTGCGATTTTGCGAGACAAGCCAGCCGCTAAAAAATTCTTCAATGCTTTACTGTGTGAAAGTTTGACCCGCCCTCGCCCGGGCACGGCCACCAGTTGCTTATGGTTTACCACTCAAGCGGCATTTTACCACAAAACTTCCGGATTTCACAATGCGCGCAATCATTACAAGAAGCGCAATACTTTGCCAACGCGAGAAGCGCACGTAAAAGCACTAAATCCATTTTTTAGCCTCCTTATTTATTTTTTCTATAATTATTATAACAAAAAAATTTTTATTTATCAAGTGCCCGGGCAAAAAAGTGTTCCCCGCTTATGCGGCGGGGAACATAATCTCGTTCATCATAATCTGATTGTAGAGGTCTTCGGGCATCCTCACTTTGCCATAACTTTCACGAAAAACCTGAATTGCCTGATTGATTCCTGCAAGATAAAGGGTAATAATCATGTTGTCTGTGTTGCGGATAACCATAACTCCAGTAGAGGTCAGGGTCTTGTAATACTTGCGCCCCTGTTCATCTCTTTTTTCTATTGTGGCAACTGCTGTTCCAATTCCAAGAGCCTCAACAAAGGTCAGGCGATTCTTGCGTTCTTCCTGTGCGTGATAACTCATGTTAGTAAGGTCAATAGGCGGCATTTTTGTTTTCTCCTTTTCTTTTTTTCTTTTGGTTTTCTTTTCCCTTTCTGATTATAGTATAGCACCACCCGGGACATTTGTCAAGCCTTTTTTCAAAAAAAAATTTTTATTTTTCCTCTTGACAGCCCGGGCATTTTGTGCTATTATAAAAGCGTAGAGAGGAAGCGCTACCCGCCCGGGCGAGGAGGGGAAGGTCAAACTTTTTCTTTAGCGATTTAGTGTGCTAAAGTAATTGAGATAAAAATAAAAAAGAGGGGAAATCCCCTCTTTTACTTATCGGCGGACTGTGCGGCTTCAATCACCGCAATCAAGTCTTCAAGGGTCATTTCATCGCACTGGTCAATGCTCCCCTCAGACCATTCCACCATGTCTTCAATCGTAGCCATCAGGCGAACCCACGAGAAACCCATCTTTACATTCTTCATTTTTTTATCTCCTTTTTTTCTTTCTGATTGTATTATAACATACTCGGTTTTATTTGTCAAGTCTTTTTTTTTAGAAAAGATTCAGTTTTTTTACTGAATCTTTTCCATTCTAACTTCATAGTCAGAGCCAAGGCGGGCTTTTTCGGCTTCCAAATAAGCCTGTGTGGCTTGCTCTCCAATGATGTATTTTACATTCTCAAAGGGAGCGTTCCAAGGAATGTAACGGGACTGGATAGAATAAAGAGTTTTCATTTTTTTACTTCCTTTCTTTTCTCTTTCTGATTGTATTATACCAAAGACCGGGCAAAATGTCAATAGGTAATAATCAACAAATTGGGACTTTTATTTTTGTGCGTTTTTGTGCGAAATTTTCTCTTGACTTTTTGCGGCTTGTGTGGTACAATTTTTCGGACCGCTTGCGGGCTTTCTCGGTCGTCCGGGCAATAGAAAAAGCGCGGATTGTTCCGCGCTTAATACATCTCACCCTGCTTCTTGATGAAGAAGTATTCAACATTATTCCAGTCAATCGGCTGACCGTTCGGCAGTCTATCGGGCTTATTCTTGTTCAGTTCATCCGCAATCGCCTGAGCCTTGGCGTTGTCGTAGGAAACATACATCGCAAGGAAGGTGTCATGCTTCTTTTCCCACTTAGTTCCAGCATTGTAAACAGTGGGGATTCTATTCTTGTAGCAAAGTGCATTAGCCATTTTTTTTATCTCCTTTTCCTTTTCTATCTGTATTATAACAAATCTTACTTTATTTGTCAAGCATTTTTTTTATTTCCTTGGGGCTTTTTAGCCCCAAGGGTTGGACTTCATGTCCTCTTCATAGTCAAGCCATTCCTGATAATCTTCAAGAATGTCGCTCATAATCTCAAACTGCTCCATGCTGTAAAACTCCATTTTTTTCTTCCTTTCCGGTTTATTGGGTTTTCCTTCCCTCTTTCTGATTGTAGTATAGCATAAGACCGGGCGAATGTCAAGTAGAAGTTTTGCACAAATTGGGATTTTTATTTTTGTGCATTTTTGTACGAAATTTCTTCTTGACTTTTGGCGGGGACTATGCTATAATTTTACGGCGACCTCTCGGAGGTTGCGGTGCTAACAGAGCATAAAAAAAAGGACTTTTTCAAGTCCTTTTAATTCTTATTACCAGTGAATCTTGATAGATTCAAACTTTTCAAAGGTGGCATACTCGGTGACCCGCGTCAGTTCCACATACTTGAAACCATCTCTGACCATCTCATTGAACGCCTTTTCGGCATCATTGAGATTATCAAAATCACGGTAGATGGAGAAATTACCTCTGACTTCATACTTCATTTTTTTTCTTCCTTTCTGGTTTTTGTGGGGTTTTCCTTCCCTCTTTCTGATTATAGTATAGCACTACCCGGTCTATTTGTCAAGTGTTTTTTTTAGAAATTCTTTGTCATTCTTTTGTAACTTTTAGGACGTTCTCTCCCCTCTCCTGCCCGAGTGCGGTTTCCCTCAACCTGTGATTGTATTGTATCACAGCCCGGGCGATTTGTCAAGGGGTTTTGATAAAAAAAATCAAGGAACTTTTTACAGTTCCTTGATAGTCAGTCCACGTTCTCCGAGAATCTCAAAGAAACGGCGGGCGGCGTGGTCTTTATCCACAGCCTCAACAATGCACTTCACCTCAGAGTCACCACGGGCAATCTTAGTCATAAACTTTTTCATTTTTTTATCTCCTTTTCTTTTTCTTTCTGATTGTATTATACCAGAAGTTGAACCATTTGTCAAGCCTTTTTTACTTGATAATGCAGGAATGTGTCAGGCACTTGAAAAAGGTCTTGAAATTTACCACAAGGCTAAGATTCCACAGCATTTCAATTGTGTAAAGGTGATTTGCCTCAAGATACCATGCGGGGAACTGCGGCTCTTTACCAAAATGGTAATAGGTCAATTCGGTAGATACTCCATCCATTTCATCCACGATAAACCAAACTGTTTTTGTCATTATTTTATTCTCCTTTTCTTCTTTGCTTCTGGAATAATTATAGCATAAGTTGGGGAAATTGTCAAGTGTTTTTTAACACCCGCCAATCAGTTCCCCATTTTCATTGAAATAAAACTCCATACCTTCACCAGTTCCACAGCCAATGTAAGTATTATCATCATCGGTATAATACTTAATGTTAGCACGCTCAAACATTTCTACCAGTTTTTCAAAATCAGTCATTTTTTTATTCTCCTTTTTCTTTTTCTGATTGTATTATAACACATGCCGGGTCAGTTGTCAAGAAGAAATTTTGCGGAAATTATTTCAAATTTTTGAAGTATTCGCCGCATTGTGCCCGGGCAGAAAAACCGTGCGGATTTCCAAAATTTTCCAGTCCGCACGGTTTCACTAAAAAATAAGAGGGAGATTTTACTCTCCCTCAATCTCTCCCATGAAGCCCTCAAAAGAGTGCCACCCCGTGAAGTAGAAAAGCACATTTTCCAGAGTGTGGGTATTCTGTCCGCACAGCCCGCAGGCAAGTCCGAGCGCTTCCTCACTCACTCCCACATAATCGCGCAGGATGTCATACATTTCGCAGAAAGTCATTTTTTTTGTTCTCCTTTTCTTTTCTTCTGGTTTGGGGAAGCGTTTCGGCTTTTCCGAGCCATTCGGCAAGGCGCACACTCGGCTTCCCCTTTCCCTTTCTGATTGTATTGTATCACAAGTTGTTTGATTTGTCAAGCATTTTTTGAAAAAAACTTTTTTATTTTTTTCGCAAAAAAACTATTGACAATTTAGGTAAGGTGTGGTATTATAAGACCGTGGAAAGAGACCACCTGCCCGAGAGTGGAGGGGAAGGTCGCCCATAATTGTTAAATATTTAACAATCTACAACAAAAGGAAAAGGTCTGCTTTTCAGCAGACCTCAGTGAAATACCAGTTATCAAGAACCTTGACGGTCACGCCCAGCTTCTTGGCGAAGCGGTAAACCTTGGGGTAAGCGGTCTTGCGATACTCGCCGTAGCTCATAAAGTAGTCAGTCAGCATCGCCGACACCTTTGCGAACTCATCGTCGTCCATGTCCTTGGTCAGTTCCTCAACCAGTTCATAATCACGAATTTCCTCAGCGGTAGCCTCACGAGTGAAAATGTAGTTCTTCATTTTTTTATCTCCTTTATTTTTTTATTTTTTCTTTCTCTTTCTGGTATTATAATAGCACATACCGGATAAAATGTCAAGTGTTTTTTTTAGAAATTTTTTGTTTTTCTTTTGTAATTTTGGAGATTACCGATTGGTAATCTCCTTGCGGGTCTCCGCTTTGATGCGGGAGCGCGCCGTCTTATTCTTCACATCCCTGCGGGCATAACCCTTGTAGCTTCTGGCTCTCTGGTAAAGGTCTTTCATTTCTTTATCTCCTTTGTTCTTTCTGATTGTATTATAGCGCAAGCCGGGCAAAATGTCAATAGGTAATTTTATACAAAAACTGCCTTTTCGGGATAGCGTTTTTTGTTGAATTTTTCGCGCATTTTTCTCTTGACTTTCTGCGGCGGTTGTGCTATAATTTTACGGCGACCCATCGGGGGTTTCGGCATTGCCCGGGCATAAAAGAAAAGAGAGGGTTTTTATTCCCTCTCTTCTTAGGCGTAGACTTCAATCAAATCGTAGCACTCGTAAATAGTAGAAGCAATAAACTTCATTCCATTCGGCAAATCAAGGTGAAATTTCTTGGTTTCCACATCATCATAAATGATGTATTCAAAACATCCTTCATACACATAAAAGTCAGGATTACCGCAGATTCCCATTTCGTAATCATGCCAAATTTTATCTCTCTTGCGCTGTTCCCTCAAAGCAATTCTCTGTTCGCGGTTCATTTTTTTATCTCCTTTTCTTTTTTTTGTTTTTCTTTCTCTTTCTGATATTATAATACCACATCAGACCGGGAATGTCAAGCACTTTTTTCAATTTTTCTAAAAAAACTTTTTGTTACTATTTTAACAATCTAAGGCATTAAAAAAGCCTGTGTATTACCACACAGGCTCACCCCACGGGTCAGACACCGTGATAGAGTCATAGTCCTCAGCGAAATTCGCCTCAATGAAATCCTCAACCTCAGCCATCGTATCAAACCGACCAAGATGCTCATAGTCATAGCGGGGGAAGTCATCAACAATCTGAAACACATCGTAAAACATTTTTTTTATCTCCTTTTCTTTTTTGAGGTTTTCCCTCTTTCTGATTGTATTATAGCACAGTTACCCGGTCTTGTCAACTACTTTTTTCAATTTTTCTAAAAAAACTTTTTGTTACCATTTTGTTACTTTTAAGTCAGTCCTTCCCCTCCACTGCCCCGGTGCGGTTTCTCCCTCTCTCTGATTGTATTATAGCATAAGACCGGGCATTTTGTCAAGCACTTTTTCAAAAAAATTAAGTGGGCTTTACCAAACCCACTCAACTCCGCAAATCCATTCGGACAGCGTTTCGGAGAAGTACCAGACTTCAATCTCGTCCTTGCCCCGATACCACTCCATAGCCGTCTTGTGGCTGGTGGTGGTTTCGCCGGTTCTCTTGTTCTTGTAGTACTGTTCTCTCTTCATTTTTTTTATCTCCTTTTCTTTTTTGTGTTCTTGTCTCTTTCTGGTATTATAATAACACAAGCCCGGTCATTTGTCAAGCCTTTTTTTCAATTTTTCTAAAAAAAGTTTTGAGGACTTAGATAGCCCTCAAAACTTCCAGAATGTTATTCACATCATAGGCTTTGCCCGTCCAGTTGATGCGGTTCTTTTCTTCATCGTCAAAGAGCACATCTTCGGCACTCTCCGCAAAGTTCGCCTTGTTGTATCCGTAGGCAACCACATTGATTTCGTCCCACTTCACACTCGGCAGGTGCTTCTTGAGCCACGCCTTTTTGACTTCGGCAACCGCCTTGTTATACTCGGCGCTTCCATTCTTGCTCGTCCAAGAGATAACCGCAATCTTGACACCGTTCTTCTGGATGCGGTTCAGATTTCTGGCAAGTGCGCTCATGTTCAGCATCACAGCGGCTTCCTTGTAGGGTTTTACATCTTCGGCAACCAGATAATCAAGCCAGTTCTCAACGCCGTAGAGATTGGCGATTGTGCCGTCCATGTCAAAGCAAACTTTCATTTTTTTTATCTCCTTTCCCTTTCTGATTGTATTATAACAGAAGCCGGGTTATTTGTCAACTGGTAATAATCAACAAAATGGGATAATTAAATTTAGGCAGTTTTTAGCGAAAATTTCTCTTGACTTTCTGCGGCTCGTGTGGTATAATTTTTCGGCAGTCTCTCGGTGGTTGCGGTTGCCCGGGCAAATAAAAAAGAAGAGTGGTTTTTACCACTCTTCACTATTGCCCCAGTCAATCTCAGCAGGATTAGCGTTGCCGCCCTCAAGTTCCCAGATTTCAGGGTTTTCTTTGATGTTCCACTCCACCTTGTGGATGGTACGCACCCAACCTCTTTTTGCGGCTTTTTCAGCGGCGGCTTCTGCTTCTTCTTTGGTGTTGTACCAACCGATAACCTCATTTTTACCATTGCGAAGCGTGTAATTGATTCTTTTCATTGTTCTTATCTCCTTTGTTTTGTTTTGTGTTTCTTTCTCTTTCTGGTATTATAATATCACAGACCGGATTATTTGTCAAGTGTTTTTTTGAAAAAAAAGAGGTGGATTACTCCACCTCATACAGCTCTCCATTAGCTCTGTGCTCTTCCACTTTGGTCAGCCAATTAGTCCAATAGTTGATGTAATTGGTGAGCCGGCGGATTTCCTTTTCTTTGCGGGTAGCCGTGCGCTTTTCCTCTGCGGTTTTGAGGTTGTGGCGGATAGTGCGTTCAAGAGAAACATCGTGATAATACATTTTCTTTCTTCCTTTCCGGTTTGTTGGGTTTTCCTTCCCTCTTTCTGATTATAGTATAGCATAGCCCGGTTTATTTGTCAAGCATTTTTTTCAAAAAAATAAAAAAGTTTTTTTATCAAAAAGACTTGACAGCCCGGGCAAACTGTGGTATTATTTAGATGCTGGAAGACAGCCTGCCCGAGAGTGGAGGGGAAGGTCGCCTAAAAACTTTAGTAATTTAGCGTGTGAAAGTGACCGGACAAAAAAGAAATAGGCGGGTTTTCCCGCCTATTACGCCGCGTTCTTCTTGGGGCGTCCCGCCTTGCGCTTGGGCTTGGGAGCAAAGTCCTCAAACATCGCACGGGCTTCCTTTTCGTTGTGCATCATAGAGATGCACTCGCCGTCCCAGAACAGCTTGAACGTAGCCTTGCCCGTGTAGCTGTTGTTCGTGCGCTGAAGCACAAAGCCGTCACGCTCTTCCAGAACCTCAATCACGGCGGGCTTGCCGATGTAAGAACCCATGCCGCGGGCGCCATTACCTTCCTGGTAGCCATAGTCAAACTTATCGCTCATGTTATTCATTGTTTTTTCTCCTTTTCTTTTTTTTTTGTTTTTTTCTTTCTTTCTGGGCTTATTATACCACAGGTTTTACGATTTGTCAATGTCTTTCTTTTGTAACTTTTCTTTATTCTGTAGTATCTCTCTTTCACTGTCATTAGTATAGCACAGCCCGGTACAGATTGCAAGATGGGATTTTGCACAAAATGGGATACTAAAATTTGTGCGATTTTTTGCTATTTTTCCTCTTGACTTTTTGCGGCGGTTGTGCTATAATTTTTCGGACCGCCTGCGGGAGTTGCGGTAATGCCCGGGCGATAAAAAGAAAACTGTGGGCTTCATCTTTTGAAGTCCACAGTATAAAAGCCGCTTATTTGCCGATTGATAGGCTTTTCATAAATAGGGCGGAGTCCTGCCCGCTTGGCGATAATGTAGCCGATGAATGCAAGCACCAGAAGCGCAAGCACAAAATAAGTGATAGGATTCTCAATCATTGTCTTATTCTTCCTTTTCTTTTGGTTTAGTTGATAGCGACTTCCACAGCCTTAGCGAACAGCTCCTCCTTGTAGAGCACTCGCGGCGTGCCGTTGCGGTGGCTCGCCTTGGCGTAGGTGGTAGCGATTTCAACAGCCTTTTCATAAGTAGCCGCAAAATCAATTGCAGTATAAAACAAGTCAGTTCCCAGATGAATGGAATAAGGTGTGGTCTTGTCATACTTGTCAAAATAGATGGTGTAAGTCATTGTGTTGTGCTCCTTCCTTCTTTCTGTCTATACTATACCACATAAAGAGCATCTTGTCAATGTCTTTCTTTTGTAACCTTTTGCTACTGGTTTGCTACCACAAGTGTGCCACTTCTATTATACCACACAACAGCACATCTTGTCAAGCCTTTTTTTATAAAAAGAGTAAAGGCTTTAGCAGTAAGCCAAAGCCTTGTCTCTCCATCTCAGCACGCTAATCTGTGCGCACGCTCTGCCGACCTCCATCGCTTCGCGCTTGGTGTTCACTCTGTGGCTCTTGTCCACGTAGTAGATGCCACCAGCATACCACACGCCGCAGTTACCAGCGTAAGCCTTGACTGCATTGATGGCTTCGCGTGCGGTCTTGCACTCCACGCCTTCCGTGGCTACCTGCCAGCCACTCTTGTAGTTGATAGGCTTGCCAGCCTTGAGCGTCAGCCCGTCATTCTCGGCAAGTCTCTTGATGGTGCGGATGTTTATCATTGTTGTATCCTCCTGTATCTCTTTCTTTCTGTGTATAGTATAGCACATCAGCCCGGTCTTGTCAAGCCCCTATTCTACTACTTATAAGCGTAGTAGTACAACCAGTAGTTGTAGTAGTGTATAGTATAGTAGTATAGTACATAGCTATAGTATAGTGCATAGTATTATACTATTATTATACTATACTATTATTATTATGTTTGTTGTTGTGTTTGTTTGTTGTTGCGTGTCGCTCGCTGGCTCGCTCATCGTGCCTCTGCCTCTCTTGCCTGCCTCTGTGCCCTTGTCCTTGCCTGCCTGCCCTGCTTGTTGCGTGTACCTTTGTGCTGTGTGGCAATTGATGAACAGTGTTAACTAATTCGTACATTAGTAGTTTAGTGCGCTAAAGTATTTGCTTAGTTAGTGTGTTGGGTGGGTGGGTTAGTGAAGATTGTGAAATTTTTGACAAGGAGCGAAACGACCAAACACACTTTTTGTCATCAGGGTGACAAAGATGTATTTTTTTGTTACCATTTTGTAACCCTAACAACAAAACACTATGTTTACCCGCAAGATTACAGGAGGTTACAGAGAGGTTACAAAAGTGTTACAATTTGCGCGAAATTTTTGCAAAAGTGTTACAACGCGAAACTCGCCCCGCTTTGATAGTCAGCGGCGCGAGGAAAGCTATTTTGTAGGGGGGTGGGTATGTGGAGGGTAGGTGCTCTCTATCACGACGCCGCCAAGGAACCCCTGACAATACTGCGATAGTTTTTACTCAGCTAAAAATGGTATGGGGGCGCCCTTTATGGGAAAAAAATTTATTTGACATACTAAAATCTTTTTGTCTGGCTCAAAAACTTCCTAAACGATTTTCAAATCCTACCCCACGGCATATTTCGTGAAAAAATAAAAAAAGATTTGAAATCTTTCAATTCCAAATCTTTTTCTTCATGCGTTCTCTCATTCTCCGTCATCGTAATTCTTCAATTGTCATCACATCAGCCATCCAATTAGCAAACACATGCCTATGACAAAAATCGCCAGGCTTTTCATAACAACACAAAATAATATCTCTATCTCCGCCAATAGTCTCCAAAATTTCTTTTACTTTTTCTTGTGTAAATCCTCGGTCCCGCAATTCCTGCATGTACTCCATAGAAAAAATAAATTCATCAATTTCTTTATTTCTATATTGCCGCAACAATTTCTCGCTTGGCGCCCACTTGTCAATATTCAATCCATTCCACCAAGGGGGAGGAAATCTTGTAATCCCAATAATTACCGCATTTTTATTGAAATTACGACTGCCCGCAAAATAACTTGTATAAACCCGCATTTACTCTTCTCTCCTGGAAGCTGATACTAATGCTTCAGGTACATCTAATCCAAGTTCTACTAAAACATCAACCGCCTCTGCATACTTATTTCGACCCGCCGCATGATTGGTTAGCGCCACATATTGTTCTCCATCATCATTTTCCAGCATATAAAATTCAACTTCATCCAGTTCTTTGATACCAAGTCTATCTCTCATTCCTTTTGGAATACTTACACGACCCAATGTATCAACTTTTCTTGTTGCATTTTCTTTATATAACTTCATAGCTTTTTGGAACTCCGTTCCAAAAATCTATGGAAAAGATTGCTTTTGAAACGGAATTTCTTTATCCTTTCTAAAATTTATCTTATTTCTATAATAATTTTATCAAAAAATTTTTATTCTGTCAATTTTGAATAATTTTATATAAGAAAAATTTATTTACAAATCTTGACAAAAAAAATTTTTTTTAGTAGAATAGTGATTAGTAAAGGGCGAGCTCCTTTTTATAGAAGGGGACCTAGTCCCCGAATATAAAAAATGGTGGTGAATAATATTTTGATAAAATTAGATTATTCGCTCGAAAAACCAGAAGATAGAAATGAGTTAGTAAAATAGATATTAAAAGACAATCCTGAACCAAATAATTAGTATTTAGAAATTTTAGCAGATTATTTAATTCTATGTATGGAAAAACAAGAGCGAAAAGAAAGAAAGATTCTTACAGATAATCGTATGACTACTGTAAATAAACGAGAAACTTCTTTTGAAGGGCTCGTGTCTCAATTTGAGAATGGAGAAGATGGAATTTATAATCTAATCAATGAAGATAAGAACGTAATATTTTAGCCCAAAATAACTATTACAAAAAAAGATTTAGAAGAAATATAGCCATTGCGGCAATTGCGTGATGCTATAAATATTTGGGAATAGAAACTAAAAACTGCTACTGGACGAGAAGCATATGTTATAAAAAGTACTCTTATTGAATTACGTAAAGATTAGTATATAATAAAAGCAGCATATCGTCGTCCAATAACTCTTACAAAAATTTCTCATTCTCGTAATATTATGTCTCTCAATGAAGAAGTTACTATAAATGAAGATGGCACTTTATCATCTAAAGGTTTTTCTTTACTAAATCCTGCGGTATGTTCTGGTATTTTATGTAATTATTCTAAACTTAAAGAAGATAGCTGGGGAAATTTTGAAGGAGATATGTGGTATCTAATTTACGATTTTGAAAGAATGTGCGATAAAGCCTTAGAAAATTATCCTTTATATAAAAAAATCGTAGAATGTAAAATTGATGGAATGTAGAATGTCGATATTCAACTAATTCTTCAACAAGAATTTGGTATCAAACATAGCGTTGAATATATTTCTTCATTATGGCGTAAAAAAATTCCTGGACTAATAGCTAGTGCGGCAGAAGATTCTTATCTAAATTGGTATTATACACAAATAGAGCCTGGCAAGTTCAAAAGATGCAGCAGATGCGGTCAAATAAAACTTGCGAATGGAAAATATTTTAGTAAGAATAAAACCAGCAAAGATGGTTTTTATAGCATTTGTAAAGCATGCCGTTCTGTGAAAAATAAAAATGCGGGCTTGCGGGAAGATGCGCTTGGGCAGAAGTAATTAGTTGTATTGAAATAAATTTCAAATATTAGGTTAGGGACTTTTTTTGGTTTCGCAAATTTTTTAGGACAATTTTGAAAAATTTATAATAGCCTTTTATAATAAATATAAAAGGAGGCGTGTTTATGCCAAAGTCAAAAGTGCAACGCTTTTGTGAGAAATGTAAAAGAACTAAAAATGAAGATAATTTTTATACTTCAAATAACTTAGAAAAGTATCCAGAAGGTCGTTTGAATCTATGTAAAGAATGTCTTACGATGCATGTAGATAATTGGAATTCGGATACTTTTTTATGGATTTTATAGGAATGTGATGTTCCATATGTTCCTGATGAATGGAATAAATTACTGACATCATATGGAAAAGATAGAGCATCAGTCACTGGTATGACGATTATTGGTCGTTATCTATCTAAAATGAAATTAAAGCAATTCAAAGATTATAGATGGAAAGATACAACATTTCTTCAACAACAGGCAAATTACAAAATTGAAGAAGCAATGAAACGTCAAGGGTATGATGCTCAAGAAATAGCAAAAGCTATTGATGAACAAAATTTTATTGTTCCAGAAGGAGAACTAACTCCGCCTCCCCCACCAGTAACAGAAGAAACTGAATATGAAGATTATTTCAATCAAGGATATGAAGAAGACAATACAATTAGTGATTCATTGACTGATGAAGATAAACTTATGCTTCGTATGAAGTGGGGAAAAACTTATAAACCTGATGAATGGGTTCAACTTGAAAAACTTTATAATGAAATGATGGAATCATATGATATTCAATCAGCGGGTCATATTGATACTCTTAAAATGATTTGTAAAACATCATTAAAAGCAAATCAACTTCTTGATATGGGTGATGTTGATGGTGCTCAAAAAATGGTAAAAATGTATGATATGCTAATGAAATCTGGTAAATTTACTGCGGCTCAAAATAAATCTGAAAGTGGTAATGCGGTTGATTCTATTAGCGAACTAATTGCTATGTGTGAACGTGATGGGTTTTTCCCTCGTTATTATACTGATGGTCCGCAAGATAAAGTTGATAGAACTCTTCAAGATTTACAAAAATATACAAGAACTCTTGTTACTGAGGAAATGAATCTTGGCAATCTTATTGAAAGTGCGGTCAAACAAATTCAAGCAGATAAAGAGAAAGAAGCATTGCGCGATGCTGATGCGGCGGGTGATGATGATCAATTTGAGGCTGAATTATTTGATGAAGAT